>VFQP010000929.1_pt1 | contig 91336 bp, 123 predicted proteins | sample 3512351 | NCBI WGS metagenome assembly VFQP01 (sample SAMN10412372, study PRJNA504923) | tailings metagenome | isolation source: Relicate 1 Philex TSF1 revegetated site | place: Philippines: Tuba, Benguet | collected 2017-08-29
TGTGTGTGTGTGTGTGTGTGTGTGTGTGTGTGTGTGTGTGTGTGTGTGTGTGTGTAAGCTACCAACATGTACAAACCCAACAACCACAACACACACTCCACACATCTATACTCTCCACCGCCTCCACCCAAAGGTATTGGCTGGTCATGGCAGGCTATTAGTAATTGCTGTAGGTGCACATGCTGACTCAGCAGGTCACATGATGATGGGCACACCCCTGGCCACCCCCAATGCAGATGCCACTGCAACACCATTACAAGATACATTGTTTGAGTTGGCAGGAAACATAGGAAAAGTGGGGGTGTTGATGGCTGGTGGGTGCTGGGTGTTGTTGACTGTGCGGTGCGTGTGTGTGTGGGGGGGGGGGATTGATGTCTTCTGTATGTTTATGAATGCTTGTGTATATATGACCACTCTGTACGTGTACGGATGCTTGTGTATTGCATGTGTACATACATGAGTTCTGCGCAGTCCCTATGCCCATCACTAGCAAGACGCACATGCATTGTGTCACATGGTGCTGCATTGCATCTGACCATGTGTGTTTCCATCTCAACACACACACACCACGCCACACCCAACATCAGGTGGTGTATAGCACACAGGGGGGTCCCTTTTGGAGACCTCACAGAGGGCCCCCTTGGGTATTTCCTGTTTGCCCTCACACTGGTGGTGGTTGCTGTACCAGAGGGGCTGCCTTTGGCTGTCACTATGAGCTTGGCCTTTAATATACGACGCATGCTACGTGCAAATGTATGTGTGTTTTTGTACGGCAGCGTGTGTGTTTTTGTATGGGAGAGTGTGTGTGTTTGTATGGCAGAGTGTATGTTTTTGTATGGGAGAGTGTGTGTTTGTGTGAAGTTGAATGTGAATGAGTGTGTGTTTGTACATGTGTACACCGAGGAATGCTGTTGGTATGTTGTACAATGAGCCTCATTATTATTCATGCACATAAACCACTCAATACATCCACACACACACACACACACACACACACACACACACACACACACACAATCAATCAATCAATCAATCAATCAATCAATCACACAGTGTATATTACGTGTCCCAGCAGCATGTGAGGCTATGGGGAATGTCACAGTGGTGTGTATAGACAAAACAGGAACACTCACTGAAAACAAAATGACAGTCACACATGTGTGGTATGGGGGTGGGAACAGCACCATTGGTGGCGTTGGTGATGGTGGTGGTGGTGGAGAACACAGGGGTGTGGGTGGTGGTGGTGGTGGAGAACACAGGAGTGTGGGGGGTGGTGGAGAACGCAAGGGTGTTGGTGGTGGATATGGTGGTGGAGAACACAAGACAGTGGTCAATGACAGTACACCACAGCCGCCAGCATTGCCAGCTGTGCAGGAGGATGTAGTGGTCAATATTGCGGTCAACTCCAAGGTGAATACTGTCATGTTGATGTCGTGTGGTGTGTTTGCACCTGATGTGTGGTTTCGTTTGCATACCATAACACCCATACGTACAAACAACACAACACCCACCTTGTTCCACCAACCCACCCCATTCCGCCACCCACACATAATTCCACATCACCCAATCCCATTCCACCACCCACACACCATTCCACCCCACCATAGGCATTCACAGTGGTCAACGATGATGGTCAAGAAACATTTGGTGGAAGTCAAACAGAGGGGGCCCTCCTGGCCATGGTCAACGCATGGGGGTATGAGTACCAGCACCTGAGGGAGCAGCATCAATCACGTGTATTGAGGGTGTATGAGTTCACTAGTGACAGAAAGATGAGCAGTATACTTGTACAGCATAGGGGAGGGCAGGGGTGTCGGTTGTACAACAAGGTAGGGTGTGTACGGGTGAGGGGTGGGGGGTTGTTGTTGGGGGAAGGCCTTCACACATCACACCAGGCATACATAACACCACCTCAACACACATCAGGGTGCTGCTGAGATTGTCATTCGGCGCTGCACACATGTGGTCAACACTGATGGTCAAACTACATCACTCACTGAACATGGGCTGCATGGGTATGTTGTGCTGTTAAATAATGTGTTGACTGTGTTGACCATCCGCTATGCACTCTGCATCCTATACACACTCTCACCCCCTATACAAAACCACACACCCAACACACACTCCCACACCCAATACACACCCACACATACCTCCAACAATAGGCCTCATGCAGTGCTCCAAGACATGACATCAAGGGGCCTGCGTATTATTGCCCTTGCTCAACGGTGTGATGCTGTTGATGATGCTGTTGATGATGCTGTTGATGATGTTGTTGACATACTCCAGTGCAATTGATAATGTGTCTCTGTGTGTATTTCTGTTGCGTGTGCTACCTATTGCTGTTGTGTGTAGATGTAGAATTGTACATCATTATCATTATGCACACTAGCACACATCATCATCACCATCACCATCATCACCACCATCCTCCTCCTCATCATCATCACAGTGACTTCACAGCATGCCCAACACACAAGGATGACCCATCATTTGCACAACCACCTGAGCATGACATGACACTTGTGGCGCTCCTGGGTATACAGGTACTGTTGACCTGTTGACCTATTTGGTGTTGACCTGTTTTGTTGACCATGTGCATACACATACACATCGTTGCCGTCACATGTACCTGTGTGTATTTGTGATGTGTTGTACTATGTATATTTGCACAGAAATACACATCTCCTCACTCCACCCACATTGCTTCTCAATACATACATGCCAACACAACATCATGCCCCCCAACACCTACCAACCAAACACAACACACACCAACACATCCCCCCCCAAAACCATACCAGGATCGACTACGCCCCGGTGCCCCCCCCATGGTGACTGGCTGTGTACATGCTGGTGTACGCGTCATTCTCATCACCGGTGACAGCGTGGGTGCTGCAAAGAGTGTGGCCCATGCGTGTGGGGTGGTGACAGGAGAGGGGGTGGTGGTGGAGGGACCTGTGTTTCGGCAGATGTATGACAGTGAGGCTATGGTGGTGCTGCCGTATATACAGGTAAGAGAAGGGTGTCAGTGTGGGGGGTGGAAATGCAAGAGACAAGGAGAAGTAGAGGGAGTAAGTATATAAGCGAGGGAGAAGTACATAAGAGTAAGGTACAAGAGACAAGGAGAAACAGAAGGAGAAATGAGGCGGGGAGAAAACAGGAGTTTTTGTACTATGGTGCCACGGTGTGCACACACACAGTACCCACACACCACGCCTGACCATCCAAACACGTGCCATCCCCCCCCATCCCCACACCCCCACACCCAGGTGCTAGCACGCAGCACCCCAGCAGACAAGGCACAGCTGGTACGACTGCTGAAGAGGGCAGGTCACGTGGTGGCAGTCACAGGGGATGGGGGAAATGATGTACAGGCAATGAGAGAGGCTGATGTGGGGCTTGCCATGGGTGGTGCAGGTGTGTGTGTGCGTGGGTGTTTGAGAGTGTGTAGCTGTGTGCTGCCATGGGTGGTGGAGGTGTGTGCGTTTTTGAGAGTGTGTGTGTATATGTATTTTGTTGTGTGGGTGTATTTGATTGTGGGTGGGTGGGTGTGGGTGGGTGTGTTATCATGGGTGGTGCGGGTGATGAAGGGGTATCAATGGGCATGCGTGTATATGGTGCACATTTGTGTTGCTGTTGTCCTACCCCATCCATGACCCACACCCAACCCACACACCCAATACACACCAACACAACCCCAACACACACCTACACCCAACCCACCAACACAAAGGCACACTCACAATAAAAGAGGTTGCCCACATCATCATCAACAACGACGACATGTCATGCATACTACGTGCCCTCGCATGGGGACGCAACACCCACGACAGTGTGCACAAGTTTCTGGTGTTTCAGCTCACCTGTAATGGCATGGTGTTGACTGTGGCAGCGCTGTGTGCGTTGACCAGTGGAAGGATGCCGTTGAATGTGATGCAGCTGCTGTGGACGAACCTAGTGATGGACTCCTTGGGGGCACTTGGTACGATGGGTGGGATGGTGTGGGAGTTGGTATCGTGGGGAATGTGGGAATGTCTGTTGTGGGAATGTGGGATGGTGTAAAAGGGTGAATCTGGGATGGTGTGTTTATGTTGCATGTATAGTGTAGACACACATGTGCACTCATCATACCATCTTTTCCCATACCCGTTCATTTCGCGTGTTATTTCCCCATCACCAGCACTTGCAACGGAGCCACCTGCACAACTACCCCCTCGTCAATCCACACAAACACAAACACACCAGCCCCAACCCCAGCAGCCCACCCCCCTCATACATCACACCATGTGGTTGCATATTGCTGTACAGGTGTGTGTCTGGGAGTGGATGGTAGTGATGTTTGCGTGTATTGCATGTGTGTGTCATGATGTCTGTATATACTTCATATGTGTGCATTGGTGCTGCTTCTTGCTGCATATCTCTTGTGCACATCATAATCTGGACATTATGTACATCATCATGAAGATATTATATACATCTCCTCCATACACACACACACATCTCCTCCATACACACACACACACACACACACACACACATCCCCTCCTCACCCCCCCCAATACCCCCCACCCTCAGGCCGTATATCAGATGTTTTGGTTGTTGCTGTTGATGTACGGCCTACCTGAGTGGTTTGCGAGCTACAGGTCCCTTGATCTGTGTCACTTCTTCATTGATGGGGGCCTCAATGGACTTGCCGGTGAGACTGTGTGTGCGTGATGTGTGTGATGTGTGGGTGTGATGTGTGATGTGTGTGATGTGTGATGTGTGTTAATAGTACTTGATATATATCAGTGTGCATGTTGCTACCAGTACCACCACAGTTAATCCTGCTGCACACAGCAGCTGTGTTCCTGCCCCCTCTCCTTTCCTTTCCTCCCACCACACCCTCCCCTCTCCTTTCAGATATGCTCCCAAGCACGCAGGGCACCCTCTGTTGTGCTACTGTGCATGGTCAGATGTGGCGCACATCCCCCCTGCCCGCATGTGATGTTGCATTAGGTGGGCTCTACTACATGCATGAGGTGCCAATATGCAGGGCGTGGAGTGAAGGGTGTCGCGTGCAGGTCTGTTTCTTTTCTCTGTTGTCTCTTTTTCTGTACGGTTGGACGGTGTTGGAGGGATGTGCAGTGTGTGTGTGTGTGTGTGTGTGTGTGTGTGTGTGTGTTCTAATGGATCTGCACATGTAGGTGTATATGTGGGGTACTGTTCTATTCGCAGCACCATAAAACACCACCACCACCATCGTCACTACCCCATCACCACCAACCACACCACCAGGCCCCTGTTGCATCATACATATGCCCCAACACCACCACCACCACATGCCCACGCTGGGAGGAACTGAATCAATGGTATACAAGTGCACATGGTGTGTACTATGAAGCACAACGAGCGCAACAAATGAAGACAGACACTGCTGTGTTCAACACATTTATGTTTTGCCAGGTTTGTGGGATGTGTGTGTGTGATGGAGGGTATATGTTTGGGGGGTGGGGGGTGGGACAGAGGGCGGCATCATGGTGTAATGTATTCAAGTACACAACACCACACACACACATATACGCACACATTATGCCAACACACAGCAGCACACACCCAAAAAACACGCATCAGGTGTTCAACATGGTCAACGCTCGCATGGTCAATGGAGAACTAATCGTATTTTCTGGCCTGCACAAGAGCCCTGTGTTTCTTGCCATGTTTGTACTGATATGTATCGGACAGGTATGCTTGTTGCCTCCACGTACAGCTGCATACAAAACAAACTGCTGGTGTATGCCGCACTTCCACATACCCCCAACTGCCGCGTACAGGTAGTGATAATTGAAACTGGCCTCGGACGTGTGTTTCGGGTGGTGCCGCAGTCTGTTACGCAGTGGACCTATGCAATTATGGTGGGTGCAGGTGCTGTGGTGGTACATACACTCACCAAGGCAGTGCACGCCTCGCTTGCCTGGGCAGGTGCGGCGCGGCGGCGGCGCTGGCGCAAGGGCAGCGTGCTCCCTGCAGCAGCAGAGGAGCCAGGCCGGTATGAGACGAACAGTACACCACAACGCAGCTCATTTTTTGCCATCAATCCACCTGTTGCCTTTCGCCGTGTGCGGTATGTGTGTTTTTGCAGGGGTTTTTGTTTCATCCTTGTTGTTGCTCCACACTTGCTCCATACTCCACAGCACAAGAACATCAGTGGCAGAGTGGGCATCATAGTTATTCCATAGAGCAACTTCCTTTTTGTATACTTTGCGCATCGATGCCCTCTTTCTAACCACGTATAGTCAATTGCTTTGTAAAACATGGCCAGTAAGGCTTGTATATCACGATTGCAGAAAGAATACAAGCTATTGCTCAAAGATCCAGTCCCTCACATCACTGCACATCCCTTGCCTACCAACCTGCTTGAATGGTATTACACATCGGGCTATCCATTGCAATGCACAAATGCATCACCCCCCCTATCATAACTCCCATCCGCAGGCACTATGTGATTGAGGGTACGCCTGGCACAGAGTATGAAGGTGGATGGTACTGGGGCAAGATTACCTTTCCCGGCCAGTACCCATACAAACCACCATCTTTGATTCTGCTCACCCCCAACGGCCGCTTTGCAACCAACACACAACTTTGCCTCTCCATGACATCCTTTCACCCAGAGGTGTGTAGTGCCTGAGTGTACTCGTTGCCTTTGAGCATGGCTTACAGCTTAGAGAGAGAACGTGTGTGAGAGAGCGTGTGTGAGAGAGCGTGTGTGACAGAGCGTGTGTGAGAGAGCGTGTGTGACAGAGCGTGTGTGAAAGCATGTCTGTGTGTATAATAATGTGGCAATATCACAATGATAATGGTATATACTATGTGTATACCATATGTATGCGACCATGTGTGTGCACCCCTTTCTGTTGCTCATCACCTCACTCATCACACAGACGTGGAACCCCTTGTGGAGTGTGGGTACCATCCTAAACGCATTGCTGTCCTTCATGCACGATGATCAGCCCACAACAGGCGCCATTGTCACCAGTGCCGCAGAAAAACGTCGCCTGGCTTCAGAATCCCTTGCATACAACCTCAAGCAGCCACTATTTAACAAGATGTTTGCAAATTTGGCACAAACGGCAATGGAGAAAAAAGCATTGCTAAACAGCAGCGCAAGGGATGCAAACGACAGCGATGCACCACCTAATGTGGATGATGCCACAGGGGTGGCCACACCAACAGCTGCAAAGTGGGGTGGAGCGCAAGACCGTCCTAGAAACCTGCAGCAGCGATTGTTTTGGATGGTGCCATTGCTTTTGTGTATTGTGGCGGTGGCCATCGTGCCCCATGACTCATGGTGGTGGCGACCGTCGCGATGAGGGTGTATGATTTTACCTGGTGCGTTCTACACATTCATCATGTCAGCATGTTGTAACTAAATTCAATGTTGCAGAAATAAATGTGTTGGCCAGCAGTGTATAAATTAAAGTGCTTTCAGGTGTATGTCAGGCTGCTGCTGCTGCAAGGCCCGCTGCCAGGCTGGCAATGTGTGGACTGTGCTGCACTGTATGTGTTGCCTCCCGCGCATGCTTCCTGGCAAAAGGAGGGGTGCTGTGTCAAAACATCAGCGACTCAACACACCACCAACTCCCGCGCACCTGATCACAACACGACCCTCGCAACGTGAGGCTGTAAAGCGCACGCAACGCATGGATACACCCAGCATTTCACTACCCTGTACATAACACACGAAAAAACCAATATATGCACCACGATGATGCAGCCACCATCTGATCATCATTGATCATCATCATAAGCGCACCAGTGAAAATCCTTTCCTCAGGATGTTACATACAAAAAAGGGGGTTTGACATACAAGAAACTGCAACAATATGATTGATTATTAAAAGAGCGTGTGCATCACACAAAGGTGATGATCGGCACACATTGACACGAAACAAATAAGAAGTCTTGAGCAAGTGATGATGATGATGATGACAATACCCAAAAGTGACACAAAATCACAGCAATATTTGGAGCTGTTGAGGTTCACCAATGTATACATGTGTGCTACAACACACATTCACAAGCCAGTCTTATGGCCCATAAGAGGCACGTGCGCGCTCCAACAGTTGAATTTTGACGGCAACCGCCTGCATTTCTTCATACAGTTTCCTGCCACGGCGCTTTAGCTTTTTAATGTTGGAGTCCAGCACAGCGCGTGGGTCTTGTGGGTTGCGGCGAGGATTGCTTGCTGGCCTGGAGGGTGGCAATTGTGGCGTGGGCAGCATTGCTGGTGAAGCAAAGCAGCTTGTGAGGCCTCCGGTTGTTGGTGGGCCCTGGGCGGCCATGTGGGTGGGGGAGGTCCACTGCTGCAGTTGCTGAAGTGGCAGCTGTGGGGAGGCAATGTAGGGTGCAAACTGCTCCCATTGCTGTGGACCAACATGCACGGGGTGAACAGCTTCCAGCGATGGCATCGGGGGTTGGTGTTGCTGGGGGTGTTCCCCGTTGAAGCTGCTCAGGTCGCTTCCACTGCGAGGACCCAGCAGGAAGTCGTCGGCGAAAAAATTGGGGGCAGACAAGGAGCGAGCAATGGGAGGGTTGGGCGTCTGTTCCCCAAATGCTCTGGGTGGGAGGCCCATCCTCAGCGTGTCTTCAGCTTTGCCGTGCTGCATGTGCTCCATAGGCATCTCGTGTTCAGCCGCGTACGACAATTCCTGTGGGAAATGGAGCATGGGCATGTTCGAACAGACATTGGGACGTCTGGCGATGAGCTAAAGTGCCGAGCTTTCGTGCATGCATGCAGCTGTCAAGCAACCTCGAATGGCAGCAGACACGCACAACCTTAAAAGGCACTGCTACACACCCACAAACCATACGACCGCCGTCTGGTGGGGTGATCCCACCCACGTACCTCGTCGTCAAAAGCAGCGGGAAACATGTAGTCGGGACAATTCATGGCGGATGTGGATTTGTATATACAAAACAGACAAGCACGACGCGCAAAAAGGTAGAGTTTGTTCACGGGGAATGGTCTTTATCCGACGGTTTACAACACTACTCTCTTGCCCGACTCAACACGTCACCCTCAGCTAAAAGAGCAACGCGCTTGTTGCATGCATCTCGCTCCGTTGTCTTGCAGGTCCAGCAGTGGCAGCTGCCGGTGTTGCGTAGGGCACCAGTGGTGGCAAGCTGTACATCGACGCTGCGTGTGGGTTGCCTGTCATGTGTGCTGCTGCTGCCGCATAATATGGGAGCATTGGATGGTGCCACATTGGATGTGGTACATGCTGGGCAGCAGCGAGCATGCCCGCACCATAATGTGGAGCCGGTTGCATGAGCAACGGCAGGTGCATAGTGTACGGTGGCTGCTGCACGTGCTGTGCTGCATGTGATGCTTGCTCTACAACAGCTTGTGGTGTTGGATGCACCGGTTGTGTATACTGTTGTTGCTCTGTGTTGGTGGTTGCTGGACCTGGTAACCGCACCTGCCGACCAACTGGTGGTAGTTGCTGCTGTTGCTGTTGCTGTTTGCGCTGTTCACGTTGTTGCTGTTGCTGTTTGCGCTGTTCACGTTGTTGCTGTTGTTGCTGGGCACGTGCACGCTGTGCGTCTTCCTTCCTCAAGTGCTTGTCATGCACCCGTTCAGCTTCATACTGCTGCTGAAGTGCCATGCTTTCCCGTTGCACCCGCGCATCCTCCTGACGCTGTGCATGTGGTGGGGGACCTGTTTTGTGCAAGTATGAAACGAAAAGGACACACACACACACACACACACACACACACACACACACAACCTGGAGAGCAAGCTCAGCTGCCTCCTGCTCCTTGCGGCGCTGCTTGCGCTCCTCAATTTGTGCCAACAGCGCTGCTTGGTATTCCCGTTGTGCATTTTGCTGTTGTGTCCTTGCATCCGCCTGTGGCAAAGGAGTGCAAGGTGGTGGCTACCATGCACTTGTGTACAAAGACCGTGATGATGTATACAACAGCCGCCCAGCACACAAATGTGTGCATTACATATACACACAATACCCTTAGAGATGGGAGAGAGGGACGAGATGGGCGAGCGGTTGAAGATTCCACGGGAACAGGAGGTGGTGATGGCTCAAGCATGGGATCATGGCTGGTCACTGGTGCCGTCATGCGGTTGACCATGGCATGCATGTGTGGGTGCATGTATGCACTGCCTCCAGGATGCTCTGTTGCATATTCTTGAGGCGCTGCTGTTGTATACATGTGTGGATGGAGTGGCATTGCATGACCCTGGAGCACCACCGGGGATTTGGGTGGAAGTGCGGATGCATGCTGCTGCCATGATGATGGCACTGCATTCTGCTGCTGCTGGTGGTACTGCTGCTTTTGTGTATGGCGCGCATTGGAGAGCTGTGGAGGTGGCTTGTGTGTGTGTGTTGCAAATGTGTGTACCTTTTCCGTCCCCGCATACCGTCTTGGGATTGCTGCAAACAGTTCCATCTGGATTGCGGTGTGGGTCACCACCACCCCCGCCTCGTATGCGTGCATCAAAAAACCAGTTGCCACTGTCTGTGTTGTGTTGCTGCTGGTAGGTGCTGCGGTGCCCGGCGCCCCGTGGCTGAGCACGCACCCCACCCCTGTGGATTGTTTCTCGTGTATGTGTTTGTATATAGTACGTTGGGGGCAGGTGCACACAAGAGGGGTGTTGCAGACGTACGTTGAGGATGTCCACATTGCAAGATGTCGTGTGATACTAGGAGTTTTGACGGAACCAACTGCAACGGTGTTTTCGTGTCTGTCGTATATTGTAAGGTTATATATAGAGATGTGATGTTTTCACGATAATACTGACACGAATGCCTGCATGGGGTTTTATAAAACAGCACAGCTACCGTTACAGCCACGAAATGAGTGCTCGCAGCGCTAGGAATATCAAAATTTAACACAAAATACACCGTGATAATATCAAACAGCAGCATCATTACCGGTTTTGTCGGTGTCCCTGGAAAACTCCCCACACCAGTGCTACCCCCCGGTGTTGAGTCGTCGTGACATGTACCGGAGCACCGCATCCTCCACCCACTTGCCCCGATAATGCACCGCCTGTATGTGTTGCAGTATTCAAGGTTGCACCACGGCACACACCGATGCTGGCGTTGTTGCCGACACCCCCCAACCCCCCCACACACCTTGGACACAGCAGTCACTTGACTCACAACCCCCCCATACAGACGGAGCTCCTTGCTATTGCTGGCAATAATTTCATTGATTGCCTGCACAGGGGACTCACTGAACCGTGTGTAGATGGTGTGTCGTCGTTGTGCCTCCCGCAGTTTGACCAACGCCTCACCCATTTTCTTGTTGATGTGAGCAACCTGTAGGGAAGAACAGGTGGGTAGGGATATGTACATGGTACATGAGATGACTGGTGTCATCATGATACTATGTCGATGTTGTTAGCAGGTGGTATGTGGTGTACCTAGTGTACACAATGCTCTCCACCACACCCTCGTGTTGCCACTGGACACACATCGCCAACACACACAATGTATTTAACCACCCCTGCACCACCTATCTACACACACACGCACACACATAAACAGTACCTCTTCTGTGTCCTCTACCCCCACACGTGCACTGGTAGGGGGCACCAGTGACTCATAAGAGGTGCTAGGGACCATCACATCAAAGTCATATGCCTCTGGGTGACTGGGGGAGGAGCCATCCAACCTATGGTGTCATTAAGAGGCGTTGTATTGTTGTGTGCTGTAGCATGTGGGGTGGTTTGGGTATGCAGCAAGGGAGGTGCACGTGTATGTTGTGTAGTGAGTGGCATAGTGTGGGTATGCAAAAGGGAGGTGTGTATGTGCATGGGCATGGGCATGTACCATTGTGTATGTGGACAGTATGTGTACCACCCCCACATCCACCCATACACCCCCACTCCGCACCCCAACTCCGCACACACCGTATTTTGTAGGAAATAGCACATGGCTGAGGTGCACTCATCAACGGTGCCAGTCGCCCCTCTATGCTATCAAAGGGTATAGGGGTCCCCTTGTCCACCCGAAACAACCCAGCCAGGGTGTCATCCAGGTACACCAAGGGGGCCCCTCCTGATGGGTTGGGCTGCAGAAGTTTGTGCTGTTTAATGTGGGCCCATACACGCTGAGAGACCTGCTGTTTGGTGGCATGGTTGACACCCATAAACACTGACAGCCATGCTGACAAGCTGTGGTTGGTGGTTTGTTGTTTGGGGGGGGAGGATGTGTGCACAGTGTTGTTATTATACGTTGCTATTGTACATACTGCTCTTCCACACTCAATACCCCTTCCTGGATATCCGAGGCCCTCCCCATGCCCCTGAACCCACCCTACCCCACACAATCACACAACAACCCCCCACACAACAACCCCAACCACGTACGATTGCAGTGCCAGTCCCGAGTAAGGCTCAAACACTATCTCCACCTCTATAGGAACATTCCCAACCCGTTTCACCTGCAGTCGATCCACAAACTCCTCACTCACATGCTCCCGCTGCCAGCTAATTACATTTTCCTCACCAAATTGCTCTGGTGGGAGTCGAATGGTGAGGTTTTGCAAATACCAGGTAAAGGGGCGGGGTGGGGGGGGGGCGGTGGGGGGGGCGGTGCCACCATTGGCAGCGGTGGCGGTCTCAAGGGCGTCCAGGGGGGCATCAACTGTGCGGCCCCATAGGGCAAGGGTCCAGCTTGGGGGATTTTCTTTGTGGGGGAAGCAGAAAGGGGATGGTATGTTGGGATGTTGAGTGTGTGTGATGTGTTCACCATGTGGTGCCAACGAGATGTTGGTAAGCAATACAACAACACCATTCACATACACAACGCCACATACCTTTGTCATCCAAGCTGCATCGCTGGTTTTCATGCCAGTTGAAGATGTATACACGCAAGCGTTTGGGTACGAGTGTGACGGGATCTGCGAGTGTCTGGCCTACCTCATCGCGCCGGGATGCCAACACTGCATCAATCTCATGTTCAATATTGAGCAGGTTGGTGTAAATTGCAGACTCTGGTACAATGTATTTGAGCTGTGTGTGGAGAGATGAGGAGGAGTTGCACCATGAGGTTGTTGAACGTGTTGCGCGTGGGAGAGAATGCGCATGACGGGCAACACAGTGGCACCATCACAATATGCATGATGCATTGCTGCAACACTCCTCCTATACCTGCTGTTGAATCATGGGTGCATCAGCCTTGCGTTTACGGCGCATCTTGGCAGGTACAGCCTCACTGGTGCGTGCTGCTGCACCCTGTGCAGGTTGGTGCTGCCCACCATGTGCAGGGCGCCCTTGCAGATGTGGCACGGGGTTTCTTGGCTGTGGAGGGGTGGCGTTGAGGTGGTGTTGGATAGATGGATGCTCAATCAGTGTGCCACATGCTGCATAGTCTAGTCTGCTACATACCCGTCCAGGTCCCCGGCGTGGCACTTGCTGTTGTGCTGCATGGCCTCTCGCTGCTTGTTGCTGCTGCTGCTGCTGTTGTTGTTGTTGTTGTTGTTGTTGCATGTTGTGTTGTTGATGGGCTGCCCCCTGTTGGTTTGCCATCAAGCCGTTATGTTGCTGGAATGAACTCATGATGTGGTGGGTGTTTTTTCTTTGTTTTTTGCGAATGTTGTGCTTTGGGGGGCATGCAAAACTACACCAGTAGCTTTGTACACAGATTGTGTCAGTACCTCTTATTATTCCGCGTGTTTGCACATTGATCTACTGCAGTGCACAGTGACAGAGGCAGAGAGTGCAACGTTGCAGAGAAAACAACCCTGATCATCAAGCACCATCTCTGATGTATTCAAGCTAGCCAAGCACAATGTTTTTTGGCCTTGGCGGTGTGCTCTTGGTATGTTGTGCGTGTAGAGACACTTAGAACAACAACCCAACACCCCAGCGTCTTCAACTGCAGGGCTGCTTGCTGATGGCCAATGGGGTCGCCATCCTCAACAATGAACGCCTGCTAGAACCAAGTATGCGGCTGTGCACACACATACAGTGGTACGTCAGCACATACACACGTCCTTGTTTCATACCCATCCACCCCCATCAACAGACAACTGGGGTGTCTCGCAACTGAGCAACAAGGATTACATGGCTGCACCAAGCGCCTTCAAGTACCAGCTGATCAACTTTTACAACGGCATCACCTACATGCGAGGTATGGACACATGCAGGTGTACTGCATGGTGCTGTGTTGTCTGTGCACATGCAGCAACACATGCAACCGAGTACCCCCCTTTTCACAGTACCACTGGCGATCATCAACGCAGTTGTTGCAATTGGAATGTTGGTGTTTTGAATAATGTATGAGTGTTTGCCCATCGTGGCCAGCTGCTGTAACAATAACATGTTGTCCAGCCACCACATATAGTGTTGTTACACAGCTCTCTAGTACACATCCGTGATAACACACAACAAAAAACATGCCTACATACATCACGATGCTATCACTATCAACTTGCAAACACCTCAAAACCCTCTTCCTGTACCTATGCATCACCATCAAACCACCCACATGATCTTCAACCCTTCACCACTACCATGGCCCCTGCTGCTGCTGCTGCTGCTTGGCCTCCCGCATCGACACAGACTTGGTCACAGGTGCACGCCCCAACACTGGTGCCAATGGCTGGGGTTTATTAGCATCCGTCATGAATGATTGTAACCCATGCCACTGCAGCCTATCAAGCAAATCACTGCCACCACCACTGCCACCACCACTCCCAGTGGGGGCCCCTGCTGGTGTGGTCATGGGTGGTGTGGTGCTTGTCATCGGTGTGGTGGTGGCAGCAGCAGGCAGGGCAGCAGGTGGAGTGCCAGTGCTGGGAGTGGAGGAGCTGGTCTTGCCCATGTCCACGCTAAAGCGCAGGGATGAGGGGTGGTTGGTGGGATGGTGGGTGTCTGTTGCCCATGGGTCGTGTGAGGGGCCCAGTGGAGGGTGTGCTGATTGTGGTGTGGGGCTGCGAGGTGGGAGGGTGGGTCGACTCTCTGGTATGACTGTGTGTGGGGGGGATTGTTTGTTATGGTGTGTTTGTTGTGGCGTGTTTGCTGTGATGCGCAGAGTACGCACATGGTTTGCATACAATACCCAACACACAAAATACACACATACACACACACATGACATACCAGCATAGACATCTTCATGTGTGGTCATCCCATGTGTCATAGTGGACGTGCTTGACACTGCTGCTGCTGCTGGTGGTAGGTACCCTGCAGTTCCCCTCATACCCACTGTTGTTTCCCCAGCTGTATGAACAGGCTTCTCAAAAGCATACGCCTGTGGAGGGGGCCCCCACGCAGGCCCCACCATGCTGCGCCTGGTTGGTAGATCCTCCCATGGGGAGTGTGTGTGGGAATGAAATGAGATGGTGGAATAGGAGGCAGTGCTGGGTTCCTGCCAGGGGTCCAGGACGGAGGAGAGGGGGCCACCATGATGCTGTTGTTGTGCTGCATGGTGTTGTGCGTGTTGTTGTACATGGTGTGGATGTTGTTGTGTAGGGTGGTGGGTGATGGGTGATGCATAGCCAGGCTGGTGTGGTGCTGTAGGAATATGTGGGGTGGGTGCCATCAACTCCTCCACAGGTGATAATGCCACCACTGCAGCTGCTGGTGAAGCTTCCTGCTGGTGTATTGCTGTCCCCTCTGGTACACTACTTGTATACTCCTCATCAAAATCCAATAAATTGATCAGTGGGGGTGGTTCCTGCACAGGTGTTGTCGTGGCTACCACACCCCCACCACCCTGCTCCACCGTCCCACTACCACCCGCCACTTCCACCCCACTGCTTGTTGTGTCTGCATTATCTACAGGTGGCGGCCATGGTGCTTCGGGGTCGGCAAATGCACGGTTGGCGTATTTCTGACGAATAAATGATTCAAGGTAGGGATCATCATTGGCTGGTTTGCGGGTGTTTCCCAGACGTGCCTCCCAGTAGGCATTGGCAATGGCGTTTCCCAGGCGTGCCATGGTGTCGACTTGTGCAGGAAGCCATGTGTCGAGGGTGCAGGAGCGAACCTGTGTGGAGGTGGGGTGGGAATAAAACGGGAAAAAACGGTGTGTGGGGTGGTTGGATGTGAAGGGAGGAGGTGTGGATGTGAGGGGGGATGTGTACTGTGAGGGGTTTTGACATGCATGTGTGGGGATTGCATGCGATGCGATACAGACATTGATACACAACAACAGCCCATGCAATGTCACAATCTTACTCCACACAGTCAGGCAACCCTTACAGGGGTATGGACCACAACAACATACCACACCCTATCACCCCCAATCACCTGGGAGACATGCACACCGAGTCCCCTATGAAACCCAGCACACCGCATACAAATAAACACGCCACAGTTGATAGATGCCCATGTTGGCTTGCTCCCCGCATTCCCACCCCTGCAATCTGCACAATGGCGGTTTTCAGGTCTATCGAGGAGCTGCTTGAGGGCATCCAGGTGTTTTTTGTTTTCCTCAAGAGTGATGCCCTTGGTTTCACCCGCATTGCTGTGTGGATGTGGATGGGTGGTGGGGGTGGGTGGTGGGGGTGGGGGTGCATGTTGTGTTGTGTGTTGGTGATAGTAATGGTGTGGTGCCTGCTTGATGGTGTGTCTCATGCAGCAACCTTACACGACACACCAACACACACCGTGCAGTGCGTCCAGTGGGGCTGTTGGGTGCTCCACCATCATCATCATCACCTGCATCTGATCCCTGTGTGTTGTTGGTTGTTGTTGTTGTTATTTGTGGGTGTGGTCAATGATGCTGTGCAATGCATGGCATACACACCCCAGCACACACCTCCATACCTAGTACACACATACTCACAAATACATGCAACACACATACTCACAAATACGCCACGGATACCCTCTTCCCCCCCCACAAAACCCAACAACATACACAACGAGTACCACCACCAACAACAACATACACAACGAGTACCACCACCACCACCACCACCACACATACCGCTTGCACATTCCCCCACCCAGTGGCTGGTGTTGCCTTGAAGCTGTTGCCCTGCATCATGTCATCCCTACTGTACCCAGAATACTTGCGTGCCTGACGTGCATACTCCTCCCGCTCTTGTGACAGTCGTGCATGGTCTTCTATAAGGATTGCCAGTGTTTCCGACCTGGGGAAAAGTGAAATGGGGTAATACATGTGGGTTGATGGGGAAATACACATGTGGGTTGATGAGCATATACACATGTGGGTGGGGATATACGCATGTGTGTTGATGGTGCCCAGTTTACATACTTTTTGCGAACATTGATTCCATAATCACGACTGTCCTCTGGGTCGATAAACTGAAAACTTGACAGTCCACGAATGCGACCGACCAATGCCACATCGGTACCCAGGCGTACACAATCCTCCGACCCACGTTTGACAAGGTACTCGATCACCACCAGCGCCTTGTACACGTTTCTCCACTTTGGTGGGGGGTAGCTGAGACGGTGCTCCAGCACTGCAAAAATAATCTGAGGATGGTGGATTGACAGTGGTGATCGCATACGTGGTGTGATTGTCCGGATTGTGTGCGCGTCACCCCCAAAACACACCTGGCAGTGTTCGTTTGCTTCGGCGAGTTGTACAAGTTCTGCAAGTTGGGTCCCTGTGGGCCCCCATGGTTCGTTGCGGGTGGCCTCGCGTGCCTTGCGTTCCACTGCAGTAAAGGGGTGAAAACGCCCGTTTTTGATGGCAGTGATGTAGTCTCGAAGCCATGCTGCGCCCGCCCTGGATGCTTCCACAAACTTTTCAAACGACGCCATCAGCACCCCGGCAATGCTGTTTTCGTTGTAGTTCTGAATGGTGGCAGTGGATTTTGGGGGGTTCAAGGCCTATTGAAGGTGATGTTGATGCTGTCTCCCTGCGATGATCGCACGGGGTTGATGCATTCTGTAGTGTATATTTTTGCACTGTGCAATGCACGAGGGTTGATTGTGCTGCAAACACAAACACGGGTGTGTATGTGAATACAGATGGATCCTTGATTGCCAAGGTTTTGGTGCACGGCTGCAGTGATCGTGCTGCGATGATCGTCAATCAGTACACCTTATTCTACACACTATGGTGGGGGGGATTGGTTTTTCATATTCATTTGTTTTTGTTTTTCACTTGCTCCACTTACAAGTCAATGGAGTTTCCCCGGAACGTTTGCCAGCATGTGGCGACGTCATGCATCCTCTAGTGTGCCAGCACAACTGCACGCTGCTGCAGTGGCAATTGGAAGCAACATGGTATGCTGAGAGATACTACAAGATGGCAGCCATGTGACACACCCATGTACATGACAACACACCACAGGGCAACCGAATGGCCAACATCAAAGAGGCCCTTGCAATGATCCATGCACAAGGCCACATTGCGGTATGTACAGTGTGCCTCTCGCATGTGTGTAGGGCCATGCGCAACGCCACTGTGCGCATCCATCCCTTGCACACACAGGTGCATGCACTGTCTGGGTTGTATGAGACAGCACCTGCATACGTCACAGACCAGCCAGACTTTCTCAACGCAGCAGCCATAGTCACAACACCATTGGGTCCACACCAACTGCTACACCAATTGAAATCCATAGAGGTGTGTCGTTTATGTGTCGAGAGAGGATGTGTGTGCATGCTGTATGGATGATGGATGGATATCGGTTTGTTGTCTCTGACATCAATCTACCTGCGTGATGCACACATATATTCTTATACACAGCATATACATGAAATTCCTCTTTATTTACAAACAAACCCCCACCCTCCCAACCCACTCCCAACCCCATACAGGTGGAGCTTGGTCGAGTGTTGACCGGTCCCCGCTATGGCCCCCGCCCTGTTGACCTCGACATTATCTTTTACGATGGCACCACCATGCACTTGAGCAACCCGGATCTACACATCCCTCACTGTGCATGGCATGAGCGTGCGTTTGTCACTGCACCCCTTGCTGACCTTGCGGACTGCTGTCTTGGTGATTTCAGGGGGGAGGATATCAGGGGGGAGGATGTGGGGGGGGAGGATGTAAGGGAGGATGTAAGGGAGGGTATCAGGGAGGATATGGAGCAGGTTGTAGGGAAATCAGGGAAGAATGTCAGGGAGGATATGGAGCAGGATGCAGGGAAGCAGGGTCAACTAGGTGATAGACAACAGGATGTGGCCCCATGTTTGACCGCATTGCACAAGGATTTGGCAGGTGCACAACATATATGGAACACCCAGCATGCAGGTTGGAAACAGCAGGGGGGGGGGGGCATTTGCTTTTTCACACATACATTTCAATCCCCATACCATGTTGTTGTTGTTGTTACTGTTCTTCTTCTTCATCTTCTTGTTGTTACACCACACTCCTCCCCTTTTTTTCAGGCACGACGCCACCCTCTCAACTGCAGCGAGTAGTCCCCCTGGCAAACGGCGACCTGTGGCGCTTTACACGACACACCACCACCATGGGCATCCTCAACATCACCCCCGACAGTTTCTCCGAGGGAAGTGGGGCCCTCCCGGATCCCACAACTGCAGTACAACAAGCAGTACACATGGTGGAGCAGGGCCTGCATGTGCTGGATGTGGGGGGGCAGAGTACACGACCAGGGGCCCGGCTGTTGAGTGCAGAGGAGGAGATGGGGAGGGTGATGCCAGTGCTGCGGTATGTGGTGTTTTGTTTTAGGGTTTTCTTCTTCTCTAGATCTCTCTTATCTAGAGGATTGGTGGTTGTGTACTTGCGGCGATGTGGCGATTGATGTGCAGCGAGTATCACACACCAACAGTCGCACATGACATTACACGTCATCACATTGTTGCCCCCCCTCACCATACACACATACAACAACAGGGCATTGCAACAGCAACCAGCATTGCAACATACCTTGATCAGCATCGACACGTTTTACGCCTCCGTCGCACATGCTGCAGTCACAACAGGGGGTGCCCACATAGTCAACGATGTCAGTGGGGGAACACTGGACCCCAACATGTACAGCACGGTGGCTGCACTCGGCACACCCTATGTTCTCATGCACATGCGTGGCACCCCATCGACCATGCAGTCACATGCAACATACACAGATGTGGTGGCCGAGGTGGCCACAGAGTTGCGGGCAGCGGCACACAATGCACAGGTCGCAGGGATCCTACCCTGGAGCGTTGTCCTTGACCCAGGGCTGGGGTTTGCCAAAGATGCATCGCAAACTATGCAGCTCATGCAGCAGCTGCGACGGCTCCGGGCCCTGGTGGGCGGTCCGTGGGGGTCCCAGCCGCTGCTGGTGGGGCCCTCCCGCAAGCGTTTTTTGGGGGCCCTGACGGGGCGCGCGGAGCCCCGTGATCGCGATTTTGCCACAGCTGCAGCGTGTGCGTTGTGTGTGGGGGAGGGTGCGGATGTGTTGAGAGCGCACCATGCAGCGGCGTTGGTGGACGCAGCACGGGTTGCCGATGCGTTTTTGGGCAAGAGTGATATTGGGTGACGAGGGTGTATTTTTTGTGGGTGTGGGTTTTTGTGGGAGGTACAAATATATTTTTTGTATACATGACGGAATTGTTACATGTAACCACAATATACCATCAGCAATAACAGTATACACCAACACAAACATCACCAGAGTGCATACCAACATCACCAGCACACATCCATACATACATCAACTGATGTACACATCACCAGAGTATACACCAACACATCACCAGTACAGTGGAGACAGGATCCTTGCGCCTACCTGTTGCTGTACACCATCAGCATGTCCCCACCCGCCATGCCACCCCGGCCACCACATCAACACCAACACCACCAGCACACCAGCAACACCATGTATGATGGCCAACAGCACAAACACATGTTCCAGCAACGCAGATTTGGGCTGTTGAGGGTTGAGGGAGAAACATGAACAAAGAATAAAGTAACACACACACATATTGTAACTGTCACACACAGACACACTCCATCATCTATACAACCCACTGGGGGATTGTATACATGTAACATATGTACTATATATGACCTACCTACCTTGCACAGGACATAGGCGTCCTGTTGCATACGACATCGGCGATGATCACGTCCCATTTCAGATGCCCATGTGGAGGTGAAATGATGCAGCCCCACCACACCGGGGGGATGGCGCCCCGTCAGTTGTGCCAATGCCAAACGCTTGTGACACCAGCAGTCGTCCCACGTACACGGCTGATACCATGCACCTACGTCATACACACGCACCACCGTGCCATTGACGATGTGGGGGGCTGCCACAAGCGTGTGGTAGGCCATGGTGGGGGATGCACCACCGGCCAAGTAGGCACCCACGACATCGCCAAACATGCGCGGCCCAACGGTGTAGAGTACGCGTATGTTGGCATCTGTATACTTTGCCATAACATCTGGGTCGCTGCGTGCTACAATTTCGTGCAAGGCGGCTTCGAAAATGGGATGGCCAGGTGCTGATGCCATCATGGCGTTGATCAGGGGCTCCTCCTCTCGGTGTCCCTGCAATACGACATCATACCCCTCCAACGCCTCAAGGGAGGCTTGCGCAGCATCTGCAAAACATTCTATGTCGAGGTCGAGGTAGACGCCTCCCATTGCATGCAACACCAGGTAGCGCAGCGCATCGCCCCGCAACACAAAGTGGTCAAAGGATGTCCATGTCTTCTCAAACCATGGGTAATGCTGTTGTATGAATGCCAATGCATCCTGCTGTGTCCAAAACATGTGCTGCCAGCCGGGGTAGGCGTGCATGCAACTGGCTCGCCATGCTTCACTCAGCACAGCCCCTGGTTTTCGTGTTTCCGTTTCGTATGCTGCTTTGCCTGACAGAAATATGTGATGTAGGATTGGTGGGATACGTTGGGGGGCGACTTGCTGGGTGGGGTGGATGATGGCAGTGATGATGACGATCACTAGTAGTTTGCACGCGTTACAACATCGTCTCTGCCACATGCAGCATGACGGGAGGAGAGTGGATGAGAGTGAGTGAGAAAAAAATGAAAGACTCCTTTGTTCTATGCTTGCAGCTTTTTCCGCCAAGACGCGAGCACCATGTCATCAGGGTACTTGGTAGCCTGCCAGCTGGGGCGTGCACGCATGGCATCAATGTACGTCTCCACGATGCTCAGCTCATCAGGCAACTGCCAGCCCTGCGCATGGAGGCATACACACGTGATGACAACAACATCCAATGGTCAACATGATCCCCTGATCACCCCATCACACAGTACCGTGATCCCCTCAAGTGCCAGCATCATCTGGTGCACCTTGGGTGCGACCGACATGTCTGTTGCGTTAGGCTCTGCACCGCCAATGTATGGCCCACCGGATGCCTTGAGTGCATCTGCCAACTGGCTCAACTCTTCCAGCAGCACTTTTTCCTTTTCACTGGCATCTGCACCAGTGGCCTTGAAAAAGGCAATAAACGCAGGAAACACCTTGCTTCCACTGTGTGTGAGTGTGGTCAGGTTGGCAAGGGGTGGTGGGGACTACAACAGGAACGTGCTGTGTGTTGCAAGGTGCTGTGTGTACGCAGTGTATACCCAGCATACGTGTCGGTGGTGGTGCCCAGGGGATGCTCAGGAAACTTGTTTTCTAGGTACTCTGCGATGACACCGCTATCCACCACCCACTCATTGGTGTCCAGATCCTTGGCGACTGGTACTGTGCCAGAAGGATTGACCTCGAGCAACCTGTGACCGTCAGGGGGTATCATGTGCACACAATGATGTGCACACAATTATGTGCACACCCGCATGCAGACACAGTACCCAACCTACCACTCGGGCTTGGCTGCAAAGTCAACATAGCCCTTGGTGTAGGGTATGCTCTTCTCCTCTACACTGAGCAGCACACGTTGGCAAAACGGGCCTGCATGTGAAGCGAATGAGTTGAGGTATGTTGTGACCACGAAAACAACCAGCTCATAACGTACAATCGCCTATTGTGGATGTCTTAGGGTCGCCCTTGACCCACATTTCAAGTTTTGCAGACGCCATCGTCTTGGTGGAAAGAGATCGAGATGCTGCAGGGGGAGCAGAGATAAAGGGACGACGCAATGGGGCTCCCACGCAGCGCAACGAAACTGCAGACAGCATTAGGTTGTTGTGCTTGTGGATGAGCAAATCGAAAGTACCTGGGGTACTGGGTTGACCTGTGGTATTTATTCCTCAATTCATCAATAGCAGTCCATTACCATCCCTCCACATTAGCACCACACATATTAGCATCACACACCATTACACAAACATCACATTATGGGATTTGCAGACACAATCTTTCGAGCATCATCTGGCTTTCTGATCGCAACGACAATAGTGGGCACTGTATACTTTGGTGCCAACATTTACAAGGGCTATAGCTTTTTGTCAGAAAAGAAGCAAGAGGATTTGGTCACCAGGGCAACACCGGGACAGTAGACGGGGCAAAACACTGGGGACAGTAGATGGGGCAAAACACCGGGACAGCAGAGTAGACGAATCACCATGCCAGCACATGCGCTTGAATGCAAAGCACACTGGGCTACCAAACTGCTGGATGGGAGCAAGACCATTGAGGTGCGGAGCTATGCGCTCCCTGGCTACCTGCTCAACCAGCCCATTTGCCTCATTGCCACTGAGGGCGTGGAGGGTCAGGCAACGCTGGGGGATGTCGTGGATGGTGTGCCACGCGAGGATGCACACGTGGTATGGGATGTGGAGGATTGACACCATCTTGTCAACATGCTCCACAAGTACCCACCCACGCAGGTTGGGCATGTTGTATTTACGCATTGTTGCGTATACAACACAGCAGAGGCGTTTTGGGCGGATGCACATGCGCATGGTGTACCCAGGGGCAGCGTGTATGGATGGGATGATGCAGCAACCAAAGCGCTGTATGGATGGTGTGTAGGTGAGGTGGTGGCATGTGTGCCAATGCCACTGCCTCCCATGAAGCGACTGCTGCGGTCGCTGTATGTGGTACAAGAATAATAATGACACTCATTTATGTGTAGTTGCCACTTGTACAAGTTGCGGAGAACAGAGCGGATCCCCATCAAATCGCCATCTTTTTCCACTTTTTGTCTGTAACAACCACAATACCCACATAGTTTTGTTAGCAACCGAAAATTTGGAGAGGAGGGACGCTGTGGCTGCGATTCAGCGAGAGTTGGACAGGTGTCGTGGTGTGATTGCAAGCATGCTTTCCCCACGGGTGCTCGTGGTATCCTGTGATGCATCCAGCCACACTGCAGCATGCTTGAGCAATGTTGGATGCAATGGTACGTCGTATAGCCACTGCCAGTGTTCCGTATGGCGCATGCCATGTGAATGCTCACGCCTCCCATTTACGGGTTCACAGTGGTTGAGAGTCACACCATGGAGTGTGCTAGGGGGGAAAGCTGCAGTCCGTATGATTTAATTGTGGCAGAGGTACGAACAGGGGTGCACGCCAAAGCCCATGTCCCTTGGTGGCGCGTATGCACGCTTCCTCCCTCTCCCTAGGTATGCCCCAGTTCAGGCAGTGTTGACGCGGTGCTGGATCTGGCGAAACAAGCTCCTACGGCAGGTATGTGCGTCGATCAATCGTTACCCTTAAGAATTCTTGGCGGCTTACGTTGCGACATGAATCCGTGCATGATCGACTAACTGCTAGCTGGATCACTTCGAGTCCATCACAACCACAGTCGTGTGTCGAGGGGTGCTACCTGCTTCCCTGGCTTCACCTGCCAATTGCAAAAAGGTAGCGTGCTTGCGGTCTGTTGGCTCCATCACCCACCTCCATCACCTTGTTCCCTTAATAACCGCAGGCCAATGTAGTCGACATATTCACCACATCGCCAGGAGACGACACCGAGCACTTGCAGCAATTGCTCCACCGATTGCACACCAACACGTTGCACTCCGACCTGCACGCCTATATTGCGCGCCACATTCCACCCCATGTGGAGGCTTCCATCAGCTGCTGGGACACTGCCACAAACGCTGCCGTGAACTCGAGTGCATCAGAACAAACACCTGGCAATTACCTCCATGCCCCATCATGTGGATTGTTGTCTGCAGAATACAGTCGCCAGGGGAGCGTGACCCAGGAGCAGTGGGATGTCTCCTGCGACAACCTCGAGCTGCTGATTGTGGATGACCACGAGGAGGACAACAACGTCACTAGGTCATACGGCAGCACAGAGATGGATGTGGATGGCATGGGTGATCTTGCCGGGACATTGGAGGTTGTACAGCAGCATGTGCCACAGTGCACCAATGGCAGTGTGGTGAGTGGGAAGCGTGAGTTGGAAAGCTGCCTCTCAAGTCAACCGGCAGCCAAACGACAGGTACATACTCCCTAAGGTGGAGGGTGGGGGTGCGACACGACATATATACATGCACACCCACCCACCCACCCACCCACCACAGCAAACCCGCATGTCAACACGCACCAAGCGTCCATCGCAACGGGCCCGCCAAGCCGCCGGCACCCTCGCCCCCCCCACCCCGGCCAAGACTGCCCCCCCCCGCCGCACCCCCTCGTGGCCCACCATGATGATGGTGCCCCCTGCTGCTGTTCCCCTTGCGGGGACCCTTGGGGAGGGGGGCGCCATGATGATGGTGGTCCCTGCGTCTGCGGGGCCCCCTCAGGGCTCTGGCATGATGCCCATGGGTCACCCCACAGCAGCTGAGGAGGCAGCACAGGTGGCCAAGGCCGCAGAGGCAGCCATTGCGTCTGTCTTGGAGCAGCATAGTTGTGCGGTGAGTAAATGGGGGGGGGGGTGTTGTGGGGGGGGTGTTGTGTGTGGGGGGGGGTGCATGCTTGCATGTATGTGTACTATGCACACATGTCTGTGCATACATGTACTATCCACACATACATGTAAATGAACACACATGTACTATCCACACACACACGTATATTCACACACATATATATGCACACCATACACACATTGTACACAGGTTGGTGGTGTATCACTGCCACTTGGCCTGTCACTTGATGTGAAGAGTGTCCTGTCACAGCTGTGCATGTAGAACAATAATCTCCAACAACAATTCTCATGCTAATAATATTGTGATAAAAAGAAAGCAACAGGGGTTACAATACGTAGTGTATACATGTTTTGTGCATGTGGGTGTTGTGCATTCCCTTCCCATAACCCTCTTTCCGACATCACTTGGAAAAGCCATTACTGGTAGGATGTCATTGCCGACCATGTGTCACTGGGATACCACTGGCTACTGTTTTTTCTTTTTACACCTACAACTGTCCACACGCCTGTCTATACATACGATGTATTCTCATGTGCATAATATGTGTACTAAGTACTCCCTCTCTCCCTTCTGTCATTGTCAACTGTCATTATCAACAGTGCACCCCTCGAAACATTCCTATCACACTATCTTCATGTTTTAACTGAAACATGTTTATGTGCACACTTGTGGCTACTGCTTTTTTCTTTTTGAAAAGGTGGTTGAAAGGGTCGTTTGGGCATTTGTGTGACAATCATGTTGTTGTTTTTGGTGTGTGCTGCACTATGTGGGTGTGGATTCTACCTGTGGATGGGTGTGATTCATGGATGGTGTATGTCTGTGACATGCCACAGCAAAAATACTTGACCCACACTGTGCACGGGGAAGATAAGAAAATATACACCACGTTGTGCCTTGCTGTGTTGTGCACATACATATACGATGTATGTACAGATATGATATATATAAAAAATACACACGCATATATATTATATATACGAGAAGAGTCTTTAGTTTCCCTGTGTGGTTGATGTGCAGTTGTGCAAGCCGTGTTGTTGTGATGGTGCACCTCACATAGTCTTTGTGTACAAGGCATGACTCTGTTGTGCCCCTTTGCCTGTGTGCCATGTTGGTGGCACTTCAATGGGCATGGAGGGCTGTGTGCCTTGCTTCAATTCACATGTTCATGTCGTGTATGCGCTTTTGTGTATTTGTTGATTTCTCTTTTTCCATTGAGACATGTTGTTTGTGTCTCCATGTACATGCATATGTACATGTACATACAAGCCCAATGTATTCCCCACACATTGTGCTGGCATCAACCAACACGTGTGTGTTTTTGTATTCAAGACACACATCATGTCACGAGGTGTCCTTGGTTTTTGTAGTGACATGTGCATGTTTTTCACACCCAAGCATCATCGTTTTGTTGTTTTCGAGCACCAGCGTTGTTTTGTTTTCACATGGTAGGAGTATACGTGGTGCACATGTTGTGCACAGCAAGGTTTTGGTTGCAGCAGCCCCACATGGCTGTTGTCAGTATCCGGGTTTTCACTATCCCCGTTTTCACATATGACATGAGAAAAGCAGCAGAGCACCATGTACCCCATTGGTGCAGAGTTTTGGGGGGACCCATTTTCATTTTCGTATGTTTGTTTGGTTTTCGTATGTTTGGTTTTCATATGTTTGTTTTGCAAATGTGTTTGCCAATGTTTGTGTTTGGTAGTGCTGAGACATTGGGAGTCGTTGTGCTCTTGCAAGTGATGTTGTTTGTTTCAAGTGCAGTGCCAAGCATCACCACCAAGCATCACCACCAAGCATCACCACCAAGCATCACCACCAAGAATCACCACAGTTCAATTGACATGTCCACAATCCATATGGACAAGTCCATGGGGAACTTGTGTTCTTTTCATGTGCCCACGTGTGTGGGTGTATGTGTGTGTGGTGGGTGTATGTGTGTGTGGTGGGTGTATGTGTGTGTGGTGGGTGCTTGTGCACTGCTGACCTGAATGTTGCACCGCCTGGGTGTATGTGTCCACATGTGTGTGTATTGTGCACACATCAAATCATGTGCATGTGTGTGTATTGTGCACACATCAAATCATGTATGAGAGTGGTCCTGTGAGCGTGGTGCTGTGATATCTGTTGGGGAAACACATTGGTTCCATGCAACGGGTGCATATGAGCGTGTATTTGTGTGAGACGTAATGGAGGAGTGAGCAAATGAGAGGATGAGAAGAAGAAGACATATGAACAGAGGGGCTGCTCATTGTGAGGGGACAACACACTGGCTCATTATTTTGATGAAGAGAAGCACATGATTTTGTCAACGAGCAAAATGCTGTTGCATACAAAACACACAAGGCGGTTGTAACTCAATACACTCAACAGTGTTGCATAAACTTTATATGTTCATATACTTTATACATGCTTCTTTCTATTGCGCTGCGTTTTCTCATGGGAAAAATAAAAGGTTTTTACTCTCAGGCCCCCGTGCCCAGCAGTTCCAACCTGCACAGCACATCAGTCACCCGCAGTCCACACCTTCGCTCCAGCCACATGGGCGACAACCCCATGTTGATGTTGCTCGCTGTGGGCGCATGTGTGCATCGTCTTGTGAGCTGTACCTGGGCACTTTTTCCTAGCACCTCTCCGCCTTCAGGGAAGCCCTGCAGGGATATGACCAACTGGGGGGGGGCAGGGGGGGGGAGATGGGCACTGGTAAGAGACAAGGTATGCAAGCACAAGACGGACACATGATTACTGCAGGAGAGTAGGAAAGGACACAACAACTATCATGACAGACAACGATACATGACAGATAACGAGCATGACAAATAATACATGACAGCTAACGAGCATGGCAGCTAATGAGCATGAATATACCTGTGCCTTGTGGTGCATATGCCCAATCCAATGTGCATCAGCAGCAACATCTTCATGTGCAACCACAATCATGCTGTGTGCATGTGGAGCACATCGTGATACACCAGCATGGCATGCATGCAGGAATGACAACCACTCTGACTGGCTGCTGTTGTTTTTTGTTGAAGTACTGTTGGTTTTTGCAGAGTACAGCATACGCAAGACCTGCAGTATTGGGTGGTGGTGATGGTTGTAGTGTGTATGACGGTGTGTGTGCTGTGTGTATGGCTGGTGTGTTGGGAACATGTTTGCATGACACCACAGATATACAACTCCGCATATACTGCAACAGCATGATAAAACATCATGACACACCGAAGCATCGTCCAGCACAAGTGCTATTCCTGCTGGTGGGTTGTCCTCAGTGGCTGCTGTGCTGCATGATTCTAGGAGTGTTTCGCTCAGCGTGCGCAGCATGCTCTTGCCTGTGTTGGTGGTGCACAATGTTGGTGGTGCACGATGTTGTCCTTTCGCACATTAATAGCCGATGATGTTTTACAACATGAATACTTTTGCTGCCCAACAACCCATACCATTCTCAGTTGGTGGTGAAGTGATGGCATGCACAACAAGTCGCTGGTCAATCACATTGCCACTGATGCCCTGTGGTGGACGTGGGTTGGGTGCAATGCTGCTTGCACAGAAGCCTGTACACCAAAAACACACCATTTTGCGTAGTATTGTGTGATAATGGGTGTGCTGCTGTGCGACTGCGCATAATACAACCTGTGAGGGCGGGTTGTTGATCATCACCACCTGGAAGAGGAGACACACCCCTTGTACCCACCTTGTAATTTGCTTGCAACAAAATGCGTAGCAAAACACACAGCATTGCGTTGCCAGATGCTGCTGCAGTGTCTAAAAGCATACAAACACCGTGCAAATCAGTGTCTGCATGCAGCACCACTTGATGGTCGTCCATGTGTATAGGTACACGTATGTTATACACGGAGTGCAAATAAATGCAAACAGCACTCTCCACAACCACCCAAAACAAACACCCAAAAACTGGTCAAACTTGCAGCAAACTCGTGTTCAGCAACCTCTCAGCAACAGAGCGCGCCCCATATACGCACACGCTATTTCACTGTATACACCCTCGTATTATCTCTGTGCACACCACACACCACGACGCGAGCACCACGCACACTTGCAACCTGCCAGATCCACAGTCAACAACTTACTCAAAAATGCACACCACAGCAGCCATCCAGCGCGGTGTTGTAGCCCGCGCACCTACGCAACCTCGCACTGCTCGCCGTGTAGTATGCGCCAGCAACGTCCACAAGACGCTGAGCCATGCCGTGACAACCAACCCTGCAGCCATACTTGCAACCACGCTCCTCTCTGCCGCCCCTGCGATGGCAGACGACCTGCCTATTGATGCATCTGCAGCCCTCGACGCAGCATCTTCCCTGGCTGTCTCTGCCGACCCCGTGCTCATTGCAGGCGCAGGCGCCATTGTCATCCTCGGTGGTGGTACATTTGCCCTCACAAGGAGCCTCTCTGCCAGCAAAGTGCGTGGCACCACTCCTGAAAAGGCATTGGATGCCCTGTCCCAAGAGGCACGCGTGGTACTGGTGGATATCCGCAGCAAGCAAGCCATCAAGGAGGATGGATCACCCGACTTGAAGATTGTCAAGCGCAAGCCTGTGGCTGTGCCATACACCGAGGTGGTTGGGGAGGAGATCCAGCCTGTGGAGGGGTTTGTTGAGAAATTGTTGGCCAATCCCAGCATCAAGGAGGACTCTATTCTGATTCTCATCGACTCGTATGTGGGGTTGTGCGTGTGTTGTGGGGTGTGTGGGGTGTGGGTGTGTACTCTTGGGGTTGGTGATACAAGTTCACATGCATGCATATGTATCCACAGCATCATACGTGTTTGCCACAGCATCATATGTACACGTATGTTTTCATGCACCACATACAACATGACTCCCAACACTCCCTCATGCTCTCTAACACTCCCTCATGCTCTCCCAACACACCCTCATGCTCTCCCAACACACCCTCATGCTCTCCCAACAACACCCACCACACCACCCACCACACCCACCACATCCTCACAGGTATGGTCAGGATGCACCCAAGGCAGCAAAGCAAATCCTCACCAGTGTGAACACAGACACTGTGTATTACATCACTGGTGGTGCAGAGGGACCTGGTGGATGGCGGGTATGTTTATACATGCGTGTGGTGGTGTATACATGCGTGTGGTGGTGTATGCTTGATTGTCAATGCTGTTGTTATGTTATGCTTGTCAATGTTTTTGTTATGTTTGCTTGTCAATGTTGTTTTCCTCGTTCTGTTTTATGCATCTGTGCATGGATTTGCATGTTGTGCTTTTTCAACACATGTTTGCACATGCATGCATACCACCCAAATACCACCCAAACACCACCACCCAATACCCCACCCAATACCCCACCCAACACCCCACCCAAAACATCACCTAACACACCACCACCCAATACCCCCTCTTTTTTATTTTCATCCACATCACCCCCCCCCCAGGCATCTGAGGCCCCCTGGAAGAAGCCGGCCCCTGCCCTCTCCCTCCCCAGCCTCCCCAACTTTGCCTCACTGGGAACCACCCTCGATGACTTTGCAGAGGATTTCAAAACCAACCCCACCCTGCTCAAGGGGGCCCTTGCAGTGGGGGCCGTGGTCGGCGCAGGGGCCCTGTTGTTGTCCCAGGTGGAGGTGTTGCTCGAGTTGGTGGGTGTGGTGGCGGCTGGTCGGTTTTTGACAACCAGGTTGTTGTTTGCCCAGGATCGTGAACAGACAATCAACGAAGTCAAGTATGTGGGTGTTGTGTGGGTGGGGGGGGTTGTGGGTGGTGTGTTGTGTGGGTGGGGGGTGTCGTGGTCGAAACATGTCTGTGTGGTTGTGGCAGTGTATTCATATGTAGTGTTATCATGTGTTGCATCAACTCCCGTTTCCTTACGCTTCCCATATTTGTGTATGATAGTGCATGTTTATCACCGCCTCCCCTCTCATTTCACAGGGAGTTGGTGGAGGAGAAGATTCGTGTGGGAGAGGCAGGTGAGGACCTGAAGAAGTTGGCAAGCACAGTGTTGGACATTCAAGTGGCAGAAGACGCAGCAGCAGCAGCAGCAGCACCAAGCACCAGCAGTGCCCCCACCGATGGCGCAGGTGCGGTGGAAGATGACAGCATTGAGGGGCGTAAGACAGCAGTACAGGCATGGATTAGTGCATGGAGGGCACGCACGCAGGTGGCAGTGCGTGAGGTGGTCAACGCCTAAATGGTTGACGCCGCTTAAATGGTCAACGCTGTTTTTATGGTCAACGCTATGTGATCAACACCTACATGGTCAACGGTCAAAAGTGGCCAACGCCTATGTGGTCAACAAATGGTCAACAAGTGGTCAACGCATGGTCAATGCGTGCTACGATCATGGTGGTCAATGTGTATTTGATCATGATGATTGTATACAGCGGATGATGCTGTTGGGTAGTCAACGCATCAGTGACCAACTGGGCAGTACATGCGCAGTGGTCAAATATACATGTGTCACGGTCAACATATGGTGGAGAGGACACATGCTGCAGAGAACACATGTGTGTTGTGTGTACACCAACATGTGGATACACACCACCTTGCATTTTATTTGTTTCCTTTTTGTTGTGTACTTGCAGCTATAGGACATGGGTTGCAGCGTGTGAGGACAGTTGTTGCAGCATGTGTGGTGTGTACACAGCACCAATGTAGGTTTGTGTGGCTTTTGGTAACCAAGGTTTGTGTTGCTTTTGGTAACAACAATGAACACGAAAACAAGAGAAATCATTACGAGTTGAAATGTACCAGTCGACCCTGTTTACCGCGCACAGCATTCATAAGTACAAGCAAGCGGGATGTATATGTATGTACGGCGTAGGATATGCATGTGTGCGGGATATGTATGTGTGCGGGACATATGTATGTGTACATGCAAGTAGCCTGTCATGCATGCACCCTTGTACACATACCCATGTGTACATGCATCCATGTTCACACACACACACACACACACACACTGCTAGTCCAATCGCTTTCCCTCCACTACAAAGCACGGGTTGAGCATGTTTTCCTTGTTGTACATTACCTCTAAACGCTTGGGGTAGACATCCTGTGTGTGTAATTGGGGCTTGGTACACGGCACACACATGTACAACACGTTTTCACAACCACATACGTCATGCGCATAAAGACACAAGAACAAAGAAAACAGCACAGCAGCATATGTACATACCACATTACTCCATATCACTGTGCACCCCAACAAACCCACCCACCCCAACAAACCACTCACAAGGTGGTTGTATCACACACCTGCCATCGCTCCAACAGCCCCCCCCTGGCATCACACAACCCAGCCTGCAACACTCGGCCCCCAGCTTCCAGCACAATTGCATGTGCTGCTGCTGTATCCCATTCACTTGTAGGTGCTATACGTGGGTAGAGGGCAGCCTTGCCTTCTGCTATGAGCATCAGTTTGAGGCTTGATCCTACTTGGGTAAAGGTGGGATCAACCAACTGGGATAGGAATTCACGGGTGGCGTCGTTGAGGTGACTTCTAGAGGCAACCTGGAGGTGTGTGAGGGTGTTTGTTTGTGTGTGTGTGTGCGCGCGCGCGCGTGTGTGTGCGTGTGTGTGTGTGTGTGCATGTGTGTGTGTGTGTGCATGTGTGTGTGTGTGTGTGTGCATGTGTGTGTGTGTGTGCATGTGTGTGTGTGTGTGCGTGTGTGTGTAAGAGCGCGCGCGAGAGAGAGAAAGAGAGAGAGAGAGAGAGGGAGGGAGGGAGAGTGTGCACTGTATGTACTCCATGTGTGCATGTTCTGTGTAGTGCATGTGTGACCTACCACTGCAAGACCAGGTTGTGTGAGCGTAAACTCCTGAACATGCATACGTGTGTCCTGTCCGTCCTGTATGTGGTGAACACATACATGTGATGTATTCGTGCATGCATGTTCTCTATGGGCTGTGATGAGAAATAAAACACACCAAGCACGGTGATATACACACCAAGCAAAACACCACAACTGTTGCTGGTACATCCCCCACCCCCCCTCCCCCTCCCTCCCAAGCATGCCCTCCACATACCACACACCCCTCCCTTTCCCTCCACATACCCCCCCCCCCAATCATGTGCCCTCCACATACCACACGTTTATATGCCCCCTGTCCATGCAGTGCATAATACAACACCCCTGTTGGAGGCACCATGACAACACCCAGTATGGGTTGACCACCACTCAGCAGTGCAATGTTGACTGTGAATGATCCAGTGCGGCTGATGAATTCCTTGGTGCCGTCTATTGGATCAACACACCAGCAGCACTGATAGTGCTGTGTGTGAGGAGGAGGGTGTGTGTGAGGAGGAGGGTGTGAGGAGGTGTGTGTGTGTGGAAGTGGGTGTGGGGAGAGCAAAGGGCATGTGCATGCCTATGATTGTATAGTACGTGCAGTGCGTATGTTGCATGTACAATCACGTATGCAATCTTATGCAATCATCACACCTTGCGTGTTTCATAGTCAATTTGTTTGTTTTCTTCAGAGATGATGGGTATGTGGGGTGCTGTGATGACGAGGAAGAAAAGGTGGGTCGCATACGATGATGTTGTAATGCATTCAACAACAGTCTCACATCAACATACCAAGCTGCTTTAATCGTCTGCATATCAAGGCATTGGCTTCCAGGTCTGCTTTGGTGAGTGGAGATGCATCTGCTTTGTGTTGGAGTTCCCATGTGGTGGGCTGTGTGTGGTGAGGATGTGTGTCGATGTGAGCACCATCACAAGCCATTTTTTGTCCCAACCATCGTACGTCATTGTATATCTCCATGATGACATCGCATGCGTCTTTGGCAATGGCATTAACATCTTCTATGAGTATTTGCTGCTGGAGCTGTGTACATGAGATTAGGGTAAGATGGGGGTTTGATCAAACTAGATCTAGCCATGGTTGCTGTTGATTGTGGTTCACACACGTTTTACAGCATACCGTTATGGTAAGGGATGATGTATTGACAGTCCCAGAGACCTGGAGTACCGGGGATGCTGCCATGGGATCTGATGTTCTGGGGTTGGTGTAATCAACTTGAAGCTTTCGGATTAGAATAGGTATGTGAAACTATGCCCAACTTGAAGAAACTAGGTTGTGAAACTGGACATGCACAAGTGTCGGTGTTATTTTCATAAGTATAAAACTCCACAAATCGCCCACCATGTACGCGTTACTCATTGCGTTACTCATTGCACATGCCAACCAGGTGGAATCAGGACACAAACGATCAAAGTGCCTGTTTTGGGACTTTGTACGATGTGACATTGTCGATGCTTGGGAATTTCAGACCAAATTACCTTACAAAAAGCTCCAATGTGCGTTTGAGACGGTATGTAATAAGGTCGCATACAGGTCACATACATCACACTGACATCTTCACCATCATCATCACCCACAAGTGCCCTTTGAGACGGTTGCCGATCAACTGTTTGCAGACCTCAAACACATCAGCAAAACACACCCTGGCGCCATCAATGTGACGGTCCATCGTCACACACGTGTGGGCAAAACGTTTACACAAACTGGGTACAGCCTCACCACCTATGATGGGAAGGGATTGTATGATGACCCACGTGACCCACATCATTTCCCCTGGACAGATGGGTACCTGCGGTAAGTGTGTACATGTATTGTTGCCAACAGTTTGTATTGTGTCACCACACGCACTTGACACGGTGACCACCTATAGTTGTACACGATGTGTATGTATGTCTCACCACACACGCCAATCCCGGTGTCCATCCCATCACAGCAAGCGTCAAAGCATCTACCTCAATGATCCCAACAAGCAATATGCACCTGTGAATGACTCATGCCCATATGATTTGCACAACACAGACCTGACTGTGAAGGTATGCCGTCTCGTTGGGGGTATCCACTTGGCTTTTCGTTTGTATCCTGTTGCTTTTGTCGGTTTGAAAAGGGTATTGTCCCCACAACATACTCCCCAACACATCCTGAACACAATTCCAACACATCCTCAACACAGTTTCGCAACATTGTGATGGGTGTGTTTGATGCAGAAACATACACGCACAAATTCCCACCTACAGTAGCTGACAGTCACACTGGTGTACAAGCACAACTCACAAAACTCATCGAAGCAGATCAGTACTGCAACACAGGCAATGTGCAATACAAGGCAGTGTATTTTCCCGTATCCATGCACACAGAAACCCACAACCTGGAGGTACTGCAATCCTACTTTCCAGGTCTGCCCGAAGCACTTGCACTACCTGCATGTGCCCCGTTGCCATTGCGCAGGGGCAAGTATCAGCGAGAAGCAAAGTGGGATGTGTATGTGAATGATGTCAAGCTGGCGTTTACGCTGACGGTGGAGTATAGCTCACAGGCCAAGGCGTTTACTGGGACCACGAGGGCTGTGGCTGGGGAGGTTTCACTCAAGGTAATGGGTGGTGCATGGTGGTGGTGGTGGTGGGTGGTGGTTGATGGATGGCGACACATGCCTGTCCATATCATGTTGTGCATGGGTTTCAAGGTACCGTACATTCAAGGTACATGCCATTCAAGTATGTAACACTCCCACGTCTCTGCCCATCAGGTGTATCGCAAGGAGGTGCATGCAACCAGGGGTGAGTTTACCTATGCTGCGATTGAGGATGTGGCGCATGTGACTGACGAGCTTCACATGATGGGCTGGGATGCGCTGAAACCTGGCATGGATGCCTCATTGGTGGATGATGATGTGGATTGGGAGGAGCAGCGGACGTATGATGATAGTTGGGGGGCCGATGGTGGGTTGACCTTGAGCGAGTGAGGTTTTTTCTTTATATTGATATTTGACATTGGTTCACATATCTCAATTCTGTGTAACTTTGTGTAATTTTGAATGATGTTGGGGTGGCTTGGTGATTTCCTATGCAAAACACACAACAGCAAGATGTCGCTCATGCTGTTGCTCGTGCTGCTGTGCGTGTCGTGTCACGCCAAGTACATCAAATACAACACTACGGGATCACGGTAATGTATTACAGGGGTTGTTACGAAAGCAAAGGATCATCATCGTTATGCACCACATCCAACCTCAGGGACCCAACCAAGTACAACGTGCACATCATCTGCCATTCTCATGATGATGCAGGATGGCTCAAGACCGTGGACGAGTACTATTACGGCGCAAACACCTCAATCCAGGTCATCAGCGCGTGTGTGGTGTGTATATCCTGCTACCAGATCTACACCCACTGCGCCTCTTAACAACACACAGTTGGCTGCGGTGCAATTTATATTTGACACGGTCATGGCAAGCCTAGCACAAAACAAAGACCGCAAGTTTGTCATCATGGAGCAAGCGTTTTTCAGTCGATGGTGGAATGAGCAATCAGATGCCACACAAGCGCTCGTGCGTCAGTTTGTTGACAATGGCCAGCTTGCAGTGTGGAATGGTGGATGGGTGCAGCATGATGAGGCTGCTGCGCATTACGTCGCCATGATTGACCAAACCACACGTGGGCATCGGTATGGGATTGTTCGTTTTATGTGCCACTTTTGTTTGTGTCTTTTGTATATGCTAGACACATGCATGCATACACGCACTCGTCCATATCACACACACATCCATACCACGTAGAATGGATTTCTCAAGCGTACACGTACCCATCCACACCACCCACCCACATCCCACATCCCACAACCAGGTTTCTCAAGGGTGCCCTTGGTATGATACCTCGTGTTGGTTTTCAGGCAGACCCCTTTGGTCACTCATCCACCCATGCTGCATTGATGGTGGGTATGGCAGGCATGGATGGGTTTCTGTTTGGACGTGCCGATTACCAGGTGTGTGTGTGTGGGTGGGTGGGTGGGGTGTATGGGGTGGGTGCGGGAGGTGGTGGATATGGACGCATACACATACTCGTGTATATATGCACATACTCGTGTACATATGCACATACACACATATGTGCAGGATATTGTAATACATAATGCACACACACATACATACACACAGGATATGGCAATACGCAAACGCACAAGGGAGATGGAATTTGTATGGAGGGGGTCTTCCTCACTGGGTGCTGATGCTGATGTGTTTGCAGTCAACCTTGATGGTGTGTTGTTTTTGTTGTTTGTGTTTTTGTTGCCTGGGTGCTTTTGTTGCTGTCATATCTGCTCAACCACACCAACTCATACAACACACACACACAAATTCTTCCCCTCCCCCTCCTCATGCCCACTTATCTCACAACCACACCCCCCCACACACCCACCCACATCATCCACCCCCTTTACGAGGGTATTGGCCCATCAAGGGCTACCCACACCCACCCACACCCACCCATCCACACCTACACACACCCACATCAACAGGGTATTGGCCCATCAAGGGCTTTTGGTGGTACTGGGGGGGCACCGACCCTGTGATGATGGACGACCCAGACCTTGAGGGATACAATGTGGAGGAACGAGTCAACACATTTGTCAACCAGGTGATGGAACGGTTTGCATGGACACGAGGGAATGATATTATGTTGACCATGGGATCGGATTTTCATTATGGGAATGCGTTTCATTGGTACAAGGTGGGTATTGAGTGGATGGGTAGGGGATGGAGTGGGTAGGGGATGGAGTGGGTAGGGGATGGAGTGGGTAGGGGATGGAGTGTAGAGGATGGGGTGGGTGAATGTGGTGGGTTTGCTGGTGGGGGGGGGGCGGGGGGGATGTGTTGATGTGTATGCATGCTTGTGGATATGAGAATATGTGTGTATGTGGATGCGTCATGTGTGTTCAACAGGGTGTGCTCTCTACTCCTCGTACGTACATACAACACACAAAGCACACTTACATGCCCCCCCCAACCCACACATCTCCCTCACACATCACCCTCACACATCCCCCTCTCACATCCCCCTCACATCCCCCCCCCCCCACAGAACCTAGACAAACTCATCCACTATGCCAACCTTGATGGCCGCCTCAATGTCTTCTACTCCACACCAGACGCCTTCCTCCAAGCCAAACACAACTACAACGTCCCCTGGCCAGTGAAGACAGATGACATGTTTCCCTATGCAGATTTCCCACATGCATACTGGACAGGATACTTCACCACCCGCCCTGCTAGCAAGGGGTTTATTCGAGCTGCGACGGCCTACTTGCAGGTGGCGCGGCATGCTGAGGTGTCCCGGATGCCCGGGGTGGGGGTATCTGGAAATGGGGGGTTATCTGGGGGTAGGGATAGGGATGGGGGTATGGAACACCATGTGTTGAGTAGTGATGCACTGGAAGCAGCAGTATCACTGACACAACATCATGATGCTATCACTGGTACTGAGAAACAACATGTTGCGAATGACTATCATCGGTGCGTGTGTAAAAGGGGGGTGATGAGGGGGATGGTGGTGATGATGAGGGGGATGGTGATGAGGGGGATGGTGATGTGGGGGTTGGTGATGTGGGGGTTGGTGATGTGGGGTGTGGGGGAGTGGAGAGGGATGGGACATGCTGTGTTGTATGTGTTGTATGGTGTGGATGGGTACGGATGGATTGTACAGCAAGTCGACAGATGGTGCTCAACCACATGGTGTTAATTACATGGTTCTCAATCATGTCTACGTACATGTTGGTCAACCACATGGTGCTAAGTACAGGCGGTTACATGCTGGTTTGACTGAAGCCCGCACAATGGTCAACATTGCATTGGAAAAGCTCATTACTGGTCAACCTTTAAGCATGAATACACATGCCAAGGTGTGTGTTTATTTGTGTGGGAAATACCTTGCTGTTGTTGTTGCTGCTGCTCTTGCTGCTGTTGTTATTCTAGTGCCCTACGTCCATCTGCACAATACCCACACACATCCCCCAACACACCCACAATCACATCCCCCCAACACCCCCCCGATAACACCCCCAAAAAATACAGCAACCATCACTCATGTGGAGTCTTGTCCGTCGCTACATCCTCACACCCATGGGATTCACCACACACGCCCTCCTACCCACACACCCCTCACCCAACCACCACCACCATCACAAACACCAACAAAACACCCATGCACACCACCCCGAAACACACCCACCACCATGTGCCATATCACAATGCCCACTGCTCAACATAAGCGCATGTGCTGCCAGTGTGACCATCACCCGCGTGGGGCAGCAGTTGGGTGTGGTTGTGTACAATCCGCTAGGGTGGGTGTTGCCTGTGGTGCCCGTGAGGGTGCCTATCAGCATTGGTACCGTGGAGTGGGAGCTACGAGGTGTGGTGTTTATGTAAGGGTTGTTGTAAGGGTTGTGTGGGTGTATGTGTTGTATATGTGTGTGTATATATTGAATATGTGTATATATTGTTAGATATGTATATATATTGAATATGTGTATATATTGTTAGAGATGTATATACAAACGTAGTAGAGGTCCACGCACTGAGCCCCCCAAAAACACACAAACACACACATACACACACACACACTCAAAAACACACCCAGATGATGTAGGTGCGCGAGTAGACATACAATTCGTACCAGTACCACAACGTACATATGACCTACAACAGAGCTACCTACAGGTATGGTGTGCAGCCCTGTGCAATAGTGCATGATGTGTGGGTGGGGGTGGTGTTTTTGTTTGTATCTCGACCACAAACACATAGGGAAGTATACACACATGATAACGTTTCATCATGAAACCACACGTTCATGTGAACATTTCAGCACACAAAACACCACCACAACAAAACACACCACCACGCATCATACACACAGAATGGATATTTATCACATGCTGAGCATGCTGGCAGCTATGACCTCGTCTTCCTAGCATCTTCTCTCCCCCCTGTTGGGTTTCGTCTGTACACATTGCAACCTGTACATACACCAACACAATCACACAACACCACACCACCACACCAAAACACAACACACATAACACAAGCATCCGTGGCAGTGGACTTGCACACATATGCAGCAACACATACACCAAGTCAGACAGATACACCGAGTCAGACAGGTGATGTTGACGACCAAGAGGGTGCTGTTGTGGTGGGTAGGGGGCCTGCTACGTTGTTGCTGTCCAATAAAACAGGTATGATGTTGTTGTTCTTGTTATTGTGGTTGTGATGATGATGAGGAGGATGAGGATGATGATGAGGATGATGATGATGATGGGGATGCTACCTGATTGTGTATTTGTGCTTTGAGAATAACCAGACTGTGATGTATCTCATAGTAGACTGTGATATATCTCTGCTCCCTAACACACACCCGCATTCATGTGTAAAACACACACCGATAACACACACAAAGCACACAAAACACAAATCCAACCCACTCCCACACAACACAGGTCGTGTCGTTGCACTTCACGTTGATGGGGTATCCACCACACTTGATGTGGCTGTCCTGTGGTATCGCAGTAGTGTGGGTAGTAGTGTTGACAAGCAAGCAGGGGGGGCCTATATATTCCGACCAGAGGAACTCCATCAAGTACAGGTGTGTGTGTTTTTGTGTATGGGGGGTGTTTCTGTGTGTGTGGGTGTGGGTGTACATTGTGTGGGTGTGTGTTGTGTGTGCGTGTACATTGTGTGGGTGTGCGTTGTGTGTGCGTGTACATTGTGTGCGTGTACATTGTGTGTGTGTACGTTGTGTGTGTATGTGAAGTATGTGTGTGGTGTACATGGTGTGTGGGTGTGGTGTATGTGGAATGTATGTATGTGATGAGTATACATCAATAGAGGTACAGGTTGTTGTGCATAGATACACACTCCTATATACACGTGTACCCAACACGCACACACAGGCAGGCCCCCTCTCAGTGTCTGTGATTGAGGGCCCCATTGTTACAGAGGTACACCAAACCTTCAATGACTGGGTGACCCTGTGTTATAGGTAGGGGTGGTGGGGGTGGGCATTGTCTGTCAACATACACACACATGTATGCACATACACACACATGTATACATACACACATGTACACCTACATACACATGTAACACCCACACAGGTTGTATGATCACACACCCGTGGTTGAAGTTGAATGGACAATCGGTCACATACCCATGTGGGATAATCAAGGAAAGGACGTGATAATAAGATACAACACTGGGTTGTCAAGTAACGATGTGTTTTACACGGATAGCAATGGGAGGGATATGTTGAAACGAGTGAGGGATCAACGCCCAACATGGGACTGGGAGGTAAGGGGTGCGGTGAGTAAATGGGGGGGGGGGTGTTGTGGGGGGGGTGTTGTGTGTGGGGGGGGGTGCATGCTTGCATGTATGTGTACTATGCACACATGTCTGTGCATACATGTACTATCCACACATACATGTAAATGAACACACATGTACTATCCACACACACACGTATATTCACACACATATATATGCACACCATACACACATTGTACACAGGTTGGTGGTGTATCACTGCCACTTGGCCTGTCACTTGATGTGAAGAGTGTCCTGTCACAGCTGTGCATGTAGAACAATAATCTCCAACAACAATTCTCATGCTAATAATATTGTGATAAAAAGAAAGCAACAGGGGTTACAATACGTAGTGTATACATGTTTTGTGCATGTGGGTGTTGTGCATTCCCTTCCCATAACCCTCTTTCCGACATCACTTGGAAAAGCCATTACTGGTAGGATGTCATTGCCGACCATGTGTCACTGGGATACCACTGGCTACTGTTTTTTCTTTTTACACCTACAACTGTCCACACGCCTGTCTATACATACGATGTATTCTCATGTGCATAATATGTGTACTAAGTACTCCCTCTCTCCCTTCTGTCATTGTCAACTGTCATTATCAACAGTGCACCCCTCGAAACATTCCTATCACACTATCTTCATGTTTTAACTGAAACATGTTTATGTGCACACTTGTGGCTACTGCTTTTTTCTTTTTGAAAAGGTGGTTGAAAGGGTCGTTTGGGCATTTGTGTGACAATCATGTTGTTGTTTTTGGTGTGTGCTGCACTATGTGGGTGTGGATTCTACCTGTGGATGGGTGTGATTCATGGATGGTGTATGTCTGTGACATGCCACAGCAAAAATACTTGACCCACACTGTGCACGGGGAAGATAAGAAAATATACACCACGTTGTGCCTTGCTGTGTTGTGCACATACATATACGATGTATGTACAGATATGATATATATAAAAAATACACACGCATATATATTATATATACGAGAAGAGTCTTTAGTTTCCCTGTGTGGTTGATGTGCAGTTGTGCAAGCCGTGTTGTTGTGATGGTGCACCTCACATAGTCTTTGTGTACAAGGCATGACTCTGTTGTGCCCCTTTGCCTGTGTGCCATGTTGGTGGCACTTCAATGGGCATGGAGGGCTGTGTGCCTTGCTTCAATTCACATGTTCATGTCGTGTATGCGCTTTTGTGTATTTGTTGATTTCTCTTTTTCCATTGAGACATGTTGTTTGTGTCTCCATGTACATGCATATGTACATGTACATACAAGCCCAATGTATTCCCCACACATTGTGCTGGCATCAACCAACACGTGTGTGTTTTTGTATTCAAGACACACATCATGTCACGAGGTGTCCTTGGTTTTTGTAGTGACATGTGCATGTTTTTCACACCCAAGCATCATCGTTTTGTTGTTTTCGAGCACCAGCGTTGTTTTGTTTTCACATGGTAGGAGTATACGTGGTGCACATGTTGTGCACAGCAAGGTTTTGGTTGCAGCAGCCCCACATGGCTGTTGTCAGTATCCGGGTTTTCACTATCCCCGTTTTCACATATGACATGAGAAAAGCAGCAGAGCACCATGTACCCCATTGGTGCAGAGTTTTGGGGGGACCCATTTTCATTTTCGTATGTTTGTTTGGTTTTCGTATGTTTGGTTTTCATATGTTTGTTTTGCAAATGTGTTTGCCAATGTTTGTGTTTGGTAGTGCTGAGACATTGGGAGTCGTTGTGCTCTTGCAAGTGATGTTGTTTGTTTCAAGTGCAGTGCCAAGCATCACCACCAAGCATCACCACCAAGCATCACCACCAAGCATCACCACCAAGAATCACCACAGTTCAATTGACATGTCCACAATCCATATGGACAAGTCCATGGGGAACTTGTGTTCTTTTCATGTGCCCACGTGTGTGGGTGTATGTGTGTGTGGTGGGTGTATGTGTGTGTGGTGGGTGTATGTGTGTGTGGTGGGTGCTTGTGCACTGCTGACCTGAATGTTGCACCGCCTGGGTGTATGTGTCCACATGTGTGTGTATTGTGCACACATCAAATCATGTGCATGTGTGTGTATTGTGCACACATCAAATCATGTATGAGAGTGGTCCTGTGAGCGTGGTGCTGTGATATCTGTTGGGGAAACACATTGGTTCCATGCAACGGGTGCATATGAGCGTGTATTTGTGTGAGACGTAATGGAGGAGTGAGCAAATGAGAGGATGAGAAGAAGAAGACATATGAACAGAGGGGCTGCTCATTGTGAGGGGACAACACACTGGCTCATTATTTTGATGAAGAGAAGCACATGATTTTGTCAACGAGCAAAATGCTGTTGCATACAAAACACACAAGGCGGTTGTAACTCAATACACTCAACAGTGTTGCATAAACTTTATATGTTCATATACTTTATACATGCTTCTTTCTATTGCGCTGCGTTTTCTCATGGGAAAAATAAAAGGTTTTTACTCTCAGGCCCCCGTGCCCAGCAGTTCCAACCTGCACAGCACATCAGTCACCCGCAGTCCACACCTTCGCTCCAGCCACATGGGCGACAACCCCATGTTGATGTTGCTCGCTGTGGGCGCATGTGTGCATCGTCTTGTGAGCTGTACCTGGGCACTTTTTCCTAGCACCTCTCCGCCTTCAGGGAAGCCCTGCAGGGATATGACCAACTGGGGGGGGGCAGGGGGGGGGAGATGGGCACTGGTAAGAGACAAGGTATGCAAGCACAAGACGGACACATGATTACTGCAGGAGAGTAGGAAAGGACACAACAACTATCATGACAGACAACGATACATGACAGATAACGAGCATGACAAATAATACATGACAGCTAACGAGCATGGCAGCTAATGAGCATGAATATACCTGTGCCTTGTGGTGCATATGCCCAATCCAATGTGCATCAGCAGCAACATCTTCATGTGCAACCACAATCATGCTGTGTGCATGTGGAGCACATCGTGATACACCAGCATGGCATGCATGCAGGAATGACAACCACTCTGACTGGCTGCTGTTGTTTTTTGTTGAAGTACTGTTGGTTTTTGCAGAGTACAGCATACGCAAGACCTGCAGTATTGGGTGGTGGTGATGGTTGTAGTGTGTATGACGGTGTGTGTGCTGTGTGTATGGCTGGTGTGTTGGGAACATGTTTGCATGACACCACAGATATACAACTCCGCATATACTGCAACAGCATGATAAAACATCATGACACACCGAAGCATCGTCCAGCACAAGTGCTATTCCTGCTGGTGGGTTGTCCTCAGTGGCTGCTGTGCTGCATGATTCTAGGAGTGTTTCGCTCAGCGTGCGCAGCATGCTCTTGCCTGTGTTGGTGGTGCACAATGTTGGTGGTGCACGATGTTGTCCTTTCGCACATTAATAGCCGATGATGTTTTACAACATGAATACTTTTGCTGCCCAACAACCCATACCATTCTCAGTTGGTGGTGAAGTGATGGCATGCACAACAAGTCGCTGGTCAATCACATTGCCACTGATGCCCTGTGGTGGACGTGGGTTGGGTGCAATGCTGCTTGCACAGAAGCCTGTACACCAAAAACACACCATTTTGCGTAGTATTGTGTGATAATGGGTGTGCTGCTGTGCGACTGCGCATAATACAACCTGTGAGGGCGGGTTGTTGATCATCACCACCTGGAAGAGGAGACACACCCCTTGTACCCACCTTGTAATTTGCTTGCAACAAAATGCGTAGCAAAACACACAGCATTGCGTTGCCAGATGCTGCTGCAGTGTCTAAAAGCATACAAACACCGTGCAAATCAGTGTCTGCATGCAGCACCACTTGATGGTCGTCCATGTGTATAGGTACACGTATGTTATACACGGAGTGCAAATAAATGCAAACAGCACTCTCCACAACCACCCAAAACAAACACCCAAAAACTGGTCAAACTTGCAGCAAACTCGTGTTCAGCAACCTCTCAGCAACAGAGCGCGCCCCATATACGCACACGCTATTTCACTGTATACACCCTCGTATTATCTCTGTGCACACCACACACCACGACGCGAGCACCACGCACACTTGCAACCTGCCAGATCCACAGTCAACAACTTACTCAAAAATGCACACCACAGCAGCCATCCAGCGCGGTGTTGTAGCCCGCGCACCTACGCAACCTCGCACTGCTCGCCGTGTAGTATGCGCCAGCAACGTCCACAAGACGCTGAGCCATGCCGTGACAACCAACCCTGCAGCCATACTTGCAACCACGCTCCTCTCTGCCGCCCCTGCGATGGCAGACGACCTGCCTATTGATGCATCTGCAGCCCTCGACGCAGCATCTTCCCTGGCTGTCTCTGCCGACCCCGTGCTCATTGCAGGCGCAGGCGCCATTGTCATCCTCGGTGGTGGTACATTTGCCCTCACAAGGAGCCTCTCTGCCAGCAAAGTGCGTGGCACCACTCCTGAAAAGGCATTGGATGCCCTGTCCCAAGAGGCACGCGTGGTACTGGTGGATATCCGCAGCAAGCAAGCCATCAAGGAGGATGGATCACCCGACTTGAAGATTGTCAAGCGCAAGCCTGTGGCTGTGCCATACACCGAGGTGGTTGGGGAGGAGATCCAGCCTGTGGAGGGGTTTGTTGAGAAATTGTTGGCCAATCCCAGCATCAAGGAGGACTCTATTCTGATTCTCATCGACTCGTATGTGGGGTTGTGCGTGTGTTGTGGGGTGTGTGGGGTGTGGGTGTGTACTCTTGGGGTTGGTGATACAAGTTCACATGCATGCATATGTATCCACAGCATCATACGTGTTTGCCACAGCATCATATGTACACGTATGTTTTCATGCACCACATACAACATGACTCCCAACACTCCCTCATGCTCTCTAACACTCCCTCATGCTCTCCCAACACACCCTCATGCTCTCCCAACACACCCTCATGCTCTCCCAACAACACCCACCACACCACCCACCACACCCACCACATCCTCACAGGTATGGTCAGGATGCACCCAAGGCAGCAAAGCAAATCCTCACCAGTGTGAACACAGACACTGTGTATTACATCACTGGTGGTGCAGAGGGACCTGGTGGATGGCGGGTATGTTTATACATGCGTGTGGTGGTGTATACATGCGTGTGGTGGTGTATGCTTGATTGTCAATGCTGTTGTTATGTTATGCTTGTCAATGTTTTTGTTATGTTTGCTTGTCAATGTTGTTTTCCTCGTTCTGTTTTATGCATCTGTGCATGGATTTGCATGTTGTGCTTTTTCAACACATGTTTGCACATGCATGCATACCACCCAAATACCACCCAAACACCACCACCCAATACCCCACCCAATACCCCACCCAACACCCCACCCAAAACATCACCTAACACACCACCACCCAATACCCCCTCTTTTTTATTTTCATCCACATCACCCCCCCCCCAGGCATCTGAGGCCCCCTGGAAGAAGCCGGCCCCTGCCCTCTCCCTCCCCAGCCTCCCCAACTTTGCCTCACTGGGAACCACCCTCGATGACTTTGCAGAGGATTTCAAAACCAACCCCACCCTGCTCAAGGGGGCCCTTGCAGTGGGGGCCGTGGTCGGCGCAGGGGCCCTGTTGTTGTCCCAGGTGGAGGTGTTGCTCGAGTTGGTGGGTGTGGTGGCGGCTGGTCGGTTTTTGACAACCAGGTTGTTGTTTGCCCAGGATCGTGAACAGACAATCAACGAAGTCAAGTATGTGGGTGTTGTGTGGGTGGGGGGGGTTGTGGGTGGTGTGTTGTGTGGGTGGGGGGTGTCGTGGTCGAAACATGTCTGTGTGGTTGTGGCAGTGTATTCATATGTAGTGTTATCATGTGTTGCATCAACTCCCGTTTCCTTACGCTTCCCATATTTGTGTATGATAGTGCATGTTTATCACCGCCTCCCCTCTCATTTCACAGGGAGTTGGTGGAGGAGAAGATTCGTGTGGGAGAGGCAGGTGAGGACCTGAAGAAGTTGGCAAGCACAGTGTTGGACATTCAAGTGGCAGAAGACGCAGCAGCAGCAGCAGCAGCACCAAGCACCAGCAGTGCCCCCACCGATGGCGCAGGTGCGGTGGAAGATGACAGCATTGAGGGGCGTAAGACAGCAGTACAGGCATGGATTAGTGCATGGAGGGCACGCACGCAGGTGGCAGTGCGTGAGGTGGTCAACGCCTAAATGGTTGACGCCGCTTAAATGGTCAACGCTGTTTTTATGGTCAACGCTATGTGATCAACACCTACATGGTCAACGGTCAAAAGTGGCCAACGCCTATGTGGTCAACAAATGGTCAACAAGTGGTCAACGCATGGTCAATGCGTGCTACGATCATGGTGGTCAATGTGTATTTGATCATGATGATTGTATACAGCGGATGATGCTGTTGGGTAGTCAACGCATCAGTGACCAACTGGGCAGTACATGCGCAGTGGTCAAATATACATGTGTCACGGTCAACATATGGTGGAGAGGACACATGCTGCAGAGAACACATGTGTGTTGTGTGTACACCAACATGTGGATACACACCACCTTGCATTTTATTTGTTTCCTTTTTGTTGTGTACTTGCAGCTATAGGACATGGGTTGCAGCGTGTGAGGACAGTTGTTGCAGCATGTGTGGTGTGTACACAGCACCAATGTAGGTTTGTGTGGCTTTTGGTAACCAAGGTTTGTGTTGCTTTTGGTAACAACAATGAACACGAAAACAAGAGAAATCATTACGAGTTGAAATGTACCAGTCGACCCTGTTTACCGCGCACAGCATTCATAAGTACAAGCAAGCGGGATGTATATGTATGTACGGCGTAGGATATGCATGTGTGCGGGATATGTATGTGTGCGGGACATATGTATGTGTACATGCAAGTAGCCTGTCATGCATGCACCCTTGTACACATACCCATGTGTACATGCATCCATGTTCACACACACACACACACACACACACTGCTAGTCCAATCGCTTTCCCTCCACTACAAAGCACGGGTTGAGCATGTTTTCCTTGTTGTACATTACCTCTAAACGCTTGGGGTAGACATCCTGTGTGTGTAATTGGGGCTTGGTACACGGCACACACATGTACAACACGTTTTCACAACCACATACGTCATGCGCATAAAGACACAAGAACAAAGAAAACAGCACAGCAGCATATGTACATACCACATTACTCCATATCACTGTGCACCCCAACAAACCCACCCACCCCAACAAACCACTCACAAGGTGGTTGTATCACACACCTGCCATCGCTCCAACAGCCCCCCCCTGGCATCACACAACCCAGCCTGCAACACTCGGCCCCCAGCTTCCAGCACAATTGCATGTGCTGCTGCTGTATCCCATTCACTTGTAGGTGCTATACGTGGGTAGAGGGCAGCCTTGCCTTCTGCTATGAGCATCAGTTTGAGGCTTGATCCTACTTGGGTAAAGGTGGGATCAACCAACTGGGATAGGAATTCACGGGTGGCGTCGTTGAGGTGACTTCTAGAGGCAACCTGGAGGTGTGTGAGGGTGTTTGTTTGTGTGTGTGTGTGCGCGCGCGCGCGTGTGTGTGCGTGTGTGTGTGTGTGTGCATGTGTGTGTGTGTGTGCATGTGTGTGTGTGTGTGTGTGCATGTGTGTGTGTGTGTGCATGTGTGTGTGTGTGTGCGTGTGTGTGTAAGAGCGCGCGCGAGAGAGAGAAAGAGAGAGAGAGAGAGAGGGAGGGAGGGAGAGTGTGCACTGTATGTACTCCATGTGTGCATGTTCTGTGTAGTGCATGTGTGACCTACCACTGCAAGACCAGGTTGTGTGAGCGTAAACTCCTGAACATGCATACGTGTGTCCTGTCCGTCCTGTATGTGGTGAACACATACATGTGATGTATTCGTGCATGCATGTTCTCTATGGGCTGTGATGAGAAATAAAACACACCAAGCACGGTGATATACACACCAAGCAAAACACCACAACTGTTGCTGGTACATCCCCCACCCCCCCTCCCCCTCCCTCCCAAGCATGCCCTCCACATACCACACACCCCTCCCTTTCCCTCCACATACCCCCCCCCCCAATCATGTGCCCTCCACATACCACACGTTTATATGCCCCCTGTCCATGCAGTGCATAATACAACACCCCTGTTGGAGGCACCATGACAACACCCAGTATGGGTTGACCACCACTCAGCAGTGCAATGTTGACTGTGAATGATCCAGTGCGGCTGATGAATTCCTTGGTGCCGTCTATTGGATCAACACACCAGCAGCACTGATAGTGCTGTGTGTGAGGAGGAGGGTGTGTGTGAGGAGGAGGGTGTGAGGAGGTGTGTGTGTGTGGAAGTGGGTGTGGGGAGAGCAAAGGGCATGTGCATGCCTATGATTGTATAGTACGTGCAGTGCGTATGTTGCATGTACAATCACGTATGCAATCTTATGCAATCATCACACCTTGCGTGTTTCATAGTCAATTTGTTTGTTTTCTTCAGAGATGATGGGTATGTGGGGTGCTGTGATGACGAGGAAGAAAAGGTGGGTCGCATACGATGATGTTGTAATGCATTCAACAACAGTCTCACATCAACATACCAAGCTGCTTTAATCGTCTGCATATCAAGGCATTGGCTTCCAGGTCTGCTTTGGTGAGTGGAGATGCATCTGCTTTGTGTTGGAGTTCCCATGTGGTGGGCTGTGTGTGGTGAGGATGTGTGTCGATGTGAGCACCATCACAAGCCATTTTTTGTCCCAACCATCGTACGTCATTGTATATCTCCATGATGACATCGCATGCGTCTTTGGCAATGGCATTAACATCTTCTATGAGTATTTGCTGCTGGAGCTGTGTACATGAGATTAGGGTAAGATGGGGGTTTGATCAAACTAGATCTAGCCATGGTTGCTGTTGATTGTGGTTCACACACGTTTTACAGCATACCGTTATGGTAAGGGATGATGTATTGACAGTCCCAGAGACCTGGAGTACCGGGGATGCTGCCATGGGATCTGATGTTCTGGGGTTGGTGTAATCAACTTGAAGCTTTCGGATTAGAATAGGTATGTGAAACTATGCCCAACTTGAAGAAACTAGGTTGTGAAACTGGACATGCACAAGTGTCGGTGTTATTTTCATAAGTATAAAACTCCACAAATCGCCCACCATGTACGCGTTACTCATTGCGTTACTCATTGCACATGCCAACCAGGTGGAATCAGGACACAAACGATCAAAGTGCCTGTTTTGGGACTTTGTACGATGTGACATTGTCGATGCTTGGGAATTTCAGACCAAATTACCTTACAAAAAGCTCCAATGTGCGTTTGAGACGGTATGTAATAAGGTCGCATACAGGTCACATACATCACACTGACATCTTCACCATCATCATCACCCACAAGTGCCCTTTGAGACGGTTGCCGATCAACTGTTTGCAGACCTCAAACACATCAGCAAAACACACCCTGGCGCCATCAATGTGACGGTCCATCGTCACACACGTGTGGGCAAAACGTTTACACAAACTGGGTACAGCCTCACCACCTATGATGGGAAGGGATTGTATGATGACCCACGTGACCCACATCATTTCCCCTGGACAGATGGGTACCTGCGGTAAGTGTGTACATGTATTGTTGCCAACAGTTTGTATTGTGTCACCACACGCACTTGACACGGTGACCACCTATAGTTGTACACGATGTGTATGTATGTCTCACCACACACGCCAATCCCGGTGTCCATCCCATCACAGCAAGCGTCAAAGCATCTACCTCAATGATCCCAACAAGCAATATGCACCTGTGAATGACTCATGCCCATATGATTTGCACAACACAGACCTGACTGTGAAGGTATGCCGTCTCGTTGGGGGTATCCACTTGGCTTTTCGTTTGTATCCTGTTGCTTTTGTCGGTTTGAAAAGGGTATTGTCCCCACAACATACTCCCCAACACATCCTGAACACAATTCCAACACATCCTCAACACAGTTTCGCAACATTGTGATGGGTGTGTTTGATGCAGAAACATACACGCACAAATTCCCACCTACAGTAGCTGACAGTCACACTGGTGTACAAGCACAACTCACAAAACTCATCGAAGCAGATCAGTACTGCAACACAGGCAATGTGCAATACAAGGCAGTGTATTTTCCCGTATCCATGCACACAGAAACCCACAACCTGGAGGTACTGCAATCCTACTTTCCAGGTCTGCCCGAAGCACTTGCACTACCTGCATGTGCCCCGTTGCCATTGCGCAGGGGCAAGTATCAGCGAGAAGCAAAGTGGGATGTGTATGTGAATGATGTCAAGCTGGCGTTTACGCTGACGGTGGAGTATAGCTCACAGGCCAAGGCGTTTACTGGGACCACGAGGGCTGTGGCTGGGGAGGTTTCACTCAAGGTAATGGGTGGTGCATGGTGGTGGTGGTGGTGGGTGGTGGTTGATGGATGGCGACACATGCCTGTCCATATCATGTTGTGCATGGGTTTCAAGGTACCGTACATTCAAGGTACATGCCATTCAAGTATGTAACACTCCCACGTCTCTGCCCATCAGGTGTATCGCAAGGAGGTGCATGCAACCAGGGGTGAGTTTACCTATGCTGCGATTGAGGATGTGGCGCATGTGACTGACGAGCTTCACATGATGGGCTGGGATGCGCTGAAACCTGGCATGGATGCCTCATTGGTGGATGATGATGTGGATTGGGAGGAGCAGCGGACGTATGATGATAGTTGGGGGGCCGATGGTGGGTTGACCTTGAGCGAGTGAGGTTTTTTCTTTATATTGATATTTGACATTGGTTCACATATCTCAATTCTGTGTAACTTTGTGTAATTTTGAATGATGTTGGGGTGGCTTGGTGATTTCCTATGCAAAACACACAACAGCAAGATGTCGCTCATGCTGTTGCTCGTGCTGCTGTGCGTGTCGTGTCACGCCAAGTACATCAAATACAACACTACGGGATCACGGTAATGTATTACAGGGGTTGTTACGAAAGCAAAGGATCATCATCGTTATGCACCACATCCAACCTCAGGGACCCAACCAAGTACAACGTGCACATCATCTGCCATTCTCATGATGATGCAGGATGGCTCAAGACCGTGGACGAGTACTATTACGGCGCAAACACCTCAATCCAGGTCATCAGCGCGTGTGTGGTGTGTATATCCTGCTACCAGATCTACACCCACTGCGCCTCTTAACAACACACAGTTGGCTGCGGTGCAATTTATATTTGACACGGTCATGGCAAGCCTAGCACAAAACAAAGACCGCAAGTTTGTCATCATGGAGCAAGCGTTTTTCAGTCGATGGTGGAATGAGCAATCAGATGCCACACAAGCGCTCGTGCGTCAGTTTGTTGACAATGGCCAGCTTGCAGTGTGGAATGGTGGATGGGTGCAGCATGATGAGGCTGCTGCGCATTACGTCGCCATGATTGACCAAACCACACGTGGGCATCGGTATGGGATTGTTCGTTTTATGTGCCACTTTTGTTTGTGTCTTTTGTATATGCTAGACACATGCATGCATACACGCACTCGTCCATATCACACACACATCCATACCACGTAGAATGGATTTCTCAAGCGTACACGTACCCATCCACACCACCCACCCACATCCCACATCCCACAACCAGGTTTCTCAAGGGTGCCCTTGGTATGATACCTCGTGTTGGTTTTCAGGCAGACCCCTTTGGTCACTCATCCACCCATGCTGCATTGATGGTGGGTATGGCAGGCATGGATGGGTTTCTGTTTGGACGTGCCGATTACCAGGTGTGTGTGTGTGGGTGGGTGGGTGGGGTGTATGGGGTGGGTGCGGGAGGTGGTGGATATGGACGCATACACATACTCGTGTATATATGCACATACTCGTGTACATATGCACATACACACATATGTGCAGGATATTGTAATACATAATGCACACACACATACATACACACAGGATATGGCAATACGCAAACGCACAAGGGAGATGGAATTTGTATGGAGGGGGTCTTCCTCACTGGGTGCTGATGCTGATGTGTTTGCAGTCAACCTTGATGGTGTGTTGTTTTTGTTGTTTGTGTTTTTGTTGCCTGGGTGCTTTTGTTGCTGTCATATCTGCTCAACCACACCAACTCATACAACACACACACACAAATTCTTCCCCTCCCCCTCCTCATGCCCACTTATCTCACAACCACACCCCCCCACACACCCACCCACATCATCCACCCCCTTTACGAGGGTATTGGCCCATCAAGGGCTACCCACACCCACCCACACCCACCCATCCACACCTACACACACCCACATCAACAGGGTATTGGCCCATCAAGGGCTTTTGGTGGTACTGGGGGGGCACCGACCCTGTGATGATGGACGACCCAGACCTTGAGGGATACAATGTGGAGGAACGAGTCAACACATTTGTCAACCAGGTGATGGAACGGTTTGCATGGACACGAGGGAATGATATTATGTTGACCATGGGATCGGATTTTCATTATGGGAATGCGTTTCATTGGTACAAGGTGGGTATTGAGTGGATGGGTAGGGGATGGAGTGGGTAGGGGATGGAGTGGGTAGGGGATGGAGTGGGTAGGGGATGGAGTGTAGAGGATGGGGTGGGTGAATGTGGTGGGTTTGCTGGTGGGGGGGGGGCGGGGGGGATGTGTTGATGTGTATGCATGCTTGTGGATATGAGAATATGTGTGTATGTGGATGCGTCATGTGTGTTCAACAGGGTGTGCTCTCTACTCCTCGTACGTACATACAACACACAAAGCACACTTACATGCCCCCCCCAACCCACACATCTCCCTCACACATCACCCTCACACATCCCCCTCTCACATCCCCCTCACATCCCCCCCCCCCCACAGAACCTAGACAAACTCATCCACTATGCCAACCTTGATGGCCGCCTCAATGTCTTCTACTCCACACCAGACGCCTTCCTCCAAGCCAAACACAACTACAACGTCCCCTGGCCAGTGAAGACAGATGACATGTTTCCCTATGCAGATTTCCCACATGCATACTGGACAGGATACTTCACCACCCGCCCTGCTAGCAAGGGGTTTATTCGAGCTGCGACGGCCTACTTGCAGGTGGCGCGGCATGCTGAGGTGTCCCGGATGCCCGGGGTGGGGGTATCTGGAAATGGGGGGTTATCTGGGGGTAGGGATAGGGATGGGGGTATGGAACACCATGTGTTGAGTAGTGATGCACTGGAAGCAGCAGTATCACTGACACAACATCATGATGCTATCACTGGTACTGAGAAACAACATGTTGCGAATGACTATCATCGGTGCGTGTGTAAAAGGGGGGTGATGAGGGGGATGGTGGTGATGATGAGGGGGATGGTGATGAGGGGGATGGTGATGTGGGGGTTGGTGATGTGGGGGTTGGTGATGTGGGGTGTGGGGGAGTGGAGAGGGATGGGACATGCTGTGTTGTATGTGTTGTATGGTGTGGATGGGTACGGATGGATTGTACAGCAAGTCGACAGATGGTGCTCAACCACATGGTGTTAATTACATGGTTCTCAATCATGTCTACGTACATGTTGGTCAACCACATGGTGCTAAGTACAGGCGGTTACATGCTGGTTTGACTGAAGCCCGCACAATGGTCAACATTGCATTGGAAAAGCTCATTACTGGTCAACCTTTAAGCATGAATACACATGCCAAGGTGTGTGTTTATTTGTGTGGGAAATACCTTGCTGTTGTTGTTGCTGCTGCTCTTGCTGCTGTTGTTATTCTAGTGCCCTACGTCCATCTGCACAATACCCACACACATCCCCCAACACACCCACAATCACATCCCCCCAACACCCCCCCGATAACACCCCCAAAAAATACAGCAACCATCACTCATGTGGAGTCTTGTCCGTCGCTACATCCTCACACCCATGGGATTCACCACACACGCCCTCCTACCCACACACCCCTCACCCAACCACCACCACCATCACAAACACCAACAAAACACCCATGCACACCACCCCGAAACACACCCACCACCATGTGCCATATCACAATGCCCACTGCTCAACATAAGCGCATGTGCTGCCAGTGTGACCATCACCCGCGTGGGGCAGCAGTTGGGTGTGGTTGTGTACAATCCGCTAGGGTGGGTGTTGCCTGTGGTGCCCGTGAGGGTGCCTATCAGCATTGGTACCGTGGAGTGGGAGCTACGAGGTGTGGTGTTTATGTAAGGGTTGTTGTAAGGGTTGTGTGGGTGTATGTGTTGTATATGTGTGTGTATATATTGAATATGTGTATATATTGTTAGATATGTATATATATTGAATATGTGTATATATTGTTAGAGATGTATATACAAACGTAGTAGAGGTCCACGCACTGAGCCCCCCAAAAACACACAAACACACACATACACACACACACACTCAAAAACACACCCAGATGATGTAGGTGCGCGAGTAGACATACAATTCGTACCAGTACCACAACGTACATATGACCTACAACAGAGCTACCTACAGGTATGGTGTGCAGCCCTGTGCAATAGTGCATGATGTGTGGGTGGGGGTGGTGTTTTTGTTTGTATCTCGACCACAAACACATAGGGAAGTATACACACATGATAACGTTTCATCATGAAACCACACGTTCATGTGAACATTTCAGCACACAAAACACCACCACAACAAAACACACCACCACGCATCATACACACAGAATGGATATTTATCACATGCTGAGCATGCTGGCAGCTATGACCTCGTCTTCCTAGCATCTTCTCTCCCCCCTGTTGGGTTTCGTCTGTACACATTGCAACCTGTACATACACCAACACAATCACACAACACCACACCACCACACCAAAACACAACACACATAACACAAGCATCCGTGGCAGTGGACTTGCACACATATGCAGCAACACATACACCAAGTCAGACAGATACACCGAGTCAGACAGGTGATGTTGACGACCAAGAGGGTGCTGTTGTGGTGGGTAGGGGGCCTGCTACGTTGTTGCTGTCCAATAAAACAGGTATGATGTTGTTGTTCTTGTTATTGTGGTTGTGATGATGATGAGGAGGATGAGGATGATGATGAGGATGATGATGATGATGGGGATGCTACCTGATTGTGTATTTGTGCTTTGAGAATAACCAGACTGTGATGTATCTCATAGTAGACTGTGATATATCTCTGCTCCCTAACACACACCCGCATTCATGTGTAAAACACACACCGATAACACACACAAAGCACACAAAACACAAATCCAACCCACTCCCACACAACACAGGTCGTGTCGTTGCACTTCACGTTGATGGGGTATCCACCACACTTGATGTGGCTGTCCTGTGGTATCGCAGTAGTGTGGGTAGTAGTGTTGACAAGCAAGCAGGGGGGGCCTATATATTCCGACCAGAGGAACTCCATCAAGTACAGGTGTGTGTGTTTTTGTGTATGGGGGGTGTTTCTGTGTGTGTGGGTGTGGGTGTACATTGTGTGGGTGTGTGTTGTGTGTGCGTGTACATTGTGTGGGTGTGCGTTGTGTGTGCGTGTACATTGTGTGCGTGTACATTGTGTGTGTGTACGTTGTGTGTGTATGTGAAGTATGTGTGTGGTGTACATGGTGTGTGGGTGTGGTGTATGTGGAATGTATGTATGTGATGAGTATACATCAATAGAGGTACAGGTTGTTGTGCATAGATACACACTCCTATATACACGTGTACCCAACACGCACACACAGGCAGGCCCCCTCTCAGTGTCTGTGATTGAGGGCCCCATTGTTACAGAGGTACACCAAACCTTCAATGACTGGGTGACCCTGTGTTATAGGTAGGGGTGGTGGGGGTGGGCATTGTCTGTCAACATACACACACATGTATGCACATACACACACATGTATACATACACACATGTACACCTACATACACATGTAACACCCACACAGGTTGTATGATCACACACCCGTGGTTGAAGTTGAATGGACAATCGGTCACATACCCATGTGGGATAATCAAGGAAAGGACGTGATAATAAGATACAACACTGGGTTGTCAAGTAACGATGTGTTTTACACGGATAGCAATGGGAGGGATATGTTGAAACGAGTGAGGGATCAACGCCCAACATGGGACTGGGAGGTAAGGGGTGCATCAGATGCTTTGCCTGTATGCAACCCCACACTCCACAAGGTGCCCATCCCTCCCATGCGCTCTGCGGCCGACCCAGCAACCAGCCCGTTGCAGTCGTCCAGCACCAGCACCCGTGCATAGGGACCCACATTGGAATAGGCAAGCATGGCAGCAAGTGTGTCTACACGCATTTCCCATATTTTGACAGGGCTGTGCACAAACATGGCCTGGGGATGTTGAATGCACATGAGTGCATGGTGAGTGCACAATCAAAAGTGCTCATGATGTTTCTTAAGTGAGGGGGTTTTCTTTTGTTTTCCCCCCCCACCAACACCAAATTCTCTCAAAAAATCCTACCTCACAAATGGTGCTGGCAGTGGGTCGTCGCACGATGGCATAGGGACAGTACTTTTTCGATTTGCGCTTGAGCCATTTCTTTTGTGCAAATTCAGTCTTGTTGTCATAATTCTTGGAACCCTGGGCCAGCAGTTCTACAATTTCTTCACCTTTTCTTCGCTGACTTTTCATGCGTTCAATGTCCTGTAATGGGGTACACGTAACACAGGGATATGTGTCTGTTGTGTTGTTTACAATAGGGGGAACACACACAAGCAGGGGGGGATGATGATAATAATACACACACAAGCATACCTCAGCGGATAGGACTTGATTTTCGCTGCTGGCGTATATTTGATCAGCTTGTGTGCGTGTGATGTCCTCCACCTCGTCCCATTCTTCCTGCAGGTCCCTGTGGATGCATGACAAATCAGTGCTGATGACCATATGTGTTGATGGCGATACGTGCACACAAACATGCTTGCCTCCCACGTGCCCCCGAACAATGCGCATACTTTGGTACAAGCGTGCTGCCATCCTCTGCAAGCTCCAAGGCAATGCCCCATGGCTTATTGACGAGTTGACGTAGGGAAATCCACGAGTTGCCGAGCTTGGCTTTGCTGTGGTGGTGTGTCACAGAACAGAGGGGATGTTTGACCGGCCACGGCATGCCGTTTTGGCAACATACTCTAAACCCCCTGCGTACCATTTTCCTCGAATCTCTGCAAGAATTTGCGTTCCTCCAATGACGTCCCAGATTACAACGTCCCCTTCCTGCACCACACTATTGTCTGCCATGCTGATCAATCAACCGCACTTGGTAACGTTTGTATTGACTGCGCGTTTGCTACACGTTGTGAAACGCAGTGTGGATGAATGCAGTATGTTGATATTCTTCTGAAAATGGTATGAGTAGTGGTTTTGTGTGGTTTTATAAAATACATAGCCGGCATGCCCTGGCTCAACAACAACACAACACCCCCAAGTTGGTGCCACTCACCATCATCATAGTCACATTGCAACAGCAACCAACAACCATCTCATACTGTGCCACCTAAAGAATTGATGCAGACCTCAAGGACCCACTATATACACCCCACTTTGTGCCCTCCATTGTAATCCTATGTACTGCTAGCACCATGGATCATCAGGGTGGAGGGAAAATTGTCAGGCAGCGCACGAGCTCGCGAGCCACCCCATACGATCGGCCAGCACGCTCAGCCCCTATTGCAGAGGATGCAGAGCACAATAGGAGCTTATTGGGATCACTCTATGCATTTGCAATAACACCTTTGAGAGCAGTGGGGGGTCTCCTGGGCGTGGTATGTCTTGCTGGGATCAAAAACCAATGATGAGCATCATCATAGAGGGTGTTGACACAACCTACGTCCCTTGCATACACAGGGTGCACATGCTGAAGAGGTGGATGACGTAGAAGAGAATGGGCATGCTGTTGGTGTGTGTGGGTGGGGGGATGCGTTGTCAAGGCGTCCATGATGGACAACAAACCTCTAAAACCCTCACCACAGATGCACATGATGTAAGCTCTGCAGATGCCGTTGTATACGAGGTGTGTTGGTGTTGGATGGTGGTAACAGCCTGCGTGGACACCAAGACCCATCATCACCCATCATCACCTTCAACAACAATCCAACAGGAACCAAGCACCAACACGGGTCTTGCAACAGATGCAGCAATCAAGCATCATATACCAGACGATGCACCCAGCACACGACGCAAGCGCACCGTCACATTCCGGGATGAGGTCTACTCACCTCCATCCCGCCCCCCCCCATCCGCGTCCCAACTCACCACCCAACTAGCAGCAGCAAGTGCCACGCCACTCCCTGGGGACGTGGAACACCCTGACAACCGTACTGATGCATTCTCCAAGTTTTGGGGCAACAGTGGTGCACGACCAACACCGGGAGGATTCGTCGCACCATCACCGTACAATGGGCTGCAGCAGTTGCTCACCGACGGGCCCGCCACTACTGGGGGTACCACCGACCGATCCCCTGCGCAGCGTACAAGTGCATCCCCATTGGCAGCATCACCCCTGGAACAACGTACACTGTTTCCCGGTGGTGCCACAACGACTGCGGCGGTGTCTGATGGGGGGATGGGGACCCCATGGGGGGGAGCTCCCGCGGTGCAACGTGATGCTTCAGCAACACCTGTAGCACCACCTCCAATGTCACGGGGGACACCGTATGCCCGGGGTGGGAGTGCCCTGGGTGGCAGCCGGTTCACACGGTACTATGTTGGGATGTGCATGTTGGGCATGTGTGTACATGTTTACACATACTGCCAATACACCTAAAAACACATCATCAACCACACCACACAGAGGCCAGTCGCGATTTGCACGTGGGGGCATGCACACCACCACCACCACCAATGTTTTTGCAGCCCCACCACCCGCCCAACCCCGTCCGGTCGCACCACCCATCACACACACCCCTGCCGAACCCACCAACAGCGCACCCACCAACGGGGACACCCCCCTCTCCTTTCCAACATGGACCCCTGTGCGCACCCTTGCCAAAGACATCAACCCGCCCCCCCTGGATGGACCCCCCACCACCTCCACCAAAACCGTCACCGTGCTGGGGGGCAAGCGTGCCCGCATTGCCGACGACGCCACACGCACACCCCTCCTTGAAGCGGGGGGTGGTGGGGACGAGGGTTCCCCTGGTCGCCGGGCCCGCCTTCGTATCGAGGGGGTGGCGCAGGTTGCAAGTGCGCAGCGACGCGTGTGGCGGGCGGGGCGCACCCCCTTTCAATCAAATAAGAGTGGGGTGGGTGGAGGGGGGGGGAATGCTGGTCACAGGGTGTCTGCTGTTGCTATGACTGACACAGCACGCAAGATACTGGCCACACTGGATTCCATCACACCGGTACGTGTTTTTTTGTGTGTGTGTGTGTTTTCACATACAACAGGCTGCATACTACAACACACATACACTAACACTAACCCCCCCACACTACTACACAGAAACGGGCCACACCAGAGGTACCCACCATGCCACCACCACCACCTGACTGGCTCGGCACCACCCCAACATCCTCCCCCTACCAAAACGCACTCTCTGCACCTGAACACACCACTCGCGATGCAGGGGGGACCACCATCAGCTTTGCGGCACCCCCCGTGGAGGCCCGCACCACCCCGGCCGCACCACCCCCCGCACTGCCCGCCACCACCACACCCTCCACTCGTGGTGCAGGTCAAGCAGAAGAGGGGGGCCCACCTACCAAGGAGGGGCCCGCCGCCAAACGCATGCGGCAGGACGCGGCGCAACGCGGTGCAGCGCAAACCCCACCCCGGGCCCCTCTTGCTGCGGTGGAGCCCAATAGCAGTCCCTGTCCCCCCTCACCCCCTCTGTCTATTGAAGCAGCCCGTCCTGGTGGTGGTGGGGTTGGTGTGACGATTGCAGCACCCATTACGAGTGGGTTTGGTGGGTTTGGTGGGTTTGGTGGTGGTACTGGTGGTGGTGCGAGCAGTGCTCCCACTGCTGGTGTTTCTCCTGCTTCAGCAGCATCAGCACAAGCAGCAGCAGCTACACAACCCCCTATGTTGGTGTTTTCAGGTGGTGCCTCTGCTGGTGGTGTGCCTGCTGCACACAAGGATGGTATGTATGCATCGTGATGATTATGGTTGTATGTGTATGGTGGGACGATATGTGGTTGTGGTGCGTATGTGTATGCAAGTACATACACAAACACACCCTCTCACACACAGGTCTACAATTGTTTGGAACCTCACAACCACCACCCACTGCAAAAACACCCACCACGGATGCACCACCAACTGAGAGCATCCCAACACCAACAGTCACATTTGCCCTACCTACAACAACCACTGGAGCCAAAAAAGATGATGTTGCTGGTACAAAGGTGTGTTGTGCATACATTGGAGTACACCTCATATGTTTTATATGCAATTTATGTCAACGATGAACTATGCATCAAGACATACACATGACACACAAAATCCACATGTCTCCTCCTCTCACACCTCTTCTCCTCCTCTCACACCTCTTTTCCTCCTCCCCCCCCCCCACGCAGTTTGTGTTTGGTGGACCCCGCACCTCTGTAACCGACAAGGCCATTGCTGTACTTGCTACTTCACATACCACCACCGGTGCAACAAGCATTCCCCCATCAGTGGGCTCCAAGCAGTATGACTTTGGACGTGCACAACCCCCAGAGGCATGTTGGTCAATGGTCAACGGCAGGGGGAACACAGAAAAATCAACAGCTTTGACTACTGGGGGGAAGGCTACGGGTGCACCACCACTATTTGGTGGTGTTGGGGGTGGTGTTGGGGGTGCTGCAGACAAGCAACACCAGGGAGCACAGCAACACCAGGGAGCACAGCAACTACAGCAGCGCGCAACCACACCCCTCAAGAGCCCAGCACTTGATTCCGCAGCGAAAAAGGTGTTGGAGGAAGCAGCATCCACACCATTGCCTGCAGATGATGATTCTGAGGATGAGGGGGTGCCACTTGGGGTGAAGGGGGGGCCTGCTGTGGGGGGCAAGGTAGGTGGGAGTAGGCGTGTGTTTTGGTGTTTTTGTGTGCCGTGTATGCCATGTGTATTGCGTATCATGTATGTCGTATCATGCATCAAATGTTGTGTGTGTGGTACCATGTGTAGGTGCATGTACACCATATGGTGCATACGCAACCATTGCGTATTCTTCATGCAAGCACTTGCACACACACAGGACACCATACCAGCAAGCTTGCAGCCAAACAAACCCCTGTTTCCATTCGCAACCACCAGCACCGATGCCAGCAACAAAGACACACCAGCAAGCACAACCACTGCTACTGCTGCTGGTGCATCAACAGGGACCCCCAAGGGCCCCCCTGCGAAGGATAGTGGATTACTCGCATTCCTGGCCGCCAACACCACAACCACCCAACCAACCCCTTCAACCATCACAGCCACTACAGCACCACCAACATCCAAAGCACCACCCACAGCACCACCCACGGCACCACCAAAAGAAGCACCACCCACACCAGCAGCACCAGTCACAGGTGGGTGGGGTGCTGATTTCTTAGCAGCAAACAAAGCAGCAGTGGCAAAAGCAAGTGATGCTGCTGCTGCTGAGGTGGCAAAAGCAAGCGGTGGGGCTGGTGGTGGTGGGGATGGTGGTGGTGGGTGGGGTGCAGCGTTTCTGGCAGCAAACAAAGCAGCAAATGTAAGCGCTGCTGCTGCCGTTGAAGATGAGATCAACAAGGTGTGTGGGTGTGTGATTGGGGGCTGTGTGTACGTGTGTGTGGGAGAAAGAGAGAAAGAGGGTATGTGTGTGTATTTGCGCATGTGGTACGCTCACATGTGCAACAACAAACGCATCCCAGCATACTGCAAACACACCCATCATCCATGTCCACACCAACACAGACCAAGGGCACCACAGCACCAACCACCGCCGAACCACTATCCACTGGTGGTGGGTGGGGTGCAGCATTCCTAGCAGCAAACAAAGCAGCAGCCACACAAGCAACACAAGCCGCACAAGCAGAGATCAATGCTGCTACTGGTGGTGGTGGTCTTGGTGGGGGGAGTGGGGGAGGTAATAGTTCTGGGGTTCCACCAACCACATCTACAGCGTTCCCTAGTACTGGTGTTGCTGCTGGTGGGAGTGGTGGTGGGTTGAGTGGGTTTGGCACAGCATCCACAGCATTTGGCACAACAGCAACGTTTGGCACAACAGCAACGTTTGGCACAACACCAGCATCAACAACGTTTGGCACAACACAAGCACCAGCAGCGTCTGCCTCCACTGGGTCTACCTTTGGGATGCATAGCAGCACAACAGCCCCCACAACAACACCAGCCACAACAGCAGCAGTGAGTAGGGGGGCCCCTCCTTCCACTATGGGGGCCATCTTTGGTAGCAACACTGCTGGGAGTGGTGGTGGTGCTGTAGCTGGTGGGTTTGCGCTTGGGGGCAGTAGCAACACTACTGGTGGCTTTGGTGGTGGTGCATCCACAGCAGCACCCCTTGCTGGTGTGTCTGCCACCACCACCACCACCTCCCCTGCATTTTCGTTTGGTGCAGCCCCGGCAGCAGGAGGGACCCCCGCACCGACTTCCTTTACCTTTGGCACCACTGCACCCGCAACAACCACAACAGAAGCAACAACTGGTGGCGCATTTGCACAAACAAGCATGAGCATGGGCTTTACGTTTGGTGGGGGTGTGAGTGGGGGTGTAAGTGGGGGTCCCGGTGGGGCCCCATCACAGGCTGCACCTGTGTTTGGGGGTGTCACAGCAACACCATCCTTCACTACACCAGCAACAGCACCCGCATCAGGAGGTGGGTTTGCATTTGGTGCAAGTCTACCAACACAACCAGCAGCAACGGGAGCTGTGTTTGGTGGTGCAAGCAATGCCACTCCTGCATTTGGGGGCAGCACCACAGCAGCAACCGCACCATCACAAACCCCCGTGTTTGGGGGTGGTGGTTTTGGATCATCACAACCTGGTGGTTTTGGTAGTGGTGCAACTACAGCGACAACACAGCAGGCACCTGTGTTTGGTAGTACTGCCCCTTCGTTCACATTTGGTGGGACCAGCAGCAATGCATCTGTGTTTGGTGCAGCAGCAGCAGCTGCACCCACCACTGTGCCATCCCTGGGATCGGCACCATTTGGTCAATCCACCACCAGCAGCATGCCCTTTGGTGGTGCAGCACCCAGCAGTATGGCATTTGGTGGAGCACCTACCACAGCACCTGCAGGGTTTGGGGCGGCTGGTGCAAGCAGTGGGCCATTTGGGAGTGCACCTGATGCAGCAGCACCATTTGGTGGGGCGACCACGTTTGGGCAGCAAGGGGCGCCATCGCAAGCATTTGGTGGGCCATCCACAGGTGTGTTGTAGGTGGGGTAATATGTGCTGCAAATGGAAACTGGTCACACACACATACACATGCACATCAGGTGGTGGTGCACCATTTGGGGTGCCATCCTCGGGTGCACCGTTTGCATTTTCGTCGGCGCCACAACAGCAAGCAGGCGGTGGGTTTGCATTTAGCAGTGGACCTGCTGCGTTTGGTGCAACAGGAGGACCAGGGGAGGGTGGTGGGGACACCAAGGCTCGCAGGCAGGTGAAAGCCAAGCGCAGACCCCGATGATGAATGCTTCTGCAATAAGCAGCTTATGATCGTCACCATTTCTGTGTTTTATTTTTCTATGTTTTCAAAACACACTGTTAGCACATAGAGAGCAGTTGTGCATCCTGTTGCATTGCATACCAGTCGTGCTGTTGTTCCCGCCACTTGTGGTGCTCATGTATGGCAGAAGCCCTGCGTGTATTACATTCAAGCAGTCAAAACGCGTCTCGTGTGATACATTGGGTACCAGCCAGTAGGCCTAGCGATGCGGCTGGAAGTAATGCCAGCGACGGCTTGCAACTTGTGCTCTTGAACGACGTGCTAGAGGTGTGAATGGAATCAGAAAGCAGTGTCGAATGGTGGTTCAAGTCGTTATGGCTAGCTTGTGTGGGATGTGCTTACATCCCGCGCCACGGTTGTTGTGGTGGCACACGTGGCGTGTATTGTATCTCACAGGACAGGATGTCCCCTGGTCTCATGGCGCCACAAAGCAACGGAGCGAGTAGGTCCCAAGTGACCCGCAAGACACGCAGCCAACAAGAGTTGTTTCGTGAAGAAGATGTCATCCTCACGTGGCAAACCATGCGCCGCATGGTGTGTTTTCTGTGGGTTGTTGTGTGTAGGAATACTGGTATATACATGACCAGAACACACCAACCATCAGTCAGCATACACCAATCATCAGTCAGAGCACACACCACAACCATCATCCAACATTCCATCACAACAGGGCCCTGGGCTTGTAAACCTCGGCAACACATGCTTTATGAACAGTGTACTGCAATGTCTGACATACACACCACCACTGACACAATGCTTAGAGGCATTGAGACACGCGAAAAAGGGCACCCAAGAGGGGTTGTTTAACAGTGGGGTGTTTGATGCATTAAAGGTGACACAGGATCACATCCATCACGTGTTTACCACCCGCTCCAAAGCTGTACCACCAGAAACGCATGCACGCACATTGAGAAAACTAAACAAAAGGTATGTGTAGAGTGGGGGTGTGTGCAGTAGGCGTTGTGTAGCATGTTGCATGTGGCATCTGAATGTGGTTTGATGTGGTTTTCTTTGTGCTGCATGGGTGTGTTGTATGCGTGGATGACGATATCTACTCCTATTGCAGAGTCGGCATATGCTGCCTGTGATTGCTTTATTTTAGTCATAGTTACACAGACACGCAATTGACGATGGTTGATGGATTGTTGATCGGTTGTTGTACATTGTGTGAACAATAATTGAGTGTAGTGTGTCTTCAACCAGTGTTGTTGTCCAAGTACATAGTTGGGTATGAAGTTATTGTACACACACATGCTGTACACACACATACTGTACACACGCCATCATCATGCATACCATCCTTCACACATCCCCCCTCCCCCCCCCCCAAACACACACAGTTTTCGTCTAGGTCACCAAGAAGATGCCCATGAGTACCTCATTGCACTGTTGGATGGCATGCATGAGTGTATAGTTCAACGTGTACGACCACGACCATCACCAGCTGTTGAGCAAACCACTGTGATATATAGGATATTTGGGGGGATGATGCGAAGCCAGGTAAGTTGTGTGTGTGGTGCTGTTTTTGAGTGTAGTGCTGGTTTTTGTGTGGGTGGTGCTGTGTTCTTGGTGTATATATTGCAGTCATGTGGTATGTGATGTGTCATCACACACACACACACACACAAACACCCTTCCCACTATCATCACCCCCACCCACATACAACCCCCCCTTTCCCAGGTCAAGTGTTCCTCATGTGGTTATGAGTCAAACACGTTTGACCCATTTCTAGATGTTTCACTGGAAGTCAACAAGGTGGACTCACTCAGGGGTGCCCTTCAGCGATTTACTGCAGGGGAGGTGTTGGATGGTGATAATTGTTACAAGTGTCCTAAACAGGTGGGGTGGAAGGCACTGCAGCATTGTGTTATACATACATGCACTGCAGCATTGTGTTATACATCACCATCACCCTACGCACAGAACAAGCTGGTGCGTGCAGTTAAACGCATGACGCTACACAAGGCACCCAATGTGTTGGTGTTGCAGCTGAAACGATTCGAGTTTATGATGTTTGGCCACAAGATCATGCGGAAAATACACTACCCTAACACACTTGATATTGCTCCATACATGGTATGCTGTGTGCTGTATGGCTGTGCTGTGCGTGCTGTGTGGTTGTGCGTTGCATGTAAGCAGGGTGTATGAGGATATTTACATATACACTAGAGACACCCATGCATAGTACCACCACCCAACCCACCAACCACCCCTCTCCACCACCCTCACCCCAACACCCACATCAACCACAGAGCACACCCCCCCAACGCCGCATGCTCTACAACCTCTATGGCGTTCTCGTACACAGCGGCAAGTCTCTACACAACGGTCACTACTACTGCTTTGTGAGGGGCCCCAACAACGTGTGGCACCTCATGGATGATTCCTCAGTGCGCCCCGTTTCTGAGGCAACAGTGCTTGATCAAAAAGCCTACATGTTGTTTTATGTGCGGCAAACAGAAGAGGGAGCAGCCGGGAGGGGGCGGGGGGTGGGGGTGGAACGGGATGGACACAAGGGGGGGGTGGGGTTTGGGGGGGTGGGGGCGAGTCGACGGGGTGCGAGGTGTGTTTTATTGAGTGGGGTGTGCTGGTGGTGGGTTTGTAAAGTTGTATGCGTTGTATGTGTGTTGTGTTTATAGGTGGGGATGTGGTGTTGGTTGCGAAACCATGTTGGGTGTGTGTGGTGTGTAGTCATTGTGTGTGTAGTCCATCCATCCATGTGTGTGTGTGTGTGTGTGTTTCGGTTGTTATTGTTATTGGTGTTTGTGGTGGGGATGATGATACGCACTGGGCACTGAGTGTACCCCCCTCTACTTTCCAATGAGAAAATAAAGGGGAGGTGCCTCTTTGACGATATGCACTTTAGGGCCTAGAAAACCCTTGTCTGACCCCACACACAGATTCCCACACATGTGTATACCAGCATGCCCACACGTGTATGTGTATACCAGCATACCCAGATGCACATGCATGTGTTGTAGGATGTATAGCACACATGTTGATTCATTACCCACATCTTGTATCCAGTGTGTCTATATATGTCAAGCACAAAAACACACAACACACCCCGCACACACGCACAGGCAAACAAGCCCTTCCACACCACCACCAGAAGACAATACTGAACCAACCACCACCACTGCTGCTGCAGCTGTGGCACAGCAAACCAGCCCCTCGGGTGGGCATCCCTCCATTGATCATCTTGCCACCCGATTGGCCAATTTCGGCTCGGGTGTATATTTGGGCAGTCGACGATGGATGCGTATGTGGGTAAATTGTAAAAGCAGTCTGCGTTTGCTGCAGGTTCCCGGATCTGCTGGGGTATCTCGGCGACTCATCCGTGTGGATCAGCAGGAGGGGGGGGGGAATGGGAATGGCAAAGGTGTGAAAGAAGAGGGGGATGGTGGGCAGGGGGGGGGGAGTAGCAGTGCATCGGGGGATTCTACACCACCTGTGTCTGCACGGAGCTGGCCACCCATACGTGGAGGTATGTGAGGGGGGGGGGTTGACAGGGGGGGGGATGGACGTGGATCCAGGGGGAAGAGTAGGCCTGTCGCTGCATTGGTTGTCCTTTTCTGCAGACACATGATCTTCCTTTATGTACACACACATGATTTCCACCCATTCATGCAGAGGAGCCAGCAACCACGAGTGCAGAGTACGCATCAGTAGAGGATAGCGATGCCCAGCATGATGATGATGATGATGATGATGATGACGATGATGATGACAACAACAGCCGACGGCCACCGACCACACGAAACAAGCGAAACGGACGGGACAAGGAGGATGGGCGCAGCCACAAGCGTGTGAAAACAGAGGAAAAGCAGAATGCGAAAACCACATTACGGGGTCGAGCAGCAGGTTCATGGCTGACCAATGCAGCATCAGCAGAGGTGGGGGGATGGGATGGGCAGCGAGGCGTGTTGCGTGCAGGCAGTGGGGCATCGCCAGGGGGCGTCAAGCGACAGTATGATGATTGGGATCGTGCATATGATGCTGGGCACGTGCGCAAGGTATGAGATGGGGCATGATGCTCCCGAGTACAAAACCTGTCTACACTCACGTGTTGATGGTTGATGACACACAAAAAACCGACAACAGGTGAAGAAGAAAAGTGGAGAAGAGGATGCCAACCCTGTGGGACCTGGCAGCAAGCGTTTTGACAGGGAGAGTCAGCGTCGCGCAACCCAGGGGCGACACAATCAGCGGCGTGGTGGGGGGCGGCATGGTGGGGGACATGGTGGAGGAGGACGTAGCGGTGGGAGGGGACGTGGTGGTGGTGGTGGAAGGGGGCGTGGTGGTGGACGTGGTGGCATGGGGCGTGGCAGGCATGGTGGTGCAAGGGGAGGTGGCAGGGGCAGACGTTGACCTAGGAGTGGGGAAGAAGCACACACGTACATGTGTGGTGCACATCCTTGACATGCAGTTTTTTTGACGAATGTTTTCTTGACAACAAACCATTATCATTGTGCGACCATCATACATGTGACCGTGGTTGACTCGAAAGAAAGGGTGGATCTGAGCACAATTAAATCATCTGGTTGTGCAAACCAACCAGGCTGTGCACCAACCATCACCGTTGAAAATCATGGGCTTCTTGTCCGCCGTACAGCGCAATCTCAAGGTGGACGAGGCGACTTCTAGCAAGGATGATGTCACGCCTGGTACGATGATTGGAGCAACAGAGAGTCTGTTCCCTCGTGCATCCCAACCTGTTGTTGTAAAACTACAGTGTATATTTTGGAGGAGCTGCACGAAATGGCACAGAATGGGCAGGACGTGCCCAGTTTGGTGGACTACATCATCAAGCGCTTGCAGCATCGGTCGCCTATTGTCAAGCAAAAGGTCTGTAGGTGCTGCTGTCGTATGCATCTGTAGTGTGCACATATATAAGGTGTTGGGATTTGCAACACACACAGACACTGCGACTGATCAAGTACATTACCAGCAAACGTGCCCCCGAGTTTAAGCGACTCATGGGACGCCATGCAGGTGCCATACGGTATGTGTGCATGGTGGTGTGTATACGACACCATATGCTGGGGTGCAACGCTTGCATCCCCAGCAGCATCTTTTGTCCATCATCATCACCATTATCATCATCATCCACTCCCCACCTCAACCAGTGAGCTCACTCACTACCGTGGCGAGCCAGATCCCTTCAAGGGCGATGTCCCCAACCAGCGTGTAAGGGAATATGCCAAGGAAACCCTGGATGTGCTGTTTGCTGCTCAGGAAGCGCCTACCTACACTGCACAAGCTGGCAGCAACACCAAGGGCCGCATCCAGGGATTTGGATCCACCGCAGCAGAGCCAGCAAGCAACCATTCCAACGTGACGTATGGGAGTGGTGGTGGTGGTGGATATGGTGGCAGCAGTGGGTATGGTGCAAGTGGTGGTGGTGGCTCATCATCAAAGTATGTGGGATTTGGCAATCCCATGATGGAGGGCCGCAATGCACCACCACCATCTGCAGCAGCAACGGTGACAGCAACATTCGACATGGCGAAGCAATGGGTGACGAGTGCAGGGCAAGCTGTGGGGCTCACTGTACCAAGCAAACCGGGTGGGGCACGCACCATGCTGGGAGAGGTAATTGTGTATAGTGATGCTGGTGTTGTGTATTGACATGCTTGTGTAGGTTGTGGAGTTTGTACATGATGTAGTAGTATTTGTTAAGCACACATCTCAAAACACACAATGTCTCGCAACACATCTCACAACACGCATGTCATACATCATATGTTAACAAATACCCCTGGACACACAGGAACGCTCGTATGGTGGGTATGGCAATGGGTACAGCAATGGTGGGTATGATGGTGGTGGGTATTCCGCACCAGGAGCATCCCATGCCCAACCCACTCCCCTTGGCATCCAATCCCAATCTGGTCCATACGGCCATCAGCAGTCACACACTCGCACACCGCAACCTGATGGCGCTGATGAGGAGGGGTTGGTGGATGCAATATGTCGACCTGGTGGGTTGCGGCCACAGCCGGAAAAACAGGATTTGGTTAATTTTGTGGAGGGGGTGAGCATCTTGGACGGCAGTCGTGTGGCGCTGTTGCTGGAGGAACGCATGGTATGTGGTGAGTGTTAGGATCGATTTGGTGTATGGTGGTGTGTAAGGGTGGTTGTGTAAGGGTGGTTGTGCAAGGCTGTTGTGCAAGGTGATGTACACAGATAATCTCATCCTCTCCCCTTATGTTTCCAAAACCAACAGGAAGCAGGGCCCTGGCAGGCTAGTTTGAGGGCGCTATGTGCAGTGGAGGCAGTGGTGCAACAAGGTGCTAGTACAAGCTGTGGGGAGATTGCTGTGTACTTTCAGGTAAGATGATGATGTTGGTGGTGGTGATGATGGTGGTGATGATGGTGGTGATGGTGGTGATGGTGATCAGGTGGAAAATAGTGAGGATGATGAGCATATTGTTGCAGCAGAGAGTATTATGACATGCATGTGTGAGGCCCATGTAAACACACTGTGTATGTGTATATGTCTCCACCAGAAACCCCTCCACAAACAGGGCAACCCACAAGCAATCCAGCAAGCAGCAAAAAGCACACAAGCATCATTGCGTATACGTGCCAATGCTGTATTGCAACTCCTTGGTGCTGAGGGTGGTGCTGGCACCACCACTGCAACCACTGCGAAAGGCTCTGCACCGGAAGCATCCCTCCTTGATTTTGGGGATGATGCCACCACTACCACCACCACCACGGCCACTGGAAATGTGATTGATCTACTCAGTGGGAATGATGTACAAGCTCCCCCTGCAGTTGCAACCACCACCACAGCTGCTGCTGGTGGGGGATCAGCACAGGGATTGTTTGATGGTCTCGACACCCCCACTGCGCCACCGGATGTTGGTGCTACTGCTGATTTGTTTGGTGGGATGACGTTGGGTGGCAGTGGAGTAGCCAATGGAATGGATTCATTGCTGGTAGACACCCCATCAGCTGTGCCATCATCAACCGGGGGGATTGTATCGGCGGGGTCTGGACAGCAGCCCTTGTCAGCCATTACAGACCTGCTCCCTCCAAGCCCAGCCAAGCCAAATGCTCCCATGATGGGGCAGCAGCAGCAGCAAATGATGATGATGATGGGTGGGTTTGCACCAGGTATGTGTGATGTGTTTTGTGAATAATCGAATCCAACACCACCTCAAACATCTCGAAACCTGTTAACGTCCCCAGGTACTATGCCCGTGGTACAGCAGCCACCACCAGGTGCTACTATGGTGGTGGCGCCCAACGGCATGCCTGTGATGCCGGGGGGGATGGTGATGCCGGGCAATGGGATGATGATGCCGCAGATGCCTGGCATGCCAAATGGCATGATGATGCACCCCGGCATGGTTCCCAACATGATGGCAGCACCACAGGGTGGCATAATGCCCAACATGATGATGGGTGGTGCACCACAACCGACATTGATGATGCAGCAGGGTGCAACACTGGGCAATGGTCCGGTCCCGTTGGAGGCGTTTCACACAAATCGACCCACGCCCATCATCACCCCCCACTCGGATGACAAGTTTGATTTCGTCAACAGCATGATTTCATCCTCGAACAGCACCGGGAAAAAGGGCATGGGTGCCAACGGGTTGCTGTGAATTATCTGCAATTTCGGTAAACACCATTCCCTTGACATGTTTGTGTAACATCATTATATCACGCAAACAAATGTATGAAGGTAGTTACCAACATTATGGGTCATGCCGCAGCACAACAAACATCACATCACACACTCTCTTTTCACACCGCTCCCACATTCTCTTTCTCGCCACAAGACCACCATCTTGGTGGCATGATCCAGGTATACACGCGCTCACAAAACATGATCCATCAACGACAGCAACGAAAGGTGGAGCAATTTTTCATGACGTATACAAAAACACACAAACGACGTGATATGCAGCACCGCCAGGCTGGAGTATGCAATGCTCACCCTTGACAGTCAAGGTAGCAACCACACAATGCCAACAGTCGGGCCAAATGAAACAGTGTCACAGCAACAAAACAACAGTGATGATTATGGTATATCAACAGTGCTACAGCAGTACTCGTCCCCATGCCCAACTGACAAGCAGAATGGCAGAGTGCGGAAAGTGCACGACACACATACACAGGGTACACAACACAGATGTGCCAAAATCAAATACCCATGCTTGGGCGTGTATACATTATCTACACAGGTGGTGGTGACACATTGTAAAAACAAGAAAATCGTCTGTGCATAAAAAGGACAGTACTGTCACATATCACAAACAACGCATGAGAGCATTATACGCACACATCATCATATACTCGCACAGATATCGTATTATAGAGCACAATATACTCACACGTGAATCTAGTAGCACAATATACCAGCAGCAGCAGCACGCAGGGGATCTCACGCCCCCCCCCCCCCCCTCACACCGCAACAGCCATGGCAGTGCACTGCCGCTCACGGCGGGGCCCTACAACATACACGCTGCCGACTTCATCATCGCTCATGGCAAACATGTAGTCGTCGCGCATCTCCGACACTTCCGACTCGCAGTCAGAGGCACACTCCATGGCACACAGCCCCAACCCCACCGCTGCACTGCAGCAGATGGGATCAAGCTGCTGGGAAGGGGATGGCACGCTGGTGGCCGCCAGGGGTGGTCGTGTTGCGTCTTGCTTGTGCTGCATGGCACGCAGCAAGGTGGCTTTGCGGAGGTCCATGATGCGGCTTTGCTTGTCGCTGGGCGAGGCCGGCACCCGTTCGCGCATATCACAAAACTCCACGTTGCGACGTGGTACATTTCGTGTGCTGGTGCATCCCTGCTCTTCGGCATGCGGCATAGGTGCGAGTGTGCTGGGAAGATGCTGCTTATCCATCATTGCCTGCGCATGATCGTCAGGCTGTATCGCGGAAGCTTCAGTGTTGCACTGCTGCAGCTCGAGCAATGATCGCTGTGGTTTAGATGTGGATACAAGTGAGTGCAAGTATCGTGTCGAGACAGAATCGAGAGCATCACAGCAGCTTAACAACTACGTTGCGCAACGCCCTGTGCAACCCCTACCTCTGACAGCTGACGTTTGGAGCTTCTTGACGACAGCAACAGGGTTGGAGTAGCGGGTTCCTTGTTGCTGCACTGTAACTCGATGTTCAGCCTCGTAGCATTTTTCCTCTTGCTGGGGCGCTGTCGACGCTCCAACACGGTACTGGGCTGCATGTCCTGCATGCTGTCAACAGAGGGCATGGCAGCTGTCGTCGCAAACCCGAAAAGCGATTTGTGCTGTAATTGTGTTGTAGGGTGTGGCCGTCACAAGGGTTTACAGGTTGGTGGGCTCCATCTTGGTCTATGATATGGTGTCGTTTATGTTGTGGAGATTCGGGTGAAAAAAAATGAATGGTGCAACGCCGTTGTGTCGTGTATTTGCTGTCATGTGGTGTGGAAGGACACACAAAAATAGCACATCAAAATGAAGTGCGTTGCGCTTGTAAGGTATGTGCATGTATTGAAACGATGTCGTACCGGGGTTTTGCTGATTTGTTGTGGTGCATTTTGGTGATACGATGATGATCAATGCCGCCACCACCCTCAGTGGTGGCAAGGACTCTTGCTTTGCCATGATGGAAGCTGTTAAGATTGGCCACGAGGTAGGTGCATTGTTTTTATCGTTGGGGTTACATCCCCCCACGTTGTGTCCCATATATATAGCTTGCCATCATCCCAGATTGTGGCCCTCGCCAACCTGCTCCCAGCTGCACCGCACGTCCAAGACCTCGACAGCTACATGTACCAAACAGTGGGGCACGGTGTGCTCGATGGCTATGCCGCTGCCATGGGTTTGCCCCTGTATCGCAGGCGCATCAAGGGCACCAGCAGGGCCACGGATCTGGTCTACCCTGGGGTGCATCAGGGGGATGAGGTGGAGGACATGGCTGCCTTGCTCGCCTATGTACAACAGCAGCATCCGGAGGTGACTGCAGTGACCAGTGGTGCCATCGCCAGCGATTACCAGCGCACACGCGTAGAGCATGTAGGTTGGGGGCATGTGTTTTGGGGGTGACCACTTCTCATGTACCCCACTTGCAAACAACAACAGGTGTGTGCACGGCTGGGATTGGTGTCCCTGTCCCCCCTGTGGCACCGACCGCAAGGCCAGCTGTTGCAAGATATGGTGGACAGTGGCATGCATGCCATTTTAATTAAGGTTGCGGCGTTGGGACTGGAGCCCACAAAACACCTCGGCAAAAGCATAGCAGCACTGCAACCATACTTGTGTACATTAGCACGGTGTGTTGTTCTGGTTTAGCACAGTCGATGGGTGATGTGCAATGTGGGGGATGACTGGTGGTCCATGTCATCCAATCCACAAAACCCCAGGCGCTTTGGCAGCAACATCTGTGGAGAAGGTGGTGAATATGAAACCCTCACATTGGACTGTCCCCTGTTTGTCCATGGTGCCATTGTGCTCGACCACACAGAGGTGGTGATGCATGATGGAGCGGCATCTGCTGGTGTGGCGGTGCTGCATGTCCATCAATGGTCGGTGCAGCCCAAGCATGGGAATGTGGAATGTGGTGGAGAATCTGGACGAGTCGTGTTTGTACCAGATGGTGCGTGGTGGATGGGAAGGATTGTTGGGCATTTGGATGTTGGATACTGTTGGCTATGTATGATGACGTCAATTCACAGCAATGCATCAACGCAAACCAATGGATTTGTGACACACAGAATTTACTGTGGATCGTGCACCAGTGCACAAGCAGAGGCATGAGGAACACATGGCAGAGGATGGCATGGTGACTGACATGAATTGTGTTGTGCTCGCACCAGGTATGTTGGCATTGGTATGTTGGTATTGCAGCATTGAAAATTGTAGAAAAGGAGGAGTAGACGTACATACACACACAATCACATACACACGCACACACACACAGAACCTGTACAATCACAACACACACGTAGCATAGCATGTACAGTCACATGGGCACCCCCACCAACACACACCGACGGTGACACCACAAGCAGCGCCCTTGCATGCGTTGCATTACAACGTGCACTTGATCATATAGCAACAGCAGCTGCATCCACACCATCCAATGCTGTGGATGATGGCAACGATGGGCATCCCCATCATCATCATGGCACACCCTGGCACCAAGCACTCCTCCTCACCCTATGGATACCGAGCATGCAACATTTTACAGCACTCAATGCTGTATATAGCACTCGACTGCCTGCTGTCAACCCACCAGCGAGGGCTTGTGTCGAGATCCCCCAAGGTGGTGATGGTGATGATGGGGGGGATGATGGTAGCAACATGCATAGGTTGGTGGTGCAGGCAGTGTTTGGTTTGGATCCCAACTGCGTTCGTCGTGTGCTGCATGTGCAGGTATGTGGAATGTGGTGTGTAGGTTGTGGTGTGTAGGTTGTGTGCGTGTAGGTTGTTTGCGTGTCTGTTGTCGATAACTCAATTATCCATAGCAATATATACATGTTTCATCCAACTGTTGCACAACCCATGCACATCCTATTGCCTTTTCCATACGTATTCATTTTCCCTCTCATTTCCCTTTCCCTCACTCCCCTCCCATTTCCATTTCCCTCACTCCCCTCTCATTTCTCCTCAGAGCACAAGTAGTTGGGCCCCCAGTTGCATAGGCCCCTACAGTCAGTGTGTACACTATGGTGGATTGTTGTGGATGGCAGGGCAAATAGGGCTCGACCCAGCCACTATGCAGCTTGTAGGAGGGAATAGTAGTGATGATGATGTGTACAAAAACGTACGTGTGTGTATGGGTGATGCATGTGTGCAGCACTGCATGCACAGCAACATACAGCCTTGACAATCCTCTACACCAACTTGTGTTGTATCTTGTATGGTGTATGCATTCCATACCTTGTTGTTGTACGCACACAGGCATACACACAAGCTGCACAAGCACTCCAGAGTTGCCAGGTATGAGGGGAGAAGGGGAGGATGCAACGCATGTGTGTATACAGGTTGTTTTTCCATTCACAGCAAGTTGAATACACAGCCACTGACATCATCATCATTCACACACAGGCTGTTGCAGTTGCCCAACGTGTTGCCCTACATACATCAGCAGTGATGGTGGACGTATATGTTGCTGGTGATGGTGATACGACCCCCATCACACAACACACCATTGCTGCTGCACGTGATGCACTTCATACATGGGCAAAGAATGGCAGTGGAAACAACAATGACAGTGGAAAGGATGCTCCTAATGAAAAGCATACTACAAACAACAATCCTAATGAAAATCATACTGATGCTGATGAGAAAAACAACAACCATGTACCACCAGCAGGAGGGCTTGACGTGCACAACAAGAGCAACAACCAATCACATTGTCTTAATAACAATAATGATGGTGATAATAGTGTAGACCATGATGATAGTGTAGACAATGATAGTGATGGGGGTGGTGCACTGCATAGAGGTGGGGCACTCGCAGCAGCAGCAGGTGGTGGTGATGATGACACACTCCCACTTGATACGTATCATGAAACGACACCACCATGTGGTGGAGACATAGAGGGGGGAATGCTGGTGAATGTGATTGTGGTGCCACAGCTGCCTCGTGGGTATGTGTGTGTATGAGCATGTGTGTTTTGTTGTGTATGGTGGAACATATGTGTGTGTTTTGTTGTGCACATGTCTGTTTTTGTTTGTTGTATCGGTTGTAGAACCCAACCACAATTTCCACACCACCATCAATCACAGGGCACTTGTAGAGTATGTATTCATCGGAAGAGCACCAGCAACCCTTTCCCCAGACGACAGCGACGATGATGCCCGACCCGCAGACATGATCACCACCATGCACACATCCACCCCCGACATGGCATGCAGGCGTGTCACCCACCCCCATCACTGGTCATGCTGGCATGCAGTGTGTAGCAGCTGGCATCCAAGTGCATGGAGAGCTGTGGGAGAGGTGTTGGGTCGTGATGCACAGTGGTGCAGCAATGGATCTGTGCGGATCTTCTACCGGCAGGATGACGCAGCGGGGAGCAATGATCGCACAGCTGCAGCAGAGGCGCTGTGTGCTGGTCTTGGGCACTGGGATGTGTTGTGGGTGCCTGTTGTGGGTGTGCGTATGGGTCTGGATGCAGACATGATTTCTAGCGTTGCGTTGATCACAGGGTAAAACAATAAAAACATACATTGCAACAAGATATTCACCGACATGATGCTCACAATGCACGCTCCAGTGGCAGCAATGCCAACTCGCATGCACAGCACACCTGTGTCCCAGCCCCTGCGCCACAGTGTGCAAATCAAGTCATTTGCACCAGCTCGTATCGCACGGCAGCAGAGGCGTAGCGTGCGTGTCTTTGCTGAGGAGGCAAGGACAGCAACAGGTATGCCAGATGCGTGCAACGAAAACAAGTGCACCCCTAGTACACTCACCCTAGGGTCTTGCATGTGCTGTTGTGCTGTTTCATGTGTGCAGGGGTTTTCGGTACATGCATTGTGTGTAGGGCTGCTCGGGATCTCGCAACACGGCATGCAACCTGTGTTGGTGGTCTCTTGAAGTTGTTTTTTTGGGGGTGATTCACGTCATAGCACACGTCGTAGAGCACGTGCTGCTTGGGAGAGGGGCTGTTGGTGGTGACAGGGTAGCATTGAGAACATGCCGTTGTGGAACAACCACACACCGTTGCCTCCCTACACAGCTGCTGGTGTGGTGACTGATGCTACCTTTGAGGAGTTGGTGCTCAAGAGCCCCGTGCCCGTCCTGGTGGATTTCTGGGCCCCATGGTGCGGCCCCTGCCGTATGATTGCACCCCTCATTGACGAGATTGCTGCAGAATACGGCGACAAGCTCCGAGCGGTATGAAGTGGTGGTGTGTTGGATGTTGTGTTGGTGGCGCAGGGGTGGATTGCTGCGTGTTTTTGCATGTGTAGTAACACACATACAGCCTGCACATCATCGTCGCCCCTTCACCTCCCCATGCTTCTCACACACCATTCACGATTCCTCACAAACCACCCGCCAATGCTCACACAGGTCAAGCTCAACACCGACGAGAGCCCTGGTGTGGCAACCGAGTATGGCATCCGCAGCATCCCCACTGTCATGGTCTTCAAGAACGGCCAAAAGATGGACACCGTCATTGGTGCTGTGCCAAAGCAGACCCTGGTCAACACTGTGGAAAAGTACTTGTGATCAGCTTCTAGATGAGATACGTGAGGGTGTGAGGGTGGAGCGTCTGGGGCGCTGACGTACAAGAGGGGGTGCGTTCAACAGGGAGTTTATTTGGTGTTGAATGACCTGATTTTCAGGCAGGATGTATGATGTGGTGCAGTTGACTCAACACACGCGTGTTGTTTTTTGCGCTGTGTGGTGGTAACAACAAGTGCACGCATGATGATGATCTGCAAGCCGTCCAGAGCGTTTTTTGGAAATCAATGCTTAGTTATAAAAATCCATAGGATTCAATACACGTTCGATACACGCTACGCACACGTTCGTCACAATGGCACAATCACTGTGCAATGGGCGTGCCGTACTGTGCCCTGTTCAACCACGATTGCGGCAGAATCACAGGACAACACCTTTGTTTCGTCTGCGATGCCCAGCACCTCGTCCACACATTGTCTACACACGGCGATATACTGTGCTAGCATCAGCACAAAGCATAGTAGAAAAGCCTGCTCCCTCGCTTGCAGCAGCAGCATGTGCAGCAGTGCTCTACCCTGTGACCCAGTTTTTGTCTGCAGTTAAGCAAGCATTTGCCAATGCTGTCAAAGATATTGATGTTGAGGTAATTCACAGAGCATGGTTGACATATGGCACAATCACAGTCAAACCATCCTGCTCCCCCAAACTAGGACCTCACCCAGCAGGCCAAGGTCTTGCGAAAACAGTTTAAGATGTACAGGATGGCACTCCCATTTGCAGCAGTATCCAGTACCACCAACACATTCATCCTAGTCAGCAAAGCCATCGGGAGCTTTGTCAAGGTGTGTTGGTGTTTGTGATGACAACAACAACACTGCATCCACACAGCGCACACTCGTATTCCTACCACACGCAGCTCTACCTCCTGCTTCTGTTTGTGCGTGTCTTGCTCTCATGGTTTCCCAACTTTTCATGGGAAAACCAACCGTGGTTGGCGCTGCGACAGGTGACAGATCCATACCTCAACTTGTTTCGTGGATTGGTGCCACCACTCATGGGCAGCATGGATTTCACGCCGCTGTTTGGGTTTTTGATTTTGCAGTTTTTGGCAGCGGCGTTGGATTTGGATGACGGATCTGAGAATGACTGGTGAGAGTTTTAGGGAGGTTGGTTTGTGGTGTGTTGGTTTGTGGTGTGTTGGTTTGTGGTGTGTTTTTTCCACACACACCGTTTTCGGATTGTAGGTACAAAAAACAATACAAGTGTTCGTTGTAAACACAAACACAAACAACACAAACAAAAGCAGTCCAACAGCATGGCGCAACGGAGGGCATTGCTGCATGTCCTCAACAACACCAGGCAGCATGGGTTGTGTATGGCATCGCTGGAGCAGTTAGGGAGTACACCGATGTTGTCATTAATGGGTTGCCATCAATTGCAGCCTTCGAGAGGTTTCGTCCCGGGCAGAAACGATTACACTCTGATGCAAGCCAAACCCCCGACAAACTGGGGCCTCAGGTACGCAGCTGTTTGCGTGGGAGTGTTGTACGGTATTGTTCCTAGCAAATTGCAAGGTTTTACATTCATTTCCTGCACAGGATTGTGCCTGAGAAGACTGCCTATGTGATCGAGCGGTTTGGCAAGTACAACAAAACACTCGAGCCAGGCATCCACATTCTCATCCCTGTAGTAGACCGCATTGCATACGTCCACTCACTCAAGGAGAGAGCCATCACCATTCCTAATCAAAGTGCCATCACCAAGGACAACGTGTCGCTGATGATCGATGGGGTGCTGTATGTCAAGGTAGGTTCATTCATTCATACTAGCCATTCATACTGTCATATCCATGACTGTTGTTGTGTACGTACGTCTATGTACACACACAACATGTCCACCACAACACATACCAGGTGGTGGACGCTGCGCGTGCTTCCTATGGTGTGGATGACTCCATCTTTGCAGTCACCCAACTGGCGCAAACGACCATGCGCAGTGAGATTGGTAAAATAAGCCTGGACAATGTCTTTATGGAGCGTGACACACTCAACCGCAACATTGTGGAGGCCATCATGTCTGCTGCAGCAGCATGGGGATTGGAAGCCATGCGATATGAGATTCGAGAGATCACCATCCCACCGGGTATTCGTGCTGCCATGGAGTTGCAAGCAGAGGCAGAGCGTCGCAAGCGCGCATCAATTTTGGAATCAGAAGGCGAGCGTCAGAGCAAGATCAACAGAGCAGAGGGTGACAAAGAACAGGTGATGATGATGATGAGGAGGAGGAGGAGGAGGAGGAGGAGGAGGAGGAGGATGTGGATGTGCAACCTCAGTGTGTTTGGTGACTTGGTGGTGTTGGTGTCTTTTGTCCATGGTCCACACACAAATATGTTGCATCACCATGCTTCCATATATCACACATCCCATGATGTACGACATCCCATGTACGACATCCCACTACTACATATTCTCCCACACACAACATCCCCCCCCCCCCCCAGATCATCCTCGCATCAGAGGCAGCCAAGCAGGATGCAATCAATAGGGCAGTGGGTGAAGCAGAGGCATTGTTTAAAAAGGCTGAAGCACAAGCAAAAGCACTGAATGCTGTGGGGGAAGCAATACGGTGCGTGGTGTGCGTATGGAAGGAGCTGTTGTGTGCTTATGGAAGGAGCTGTTGTGTAATGTGAAGAGCTGTGCGCTGTACACTGGGCATGTGCTGTGCAACTCTCCTAGAGACACATGCACAGCATTCACCCAACTACCAACCACATGTACCACACATACACACAAACTACACCCAACACCCCACCAACACACAACACCCAACAAACCACCAACACCCCACCAACACCCACACAGCAACAAGGGCGGCGCGGATGCAGTTGCAATGCGAGTGGCTGAGCAATACCTCCAAGCATTCTCTCAAATAGCCAAGGAGGGCACCACCGTGCTGTTGCCCACCGCTGCTAATGACCCTGCAGCAATGGTGACACAGGCCCTCTCTATTTTTAACAAACTCGGGGGGCCCGGGACCGGGGGGACCACTCTGGGAAACAGCGCGCGGGGGTCGGTGGTGGATGTGGGGGTGGGCAAGGAGACGGGGGGGTTGAATCATGGGGGACAGCATCAAGTGGTGGGGAAAGGGGCCGCACGGGAGGGTGCGCATAGGGAGACGGGGCGACTTGCGAGTGCTAGTGTGAGTGGGGGGGGGAGCCCAGGGGGTGTCAAGGCCCAGGGAGGGTTTTCGTTGCAAAAGGCATAAATGAGAGGGGAGGGAGGGAGGTGTGTGTGTGCCATTGTATTGTGGAGACATTGGAGGTGTGTGTTGTTACTGTACAACCCCAGTTGTGTAAGGAAAGAATAAGGGAATATGATGGTGCATCAGCACATGCATTTTGAATATCATCATCATCATCATCATCATCATGAAAAAGCACATGTGTCATTAACATAGCATCCCTTGAGCTTTCACATCATCAGTGAAAGCGCATCTCGCCATTGCACCGATTAAACACATAGTCGCGCCCATCGATGTGTGCAATGCCATTCTTCAACGCAGCCTTCCACTTGGCCTTGGTGCGATGCACTTTTTCAAATGTACACAGCACAAAGTCTTCAATGTCTTCCCCATCATCCTCATCATCCGACAATGCCACATCGTCCAAGTTGTCCACCTCCTCTTCCTCCTCTTGACCACCTCCCTCTGTCTTGGTTGCCTTGGTATCACCCTTGGTGCCACCCCCTGCTGTGTCGTCTGCTGGGGTTTCACCGCTGCCATCTTGCTGGGGGATGGATGGGTGGCTGGGATGGCCACCCTGATGGCCGGGGGGGGCGGAGGCAGGCGGGTACTGGGGCTGCTGTGGTGGCATCATGGTGGTTGGTGCTGGTGCATACCCATAACCGTATGCAGGTGGGTATGTGAGGGGCTGGTGTGGATGATGGTGCATCGCCATGGCGGTGGGGTGGGCGGTGTATTGCGGGGGATTTTGGTATGTAACAGCAGCAGGGGTGTATGCTGGCGCGGCGGGTGCGTATCCACCATCCACACGTGCGCGTTTATTTGACAGTGCTGCTCCTGGGATGGTGAGCAGGTGGGTGATGCACTATTCAACGATGGAGAATGCACGCACCCTGAGATTCACATACCAGATGCTTTGGAGTCTGGTGCCACACGGGGTAATGTCTGGCGTTTCCTGTGATGCGGGGGTGTTGGTGTCAAGAACAGAGGAACAACCAACCCGTTGATGATGCATACTCTTCTGGGTATTCTGTGTCTACAATGCCTGCTTCAATGGCTTTGGCTTCCCACAATCCTCGTAACTCCTCCAACACATCCCTGTCGATGAAGAGCACGTGTGTTTGCATATGTGCAACCCAATGCAGTGCATCCCAATCGCCCCCCGCCTCTCCCACGCACTCTGACACGCTGCCCTCGATAAACTCTGTCCTAACTTTTGCACAGACCTCATCAATGATGTCACGATATGTTTTAGACACCAGGTTGTTCATGATGATGGAGGTGTGTTGTTGTTTCTGTAGGAGAGAGCAGGTGTGAACAGTTGATTGTGGAATGATTATGTCGTGTGATTACATGGCAAAACAGCAGCAACAGCAAACAAATCACATCAAAAGTGGGTAAAAAGCACCCAGTGACGCTTGCACGTCTTTGTACTTGATCACAACATGATGCTACTCGTTGTGGAGGTTCATCCCACCATGTGAGAAAGCAGCATGTTCAAGAGACTGATGTTCCATTTACACTGTGGTAGTTGTCAAAAGCTTGCACAAGACATCCTTCATCGCCGAAGTTGCAGCCACTTCATTGCTTGCCACGGTCACCTGGAATCGCAGGCGCTGCACCTTTTCCACCTCCAAACGCAGCATGATGGGCACCTGCACAGGGGCAGTGGGTGCTCCATGTGACAGGGTCCCCACGGCCACGTAATTGGCAGGCTCTGTGTCAATGCCCCTTTGCACAGCCAGATGCAGGCCATCCAGCAGCTCCTCAATTGCAGCAGGGAGGAGGGGTGTTGGTCGTGCTACTGCTTCTGTCAGCTTGAATGGTGGACCTGAGGGAAGGGGGATGGCGCTGGTGATGATGGTGATGATGGTGATGATGGTGATGATGGTGACGATGAGATGGAAACATGCTCCAAAACCAAGTGTGCAAATATGGTACAACACACTTACTGATGTACATACCAGCAATGGCACGCCATCGGCTGAAAAACACCTCTGCAGACACTGAGTTGTCGGGTTTGCGACAGAATTTCGACACCACCACCGGCAGTGCAAGTGTGGTGGTGAGGGATGCAGGCCCGCCACCCACAACATACCCCAGCTGCAATTGGGGGGGTGCGAGGAAAGCCGCCATGCATGTAATTGTAATGGGGACCTGTGTTGTTGGAGAAAACGGTGATGATATCATGATGTGTATACGTGTGTGCTCCATGTGTGTATTTCAAGCATCATGTGCAAACAAAAACAAACCCACCCACGCAACACCACCCGCCCCTCCCCCCCCAAAACCAACCTGTATTTGTTGGTTGGCCTCAAGCACAGCAGGCGCAGGTGTCTGTTGAATAGCCACTTCTGGTAGTGGGGGCACCACACACACCAACCGAGTGAGCGCCTGGGATCCCTTGTTACCTAGAAACAACACCAGCTGCCCAGTAGACCCTGTATACTGTGCCTTGACACCCACCTGCAGGTGCTGGTCCTCATACAACACCCCCGAGTCACGTAAACACAGGCGTGTAAACCACTCCTGCACATCCCCCACCGGGCGGATCCCCTCCCCAGCGGCAGGGCCCAAGGTGGGGCCCCCTGCGGCAAAGGGGTCGGCCGGGGTGGGCGCCGGGGGAGGGGCCTCGGGGGCGGGTGGGGGGGTGGGATCAGAGAGGAGGTCGAGTATGTCTGTCAAACCACCCACTGGGGTGGGGACGTGGCCGTTGGCAGGGCGTGGTGATGTGGCAATGCCTGTGTGTTGGGGGTGCCGGTGGGTGGTGGATGGATGGATGCATACAAACCATAGCACATACAACGTTTCCACCTCAACAGCAACACCACATCACCCCCCACCACCACCTACCATTGGCAGGAGAGGTGGGTTCCTCAGGAGCCACCCCCAACAGGTCCACCTCTGGTGCCAACACCTTGCCCGGCTGAGGGGCACTCGGCACCCCTACCACCCCTGGCACCCCCTCCCCAGGCACCTCACCCGACCCCCCCACCCCCTCCCCACCCTCCTGCATCCATGCAGGCCGCTCCCTCAGCTCATCTGCCTCCCCTGCATTCCCCTCTAATTTCCTCAACAACAGGCTCCTTTTAATTTCCCACCGGGGCATGGGTTGGAGGTTTTGCTGTGCCACGGTGGGGCGAACACTGAGGGCGTTGTATTCCAGAGCACGTTGCTGGAGCTCGGCGTCCATAAAGGTGGAATACTTGGCAAAGAGGGCCTGGCATTGTTGGGTGAGGGAGGGGTCCCGGGGGGGAACCATTTCCAGCTTGAGAAAGGCGGTGAGGAGAATTGCTTTGGACTGGGGTGAGGGGGTGGGGGTGGGGGTGTAGAATGGGGTGTGTATGTGATACGGTGTGTATGTGATATGGTGTGTATGTTGTCATATTGTATTGACACCACAGTACTTGATAGATCACACAGTACTTGATAGATCACACCACACCAATATGTATGCAAATACACCAAACAGCACAAGCAACAACAGCAAACACATCATACAGCACAAGCAACAACAGCACTAACAACATACATCAATGGAGACCATACAGCACACAGCACAAACACTATACAGCACATACGTCAATGGAGACCATGGGGAAATGTGTATACAGCAGGGAAAACTGGGTCGCTGGTGGCACGTCTGCAACCTGCCCACCATATTCCCCTATGAGGAAGGCTGCACAGCACACAAAGGTTTCATGAGAGGCACCTGCTTGAAGCTTTTCTATTGCCTGGGTGTGGTGTGAGGTGTGCGGTGAGGTGTGGTGTGAGGTGTGTGTGGTGTGGTGTGGGAAACAACACCCACACCTACACAAAATACACACCCACCCAAACACCCACACCCACCTGAAAAAACACTTGCACCCACCCAAACACCCACACCCACAAACACACCTTTCGTGCTGCATATTCATGTAGCTCAGGGTGGTTGGTCACCAGCTGCACTACACTGAACCACACATCTCGTGTTGCAAAGTCCCCAGCCTTGTCGATCATGGTCAACATGGAGTCAACATACCACTGCAGGGTGGGGAAGAACCTGTGTGCATGTTGGGGGGGAGGGGGGATGTGGTTGTGATGATGGCAGCACAACACACACGTACACACACAGTATGCACATGACACACGCAACTATGCACACCCCACACGCCCACATCCACACCCCACACTCCATACACACCCCACACGTCCACATCCACACACCGCACTCCATAAACCCCCCCCACACACACATCCCCCCTCCCCCAGAAGAAAACACCACACGTACCGTTCTGCCAACAAGGCACACTTGAGCACCAATTCCTCCCTCATGGACAAATCAGCCACATCCAGATACCCCAGCAACTCATCCATTATGTCTGTCACATTCTGACTGTTACACATGGCAAACAGCAGGTCCAGTGCACGACGCCGAATGCTGATGTCGGGGTCGCTGAGGGACTGCACAATGCTTTTGTTGTGACGGTGTATGGCATCGATGACAGCGGGGACTTCTGCGAGGCGGCACATGTTTTCAAGGCCGAGGTATTTGATGTTGGGTTCACGTACCTGTGGGTTTTGGTGGGGAGAGGGTGTTGTAGGGGAGAGGGTAGTAGGGGAGAGGGTATAGAAAAAGAGTGTGTAGTAAGGGAATGTGTAGAGAGAGAGAGGGTGAGAGAAAGTACAAGATAAAAAGAGAGAAAAGAGGATTCCCTACAACAAATCAACGTCCCCCTACACCATAACAACCCCCCTACACCATCACAACCCCTACAACATACACCCCACCCCCCAAAACCTTACCGTGATGAACTTGCCCAGCAGTGCAACACCAGCATTCAGCACCTCTGTGTCAGCCTCCACAGCCAGGGCCAATGCCACTGCCTCAAACACAATAGCATGCTGGGCGTTGTTCTTGTTGAGGTTTTTCACCACCTCTGTGCCTGTAATGATGCTGCGCAGGATTTCCACCAACCCCTTTTTGAGGACGGGGTCATCGGGGGGGGGGAAGTATTGCAACACACGCATACACTTCACCTGTTGACGATTGGAAGGGGGGGGGGGGGTGCTGGGTATATGTTATTAATGGGGTGTGTATAATGGGGTGTGTATAATGGGGTGTGTATAATGGGGTGTGTAGAGAGTACAAAGGTGAATGCACATACATACACATTATACACATACATTACACCCACATACACATTATATACACACAGTACATACACACCCACATATTACACCCACATTCCCCCCCCCCCCCCCCACCTGCAACCAAGGTGAGGGTATTTGATGATAGGTGTACTCAGAGGGTACCTCCCGACGCTTGAGGCGCTCCATGATGGCTATCAGCTTGGGAACACAATTTTCATATCCTGTAAGAAATGAGAGGGGACATGAGAGGGGTGGAGAAATGAGAGGGAGGTAGGAATGAGAGGGGAGGAAAAATGAGAGGGGAGGAGGAATCAGAGGGAGGAGGAATGAGAGGGGAGAAATATTGAGAGGGGAAAGTTGCAATCATCTGCATAAATGCGTATCATCTATAAACCCACGCACACACATCCATGTGTATCATCTATAAACACCCACCCACCCACCCACCCACACTCGAGCACCCAACTCCAAGCACCTTCATAGTTGCGTGCTGCGATACCCAACAGCAGTGTCACCACTGCCAGCAACAAACCAATGTTGCGCTCCTCAAGCAGTGCTGCCTGTGTGGGGGTGTGGGTGATATGTGTGGGTGATGTGTGTGGATGATATGTGTGGGTGATATGTGTGGGTGATATGTGTGGGTGATATGTGTGGGTGATATGTGTTGGTGATGTGTGTGTATGCTGCTTGTGCGTTGCTTCTTCTGAGTACACCTTTGCGTACATACAACACACAAACATGCTGCTGCATCCACCATCCCAATCCCCTCCCCCTCCTCCCCCCCACCCATTTCCCCCCCTCCACACACACAATGCACCCCATTTTTCTCTGTCACCAACACCCGCACACTTACCATTTTCACAGACCATACATCTGTAGGCAGGATTTCAGCATCAGGTGGGGACTTGCGAATGAGCCTCAACAGAGCCAGAGCTGCCTTCTTGCGCACAATGGGACGTGAACTACCAGCAGTCTGTGTGTGGGGGGGGGGGGAGGGGGTGTAGATTGTGTGTGTGGGCATGCATGATATGTGTGCATGATGTTCATGATGTGTGTGCATGATGTGCATGGTATACAACACACAAGTCAAGAACAACAACACGTCCTCATTACATACACACACTTCAAGAACAACAACACGTGCTCATTACATACCAACACATTCATGACATCAGGTGCCAGTAGTTGAGCCATCTCCGTTGAACCAACTGTGAGTATATGCGTGTGAGTATATGCGTGTGAGGACAAGTGTGTACCAGATCTTGTTTGTACATCTTGGTGTACACGTGTTCTCATCAGATGCAAACCCATGTTGCACACCCAAAAATCTTTAACCTATTATTTGCGTGCACTGTCTGTATCAAATAAAACCCACATATAACACAAGCACGTACCATTGGCAATGAAGCACAGGGCAAGGCATTGGTAAGCCTCATTGCGCGATGTGAGGTCATTGCGCACAGAATTGATGACCAACCGTAAAAACTCATCATTCTGAGATGATGGGTGCGTAGGAATGTGTGTAGGGTGTGTGCATGGGTATGTATATCAGCAATGCAGTGCAGCACTTTGTACAAGTACATTACACAACCACCCTCATGCACACGGCCCCCACATCATCTGCTATACCTCGTTGAGCAATACCGATGCCGCTGTGTAGCCAACCTGCTTCTCCGCATATCTGTGTGTATGCAATACAAATACATGCACGCCCCAGTACCATCCACCCCAGATCCACCACCACATACTTGCCGGCAGGTATCAGATCACATGCTTGCTTGTGTCCAAACTCCACATCGTATCCCAGCATATAGATATACAGCAGCTTCCAGATGTACTTTTTCTTGTCATAATCTGTGGCAAACACAGGTGCATCAAAGCACATCGAGGAGGAAGATGCAACCAAGCCCGCACATCCCTGTGTTCCGTACCTGATATGTTGCTTGACGATGTAAATTTCTTGCGAATCTTGCCAAGCTCCTTGTCAACACGGGTTTTCTCTGCCTCCTTGCTTTGGCACGCTCTAATGTCTGAGATGAAGGTCTGCGAGAGAGGCATGTAGTTGTGTGATTGATCACCATGATGATCATGTGCATGGCTGTGGGCGTGGCAGCCATCGTTACCTGCAGACCCCGCATCGTTACTGTTTTCGCCATGGTGCTGCTGATGGGGTGCCAACCCTGCAACAGCCCACACTCGTAGCAAGGGGTGAATGGGGATGATTGGGGATTATATGATCTGTTGGGATTTTTCAAAGGTTTGTCAAACTAAAGATTACCAGATGGTCATACTTTCTGTTTTTTTAGGGTTGGCGCTTTTGTTGCCAATTGTTGTGTGGACATATATATGTTACCCAAACACACATACTGTGCAGCACCTCAACTACGCAGCACCACCATTCTCTGCTTGCTTGGCCTCCTCCTCTTTTTTTCCAAACAACCCAACCAATGATCGTGTGTCCTTCTCCTCCTTGAGCACCTTGAGCACATCCTCCAACGTGTGCATGCCGTGCACGTGGTTGTCACGTGTGCGGACATTCACGGTGCCAGCTTTCTTCTCCTCCTCACCAACCACCTGTGTGTTGGGGTGTTGCATTGTAAAAGAGGAAGCTACAACAAGTTACGGTGCAGGTCGTGCAACGTCGTGATACACAAACACATATATACAAATAAACATACCAGGATGTAGTTGTATTGAGCCAGCTGTGCTTCTCGAACCTTCTTCTGCATCTTGCGATCACTCGTGTCAGCATCCACATAAAACCCCTGGTGTGTTGTGGTGTAGGATGCATGTGTGTTGTGGTATAGGATGCATGTGTGTTATAGTGCAAAACCATAGGCAAGTGTATGTAGGCCTGCAGCAGGATGTACACAACACAAACACTCCCTCAACCACGTCTACCCATACTCCCTCACACCCGCCCACACTTACCCTCCCCCACACACACACCCTCAACCACTCCTACTCTGTAAAAGAGAGAGACAGAGAGACAGACCCCCACCTACCGCTTTACGAATGGTTGAGCGCACATGCCGAGCATACTCGAATGACGCTTCACTGATGGGCACCACCATCACCTGCCTGGGTGACATCCACAGGGGCCACTTGCCCGCAAAATGTTCAGTAAGAATTGCAAAAATGCGCTCCACTGACCCCAGTATGGCCCGATGCACCATGACGGGGGTACCCATGCCGTCGTCGGTCTTGTAGGTGAGTTTGAATCGTTGTGGGAGTTGGAAGTCGAGCTGGACGGTGGCGCATTGGAATTTGCGACGGAGGGCATCCATGACTGCGATGTCGATTTTGGGGCCATAGAAAGCACCATCGCCTTCATTG
>VFQP010000393.1_pt1 | contig 91128 bp, 142 predicted proteins | sample 3512351 | NCBI WGS metagenome assembly VFQP01 (sample SAMN10412372, study PRJNA504923) | tailings metagenome | isolation source: Relicate 1 Philex TSF1 revegetated site | place: Philippines: Tuba, Benguet | collected 2017-08-29
GTGTGTGTGTGTGTGTGTGTGTGTGTGTGTGTGTGTGTGTGTGTGTGTGTGTGTTTTGTGTGTGTGTTTCACATGAGCCACAGACTGCTGTGCAGCCTACACCACAGCGCATGGCAGAACCACACATCAATACAATCACACACACCGCATATCCACACATACACAGCATATCCACACACAACAAGCCACATACGCAGGGCATGCAGCACTATCTCCAACACGAGCTGTAGTGTTTCACTCCAAGCATCATGTCCTGTGTGTTGTTGCTGTTGCTTTTCCTGTTGCTGCTCTACACCTACCCCATCCACTGGTCCAGTATCCCCCCCCTCCTCCCCCTCCCCCTCTTCCTCCCCCTCCCCCCTATCATCGTCATCTTCATGTGGTGGTGCAAGCAACAGATCACGCAACACCCCCAGCTCTTGCTGTACACCTTGCTCAACATCAAACGCACGATGCTGTTCAATGCAATACAACACACGCTGCTTGATGAGGGAGCATAGGTGGGTATGTGGGGCTGCTGCTGGGTTTGAGAGTGCCTGATGTGTGTGGTGGGATATGCGTGTGGTGGGATATGCGTGTGGTGGGATATGCATGTGGTGGGATATGCGTGTGGTGGGATATGCGTGTGTGCGGTACCATGTATACCTATGTATTGCGCGTCTGTACAGCTGCATGCATGTTGAATCCACACAATACCTCACCAACAACCACACCTACTCACCCCCCCCCTCCCCTTTCATTACGTACCAATCGGACAAGCAGTCTCTGTGCAGCGCCCCCCCCATTACTCAAATTACTCATATACAACTCCTGCACAGCCCCCGCCTCACGCAACACCTGCGCTGCTGCTGGTGTGTTGCACAGTGCATCAAGTACCTCAAGGCCTGTACCCCTCCACAGTGAAGCTTCCATCAGTGACATTGGCAACATTGGCATGTTTGTGGTAGTGGTTATTTTGGTGGTGGTATGAGTGGTGGTGGTGGTATTGGGGGTGGTATTGGTGGCGGGTCCACCCATGATGGGTTTTGTAGTATTGATGGTATATTGATGGGTTGATTTGCTTGCATGCTGATCATCACCAGCAGCAGCACCACCATCACCACCAGCAGCAGGAGCATTATTGTGTTGCTCCTTGTTGCTCACAGCAGTATACATACGCAGCGCATGTCGCATGGCTACCTCCAGTTGTGTCGCCTCTGCAGCTGCTGCATGTGTAGGTATCACCTCATCTTGATACACAGCCAATAGGGCTGGTATTGCTGGGTTTATGTGTCCCATTGGTAGGGAAGATACAAGGGAAGACGATGATGCTGCACCTGCTGCTGCTGCTGTGTTGGTTGTATTGAGGAAGGATGATGATGATGCTGCACTGGGAGCAGTGGTGGTGTTTGTGCTTCTGTTGGTGGTGGATGATGTTGACACTAGACGACCACCGGTACTATGACCACCAGCTCCACTCAAAGAAGCACTATTACGACCAGTGCTCCAGGGTATGGCACAAGCAGTGGCCCAGTGCATGAGTGGGTGTGCCACACGGTCAAGGTGGTCAAGGGCTACAGAGAGGGCAGCACGTCGGCTGTGTGCCTGTCTTGTTTGCATGCCTGGGAGTGTGTGGGGGGTGCACGGGGGGGTTTATGATGGTCAGAGGGGGGATAGTGATAGTCAGATGATTGTGATGCATGACTGGAGGGAGAAAGGGTATGAGGTACCATGACAACAGCGCTGTGTACTTCACCCACAACAAGGAATTGCATTCACAAAACACTGGTATGCAGTACCACACACAACAACACCCTCTCATACCCCCCCCCACACCCAACACCCCCCACAAAGCACCCCCCCCACAAGCAACCATACCAAGTGCCTTGAGCACACGTGCATACTCCCGTGCCCCCTTCACCGCAGGTATCCCCCCTGTAGGTGCCCCACATAATACACTCACATCAAACCGCCCATATCTCGAATGCCCACACTCAGTACACAACCACCCATCCAGTTGTGCATAGTTGATGTATCGACACTCGCGGCATTGGTAGGCGTTTTCGTGGCAGTAGGCGCACACTCCGTGGGCAGCAGTGACGGTGTGGCTGCAGCGGGGGCAGTGGAGGACTTGTCGAGAAGCTGCTTCTAGAAACTCGTACAGGGAAGCAAACGTTACCTGTGTGTTGGGTGTATGTTGGGTGGTGTGTTGCGTGTTGTGCTGTGTGGTGTGTTGTGCTGTATGGTGTGTTGGGTATATGTTGTGTGGGTATGTTGGGGATGAGGGGGGGATGGAGTGGGTGAAAAATGGGGTGGGGATGATGAGAAGAGCGCAGTATGGGAAATGTTGAGCGTGTGTGGGAGGAGGGGGTGTCGTGAAACCATCACCATGCACTCATTCATTATACACACACATGACTCATACTCTCTCTTTCTCACACGCACACACACACACAACAACACATTCATACATGACACATACACACACCACCACCACACCAATACTTCTCACCTTGATACAGGTTGCAACAATGGGTGCTGCAAATGAAACTTTGACCTCTGTTTGACCAGGTTGCACAGTCAAACACCCTACATCTTCCCAGTCATCATCCTGCAGGTCCCCTAGGGAACACCCAGGAGCAAAGCATGCATGCAGTTGAAGAGTGCGCACCTGGTGTTGTTGGTGTTGTGGGGTGTTTGTTTGTGGGGGTGTTTGTATGTGGGGAGTGTTTGTGTGTGAGAGAGAGGAAGTACAGTGGAGGTTGTGGTGACCGTGTGTGTGTGGTGGGGGGGGGTGTTATGATTGTGTGTTGTGTGTTATGTATATGCTACTATACAAGAGAGGAGGGTTAAGGTACGACCATGCATATACCAACACCCATCAATACCCCCCCCCTCCCATACACACTGCATGCCAGCCCCAAACACCCCCAAACACACACCTGCTTGCTTGCTCGTATCTCCCCAATACCAACCCCAAACCCCTTGATCACCCTCGGCCCCACCAACCGACAGCTCAAAGACGCAGTCGTAAACAACAACTCTGCCTGTATTGTATCAAGTGGGTGTGTTTTATACACAGGTTCACTGGGTATCCCCAACAACTCCACATGCTGTTCTAATAGCACACTGGGAGCGTATTTGGCCATTGCACTGGTGGGTGCACTGGTGGTTGTGGGTGGAGCGGTTGTGGGTGGATTGGTATTGTTGTGGGTATGTGCCTGTTCATGTGCTCTGGTGTCACGGGTGCCTAGGTCTCGTGCAGTAGTGGGGTGCTGGTTGGTGGATGATGTGGATGGTGGCGCAGCTGGCCCCCCAAGGAGACCTGACAAGACGGTGCATGTACAAGCACGTGGGTGATTGGCGACACAGGCATTGGCACGACGCACACATGCAAACAGCGTCTGCAACAGGGATGGTTCGACGAGTGCAGCGTGTTGTTGTTGCATTGCACTACCAGCAGAACCAGTAACACAACCCTTCTTCTTCTTCTTGGTGTTGGTGGTGTCCCCTAACAGCCCCTGTTGATCAGACACAAGGGCCCATCGAACCAGGTCCCACAGGGGCCCCCCATGGGGCCCCGCTGTTGGTAGGGCTTGTATGAAGCATGTGCGCATGGCGTGTTGTGTTTCTATGTGTCCTGTTGCACAAGACCAGAGCACACGCAGCAGGGCTGCTGTGTGGTGTTGGAGGGTGCAGGACTCTGGTCGCAACAGTGCACGTGTGATTAGGAGGGTGAGGTAGGATGGTGGTGTGCGTGTGGGTGACTGCTGTTGTGCGTGTTCATAGGGGACAAGGGGTTGGGCACTGGGGGAGTGGCAATTCGCAGGCAACAGCAGCCACGACCAGTTGTGAGGTTGTGAGGCATCATGGGGTTTGTTGTGGTGTTGACCATCCTCCTCCTCTTGTGTTGACTTTTTCACAGACTGTCTCCCTGCCTTTTGTTGGTGTTGTTTTTGCTGCTGTTGCTGCGTGCTCTCAGAACTACCACCACCAGCAGCAGCAGCACCACCAGCAGCAGCAGCATGGAGGAGCTTCATCACAGTGATAGATGCAGCCAATGGCCAACGTGTTGTGCTGTGCAATGCATTGTAGAGCAGCCATCGTGCGAGTGATGTGTCATGTGAACAATATACCTGTGATGTCATGATCATGGATATGTTGACCACACATGGATATGATGATCATGGATATGTTGACCACACATGGATATGATATCATCAGTATGGGAGTGTACGTGTTTGAGCATGTGACATGCAACACACATTACCATACACATTCCATCCCTTTTTTGCGTGACTGTGTATATTTTATCACACCACACAAAAAACCCACACACCTGCCATGCTTGTTGTCTTGCATCTGCACTGTCAAGCAGTTTCCCCAGAGCTTTGACCAACGCTGACTGTACCACATATCCCCCTTGACCAACATACCCCTCCTGTGAAGGCCCCCCCTGTGGACCCCCCTCCTCGTTCCCACCACCAATACCATCTTCCCCCACCAACACTATAGTCAACGCACGCACACGCCCCACATGCCAGTCAAAGGTGTACCATGCCCGTGCTGCTCGATATGCTGAATGGCTCCCCCCCACCGAGGCCAGAAGCAGGCGTCGTGTGTGGCGTTTGACAGGCGCTAGGTATGTATCTGTCATAGCAACACAGAGCACACGCTGCCATGCGTCCATGCTGGATGGGTGGTTGAGAATTGCTGGGCTGTTGAGCATGGATGAGGAGGTGTTGTTTGCTCGGTGTTGTTGTTTCTTGGTGGTACATGATGCAGTGGTTGTTGTTGTGGAATGTGTTGCGTTTGTTTCCAGTGTATACAGGAGTATGATGGCTGCGGTGGCACACAGTTGTAGGGGTGCTGCTGTGTTGGTTGGGGTTGTGTTGAGTGCTGCCCATAGAGGGGAGGTGCTGAGGGTTGTACATGCTGCATGCATCTGCTGTAAGCTGTGGGTGTGGGTGGGTTGGATGTGTGCATGAAACACATATGCATGATACAATACAAGCACATGTGCATGAAATAAGGAAAGACATACATAAAAAAAGCAGTGTGTGAAATGAATGGGGGTACATGTAGGACACAGCAAGGCTCGCTATGTCTTGTATTCTGTACAACACCAGGACACATGATACACCCACCCTCACAGTGACATACCCAGCATCCCCCTTTACCCCACACCACCACACACACCACCACACACACCACCACACACACACCCATACGCACCGTGTACACACAACTTCCCAAGCATAACAGCACAACAATTCTTGGGCTCCTGGTGCCTCCTTGGGCAATGGGTGTGATGCAACACCACCCACTTTCCCCACATCAACCACCCCCGCAGCCTGCAGTGCATTGCGTGATGTGTGTGTATATGCAGTCAACACTGCTCGCAACAGCGGCACCAGCTGGGGGCTGTGTTGTACACATGCTGGGAGTGTGGCGCGGGTGGGGGGCGGGAGAAGTGTGGGTGGGCTAGCGGGGGTTGTGGTGTGCACAGGGGCAGCACCACTTGAAGCAGCAGCAGCAGCAGGGGGAGCAGTTGTCAATGGATCAGTGTTGACAGGATGGCTGGTAGTGGTACCTCCAGCAGCAGGGGCAGCAACAGGAGCATTACCACCACCACCACTACCATTACCACTAGCATGACCACCACCACCACCATCAGTATGAGAACCTTCTGGATTGTGTGCCTCCCATGCCATCTGACTGATCAGCAGCATGTGTAAGACAGCCCATGGTGCTGTGACACACTGCTGTGCTGCTGCTGCATGTAGGTGGTCGGGTGGTGTGTTGTGTGGGTTGTCGGGTGCATTATGTAGGAGACCAGGTGGGGTGTTGGGTGGGGTGTTGTGTGTATTGGTATGCAGCAGTGTGTGCAGGGACGCCACAGTGATGTCAGCAATTTGGGTACGCAGTGTGGTAGCATGGGGCTGTGGTGAGGGGACATGAGTGGGCGTGCGTAGGGGTGGAGTTGTAGAGGGGATGTATGTGGGTGCGGTGTATATCGACCACCCACTCCAACACACACCAACACACCTGGCTACAGGCTGCCCACACAAAACAGTACCCAGGTAACAGCACCCCCATACTGGGTACCCTCAACTTCAGCACAGCGTCACACAGTGCGTGTGTAAGGGCACGTGTCATTGGTGATGGGGGGACCATGGTGGGTTTGGTTGGGTGTGTGGGTGTGGTTGGGTGTGTGTGTGTTGAGGTAGGTGCGGGTGTTGAGGTAGGTGTGGGTGTTGAGGTAGGTGTGGGTGTTGAGGTAGGTACATCATAGGTGTTGCCCACAACATCAGTTGACATTGAGGTAGTTTGGACAACCACATTGGTGGTGGTGCTGGCAGGTGTTGTACTGCCTGGTATGGTAGATGCAGTGGTGGTGGGTGGTGGTGCATCCTCCTCCTCATCTTTGAGCTGCTGCTGCTGCTGCTGCTCACCATCACCACCACCACTATCACCACCGCCACCATTACCATCACTACCACCACCCACCAGTGTTGCACACAATGCAGATGCACATCCAACACGTACATCCTCTATTGCATGTGTCAACAGGGATACCAACGGCTGTACAAGGGCCAACACTGCTGCTTGTGTTGGTGTGTCTGCATGTTGTTGTGTTGGTATACCATCACCCCCCTTGCTCTCCACCCACTTGTTGTTCCCTCCCTCTTCAGTGTAACCACACACAGGTAGACAATACTGCACAGCAGCCACCACCAAGCTATATACCAATGCCTCCAGTGCCGCACCAGGGGCCCCTGCACCAGGTGGGGGCCCCTGTGCTGCCAATCGGTGCAGCAGGCAAGGGGCCCTTTGCAAGAGGGACAGGAGTGCTTGGGTACATGGTGTGGAATGCAGCGTGTGTGTGTGTGGGGGGGGGGATGTGACATGTAATGATGTGGAGGCAGCAGTGGGGGCACCACTTGCAGTAGCAGTAGGAGCATGTTTGCTTGTGATGGTGTGCTCCACAAGAGCGTGTACCTGGACACAGAGGTGGATGTGGGTAGATGGGTGGGATGAGGCAAATCACACGCCCTTGCTAGTGCACACATACAAACACACATACCTGCAACCATGCATGCATCCATGCCCAGTCCATCCATGTACCCTCTTTTACTGACATTGCTGGGTTGACAATAACATCCCCCTTATCCTCATTATCATAAGTATCCCCCTCCTCATCATTATCCTTATGATTATGATTATCATTATCATTCTTTCCAACAGCACAGTGTGCAGCCCCCCCCACATCCACCAGTGCACAGCACGCAGCATGCCACAGCACTACATGTTTTATGTGAGGGGCAACGTTATTGGTAACTGACAATGGAGGTGTGATGTGACTGGGAGATGACAATAGAGGTGCCATGGTGGTGATGGGGCTGCCTTCCCCTGGTGATATACCTGCTGCTGCTGTTCCTGCTGCTGCTGCTATTGCCATTGACCCACCAATGCCTGCCTGTTCCTGCTGCCCACCCCCTTGTCCATCACCACCACCTCCTACCAAACCCTGCTTCTCCTCCTCCTCCTGCTGCTGCTTTTGTTGTTGTTGCTGCTGTTGTTGTTCTTGCTGTTGTTGTTGTGGCTGTGTTAATCTCAATGCAAGTGCTGCTGCAGTCACCAGTGCACCAGGACACACACTTGTCATCATTTGACGTGCACCAGGCAGCACACCAAGCACACGCATTGCTAATTCCATTGACGCATCATTGTCATCCATTAATATAGAATCATTGTCATCCACCAATGTGACAGTATCATCCTGTGAGGTATGCTCAGCAGCACACCCACCCACACCACCACTGCTGCTGCCACCCACAAGCATGGACGCAAGCGCATACACCAGCAGCATATCGGCAAATGCAGGGTGGATGGGTGGTACAGCGCGTTGCGTGGTACTTTGAACTGGTAAGTGGTAAGAACGAGCGTGTTGTGTGGTGCATGCACCGTCGTCCACACCATGCCGCCCCCACCCTGACACACCAACACCTGATACAAGCCCACCCACTGGTACAAGTGTATGCAGGGCTGCTCGTACAGGGTTGGTTGTGTTGGTGGGTGCATGGTGTGCAGCGTGGCCCCCAGGTGTGTGGGCAAGCACGTGTGCCATGGGTTGAGCATAGACTTGTAGTGCATCGAGACGTGGGCAGTAGGTGCGCTGATGTGAGCCAATGAGCTGTGTGTATGTAGTGGGGAGGGGGAGGGGAGTGTATGCAGAAACACGCAAGGACACACACTCTCTCTCGCACACACACACACACACACACTTTCACGCACACACACACAAACACACACACACTCTCTCGAACACACACACACTCTCTCTTTCATGCACGCACACACACAACCACTCTCTCTCTCACACACAACCACACACACACACACACACACACACTCAATCACCCCATACCCGTATAGACAGCTCTGGGTGTGCAGTGAGTGCCTCTTGTGGTGTGAGGGGAAATGCAAACCAACGACGACTGGGGTGTTGTATAGGTATGTATCGAGTGCCCACCTGTGTATGTGTGTGTTTGTGCATGGTACAAACAAGTGATGTGGTGTGTGGGAAAATGAAACCAACATGTAGAAACAACATATAAACACAACATGGAGTCTCTGCATCATGCGTACATACACCCTGTACACCACCACACCCATTCCCAACCCCCCTGTGCCCCGCCCACCATACCATGACGCCCCGAGGCACATGCCCCCGCCCAGAGTCTCCCACATGCACCTTCACACCCACCACCACCATCCCAGCCGCCGCACACCGCAGCTTGATAGTCATGCCAGCCGGGGTGGGTGCCTCCACGTGTCCCTCTATGTCTGACAGGAGAATCGCGGCACGTTCCGGACCACCTGCCGTGCTGAGGTCGCCCCCTAACAACACTTCCTCTGTGACGTTGACTGTGGATTCGAAAAATGTGACTGGAAATGTGTATGTGTGCTGGGGAGTGGTGGTGGTGTTTGGCATGTGTGGTTGGTGATGCTGGTGCTCGTGATCCTCATCATCTTCATCATCTTCGTCGTCCTCGTCATCCTCGTCGTCTTCTGTGGAGATGCCTTGTTCCATTTCCAACTCAAGTAGCATCAGCTCCTCACTCCTGTGTGTTGTGTGTGGGTGGTTTGTATGGGTGGTTTGTGTGGGTGGTTTGTTTGCATGGGTGTGTTGAAGGGTGGGTGGGTGTTGGAGGTTGGGGTGTGTGTACCAACACAGGTGTACCTGCACATACACACAGTGTGTGTGTTTTTGGTGTGTTGGCTACATGTATGTGTGCATACATGATGATGATATATGATGAGGACACGTGATGAGGATATATGATGACAGCAGATTATGCAAGCCATAACAACAATGAAGCCAATCATTCTTATGGTTATGCCAACAAAAACCATACACGTACGTTGGTGAATGCATGCGGTGGGATTGTACTTGGGGGGTTGCATGAGCTTCCTGCACATACCTGCCCTCCTCTGTGTGTGTATGTTTTTGTGTGTGTGGGGGGGGGGTATGTGTATGTGTGTGTGTGTGTGTGTGTGTGTGTGAATCTCCATGGTGTGTTCCTTTGATGCCACATATAAAGTACAACACTGTGCACCAACAATCATCACAAACACACAGACATCCACACAAAGCACGCATGCACAGCATACCTACAGTACCACCACTGCCTGCTACAGCCCCCACCATCACCCCCCCACCCTCAGCCACCCCCCCCACCAGCAGACCACCACCCACATCCCCAAACAACACCACCGCCCCCTGGCGTGTCCCACACCCTTTGTCATGCTGTGCTGTGGGTTGCTGCAGTGGCTGCTGTGCTGTGCTGGGGCCATCGTTGGTGGTATTGCTGGTGTGACTTGGTATGGTGTGTGAGGCACAAGGCATATCAAGTACTGCAGCACTTATGATAGTGGTTGTGGATGTTGTTTTTGCTGGTACACACAATGCTGCTGCTGATGTACTCGCAGCAGCAGCAGCACCACCACCACCATTGTCAGTGTGTAGCACACACGGGGCTCCTGCTATGGGTGTCACTTGCAGCAACCCCAGCACATGGGTACCCTCATGATGGTCATTCTCACTATGTGCACCCTCACTGTACCCATGTGCACCCTCACTATGTGCACCATCAATATGGTCAGCCATAGATGCATGGGTAATCAACACTGGTTGTATTCTTTGGTGTATTGCTGGTGTTATTGCTACCTGCCCTTCCTTGCCATGCTCAGCAACACCCTCCTCACCGTCCCCCACATCAGCACCTCCCTCATTCCCCTCCCCACCACCACCACCACTTCTTTCACTGTGTTCCACTACAAAGCAGCCCATACCCAGCCATGCCATGTCACTCTGTAATGCACGTGACATTGTAGGAAGCAGGGGAAGGGGCTGCAGCACAACCAGATCCACCAATGTAGGTGTGCTGCTGCTGCTGCTGCTGGTCGGATGCATGATACCTGGTGTTGCATGTGGATGGTGTATGTGATGGGGTGGGGTTGTTGTCCTTGTGAGCACACGCTGCCAGTTGTTGGACCAGGGCATCACCCAATCATTGCTATGCAGGTGATCATGTGGGTCACAGTGCAGGTGCCCGTGAACAAGCATGCCCCCACTGGATGTGCTGTGTAGGGATACCATGATAACCCAGTGCCCAGGGACATCAGGTGACTGGGATACCACTAGCTTCCTACCAGTGATGCCTTTGTGTGTGTATTGGGGGGCGATATGTGTGGTGGTGGTGGGTGTTTGTCTGTATGTGGTGGTGTGTGTGTATACCTTGCGCACTGTATGTGAATGAGGTGTGTGTGTGTGTGTGCATGACCAACACACCACTGATGTATCCTTCCGCCCCCCCCCCACACACTATTATACCACCACACCACCACTATGACCACCCCCCCTAGCCCCCCCCCCCAAATACACATATCATCATCCCATACCTGTCTCCCCCCCCAAGAGCTCCTGCACACCATCCCATCCAACCAATGGCACCAACCCAACCACTCGCCCATCCCCCTCTCCCACCACACTCAGTTCCCCCACGCTCATTCCCCCCACACGCAACTCCCCTGTGTGACCCACTTGCCCCACCCTCCCCACCCACACACCCCCATGACTATCAAGCACCACCCCTACTATGGTCAAAACATCTGGCATGGTCAACACAACAGCATCCATGATAGTAGTGGTTTGGGTGTGTGTTTGATTGTGTGTTTGGGTGTGTGTTTGGGTGTGTGTTTGGGTGTCACTGTTGAGATCGTTTTCAATAGACCCAGTGTCATGTTCATCCATGGCAGTGTTGTGTTTATCCACATCATGTTTATCCGCATCATGTTTATCCACATCATGAGGTAGTGTGAGTGTCACTGCAGGGCGCGTGGGGTTGTCATGCAGTGCATAACAGAGCAGGGAGTGGTGTGTCACCACCCACACAGCAGTGTCTGAACGTGGCACCCACCCAACCTGAGAGGGGTTGGTGTTTCGTGTAGAGTATGCATATTACTACTGCTGTCAATCACTCAATCAATCCCTATACTGTACATCAATACACTACAACAACAACCAAGCAACCATACCACCAACCACAACCATGCAAACAACATCCCCCTCTTTAAAATACAAAATCAAAATACAACACACCTGCAGCACACGCCCCTCCGTCTGCACGTCCCCCACCCCACCGAGCGGCAACCTATCCATCACCGCACAGCGCCACCCTGTTGTTATGCTCCACACCTGCACATGCTGTGTACCAGCAACAAGTACCCGTTGGTGGTGGTGTGGCTCAATTACTAATTGCTTGGGTGTGAATGCACAGGTTGCACGAGCAAGGCATGATAGTGGTTGAGATGGGGCGCTGGTGGTGCCTAGTGACGTGTGGCGGGGGGCAGGGATGGGCAGGGGGGGTGTTGTGCTGAGGAAAGGAGAAAGCACATACACACACATTGACCAACGCATGTATGCACAACACACAATGCACACACCTGCGAGCCCCCCCGCAATGTGCCCCTGCACCAACGCAGCATCCAGCATACACACATCCTGTTGTTGTATGACCAACACCAATCCAGCAGTGGGCGCACTGCAGATGCTTTGTGACCAATGTGTCATCATGTCATCGAGTGTCAGCAACCTGTGGGGGTGGTGGGGTGGTGGGGTGGGTGGTGGTGTGTATGTGGCAAACCCACACACCCATCACAATATGCACACCATGCACACCACTTGCAACCAAACACACACACATCACAATACACATCCAAACATACACACACATCACAATATACACGCCATATACACAAACACACAAACACACATACACATACGTGGGATGGTCACTAGTATGTCTACGGCGGCTGTGTTGTGCAAGTGACACACTGAGCTGGATAGCAATGCCACCGCGCGTATGTATAGCAATGCTACCATGTGCATCATCCGGCAACACCCCTCCATGTGCATCATGAGGTATCACCCCATGAGCAGCAGCACCCCTATGAAACTCCTCAAGCACCGATGCACACCAGTCAGCCCATGTCTTCTTCAGCCAGGGACCCACATGTTTCATTGTGTTTATGAGTAATTGGTTGTACTTGATGATGTCGGACCTATTGGTTGGGTGTGTTGACTGGGTGCTCCAATATTGTGTTGACTGGGCACTACCCCAATAGTGTTGCAAATGACCTGTGACAGGGGTGTGGTGGTGTGTTGTTGCAGTGGTGTGTTGTTGCATTACATTGTTCTCTACTGGGCATGGTTGTGGTGGAAGGACAGCACATGTATGCAGCACATACTGCATGATGCTCACCCAACCACCCCACCCAACCACACATGATGCACACCCACCCACCTCACCCAACACCACACATACTTGGTATACAAAGCAGTGCATCATGCAGCTTCTCACCCCTGTCGCGCCCCCCATCCTGCATCACAACCTCCCATGCATCAACCCACTGTGCATCATAGTCAATGCTTATGGCTGTTGCATCAAGAGGCACTGCTGCTGTGCTGCTGCCCATAGGAACAATTGCTGTGCTGCTGGTGTCATGTATAAATGATGTGTCATGTATGGATGATGTGTTGCCTATGGATGTTGCATTACCATGGCCCACTGGGGTTGTAGCAGCACCAGGGTCATGGGGTATGTGGTCATGGGGTATGTGATTGCCCTCCACACTGATTGGTAGCCTTTGGTGGTTGTGTGGTATATGTATTGCATACAGTATACTATACCCACATTGATGCAAATGAGATATCATCAGCAGTACACATATATATGCCTACGCACACACCCACACACTATACCCCCCCCCCACACACACACACACACATACTCGACAGGATCCAGGGCCTTGCACAGCGTCAGCCCCTCTCCCCCCCCACAGTCACAGAAAAACCGTGACTTGGTGCCATACACCACATCATGCCCAGCATGACACGTCTGCACACACACACTGCATGCCCCTGTGCTGCCAGTCAGACCACAGGTGTAGCACAAGTACCAGTGCTGCTCTACAAAATCAGTGCCCGTGGTTGCAAAGGTGCAGATGGCACGAGAGGATGCCCTGTACATACAAGGGTGTGTGTGTTATACTGGTGTACTGGTTGTTTGTCCACTTCCTGCTGGCACACCCCACAACGCAAAGCATACCCTTGTGCTTGTGGGGTTGCGACCACGGTGGATGCGGTGCTGCCACTGCCATCCTCATCATCCTCATCGTCGCCCACAGTGGCATGTGCAACAGGTGCAGTGTGTATTGAAACAGATCCCTGTGTTGCATGAGCCTGGGTGCACTGGGATGATGCACCTACCCCTGCTGCATATGCCAATGCCGCGCGGGTGAGCTGGGCCAGTGCACAATGCAAGGGTGGTGCTGCTGTTTTTGTACACAGCGCATGGAGAAGCGTGTGCAGGGCTGCATGCACAGGCAGTTGTAGGTCCACCAGCAAGCGGGAAAGGAGTGCAAGAGCAGCAGTGTGGGTGGGAGGCGTGGCGGTCGTGTGGATTGCCTGATCAATCGCGTCCACTGCTTGTAAAAACAGCATTTCGTGGTGTTTGTGCTCCTCATGTTGTTGCTCATTGTTGTGGGTGCTTTTTAGGGCCAGCAACAGCGTTTGGTATTGCACATCCCAATTGTGTGGCATTCCGACATTATTGCTATCGTGCTGCCTGTGTTGAACATCATGCTCTGTATCAGGCTGCTGCTGTGTGTCACGAGATGGTTCCTGAGGTACGACACTTGTGCTGGTGTCGTGATGTTGATGGTGTGGATGGTCAAGGTCCAGCAAACGCTTGACAGCCTCTATGATGTCGTGCTGCATCATATGTGTTTGTGCTGCATCATATGTGTTTGTGCTGCATCATATGTGCTTGTACATTGGGCATTTCATTCTGGGCAACTAATCAGCTCTTTTTTTTGTGGAGGATGTTCAATGTGCAAGCACTGTGTATTTTACACATGCACATGCAGCACCCTGAAGTGTTCACTTGAAAGCTGCATAGATGCACACCCCTGATGTAACCCCCGACACCGATGCGGTCCCTGCACACTTTGACGTCCCCTGTACGCTTCAACAGTCCCCTGTACGCTTCAACAGTCCCTGTTGCTGTGTATACTCCTCCACCACTCTTCTCCTCCATTAACCCTCCTCAGCCCCCCTGGCGACGGTTCCCACATTCAACCACACATTCAACGTCTCCTGGTTGACAGTTGTGGCTGCAATCATGCCCACAAACTTGTCGACACCCACCACGTAATGCGCCAACAGACGTTTTTACGCAATTTTACCCACGTAAAACGCACAGATCACGACAACCATGGACCTCTCCTCCTCCTCCCTCCCCACGCTCGACCAAGAGCTGGAGTCCCTTTCCCTTGAAGACCTTGCAGAGTTGGATTGCCTGTTGTGCAACGTCCCGACCCCAACACAGCGAATGCGCGCTGCACTGCTTTCCAAGCTTGCCGCAACAAAGGCCATCAATGCTACGGTCTGGTACCGCAGCTCGCCGCAGGTTGTCGTGCAACAGAGTGGCCAGGTCGCCTTTCAGCAGGTAGGATTCCCTGCCGCCATATTTTGACGGTTCACCCACAACCATGTGTGTTCATCATGACCTCATGGTGAGCGCATCGCATGACACATCTATCACAGTTGCAACGGGGTTCGATTGCTTCTTTTGGTTCCGTTTCGCCTTGTGGCATGATGATGCCGAACAACGCCATGTGGGCAGAAAACCAACGTTGAGTGGATTATTGTGCACCATGTGAGAAAGGAGAGAGACAGATACAAGCCACGTACCCCATCCTTGTGTCGAAATGTTCCTGGTACTTGCTTTTTCTTCCCCCTCTGCTTTCAATGCGGAGCGCTGGGCTGTTCCTCATGTTCTTATATATATCATGTTCTTATGTATCATCCACTGCTCATTTGTCATCATGTTCTCATCCTCATCATGTTCTCATTTATCATCATGTGCTTATTTGTGATGTTTTCCACTGTATCAATCACTGCTTATTGCAGCACTGCATACTTGCACACTGTGTTTTTCATTACTTTCGGGTGTTTATTCCATTTATTCCATTTCTTGCACTGATGAATGTAAACAATTGTAACACATATGTTCCACCACATGTACACAAAAGCCATGTCGGCAACATTATTTGCGACCACTCCGCCGCCTGCCCTTGTTGTTTTGTGAGGGCTCCTGCACACCCATAACAGAGCCCCCTTTCAAGTCTTCATGCTGCTCAACCATGCGCTGCGTATCCAAAAACAACATCAGGTCCCGCACCTTTGTTGGGTATGATTATTGTAATGACCATCGTGTGGGTTTGTTAATATGTAATGCCCACTGGCCATGTTACTGCCTACAACCCTACAACCCTACAACACACGCACCTGTTCCTCCAGATCTGCGATTTTCGCTGCATCCTGTTGTGCACTCGTATTGGCAGATGCCACCTGCTCCCGCAGTTGCTGCTGGTTGGCGAGCAGCTGCGTGTTGAGCTGCCGCAAAAACTCACACTCACGCTTGAGCTCTGCATTGGCCGCCTTGGCGTCTGCCTGTGTTTATAAGAGGTATGTGTGTGGTGGTATGTGCGCATCACCACACATACAGTCAAGCTGTATGTATGTCCATATGTGTATGTCATCACATACATATGCAACCACAACGCCACTTTATTTGCCCCATACCAATTTCTTTTCTGCATTTTTTCGAAGCTCCTCTTGCCGATGTGCAGTGGCATGCAGTGTTTGTGCCTCTGTAATTGCCTTGGTCAAATCTGCCTGTGCCCCTGCTGCCTGCTGTTCCACACCAGACAACGCCCGTGTCAACATACTCTATTGTTGGTGGGTGTGACAGTGGGTGGCATGTGACAGTGGTTGGTATGTGACAGTGGGTGGCATGTGACAGATCATGTGACAGATCTACGACCAATCTCCTCCAATTCATCCTCCAATTTATAGCCCACCTCCAAGTCATAACCCACACACCTCGTAATACTGCCGCTGGCTTTCCAATTGCGTCACAAGCAGATGGTTGTATTCCTGTGCCACTGCATCCAGCTTACTCGCCAGCAGCGCCTCCTCCAACTCCCCCTTGGGGCCCCATCCCTTGTCATCCTCAACCCCCGCACCCACACCATCGTGACTCGCCCCCCCCGCGTTGCTTCGTGACCCCGTCGCGGGGGACGGTACGGCCACCAGCTTTCCGTCTGTCTTGCTCTGTATGAGCCGGTGCACATACCCATCCCCCACATAATCCCATACTCGCTGGGTTTCCAACTCCAGGGCATAGCAATGCCCACTTTCCTTCCAGTGGTCCACCGCATGTGCCTCCTTGTAGCGCCCACAGCCCACATGGCCGCATATCAAGCAGATCCACACGTCTTGGGAAGTGCCACATGAAGTGCAGTGACTGGTGGTGCCCGGGTGCTGACAGTACCTACACGGGTGGGTGGTGGGTGAGTGGTGGGTGCACAATGTGCAGTTGGTGATACATGCATGTGTGTGATGGATGATGTGAATTTGTACATGATGTGCGTGATGCATGTCCAGAAACATCCACCCACACGTACCGGCACACAGGACAGGATGTGTCGCCCCAGCGCTGCAAGCACTCGTTGTGAAAGCGATGATTGCACACAGTGGTGACCACACCGCTCACATGCTCGTCCAGTCGCTCCAAACACACAGGGCATGTTGGGAGCTCCACCTGCCCCTCAAACATGGGCTGCTGCTGTGGTGGGGTGGCAGTGGAGGTGGTGGAGGTGCCCACAGCAGGATGTGGTGGGGAAAACTCGACATTTTTGACCCACACCAGCCGGCAAATCACTTCCGGCTCGAGGGATGAATACTGCGTGGAGGGAGCGGGGATGATTGATGGTGGTGGGATACATACTGGCCACAACACGTGCACACAGTGACACCCATAAGACATACCGGCTTGCCATTGTAGTCCATGTAAAACCCCTCTGCACTGGGGAGCTTGTCAAAACGGAGCAGCACAGAGTAGACGCACTTGCTACGGTCCCGTCGCACCACCCGCATGTGGCGAACATGTGGGAGGTAGCCACCCAGAAACTGGCAAAAATCCGATACCCCCATGTCTGCTGGAATTGCAAGCACACACAAGCGCTCGCTGCGACCCTCCTGTGTGTGTTTGACGGGGTTGAACACACATGTGGTGGATGATGGCATCGGTTGCGTCCCAACATCACATACCGGCAGTGCTGATTTTGGTGTTTCTTCCCTGTCCTTGGGGATGCTGCGGTACAAGTGAATGATCCCTGTCACGTGCTCCACACGGGGGTTGCCTGCAGAAAAATCCAGGGCATCTGATGTTGAGGCATCCTGAGCGTCTTCCTGTCGTATGGATGCTTCTGCAAGCTTGTCTGCTGTGTTGTCGACACTGTCTGCCTTGCCTTGTACTTTGAGGGAATACATGGCGTTGAGGTTGGTGCCTTTTCGTGAAGTGCAATGGAGAGGTGCAATGGAGATGTGTGGTTTGTGTGGTTTACAAACCCATGTTGCTGTTGTTTATTGAGATGATCAAATTATACTAGCAATGTACACAAAATAAGCAATACATGCCATCATCATGCTTTCACACGTTTGGGTTTGCCACCCGACATGACCGCCACACGCTTCTTCTTGGACACAACAGGGCGCTCCCTCAACTCATCCGCCATGGCCTTGCTAAACTGTGCCGGCTTGATGATCACACCAGGCGTCTTGAGCACCGCAGGGCGCGTCAAATTGCTGTGGGCGGGATTGAATAGGAGGCGTGCATTTGCAAGTGGGGGTGTGGAACAGCCTGAAAGGGGTGCCTGCAACACCGTGTACACCCCCAACTCACATACACACACACATACCGGAAGGATTCATCTGTGTTGAAATCTTTACCCAGTGGCTGTCGCATGCTTCGTTCATATGCGTCCTTGTCCTTGAAAGGAAACGGGAGCTCTTGTGTCATATACTTGGCTGCTTTCTTGTCCCAGCGCTCACTGATGACAACATGATCAAGCCCTGCATCCTTGCGACGTGCCTTGGCTTTATTGCGTTGCCTGGGGGGGGGGTTGGAATGGGTGTGTGTAGAATAGGTGTGTTTGGGTTGTGTATGTCTGTGGAGATACAAACAACCTGTATACACATACACTTTGTATACACACGCTTTGTATACACACACGTTGTATACACATTCCGTACACTACACGTTCACTACACATACACAACACACAAACACACACAAAAACAACAAGGCTTCAGATCTGGTGCCATCAAGGTGTCAACACTATGTATTCAGGTGGTTGATCCTGACTTGATGTTGTTTCCTCATAAGCCATACATTTTTGTGTGCAAATTGGTGTGTACATTGGTGTGTGCATTGGTGTGTACATTGGTCTGTACATTGGTGCACATACTATCATGTCAAGTATATACACACACACTACACATTACTTAAAAACACACAAATACACTGTACTTCACTGTACACATTCCTGCCATCATCACCCACAATATACACGTCACTCAGAGTACACACATCACTCTCACCCCCATACTCGGTTGCCTTGTCCTGTGCGTCAACAACCCACTGAGGTGTCTTTGTACGCTGTGATGCCCAGGCACCCCACCCAGGCAGTAGCCCTGGTGTCTCAGGCATAGGGTGCTCTGCATCAACCTCTGCTGCCTGGGTATGGGGGGGGGGAGGGCATGGGAGCCATGTGTATAAGGGGGGAAAGGGCATGGGAGTCATGTGCAAGTGAGAGATACGAGACAAGTATGTGGATGTATAACAAGAGCACATCACATCCAATACCCTATCACATCCAATACCTGTCACGTACACCCCCCCCCCCCCCCAAACACACACCTTTTCCTCGGCAAAGTCAGCTGCCACATCATCCCCCGCAAATGCCTGTTGAATCAACGCCCGCTGACGCTTGGACACAATTGTACTCGGTACACCTATGCCTCCATCCTCCTCCTCTTCATCCATACTGCTCTCCCCCTCGTCCTCCTCGTCATCGTCATCATTCGTATGCTTGCGCTTTTTATCGTTCTTTGTGTTTTTTATCACACCCGCTGCAGCTCCATTGCCCTGGGTGGCCTGTGCACCACCCGCCCCCTTGTGTTGCTGCTTCACACTGTTTGCATTGCTGCCTGCACTTCCTACCTGCTGCTGCACCAACCCCCTGTCTCTATAGTATCCCACACCCTGCACACCACGTGTGAAGACATACCCAGCACGTGGGCCTGCAAATGTAGCAGCAGCCACAAAATCAACTGCCCCACTGCTTGTGGATGGTGTGGGATGTGCATTGTGCTGGTGCTGGATGGTGTTTGTGTGTGTTTCGAGTGTCTCGAGTGTGGTGGCAGTGTTGCCATTGGCCATTGTGGTCCTCCTTGCTGCTGTATCCATCCCCCGTGTGGGGGTTGGTGTGGTCAACGCAGCAGTCAACGCCGTGGCACTGACTGCCCCCAACTTGGCGGCTGGTCTCTGTGTACGTTGCTGTGCTTTGCCTGCACCAGTATCAGCAGCACCACCAGCACCAGCAGGGTGTTTGCCAAGTCGTTGGGCACGTGCCTCTGCATCTTCATCTTCATTGCCATCCTCTTGTTCCTCATCAGAGCTGGGGCTTGTGGATCGACTGTGCGTGTTGGGGTAGACAGTGCGTGTGTGGGGTGACAGTGTGTGTGTGGGGGGGTGACAGTGCGTGTCGGCTTATGTGAGGCATGCAAGGTGTGCATTGTTCTGTACAGGTATACATGGCATCATACAAGTGTCATTGCACACACGCAGGCTCATCACGCGCATCACACAGCATCACAATGTTTATACCTTGCATCCGCTGTGTTGTTGTTGTTCCCACTCCCCCACCCCCCACCCCCATTGGTGTTGGCATCAAACCGCAACCGCCCCTGTGCCCCACCCCCCATGGCATCCTTGTCAGCACCCTCATCCAATTCATGTAACATCTTTTCAGCTGCCTGCTTCACCTCTGCCTGCTTGCGCTGCATGGCTCGCTGCATAAACGGCAAACTAAACAACCCCTTTGTGGGTACCTCTTCTTCCGGAAGCACATCGTTGCCAAGCAGGACATCCATTGCTGCTGTACGCATCTGTGCTGTTGCGTTGTTGTTGTTGTTGGTATCACCATTATTCTGTTGTGCAAGGTCGTCCTCGTCAGATGTGGCGTCTGTGTCTGACATGTCGCTGCTGTCATTGTTGCGGGGGCGGCCGAGGGAGTTCACCTGAGAGGGGGGGGAGGTGGGGGGGTTGGTACATGGTGTGTTGGTGACATGTTGTAGTGGATACATGTGGAAATTGCACTGCACTATAAGAACAGGAACACCACCATCACCAACAGAAACAACAACAACAACAACAACAACAACAACAGAAACAATAAAAACAAAAACAAAAACACCACCACCAATACCACCTACAACACACACCCGCTGTCGTATTTCCTGTCCCATACGCAGCTGCTCCGCAAGCGCCTCCCTGGTGTGTTGATCCATCACTGTCACACCCCTCCGCAACGCCCTTCGTGCCCATCGGCTGCTGTTTTTGTGCTTGAGTGTTAACCGCTCCTTGGCACGTTGAAACTCGGCCTCTTCAGCTGCTTCTCGAAGGGCAGCTTCATCCATGGTGCCATCCTCAGCAGATTTGGCAGCCTGGGAAGAGTGTGTGTGTGGGTTTGTGATGGATAAGTGGTTTGTGATGAATGGGTGTAGGTGGGTTGTGTGGTGGGTGTGAAGGGGTAGATTGACACACATGCAAAATTGACACACATGCAAACCAAGGACAAACAAAATACACTAGCGTATATAAAGACTGCTCACGTCCCCTATAAAACAACTGCACATGTCCCCTATGTACACCCACCTGTTTCTGTGCTGCCTTTTTCAACCGCCTTCGATATTCCTTGCTCTTAATCTTTGCCAGCCGCTTGAGCCTCCGCTCATGGTGAAACAACACGCTCCGCATGCGCGCCAGTTGTTCCTGCCTGGCAGACAATTCCTGGGGCGTGAGGGTTTTCACTGCAAGCTGTGCTTCCGCCTCAGCCACTGCCTTGGCATCGTTTGCCTTTGCCTTTGCCAGGAGCGCTGCGACTTGCTCCTCCAGGGGGGTGGAGGGGACAAATGCAGCTGCAAGGGCTGCAGTGGTGGACATTTGGGGGACATCGGTGCGTCCGTCTTCAAAGCGCAGCGTGGGTGCTTCACGATTGGCCTAGGGGGGTTGTATGTTGGTGGGTAGGTATTGTGAGAGTATGTGAGAGGTGCTGTGTCTGGTGAGAGTACTTGTATTGTCGGCACAATATGCAGGCACATATTATTATATTGTTGTAACTGAGAAGATTATTCTCCACCCACATTCACACACCCACACACCCACACACACCTGCACAATGGGTTGCCACTTGCTCACGTCCTTCTTTGCCTCTTGGTACCCAGCTTTCCGTGTCTGCCTATCACGCACCACTGCAGGCAGAGGGGCCTGTACGGGGCCCCCCTTGGCGCTCAACTTTTCAAGTGTTTTTCGTGCAGATCCCAGTTGCCCAGCACGTTCACCCAAACCCGCTATGAGGTCTGCAACACGCAATGCACCTGGGTGGGGTTTGTGAGGGGTGTAGGGTGGTGTGTAGTGTGTGTGGGTGAGTAGATGAGGTATGCAAGAGAAAACATAAACACAGATACATACACACATGTCAATACCCACCATACCCCCTCCCTCCCCCTCACCAATATCCACCATACCCCCTCCCTCCCCCTCACCTGCTGCACTGCTGGTGGGGTTCAAGTTGTGCTCCCCCTCCTGGTATGCCTCTGACTGCACCAATGCATTGGGATCCTGTGCTTGTGTTCCAACAACAGCCTGTCCCCGTACTGCACGCAACAGGGCCCCATGTTGTTGCTTTGACAGTGGGTCATCAGAGTCCACTGTGTCACCATCCTCATCCTCAGAGTCACTGCTGCCATGGTCACTGCTGTCACCAAACACCTCATCAAGCAATCCATCCACCTGCGCAATAAGAGGGAATTTCGTTGCGAGGGTGTTGCTGTGGTTTTTGTGCATTGAGAGTGCTGGTGCACCATGATATGGGTGATATGGTTTATGGTGGTTGACATGTGTGTGTGTGTGTGTATTACATGCATGTACGTACCTCTGCCGCTGCAGCATTGCCTTGGTCATCACCAGAATTTTCGTCATCATCACCATCGTCGCTCTGATCCTTGTCAGCTTCAGATACATCACTGCTGCCACCTGTCTCACCCCCAAGCGCACCCTCCTCATCACTGCTCTCCATCAACAAGTCAATCTGCTTGCCATCTTCTTCCGCCTTCTCATCCTCCCCATCGTCTTCCTCCCCTTCGAAATCCTCCTCATCGTCCTCTTCCCCATCACTGGCGTCACGCTCAAACCATGCACCATACTTGCGCTCGTCTTCCGAATTGAATGCCTCATCCTCATCAATCTCCTCATCCTCAAAGTCAGAGGGCAGCTCATACTCGTAGTTGTCAACGTCCTGTTGTATGGAGGCAGTGTGTTTGACCAGGCAGTTGACCACCTCATGACCAGCACACTCTGCAACATACGTCAAAACGATACACAAAACGGTCTTCCTCTGCTAGACGCTCTTCTGCTTCATACACGTCGTCTGGGCGGTGGGCAGCAGGAGCATCGGTGGCAGGTTGGTTGCGTGCGCGACGTCCTGGCTTTTTGGATGCTTTAGATTGTGTAGCTGTTGCTGTAGCACCAGCACGCCGCTTGACGCGGCCTTTCGCCATGGTGGGCGCGCAAGTTGATGATTCAAGCCGCCATGTGTTGTACGTTTGTGTGTAATTGCTTGTGGGTTGTAAATTTCTATTAATGGGTGTTGCTTGGATATACTGTATTGAATGTTGCTGGGTTGTTTGAGGGGTTGTAATGGATGAAACCATATATGTCAACGTTAGTCTGGTTGAACCCACACACCAACGACAACGATACCATTAACAATAACACAATAACACACAGCGCAACATGTAATGATTTACAGCAGCGATACGGGAAGAGTGATCTTGCTATGTGCATCCATCAAAGCTGCATACATCGTTTTCATAGTGCTGTGCACGTGGATGCCACATTATGATACCTCTAATACCCTTGATGCCAATGGTATGGTGTACTTTCGCAGTTAATGCACCATCCCTGTCCGACATCCACAACCATCTCCAGGCACCCAACTGAGCAAACTGTTGCTCTGGGATGCAGTGTTTTACGCCCGCATTGCCACGCATGGCTACGAGTATGAGCAATTCTATGCATTCCTACCACTATGGCCAGCTGTGCTGCGTTCCTGCGCGACTCGAGGCATACCACTCGCCACCTGTGCAGTGTGCATCAATTTCCTTTGCCATTGCATTGCAGCATGCATATTGTATTGGTACATTGGGTATAATATGGGTATATTCATCCATGCCTATGGCACACCACATACAGTCATTTGCACACTTGCACCATTCAGCATATGTTCATCATACTTTTCGCACAGGCTCAGCCTGCAGGTTGTGTCCAATCGCCATGCTGCACTTGCCACACTCCTGTTTATACTCAACCCAGCCAGTGTATTTATGACAGTGCCATACACCGAGTCGCTGTTTGCCATGCTCAGCTTTGCCGGCATGCTATGCTGGAAGTATGCAACACAACAGGGCCGTTTGGTGTGGTATTGTGCAGCAGCATTGTGTTTTGCAATGGCCACGTTGCTCCGTAGCAACGGTATGCATTTTTGTGTATGCTTTCAAGGAATGCAAAGTAAGCCTAAGCTTGTTCTCAACGAAAACACTTGCACCCCCCCCCCCACCCCACACACCCAGGTATTCTTCATTGTGGGTTTTTTGCCCACACTGCTATACAGCACGCCCTCCAAGGGGCTCCAACACGCACAGCACTTCAGACCATAGCATGCTGTATGATGTGCTGTGTCGCGGTCATTGCGCCCCTTGTGGTTTTTCAGTGGCAGGGGGCCCGTGCATTTTGTACTGCTGGTCCAACCAACACACCGAGCAGCGTACAGAGTGTGGATGTACAGCCAGCATGGTGCCCTGGCACTGTGTGGGACTGGATATGGCCACGAATGTACCAGTATGTGTTGTCGTATCTGCATGATTGTTGCGGAAATAAAACATGCAAAAATCCATGTACTTACCCCAGGGCAGTGCAGGCACGATATTGGAATGTGGGATTTTTGCGATTCTACACCCTACAGCAATTGCCCAACATAGCACTGGCAATGTCCATGCTGACACTGACAACTGCAGGCGTGTGGCATGCAGTGTCAAGCAGCCCCAGGCATGTCTTGACGTGTGGCCTGTTGCCTGGGGCTGGCATTCCAAGAGAGGGTGCATGGGACCCCGTGTTTTTATGGCAATGGGCGGGCATGGCACTTGTGGCGGTGTTGTTTATGCACGTGCATGTGGTCACCAGGTATTGTGGTGGTGCCTGTATTTCACAACACACCATCAATTACCCACCCCCTTCCTCCAAAACACAGGTTTTTGTGTGCCAGTTGCCCCGCTGTCTACTGGTCTGCAGCTTGGTTGCTGCTGCCCTCATATAAAAACACCTGGCGTGGCCGATTGCTCATGTGGTGGTGGCTTTCATTTGCTTTGGTAGGTGGAGTGACGTGGTGCAGCTTCCTGCCCTGGGTTTAGTTGAAAAGACGTTGTCTCCTGTGGGTTTGAGGCATTCTTACAGCCTCAACGGGAAAACGCCGCATATCAAGACCAATCAAGTCCAACAGCCGTACTTGCGCAAACACACATACACATACTTGCGAACATACTAACGATACACTCCTTACCCCCTTTTTGTTGTTGTATTGAAATCGACAAGTGTGCGAGTGTTGACTCGGCGTTGCATCCATCTACCAGCAGCCCTCTTGCAACGTTCATTGCAACGTATACACACCCTCAACAACATATTTCTGCAATATAGACGCCCTATACATTCTTTGTAGCCATCATCATACTCTGTAATCCGTCTCCGAGCCTCGACTGCATCGCGGAGACCTACACCCCGTCCCGGGTGACACGCCACAAGACCATGGAGACCACAGAACCACGCGCAACCATTGTATGTAGTGATTGGTGTGGATTTGGTGTGGATTTGGTGATAGCAGGACTGGGGTTGCAAGCAACCCTTCCTGTGTTGTGAGGGGTTGCCTCTGGGGGACAGCACACACCTAGACACGCCTGCCACAGGATGTCATGGAGCTGCAGCATCGCAACGATATGCTTGCACGTGAAAACCTAGAGCTCAAGCAGCAGCTGCTCACCGTGGAGGACCAGTGCCACAGGGTGTGCATGCAGCACCAGCAAACCTGGTGCCAACTGCAAAAGCTAACACGCATGATGGAAACATACCTGCAAGAAAACAGACCGGTATGAGTGTACACATGATATGTGGGTTGCCACATGGTGTTGTTCCACATCACACCCTCTACAACAACAGATGGACATGGGCAATATTGGAAGTCAAACTGCAGCATCGCTGCTGCAAGGCTTGCCCGGGTTTCAGTTGGCGTCCCTGTCTTCCTTGGGCACCTATACCATGGCCGGAGGGGACCCCAATGGCCTTGCCTATGCCGATCTGGCAGAGGCATTGCAGCGCATGTTGTTCAACAACCCTCCTTCACGAGAGGCCTATCCCGTAGAACGCAAGCTCTCCTACGACCCAGAAACGTACAACACGGCCCGCTATGGAGGTGTGTAGTAGTGGGTTGTGAGGGGGGGTGTGCAGAACATTCCACCATGATCAACATGAACACCATAACTCAGGTAATGCAGAACCTGCTGCCAAGCGTGCACGTGCATCCCTCGCTGCAGAGTTGGGCTTTGACATCCACCAAGAATCAACGTATGTGTGGCATTGCTTTTTCCATGTCAGTTTCATTCATGTTGTTCACGCAAAACATTACCTGGCACAGCCGCAACTTGCTTGCGAGTCAAATGGCGCGCATGGGTGTCCCCAATGCTGCAGATGAAATGATAAACCGTACCCAACAAGCAGATGCATTTGTGCCCGAACCATTCCACGCCCACCATACAACGCCTCGCATGAAGTCCATGTACATAAGCCCTGAAATGCCAGGGCGCCACCACAGCGCAGGAGCCAACAGCACCCCATCGGCTGTACATCATCATCATGCCAACCCGTCGCCGCAGGCAGACGATGGCGATAAGTACTTGCTGGCAGCCAAAGTAAACAATATCTTTGGTATGTGGTGGCGACTTTTGTGAACAACAGCGTCGTGCATCAAGAATCACACATTGTTCATCATCGTCATCACAGAAATATGGCAAGAGTTTTTCCGACAGGGCCCCGATGGCAAGCCCCCCGTGATCCAGCTCATGGCCAAGTACGGTGTGGAAAAGTGGTTTTACCGCAGCACCACCCCCGAGGGCCTCAACAACCGCAAAAACATTTGGAACCGCCGGTATGGAGAGTTGGTGCACTGATTGGGCAATCCGTATGGTCTTGCGCACACCCCTTTTACACCCCCCTCCCCCACAGCAACAAGGCGGTGGTGTTTGAGCTGCTGTACCTCATCTACCATGAGGGCAAGACCGAAGAAGAAGCGTTGGCAGCCCTGGATGCGCAGCTCGTCAATGGCACCTTGAAAACGCCCACGGTGGCAGGCTTGGCGTATCACTTGCGTGAAAAGGGGGCGGTGAGCACACCCGAGCGCAAGTCCACCGTTGACCACATCTTGTTGAGCCTCATTAGGTATGATGGGTTGTCGTGTACCACCATGTTGCCGGTGCCCACGGATGGTGATGTACCCATCACCTGGTTTCCTTATCGATTCACAGCAAACTCAGCCCCGAGCCACTGTCTCGCAAGCGTAGCTTGAGTGAGGATGCTGGTGCGGGGGACGCTTGGGAGATGCAGGATGAGGCGCCGGCAGCCATGCCCTCGCCGCCAGTGCCACCTGCAATTCCCACTGCGTGTGCAGAGGTTTCCCATGTGGCCATGATGGCCCCTGAAGTTGTGCAGACCTAGCGTGTGTAGTAGTATTCTTTGCTCCCACATTTTCTGTGCTCATGTATACATTGCCCGCTGCGATGTGTGTATGCGGGGATTTTGTTTGTGCTGGACATCATGCCTTGCATCAATTCTTTGTTACTTTCATGTCTGTAGATATAATCACCATACATAAGTGTGTAAATTGAATAGAGTAACAAAGCTGGTTGACTCCTTTGGTGGGACACATTGCAGCACACATGGTGGCAGCGTTCCTTGTGGTGCTCGGCGTTGCACTGCTGGCACACGCAGCATATAGCATAGTCACATGTACGTGATGGTGTAATTTACTGGCAACGCTTGCAGAATGCAACGAAGATCTGACCACTTTCACAGATAGAGACGTGCTCAAACTAGCACAACAGGAGTTTGAGCATGTACCAACACAAACACAGATTATAGTAGCGGTGGGTGCAGCATTTGCAAGCCTTGGTGCGTGTTGTGATTGGCAGATGATCAGGCAGCCGGTTGTACAGAGCATCATGCACACCACCATAAAACACAGGGGCTATCAAGCTGGCTGGGGAATTGAAGCCAATCCATCCAGCAGTGGCTTCCCGGGGCATGGTCAACCATCACTTTCGCCCCGACTTTATGACATTCAACCACAGAGGTGGGCTGGTACCATTGCCAATTACAGGAGCAGCATCATGATGATTGGCTTTGGAGGAAACCAACATAGCTGCCAGCAGAGTGATATGAACAAAAAAATTGGTCATTCATGTATTATTATAAACCAAAAAACTATGGGGTTGTTCATCAACTACTTGTAACTAACCTATGTCCATGTACTGGTGGGTCGTATTACGAGCGGGGTTTAACCACAACTACTGGGCAATGGGCATGGTTGACCACCCAATCAGATACACTTCCTAGGCCGAGCATGCCATACATAGCCCTGTGCGTGTTGCAGTAGCATTCAATACACATCCGAACAACAGTGGTGTGCACAACAGTGGTGCACAACGCACCGCTTGACTGCGCCCATGCCACGTGATCCCATCACGAGCATATCTTGCTTGGTCTTGTCTACATATTGCACAATGGATTCACCAACACCGGATGCCCTGATGAGGTGGTGTGATAATTGTGTGTTTGTGGTAATACATGTGCAGCACGCCACAATAACATACCCGCCAAGGGGCTCCACCTGTGCTGTCGCAACTTGTGACGTACTGACCTGGAACATAGGAGTGGTACAAATGTATTGTAGCTGCCCTGTAGAGCAACTAATCACACAACGTACCCCTGCTGCAACAACGCTCTTCTTGTACTTGGCAAGCGTATCGTCGCATGCTTTGACAGATGCAGTGTATTCCTCGCTATTGGCGCCTTGAGCCTGGGCATCATTAAACTATCATTGCCCATATATACGGGACTGCCTTGATGTGTTGGCACCTTCAGTCAGAGTTGGATCACATACCGGAGTTGATGCTGCTTCAACAGCAAACGGATCCGAGAGTACATTTCGCACACAGAGCAGTGCTAGCTTGTCATTGGGGTTGGAGATAGCGTTCTTGACACTCCATTCCACTGCCCTTTGCGATCCCGGGCTGTCGTCAACAGGAATGCACACTGATTTTGGCATGGTGCGCTGAAGAAACAACTGTTAGCTGAAACCTTAAGCTGAAACAAGCTGAAGCGTAATGTGAAACGTAAAGGAAGTCTCTCGACACGTCAAAACACAAACAGGATTTTTCATTACAGGGCGCCATCGCCACTTTCACAACGTCATCAAGCCTTGACCTTGGCAACTTGCTTGGCAACATCACTGGCATACTCGTACGCGTACTCAACACACTTGCCCAGCGCCACCCCACTCACATAGTTGCCACCCAGCAGCAGCCCCTCATACCCAGCACTGTTCAACCCATCCCTGGCTCGCTCCAACGTGTCCAAGTGCCCCAAGTTGAACTGTGGGATGGCACGTGGCCAAACGCGCACACCCACCGTTGTAGGGGCTGGTGCGTCCTTCTTGAGCAACATTTCACGCAAATCCTTGTCCACCTGTGCCACCAGCTGCTCCTGGGTCTGATCCACAATGCCACGGTTGGTTGCGCCACCAATATAACTCAAAATCAACACTGTGCCCTGTTGTGGTTATTGTAACAGGGGTTGTTGATGGTGTGCTGCCATAATTACACTCTCGTATCTGTGTTGACTCGTATCACATCAATCCCCACAACATACCTCAGGAGCACGGCCGGGAAACAAAGAGGAGGAGTAGATGGTACCCAATGTTGTGATGCCTTGTGTGCGTGGGTGCAATTGCCCAAAACCAGGCAGGTTGCCATCTGCATCCAGGCGATCCTCTCGCAATGCCGACTTGGGGTAGGCCAGCGTCACAGACCCCACTGGTGGATAATCAAATGACACGAGCTCCTGTGGGGGTGATATGGGGGTGATGTGGGGGTGGTACAGAAGCATTCGTACTAGCAGCGTTGTTGTGGGTGGTTCCAAACATGTACAAGGCTGATGGACCCACAACAACAGCAACTCAACACGCTCCCAAACAAAATCATACCTTGCTCACAGCTGGCAGCTGCTTCTCCAACAAATCACCAGCAACGTATGCAGGCACAGTCAAGGCAACAGTGCGTGCCTTGATGGTTTTCGCACCCTCTGGGGTGGTGTATTGCAGTTCATACACACCATCTGCATTTTTCTGCAGCGAGTCAAGTTTCCAGTTGACCCTGTTGATACATTATGTAGAGGGTGATGATTGGAGGTGTGCGGCTTCTTGTACACATGCACAACATACTTGACTGCATCGCCCAATTTGGCTGCAATTGCTTCTGGAAGCATCTTGAGACCCTTGCGGAAGGATCCAACAGTCTGACCCTTGGGCTTGGGTGGCAGGCGTGGGTCACGAGGGGGTGGTGGGTTGGCCTTGCGCTCCTGGGTGTGGGGGTGATGGTATGTTTGTGGTGGTTGTGGTGATGCTGGATGGCTGCCGTGAGTTGTAGTGCGATACATGTGTGCATTGTGTATGATCCAGCAACACCACAGTCCCAACCCACCACAGTGCCCACTGTCTGCTCCCGTCCCACACCACCCAATAAGCACATACCTGAAACAGCTGGATGGCACCACCCACCAATGACCCGCCCTTTTCCTCCAAAACCTGAATCCTGCCAAAAGCTGCCTTCATGGACAGTTTGGATGGGTCACCTGCATAGACACCACTGCAAAATGGTTCAATGAGTCGCTGAAAAACTTCCTCGCCCAAATTGCGGCGGATGAATTGCTCCACACTTTCCTCAAAACCTTTGGGGTGGGGGGATTGATTGTGCAAGGAGGTGACATAATGGGATGATACAAGGTGATGCCCATTGTGACAATGTACTCATGACATGCTGCAAGGGTTGATATGCACAATCAAATACATGCAATGTAGAAAAAGGTTCTAGAACATGATAAACATCCGCACACGACACACCCAATCACACACACACACACACCAGGAGCTGATGGCTTGATTCCCACTGCACCAAGGCCTGCACGAATCTTGCCCCACACGCTGAGCAAGTCAAAGGTCAATGCATCGGGGCCACTTGGGGTGGCACGAAGTTTTTTGTCCCAATAGACAAAGCGGGGCGCCTTGGGGTCACCAAACACCAAATCCTTGTCAATACCTGCATCAACTGCTACCTGTGCGTTTTGATGTGTTTTGGTATGTTGAAATACATTGTTGCTTTGATCATTGCAGAAAGATGTGTGTACAATGTTGCCATCCCTTGCACCACCCAAATCACCTTCAGCATTGAGTCATTGGGCTGAAAGCTGTTGGGTCCCTCTTCCCACACAAAGTCACGGTCTGCATCCTCCAAGCTGGTGACGTTGCCGCCCACACGATCGCGACCCTCCGTCACAATGAAGGACTCTACTGTGTTCTTGTGCTCTGTGCTCAATGCCAGTGCCTGTGTTGTTTGTTGTTGTGCTTACTACCAGTCGATACCAATACGCACCCCACTCTACATGCACACAGACCGTGCAAAGGCCGGAAATACCAGCCCCAACCACCACTGTGTCATATACATCGGGTTGCTGATCAGTTGTTGAGGTTGTTGGGGGCGTTGTGGGTGCTGCAGTGGCTGCTGTGCGCACCACGGAAAGTCGTGGGGATCGCATGCCGCTCCGCACACTGTGGCGCGCTATGGGCATGCGGCATGTGCTGCCAAGCATGTGGTGCAATGCAATTGGCTGTGCGGGCATGCATCGCGATTGATGTCGCGTGCAGCTGTGTGGGTTCTGCACAGATGCAAGGTTTTGTGACATGGTGCGAGCGTTTTGGATAACTGTGCAGCACGACAACGTGTGCTTTTGCTTGTGCTTTTAATTACGAGTAATGTGCACAAACATGCGCTATGTACATTAGACCATTTTTGAAACATGTGCATTCTATCTTCAAGCCATCGCCTCGAGCTCCTCCTTGGTGCACTTGTAAACAAATGCAGGCAGACCCTTGGCAGCGGTGGGATCATAGCATTGACCAGCACCACCAGGCACTGTGTATCGTGGCGTAATGTATGTGGTAAGATGCAAATTGTATGTGGACGTGCAAACACATGCATACCGTATTTGTTGGTGCACCACACGCATTCCAAACCCTTTTTCTTCTTTTTCTTCTTGTCAACGGCGTTGTCTTGCTCATTGTCCTTGGGCTCCTTACCCTGTGTTTTCGAGCCATGGTTGTGGAACAAGCACCGCAGTGTACACCCAAAAACCCACCATCTCCCCACCTTGAGGCATGACTTTTCAGTAGTGAAATCGCCACATGTGGGTTCAGGCGCAGGGGGCTCTGGAGCGGGGGGCTCTGGTGCAGGGGGTTCTGTGAAGGCAAATTGCGTACAACATAATTAATGTTGACAACACAGTTTTGTGGCCACAAGTATACTCGTACCATCGTTCTCCATCATTTCCTCCAGTTTGGGTGCCTTGCAATCGTACACTGCAGGTGGCAGAAACTTGGCCTTGTCCTGTTGTGTATACGGTTGGCGCATGTGTATTCGTGTGCGTGGGGACGAAGACACACCCATTACAACATCACACCTCCTCATAGCAGGTGCCATTTGCGGCCGGGGTAAACTTGTTGAGACACCAACTGCATTTAGCCTCTTTGGAGCCCACGCATGCTTTTTTGGTCTTGTGTTTGGACAGGGGTTGTTGTGCATGTTGGTGTGAGGTTTAGTGGGCAACAACTTCCCCACATACCTTGAAATCGGAGCACTTGGGGGGAGGTGGGGGAGGGCCAGGCTCAGGTCCTGTGGGTATGTCGGGTATGTATTGCAACAGAGCCACATATACGGTCATCATCCATGATCGTCAGCATACCAGGATCTGGCCCCGGATCAGGCTTGTCCGCAGCGACGCAGCTCAACTCTGTATTTTGACAACATGGGAATGTCATGCCATCATTATTACACCGTGCTTATACACCGTGCCAGTACCTGATGGTGATGTATGCTCCAGGTCTGTGGCGTTTAAACAGAGCGTCACGTCATTGCTCGTGGTGGTGCATGCATAGCAGGGGTGTGTGCACTGTGCTCGTTGGAAGCACAGCTGCTCGTCCGACAGCTGCTCGTCCGCGGCGTTGCACACGGTTGCAAGCCCCAAGATCAAGATGATCGACACTACAGCGAGCTTCATGGCTAGTCGTGATAGCTAGCTGGTTTGTATAGTAGAATTGAAAGTGAGACGTAGAAGAAAACCAGCCGAAGGATATACCTTAGGGTATAGGGTTTTGCAGGGTACGCAACACAACACACTACCATGTGGCCAACCTAGTATTTATATAGCACCAATACTTCTAGGCTTCAAAAAAATGTTGCGTTCACAATTCAGCCGTGTGCTTACAGCAGCAGCAGCAGCAAGCTGCACTGCCTTGGTACGACCTGATCAACAGATGCAAGCATTCCTCTAGGATCATGACTGTCTCCATCTCAAATCAACAACCAAATACTGCATAAGAACACATCATCACCCTCTAGGGTCATGACTGTCTCCATCTCAAATCAACAATCAAATACACACGACAGGCATTGTACAAGAACACGCCAACACTAGCAGATGCACCCCAAGCAACAAGCGCATTAGATCCCAAGGAATGGCGCCCGGTTGTGTTGAAAGAAAAGCAGCAAATCAACCACAATACAGCACTGTTTAGGTTTGAACTGCCAGACCCATCACAAGTTGTTGGTTTACCTGTCGCCTCATGTCTTTTGACCAAGGCACCTGTGGGCAACAAGCCTGATGGCACACCAGCCTTTGCAATACGCCCCTACACACCCGTCTCACCGCCAGATGCCAAGGGCTATTTTGATCTCATTGTCAAGGTGGGAATGCCAAGGGGAGCTGGCTTGTGCGCCATTGCAACCCAACAACCATGTTGCTGTACAGGTGTATCAAGGTGGGGCAATGAGCCAATATATGGACAAGTTGAAGGTAATTTTGGGATGAAAGATTGTTGTAAAAGCCAATGTGGAACAACACGCGAACACCATGCAGATTGGTGAGACGCTGGATGTCAAGGGACCCATCATCAAGCTTGCATACAAGCCCAACATGAAGCAATCGATTGGCATGGTTGCCGGTGGCACTGGCATCACCCCCATGCTCCAGGTGCAGCCATGATGATCATCAAAGGGGGTTGTGGATGCTGAAGCACACATAATTCCCCCACCCCAAACCAGGTCGTGGAAGAGATCCTCCGCAACCCTGCCGACAAAACCTCGGTCAGCTTGATATTTGCCAATCTGAGCCCTGAGGATATCATTTGTAAGCAACACATAGACGACCTTGCCAGAAAGCACAAGTCACAGTTTAGCGTGTATTACGTCGTGGACAAGGTACCACATGGCACCACATGGAACGGTGGTGTGGGCTATATTACCAAGGACATGCTCAAGGCACACATGCCCGCACCATCTGCCGACAGCATGGTGTTTGTGTGTGGCCCTCCTGGCATGATGCAAGTCATTTCTGGTAACAAGGCAAAGGACAAGTCACAAGGTGAATTGACTGGACTCCTCAAAGAGCTGGGATACACATCCGACATGGTGTACAAATTTTAAACAATTGTGATTGGTTATTACACACATAGCTTTATACATAGTAGAGGACAGGTGGGAAAGCCACCACCATCATCAAGTAAACACAACACCCTCGATCCAGCTGCGAAAATCGCCGATCAGATACGTCAGCACGGCCACCACCTTGTCTAGCTCTTCTTGTGGCAGCTCTGTGCGTGCGCTGATCAAGTACCCCTCTGCATCCATGTGCCCACCCTCCTCCACACTGGCTGGCGTGCTTGCAGGCGTGCCCCAACCCCACCCAGTGTTTTTGGCGTCGGTGGCGGGGTGCCATGCCAAGCATGGTGCAAGCTCGCTGGCAAGTTCCTTGGCATACATGCCGTTGGTGTCGCCAAACTCGGCCACACGAGACAATGTTTCCAACAGGAGCAACAGGGTGTTGAAGTTGACCTGGGCAGGCATGGGTGGTGTGCGTGTAGATGGTGTAGTTGATGTGTGACACGCTTGGGGCACTGTACCTGTGGGAGCTTGGGCATCACAGACAATGCATTGTGTGGCTCTTCATACGCCGCCAAGAAATCAGGGAGCAACCTGTTTGAATTATTTTAGGCGTGTGTATGAGCACAACTGTACCGGGAGCACCACATGCAAAAACACCTACTTGAAAGTCAGCAGAGGCTCTGGCAACGTGATGAGAAACTTTTTCATCACATGAGCGAGTACGTGCGGTGATGTGCCAGGGGGAGGCAGCACCAGTCCATTCGCTGTGTATTCCCATGTGCAGCGGTGATTGAGACGGATTGCATTGCCCCTATCACAAACATACCATTTTCAAAGGCACCATACAGGCAGTAGAGCTCCTCAGGGTCTGCAGGGTGGTGAAAGATTTGGGGCTCTGGAAGTCCACCAGCGATAATGCCCGTGCAGCAACACAGCACCAGCCGTGGGCATGGGCGTGTGTTGGATTCGTTCTTGGCAATGTGTGCAAGTGGTCCCCCAAACACCTTTTTGATGCCCTCGGTGGTGCGAGCGGAAACGTTTTGAATCACTGCTGCACCACCCTTGGCAACAGTATTGGCAGCCCTGTGTGTTTATGTGGTTTGGTGGGTGGTGGAGGAATACGAGCGTCTCCTGCACACATACCCGATGGCTTGCTGCTTGACCTTGACGAGGGCCTCCTCTTCACGCGTCCAGTCGTGATGGCGAACTGCATCGGTTGCATTGGTGAAGGTTTGCTGTGTTGCAGCTGCCACAGTTTGAAAGGCTGCGCCCAGTGCTGCTCCACCTTCCTTGGCTTTTTCGCCAATGGTGGATGCAGCTTTCAAAGAAGCCATACGCAACACTGTTGAACAATTTGTTGTTGTTGTGATTTGTGCGGTGGTTAGTACGTGGCTATTAAGTATGTGGGATACCTTGCAGTTTTTGAGCGACAGCAGCGCCAGCGTCAGATGGCGTGCCATCAGCAGTTTGATCAACGTTGATTGTTGCACTTTCCATGTTTGCTTGGTGCGAGCTTGGTGTGTTTGTCGTGGTACAGTGTCGTGCTAGTACAATGTCGTGTATATATAATATATAATATATATATGCAAAAAATCTGTGTGTGATTCCAGACCTGCGTCTGGGTCTGTCCTAATGGTTGCAACAAATGTGTAGCCATGTACACGGCGCTCCTGCTGTTCCACGCCCTGTAGCTGTCAGGCTGCTCAATCCACAACACACTGAAGTGCTCCGTGAGCCTGCAAGCACCTATGATCACATGCACCCACATGCACCTTCTGTACTTTCACCTGTGACTGATTTACTCATGTTTTTGCCTCGTCGATACCATCTCCCAAATCCATCCTTCTTACAACCTAGGTTGTAAAAGGTTGTGTAAGGCACACAATAGCAGTCGGAAAACCGTTCTGCAAAGCCATGCCTCCGCCGCTGGCATGACATAAAGCCCTCAACGTGTCTGCGATCTACCGTTACTAGTCGTTCCCCATGCAATTCAGTCGTGGGTGCATCTAGCACGTGTTTGTGATTGTTCAGCCACCGTCAACCTGCCATCGTTCGTGTCCATCCTGCAGAGATCTTCCGTATCCTACTTCATTCTGAATATACTTGCAAAGCAGCCATGATGAGTAGTATGCTGCACACAATGTTGCTAATTTTGCTGGTGGGGTCACAAAGTATTACAGGCAGCCAGCCACTTGTCCTGGAAAGCATCCTGGGCCACGGGCGCGTCTTGCCGGTAGGTGCTTCATGTGTACTCCAATTACCCAAGAGCTCGGTTTTTACCCACATTTTGTACCCTTCAACAGGAAACTGATCCGACCCCGACTCCACCAGTGACTCCAGCCCCACCTCCCACCCCACCGGTAACAGCACCACCACCCACCCCACCAGTGACAGCACCTCCACCCACCCCACCGGTGACAGCACCTCCACCACCACCGGTAGGATTTTGGGCTGATTGCATACCTAGTTCATACCTAGCGCATACCTCCCAAATCACACTTCCCGGCACACACACAGCCAACTTGCCCCACGTGTGCTATGTGCAAGGCATGTACACCTGGCAGTGGTGTGTGCACGGTTGCCAGTGGGGCATCCTGTGTAACCTCAGACCCTGTGCAGACGGGCAATTGCAACAGTGCGGGCGAGTGCATTGGGGTAGGTGCACTGTTGTGGGTGATGGATGTGTTTGCTCCATGACGCGCCACACTTTCATCTTCCCCACAGTATCCATGTGCGGGTGCCGGACCCGGAGCGACGTGTACAGTCCCCAATGGCACCCCTGGTGGTGGTGTGTGCAATATGGTGCAAGTCACATCCAATGGCGAAGCCATCAATGCCCTTGTCTGCGTACGTTGGGGTGTAGTTGTGAGTGATCGATTTGTATACAGAGAGTTTGTACGTATCATGTTGCTGAACCCCACAGGAGGCCAACCCAGTGACGACACAAGCATTGCGGGTATGTGTGTGTGTGAGTATGGGTGTACAACGAAAGCGCTGATCACGGAACAATATAATTTTCACAGATATCCACAGTATCGCTTTCAAGTTCGGAGAACGAGGTATATATATGTCTTGGGTCAAGTGACATATGATTATTTCTGTTGGCTCTATTACCACTACAACACACACACACCACAGGAACCACCGCCAACATGTGCTGTTTGCCGTACACTAGTTAACAACAAGTGCAAAAGACGACGAAATTTGCCCTGCACAGTCAATGGCAAGGCAGGCAGATGCCGAGGGGGGGTGTGCTATGAGGTACGCCTGACCTGATGGTGCCTGCTATTTGAACAGTATTCAGAAACAAGCAACACATATTAAACACAGGAATCGTGTATCAAGGGTTTTGTGATTGAAGAAAGAAATGAAATTGACGATGATGATGATGAAATTCCCGATACAACAGAGGAAAACATAGAGTGCAGACCTGGGGCCAAATGCCAAAAGACCTTTATTGAATCGGCGGGCCAAGATGTCAAGGCATGGTTTTGTCCATTGGTATGTGCGTTGCTTCTGGTGCATGCTGTACAGACCTGTGCCTTGTCACACAAGCGTTAAAACCCCACACAGCCCAAATGCCCGGCAACTTGTCCAACGTGCAAAAAGTGCGTAGAAGGGCAAGACACATGCAATGTACAGGACATTGGTGCAGGGTGCACTGCCAAAGGCCAGGAGGGCATTTGCACAGCCACGGCTTGTGCAGCGGTATGTTGTATGTATGTTATTTCACATGGGAAATGCACCCTCCCACACCACCCCTCCGACACAGCTGGCATGCGCTGAACAAGGAGAGGGACAAATATGCACGATCCCAGGCACTTCAGAAAACGGGAAATGTACACTGGACAGTGAAACATCAACCCTTTACTGCGTACGTGGCGGGTGGGTGTTTTGTAGAAAACTTTGGGATTTTTTTGGGAAGCTTTTGGAAAGTTGGGAATTTTAGTCAACTTTGGATTGTTTTAAGGAAATTTGCAATAAACCTAGGAAAACAAGAATTTTATCACATTTCCACCACATGTACACAGGCACCACTCCCCCCTCCAGTTTGTACCACAGCATGTGCCCAGTGTTATACCTGTGGGTATGAGGGGTTGGTTCCAACGTGCATGAAAACAGCAGGGAGCTGCAGTGCCAACCAACCCAACGTGGATGGTGGTGCTGCAATCGTTCCTTTTACTGGCACGTGCGTCGATGGCGTGTGCAAAACGGTGCGTGGTATTATATGGAGGTGTTGGGCAATATGGTGCATCATAGAAGCATGTTTGTACCCACCAACCACAGAGTGATTGTGGTGGAAAGAATGCAGAAGACATCTGCCGCCGTGATGGGGGTGATAATGAAGAGGAGGGCGACGTGGAGCCCAACGGCAAGTGTAAAGCATTAAACAGCCCTCCCAATGGTCTTACAACTTCCGTGCTCTACTGCTTGCGTGATGCTGCAAAAGTATGTGTCTGGTGCTGGGGTGTGAGTATGTGCACTTTGTGTTTACATCTCTTTGTATCCCCGCCCGCCACAGTGCACACAAGAGGATTGCCAAGTGTGCAAGAAATGCAAGCGCAACAAGGGCTGTGAGGTTGATGCAAGTGCATCATGCAATTCCGAAAGGAATGGCCAACTTGTCGGGGAATGTAGCAGCAGTGGCATATGTGTTACAGAGCCTTGCAAGAATAAAAACACGGATGACTTGTGCGATGTGCCAGGCAGCGGTCGCAGAAACAATGGCAAATGCAGGCCTGGACCGCACTCTAATGGCCCTGATGATGCCGTGTTGTTCTGTGTATGTTGGGATGCATAGGAATGTATGGTTCATCCACTGGTCCCTTACCATTCCCCAATTCCGATTCTCAGGATGCAAGGCCACAACCCATTTGTGCATGTGCCCCATGCTTCAAATGTGCCTACAGCCAGAGCACTGGCAACCCCGTATGCGAATTGGATGACCAAGCAACAAGCTGTGATGCATTCCAGCCTGACTTGGACGGTGGTCCTGCCACAGTGCAATTCACCGGCACTTGCAGTGCCACAGGAGTGTGCAAAGCGGTATGGAGTGTTGTTACTGTACTTGAATTTTCTGTTAGACACTGACACAAACGCATCACGTTCAAAACATCACAGCCTCAATGCAGCACCCAAGGGGCAAACTGCTTCCGTGAGGATGGAGAGGATAACACAGGTAGCAATGGCCAAACCTTGTCCAATGGTGTGTGCACGGTCGATCCCACAAACAGTGATCCGCCAAGTGGGAACACACCTGCCGTGCTCTACTGCTTGCGAAACCCTGCTCAGGTATGCCTTTTTTTTGGGGGGGGGGTGAAATTGCCGGCAAATGACATGCTGTTCTTTTCTACCACCACAGTGCACACAAGCGAGTTGCCAAATTTGCAAGAAATGCAAGCGAAACAAGGGCTGTGAGATTGACGCTGGCACAAAGTGCAACACCGAGCGCAATGGGCAGCCAGAGGGCGAATGCGACAGTAGCGGTGTGTGTATTGCAGACCCATGCAAGAGTAAAAATACAGATGACCTGTGCGACGTCCCTGGTACTGGGCGCAAGAAAAATGGCAAATGCAAGCGTGGACCGCACTCCAATGGGCCTGATGATTCCGTGTTGTTCTGTGTACGTGCATTAGGGGGGAGTGGTTGGGGGGCATACTTGGTTTTTGAGGTTGCAAACAACCATGTTCTTTCCCACCTTTTACAGGAGGCAAGGCCAGCTGCGTCCTGTGTGTGCCCACCATGCTATACATGTGATTATGATGACGAAACAGGGGATTCCATATGTGTGCCTCAAAGTACGGGCAGCACCTGCACTGCCATCCAGCCGGGACCTGATGGGGATACTATCAATAGTGTGACCTTCAGTGGTACATGCAGTTCCACGGGTGTTTGCATAACGGTATGTTGTGTCTGTGGGATGTGTATGGTTTGCTCTACCTGTGTTACACATTCAGCTCTAACACACACAGAACGACTGCGCGGGGTTGACCACAACTTCGGCATGCACACGAAACGGAGACAATGGGAAATGTACACAGGATGGCACAAACAATGGCATCAATCCTGCAGTGCTGTTTTGCCTGCGCGACCCTGCCAAGGTATTGTGAACATTGATATTGTGAACATTGAGATCGTACTTGTGGTTGGTGTCTATGCACGCCTTCATCTGTGCGCCCACCCATACTACACAGTGTACCGCTGCCGATTGTTCTGTATGCCAAGAATGCAATCGCAATGTGGGTTGTGTGAATTTGTCATCAGGCACCTGCGACCCGGGCATCAGCGGCCAAACTGGCACATGCACGAATGGAGTGTGTACTGCGGTATGTTTCCATAGTGTGTGACCGCTGTGTACATGCCCATGTGCATCTATTCACACGTGTACAACACAGGCACCATGCATCAACAAGCAACCAGAAGATGATTGTACTGTGCCACAACCTGTGGAGAATAGTCAAGGCAACTGCAGGACACGGACGCTTACAAGTCCAGTGCCTGGCCAGGCATTTGCGTGCATTGAACGGCCTTTGCCATCACCTTCTCCTCCACCACCACCCAGTCCAGCAATAGCCCCCTCTCCAGTACCACCACCCAGTCCAGAAATAGCACCCTCTCCAGTACCACCACCCAGCCCAGAGATTGCACCCTCCCCCACACCTCCACCCAGTCCAGAGATTGCACCCTCCCCCACACCTCCACCCAGTCCAGAAATAGCACCCTCCCCCACACCTCCACCCAGTCCAGAAATAGCACCCTCTCCACCACCTCCACCCAGTCCAGAACCCGCACCCTCTCCACCACCTCCTCCAAGTCCAGAGGAAATCGAACTGGAGGGGGACAAGCGCGCTCTCGGCATCTCGCTGTTTGGCAACATCCAATGCGACGAGGGTGCTGCCGAGGAGGGTTGCCGTAGCGATGTGAAAAGTCAGAGCCAGTGTTCTGCCAGTTGGGAGTTCAAGGTATGCTGGGACAATCTCTCACAGCAACGCGTTAGGTACAGCAATAGTACCCTCCAACCCTCCCTCACAGGCTAGCAATGGCCGCTATGAGGTGTCGGGTGCTGGTGCATACTATGTGAGACGCGACAAAACAGTCTACGTGTTTGAAGTGTGCGAAGGCAGCGCCAACAACTGTGGCCCTGTACAAGGATTTGCCCTTGGTGTGCAGTCAACTGTAGAGGTGGTGCGTGGCGGGTCTTTGTCAGCATGCGATTATGGAATGACAACAGCTCTGTCGTTGACTGGTGGCAAACGGAATGGGGCCTGTACCGAGTTTGATGTGATCTTGGAAGGCCGTGTGCCTATAGCTCGTTTGTGCCGTGTCGTTGTCACCAGCAACGGTGACACTGTGTTTTTCAGCAGTCCAAGTGGTGGCTGTGCCTTTGTTGTACAGGGCAGCGTGTGTTCTGCGTTTGGAGGTATGCCAGAAATCCAACTCGCTGACGTACTCACCTCGAGCAGGAACTTTCAATAATCAAAATGTCGTATTTGCTGCTGCTGGTATTAGTATTGAGTTTGTATGCACTTGATGTTTGTTGGACTTTTTGAAAAGGGTGTCTGTTCCATACTCTGTTGTTGTTGCTTGCTCACATCATTTCACAAACCGTCATTCCAGAACTACACTACACTGCACATATTAATTGTACTGTAACCTTGCGCTTGTCTTTTCCGGTTTATCACGAGAGCATGCCAAGCGAAACCAACGCTGTGCCGTGCGAAACCGATGCAACCAGGAGCTACATTGAACCTCGTTTCGTACTCTCTCAATGAGCGCGTTATCAGCCCTACCTCAGCGATTCGAGTCCAGTAAGACACTCTTGTTCGACTAGGAATGACGTTGAGGACGTTCACAATAGCACTGGTCATCTGGGCTGCAGCTGGTGCGCAAGCGGACAGTGGTGAGTCAGTGAAGGGTGTTGCACTTGCAAAGTCCACCAGTCGTGCAGGACGAGGCCTGCTCAGTGAAGAGTGTGAATGCCCACCAGGGCAGGTGTGCAGGGGTGGGAATAACGACCGCAGACGGTTGCTGGACCAGTACCAGTGTGTTCCTGAGGAAAGCCCATCACCCAGGTTTGTTTGAATTGGCACAAATGCTCCCTTGCTCATCTTTCTGCACAACACGCGTATTCTCCATTGTACAGCGGTGAAAACGGAAATGAGAACAGTGGTAAGGAAGAATGTGAACAATACTGCGAATCAGGAGGGAAGTGCAAAAAAATCGACTGTGAGTGGGTGTGCGTACAGGCACCTGCTGAGCCACCCTGTTATTCACCCCAACCGTCAGAGGCATCACCACAGCTTGCCCTACCACCTATGGAGCCCTCCCCAATCCCAACAGAGCAGCCCGCATCACCACCTCTTGCCCTACCACCCGTGGAGCCCTCACCCATCCCAACAGAGCAGCCCGCATCACCACCTCTTGCCCTACCACCCGTGGAGCCCTCACCCATCCCAACAGAGCAGCCCGCATCACCACCTCTTGCCCTACCACCCGTGGAGCCCTCACCCATCCCAACAGAGCAGCCCGCATCACCACCTCTTGCCCTACCACCCGTGGAGCCCTCCCCCACCCCAACAGAGCAGCCTGCATCACCACCTGTTGCCCCACCACCTGTCCAGCCCTCCCCCACTCCAACAGAGCAGCCCGCATCACCACCTGTTGTACAACCACCCGCGGCGCCCTCACCCACCATAACAGTGCAGCCTGCCTCGCCACCTGCTGTACAACCACCTGTGGAGCCCTCGATCAGCCCTGCTACACAGCCTGCATCTCCTCCTCCCCCCCCACCACAATCCCCAGCCACCTTGCCACGTGTGCCATTACCCTCCCCCTCCAACGAAGAGCCACCACCGCCCAGCAGTCCTTCTTTTGTACCATCCCCTCGGGATGGGGAATCACCAGCGATTCTCTCGAGGTATGCTGTGATTTGCACCATGCATGTGTCCCAATGAGTACCCACATTCCCTGTGCAAACTCAACAGCCCTACCCAACCAAGTGTCAGTCCCTCGGTGCCAACCAGCAGCCCTTTGCAAGGGGATTTACTGCGAGCACCATTGTCACCCGGCAATCTCTTGTTATTGTCAAGGTACGAATTGGGTTGTACAATGCATCCTTGCATCCACACACACACACACACACACATACCACAGCAGCCCCCTGACACAATCACGCAGCTTGTCCCCCGAGCTGCAAACAAGCTCGCCGTCTGGTGGTCAAGCATCCTCACCTGGAGGCACAAGTCCAGTCGGTGCAGCCCCAAGTAGCCCATCCCTCAAACCCACTGAAAGCCCCAGCAACACGCGTGTGGACCAAGCCGGCTCACCAATGCCACCCAGCAGCCCTATCGGACCTGCACCATCAAGCCCAGGCAACATCGCTCCCTCGTCCCCGCCAGAGTCACAGAGGATAGGCTTCCTGTCGCTGTCCAATACCGATGTCCCATTGGAAGCGCGCCGCACGCTTTCTATGGAAACATTCTTGCCACCATCGCTTGTAGAGGCGCTCAACCTGAGCATATGCAAGGATGCACAGGGGCAGGTTGCCGGTGGTGCAGAGGAGGCATGCAGGGAGCGTGGTGTGTGCTCCACATGCTGGAACTTGAATGTATGTTGGTGGTGCAGGTGTCTAGACTGTGTTTTGATGTTCCTACACACGGCTGATCTGCATCTTACAACAGGCTGCAGCTGCATTCAGCATCACAGGCATCGCCGAATACGATGTCGATACAAGCTCTACACGATACACATTTACGGCCACCCCTTTGCCCGGCGCACCATGCGGCCAAGTCACAGGCATTGCACTCGCCGTGCCGCCGGGCCTTGCCAGCATACCGGGGCCCACCGACACGTGTGACATCGGTCTTCGCTCTGCACTGCAATGGCAGGGCAGCAGCGGGTTTACGGTACGCGTGATGGGTGTTATTTCTTTGGGTGGTGTTGTACAACGCACCCTGAAGAACATGTTCAACATCACTGCCATCACTGCAATCTTCCCCAACGTAGGCAACCATTCCGGGGCGTATGGACGCGAGCCGTTTTTGTCGGTCCCGCTTTGCTGTGGGCGATGGAGTCAACACCATGTTTTCAGCGCCGGCCGGGGGTTGCGTGATGGTTGTTTTTGGCACCGAATGTTGTGCAGCTGGCGTTATGCAGTAATGATGGTAGTATTGTGCACATACATATATTCGACAACAATGTGGAATGTAACAAAACGCATACGTTACACCTGCCTTTAGTACCAGCCAAATCAACCCCAAAGATCAAAAGATCACCCAACATAAAACACAATTAATACGCCTGTGTGCCATCACCATCCACGATCACGTCCTTGAATGACCCACCACCAGGAATCATTGGCAGGACATGCTCAATATGTGGCACCATGACATCCAACAAAAATGGGCCCGGGGTGTCGAGCATTTCCCGGATTGCCGCTCGCAGGTCTTCATAGCGCACCACGCGCTTGGCTGGTACACCAAATGCCTGGGACATCTTGACAAAATCGGGGTAGATGTCTGCCTCCTCTTGTGTCTCATGCCACTCTGCTTCCTGTGTGGTTGGGTGGGGTGTACGTGGTGTGTGTGTACATGTGTGTAATCATAGCGTCACACAACCATGACCAATTTGCTTCACAACAACAACAATCCCTCCCAACAACATACCTTTCGCCCCAAATATGTATGTGCACGGTTGGCCTTGTAGAAGCGATCCTCCCACTGCACCACCATCCCCAAGTGCTGATTGTTGAGGATGAAAATCTTTGTCTCCAATCCCTCCACAGCTGCCGTTGCAAGCTCCTGGCAGTTCATCACAAAGCTCCCATCCCCGTCAATGTCCACCACCACACGTTTGGGTCGGCCATCCTTCCCATCAAACGCTGCAGCTGCCCCAAGCGCTGATGGCAAGCCGAAACCCATGGACCCCAATCCACCAGAGGTTACCCATCGTCGTGGCTCATCGAATTTGTAATACTGTGCTGCCCACATTTGGTGCTGCCCCACGCCCGTAGTCACAATGGCCTCACCCTTGGTTTCCTCCCACAACATCTGTTGGGGGTATGAGAAATGGAGTGTATTCATGTGTGTACAAGAACATTCAGATACAATCTGTCCATACTATTTGATGCAAAACACATGCTGCATTGTTTCCTCATACACACAACCTCCTTGGGGTAAATTCCACAACAACACAAACAACACATCCCATGCTCAACCACACATTCCACCTGGACAGCAGTACTACACTGCAGTACTGCAGTTCTACACGACCACCACCAACACACCTCGATAGCACGCTGTGGCACGATCACATCCTCACGCTGGGGGTATGTCAAGGGAAAATCTTGACGCTTGGCATCCACGTTTGCCCGCCATTCACTATACGAGTCACTTGGAAGGGGCTGTGCGTCCAATGCCTTGTTGATGAGCTGCAGTGCAGGCTTGACATCTGCACACATCATGATGTGCGCCTGTGGGGTATGTGGTGTGTGGTGTGTGTATTGATGGGAGCACTTGTGTGGATTGGGTGTGTTCGCGCATCGGTGTGTGCAGACGCAGCATAAGTGGTGCAAGTACATCTTTCGACGTCACAAAACGTTTCCACCACACCCATACACCCCCCCCCAAATAATTAACACCCACCTGCTTGTTTTTGTTGATCTCTGCAGGGTCAATGTCAATATGAACAATGCGTGCCCGTGATGCAAATGCCTCCAGCTTGCCAGTGACACGATCGTCAAAGCGCACACCAAATGCCAACAACAAGTCGGCTTCATTGATGGCATAGTTGGCGTACACAGTACCGTGCATGCCCAACATCTGTTGTTGTTGTTGTTGTGTGTTGATGTGAAAAACACCTTGATGTAGTAGTCAAACCTACCATACACATGTGTTTTACACCTCACATACACCACACAACCCCCCCACTTTGCACACCTGCAGAGCCAAGGCATCAGTCTCAGGGTAGGTCCCCAGCCCCATCAACGTCTGTGCCACTGGAATATTGGTGCGGGCCACAAACGCCCTCAACTCCTCTGAAGCATCCAAGCACCCACCACCCACATACAACACAGGCCTCTTGGCCTCCTTCAGTGCAGCAATGATGTCTGTCACTGCCTTGGCGTCTGGGGGTGGGGGCAGGCGGGACATGTAGCCAGTGATGGCCATGGGGGCGTCCCAGTCGGGGACTGCCAGCTGCTGTTGAATGTCTTTGGGGACGTCGACGAGCACGGGACCAGGTCGGCCAGTGCGTGCGAGGTAGAATGCCTGTTGGGTGATGAATGTTGTTGTTGTTATTGTTTTGTTAATGAACAAATGGCCATTGGGAAACACGTTAGTAGTTCACTATAATGAGCATACGTTGTGTGTGTGTCTCTCCACACACACACCCTCCCCCCCCCACAACCCACCTCCTTCATGATACGGGGCAAGTCATTGATGTCCATCACCAGGTAATTGTGCTTGGTAATGGGGCGCGTCACCTCCACAATGGGTGTCTCCTGAAACGCGTCTGTACCAATCATACGACGCGGCACCTGCCCAGTGATGGCAACCAGCGGCACAGAGTCTAGTAGGGCATCAGCCAGGCCAGTCACCAGGTTGGTGGCACCTGGGCCACTGGTGGCAATGCACACACCCACACGACCAGTCACCTTGGCATACCCTTCAGCTGCGAAAATCTCACCCTGGGGGGGTGGGAGGTGTCATGGGTATGCTGCTGACCGAAGATGATGCATTGATTGTAGATCAATTGTGTATCATGTGCGTGGATTACGTGTGTGGATTACGTGTAGATCATGTGTGCATGCACATGTGTACCACATCCACGTGTGCACCACATCCACGTGTGTACCACATCCTCAACAGACCAGGCAACTGTACCTGTTCGTGGCGGCACAGGATGTTGCGAATAATGGGGCTACGTGTCAATGCCTGGTGGATCTCCATAGAGGCACCACCAGGGTATGCAAACAACGTGTCCACACCCTCACGCTCCAAGCATTGCACAAGAATGTCGCAACCCTTGCGGGGCTGGTTGCCATGGCGATCAGTCCAGGGACGTGGTCCTGGCTGTGCGAGAGATGCCTTGGCTGCTTCCCGTGCAGCAGCAAGCTGTGTTGAGGAGCGTAGTGTGAGTATCGTGTCGTTGGTGTGAGTATCATGTCCCACCCTCATCAAAAACACACACCTCGGCAGGGGAAGCACCATCCTGAAGTACAATACCGTTGGCCTTGGCGCTGGCCTTGCCGGGCTTGCTTGGTTTTGCGGCTGCGTTGCAGGCCAACCTGCTGCAGCGGCTTGGTGGTGCAACACGTGGCATGCCCTGTTTGAGCAAATACAACTATCATTGTGCGTGGCTGCAGCGTGTGCAAAACATGGCCACACAAACACACCAGTTTGGGCTGCTTGACGTGCTCGCCAACGCGTATGCAGCCACCCTCGGTGGATGTGAAAGCCGCTGCCTGGTGCATGTCGAAAGCACGTAGGTGTTTTGTGTACTTTTTAGCTACTGAAAATGAACCTAGCTGTGCAGCAAACGTGCTCGTGGGCCAGCGCTCAGCCAAGAAGCACTAGGAAGATCGTATCACAAACGCTGTGTTTGCACAAATGTGCGAGCTGCTTTGGCGGCTGGCTAGTACACGCTGCCTGGTACAGGCGTACAATTGCGTTGCTGTATGGTTTGTGCGCGATGATTGCTCTAGGGAGAAACTGAGAAACTGTTTGTGTTTTATGTTGTCGGGACGGAGGTGTGAGGAATGCTGGTCATCCAGAGCCGGATGAGTGTGGTGCTGTTGTCCTGTGTGTGGCACTGTGACGCAGTGTGTGCCTTGCACACAGTGCGTCACAAGACGCAATGGTGTGTGTCCAACAGAAAGCTGGTGCGGGGAGCACTAGGGCCCGGTGTTGCAGTGGTGTGCATGCAGTGGCGGGTGTGGGTACATGGCAGCAGGAAGAGCAGGGCCAACGTGGATGTGGATGTGTGGCCACACACCCACAACGGCCAAACAGGCATCATCTAAATCTGTGCACACGTCACCTTGCTTTCAGCACCCTAGAAACGTACCCAACTCCGCACCCACATATGCTGCTGCCAATTCACTCAATTGATTGGTCACTGGCTCATGGTTGTTTTTAAGTGTTGTTTACGTACGTGAAGTTGTACGCACCAGAAGAGTTTTCATTTCTTTTGCACCTTTCTGAACCCCTAGCATCATCGGCATTAACCTAGCATACTGAAAGGTGTGAGATTTATGGCGCGCCTTGAGTGTTGTAAACCACAGAAAGATCAAGTCCAGCGGAAACCCCATCGCGCAACTCTAATAGTCGTTGTGAACCAACAACTGTTGTCATCATTGCAAACACAGGATAGTCATGCCGCCCGACCGTGTGCTCAACCACACCACCACCCAGAACTTCCAATCGATAAGGGACAAGTTTACATCCTATGAGCAAGTGCAACAGAGCCTCAATGATGCTGGCTTGGAGAGCAGCAATCTCATCATTGCCATAGACTTCACAAAGGTACTGATGTGGTAAAGACATACGCAACGTGTCAAAACACCTCGTGATGGACCATCCACCCTCACCCAACAGAGCAACAACTGGACCGGCAAGGACAGTTTCCATGGAAAGAGCTTGCACAGCATTGATCAAGGACAGCTCAATCCATATCAGGAGGCCATTATTGCCATATCACGCTCACTTGAGGCATTTGATGACGACCAACAGTATCCAGTGTTTGGCTTTGGCGACTGTACGTGCTTTGTGGACATTTTCCCGTGTATTTTCTCCCCATGTCATTACATGTATACGCATCGTACCACATCGTACCACAGTTACAACCAAGGACCATTCGGTGTTTCATTTTCTCCCTGATGGGCGTCCATGCGATGGCCTGGATGAGGTGCTGCAGCAGTATGCGTGTGTGGCACAGCATGTACAGCTGCTAGGGCCTACAAGCTTTGCACCAGCCATACGCCAGGCAATGCGCATTGTGGAGGAATCCAACAATGAGTACCACATCTTGATCATCATAGCTGATGGACAGGTGTGGGTTGTTGGAGCTGTGGGTTGTTGGAGCTGTATGCTCGGGGCTACACACACGCACCCACACTCTCTTTGGGTTCACAACACACCACCTTGAATACACACTTGACATGGCCACAGGTGACCAATGCTGCTCCCACTGTGCAAGCTATTGTGGATGCATCCAAACTGCCATTGTCCATAGTGGTGGGTGGAGAAAGATGGGAAACCCATGCAAGAATGCCCATACAAAAACAAGTATGTCCGTTGCTATACACTGCACCCTGCCATATCCACCACACAGGTTGTTGGTGTTGGAGATGGCCCATGGGACGAGATGAAGGAATTTGGTATGGGGTGGATACCAAGCTGTTTGGAATACACACATGTTATTCGTGCACCACCTTTTGAATAACCTACACAGATGATAATCTTCCTGATCGTACCTTTGACAATTTCCAATTTGTAAACTTTACATCTGTGATGGCAGACACAGCAGGACAAGCTTCCACAGTACGCGAAGCACAGTTTGCCATGCGAGTGCTGATGGAAATCCCCGAGCAATACAAGGTATATTGGGGTGCATGATTGGAACACACAAATTGGAAAATAGGGCTCATTGGTTGCAATGGAAAATATGACTTTTGTTTTGCACACAATAGAACCTCTAACACAAACAAGTACCACTGCTTTCTGTTCCCAGTTGATCCGCCAGCAGGGGCTGCTCGGTGCCACACCTACAGGCATGACGAGTGGGTATTCGCAACCCTCGCCACTGCCAGACCGTGTTCGCACAGCAGTACAACAACAACAAGGTGCCCCTGCTGCTGCGACACCAGCACCACCAACTCCTAGCGGTATGGTTGCATGTGCGGTGTCTTGCAGCACATGTGCCCCCACCAACACACCCTTGTACCACACCACAGCACCACCCGCGCAACCAGCACCACCCGCATCACCAGCTGCAAGAGGGAACGACCCACAGCAAAACTACCTGTGCCCGATTACGCAGGACATCATGCAGGATCCAGTTGTTGCAGCAGATGGCCATACATATGAACGAACTGCAATTCAGGCGTGGATGGATCGCAGGGGAGAGCAATGGCCGTCACCCATGACCAACCAGATGATAGAGGGCAACGCCCTCATCCCCAACCACAACTTGCGCAGTGCAATCAGGCAGTATGAGGCTGAGGTGCAGCAGGCGCAGCGGGCAGAACAAGCGTTTTTGTAAGATCATGTGTGTACAGGGCGCCATCATGAAGAAAAAGCAACTTGTTGAAACCACTAATTGTGTGAATAGTTGGAATAGTGTGTAAATCAACTGGTCATCATGTGGATGCTACGATTGTCAAGAGGCACGTCGTTGGTGCTCCAAAACACACGGCATCTGCATGCTCACCAGCCCTTTCCCCGCCTGTCACGAGGCTTTACGGTACATCAATGCTACGTGCAGCACAGTATTCATGCTGCAGATCAAGATTACAACCATAAAACACAGGCAGCAGCTTTGCAAGAACAAGATGCAGAACATGAACCAGTACAACGAATGTGCATGGTGCCCCTACGTGAGCGCCCAGCATCACACAACACTAGCTGGAAGGAACTATGGGGGTTTTACAAGGAAGCCAACCGGATAATTGACAATGTGGCCGACCTGCTGCAATCCATCGACAACGGTCCTGATCGACGAGAACTGCGACGCGAACTGGAGTGGCTGTTGGAGGATGCCATTGCTGGTGTGGACCAGTGGAAGGAAACAGAAGCATCCATCAATCGCTGGGGGGAGACGTTGGATTTGGCAGGCGCCACGTGGCCCCGCATACTACGCAACTCTCGGCGCATCGAAGACGCCCAGCTGCAGCTGCGGGCCCCTTTGGATGTGCTTGGTGTGTTGGGGTGGTGTGTGTTGTGGTGGTGAGCATTACTTTTTTGTTTGAGTTTATACGTAATGCACAATGCACATCACATGCAGAAACATGTCTCAGAGAAACCCATTTCATACACATGCATACACACCCACCACATGTACAAACACAGAGGCATTGTGGCAGCAGCGTGTAGGATTGCGGCGGCCTTTACAATATCTTGTCAATGCTGCATTTTGGAGGGACCTGGTGCTAGCAGTGGGGCCAGGTGTCCTCATCCCTCGACCAGAAACAGAAGAGGTGGGTGGGTGGGTGGGTTTGCACAGGGTGAATGGGTGGGTTTGCATGGGTGGGTTTGCATGGGTGGGTTTGCATGGGTGGGTGGGTGGGTTTGCACACAATGTGTAGGTACCTCACAGGTTGTGGTGCACACATGCTATCAACACATGCTATCAATACATCACACAAAACACAACACATCACACACCACACCACACATCATACAACACATCACACAGATTATTGACATAGTACAGAAAGCTATGCGAGTGGCAACACCAGAGTTTGCAGAGGGCATGTGGGCAGATGTGGGAACAGGAAGTGGTGCATTGGCATTGGGACTTGCACACACGTTTCCTAGCATACGACATGTATGTTTTGCCAGTGAGATTGTGAAGCATTGTTGCGGATGTGTACACCAACATGCATGTGCCTGTATACATGACATGCACGTGTACATGGTACCACCCATGCACAACAATACATATGCACACCAATGCCCTGTGCATTCCCATCACCTGCAATTGCCCTGTCACCAATTCCCTTGTCCAACCAAACAATCCCCAACAGGTGTATGCAACAGACATCAGTGCTGATGCACTGGAGTGGGCAAAATACAATGTACAGCGATTGGGCATGCAGCAACGGGTCACTTGTTTGCATGGGCATCTGCTCACCCCACTAGCAGAATTGGGACTCAAGGGGAAGCTATCAGGCATTGTGAGCAACCCACCATATATCCCCAAGGTATACTGCACGTGCCCAGCAGCATGCCACCTGTCACGCACACGTTTGTTACAAAACACCGGCAACCACCATGCAACCACCCCCCACACAACACACACAACCCAACTCAGGCCAACATTGCGACACTGCAAGCAGAAGTAGGCAAGCATGAGCCACACTTGGCGCTCGATGGGGGGCCCGGGGCAGGCGTGCGCGTGTTGGTGCCAGTCTACCAGGCAGCACTTGACTACCTTGCCCATGATGGCATGCTGGTGCTGGAGACCAATGGTAAGGATCAGGCAGAGGCGCTGCAGGGGCAGATGCAGGGCTATCAAAAGAATGTGTCGCTGGATGGCGGGAAATCAGTGACGGCGAAATATGCGTCGGTGGAGGTGGTGCATGACCTATTTTGCGTGCCACGATTTGTGGTTGCACATGCTGCACACGGATAGTGACATACCAATGAATGTATACGCAACAATGAACGTATATGCATTGTTGTAGAATGAACCGAGGGCATAGGATGGATGTTACAACAACAATGGTACTTATGCAGCAGCTGCATCTCCCCTCTGCAAAAAAAAGAGGGTCCCAACAAAAAAGTAGTACAAAAACGCAAATAAACGTTTTGATTTCTCTATGCAGGTGACCCATCCTGCACTCTTGCTGGTTGGTACAGACAACGAGCAGGCAGCAGCAGCAAATGGGTGGGCTTTTTGTGCATGATCCAAAACACAATGCGTGCAACAACCCTGAAAAACACTCTCACTGCTGAACAATGCTCAGTCCATGACCACAGCATGCAGCTGGATTCAACATAATGATGAACAACAGCAACAACAACACATGCAGGGGAAAAGGGTGTGCACTTGTACGTGTATGCGCACTGTGTGGTGGTACAGTATGGAAGAACAAAACACCATAAAGGCAGGGATACGACGGGGTACATAGGGGAGGGATACAACAGGGTACAGACAACATCATGTACCATGGATGAAGATTAAAAACACACATGATAACGTGGGGGGAAAGAAACATGATGGTTGAAGCTACCCATGCATGTGCCGCATGTGTTTTGGCAAAGGCATACATAAATGACACACAAAACAACAAATATTACCAGGCGAGTACGCTATACAATGGATTCATGTGTCGAGCACGCTGCACATGTACAGCAGGTTGCCCGGCCACACTATGTTGGGCACTGTTGGATACAGTTTTATGTAACTGTGTCTGTAGGTATACGCTGTGACTGTCTCTAGAGGTATGCACATAGTAGTGCACTTGGTGTATGAGTGATAATGATGACATGTACATTAGCATTTCTGGCCTTCATAAGGCTCGGACAAGAGGGGTTCCTGTGGGTGGGACAGAGGGGTACATTGTCAGACCAGAGGAGTATATTGTCAGAACAGAGGAGCATATGGTTATAGTTGGTTGCAGGCAAGAAAACACATTGACACAAAAACACTTGCAACAAAAACATGAACAGCATATGGGCCTACCTGGAGCTGCTGCTGCGTTTCTGTTGGCGCAGGCGCCCATGCGGCACTGCATGCCCATGGCAACGCCACCATTCCCCATGCACTGCTAGGACCTTCCCCTCTGTGTGGCACAGCTGGTGGGTTGTCTGCGAGTGGCGCATGCTGCAACAGGTCATCGTTGTCATCCTCGTCGTCTGCTGCCATGTGCCAACATGGCTGGTCAACATGATCGGCGTTGACCAAGTCGTGCACGCCGACATACGCGACACAAAGTGCTGCAGACGCTGTGTGTGTGTGAAGATAACACAGTGGAATACAGGGGGAATACAGGGGGAATACAGGGGGAATACAGGGGGAATACAGGGGGAATACAGGGGGAATACAGGGGGAATACAGGGGGAATACAGGGGGAATATGTGCAGATACATCATATGTGCATGCACATGAGCATACCCACAGAGCACACACCCACACACATACCAACCAATAGCGCAGCAGCAAGCATGAGCAGGTGGCATCGCAACAACATGGTGCGAGGTGGTCGTTGATTTACAGACGTCACCGTCACCATCATTGCGCCGTCGCTGCGCACATGCCCCAGCGCATTCCCGGCACTGTGCAGACGCACCCCGCTCCCTACCCCGCTGTGCTCGTTGCTTGACAATTGCAGCGAGGTGTCCATGGGGCTGCCCATGGAGACTGTTGCCTGGGTCAGTGCATGTGTGAACTGACTCATGCTTCCGGGTGTGAGGAGGGAAAGGGAAACAGACAGCAGAGGGGTGCTCCAGCGATGGGCCCTTCGAAAGTGCTCCAAGCGAATGACAGCCGCACTGGCCTGTGTTTTTTGGGGGGGGGTACATATACACTGTATTTCATACAATCATGCTTGTGCAGGGTGCACATAACAAAACAGATCATACAAAACGCATACAAAACACTCACACACAAACCCCATACCTGTGCCAAATCACCATCCAGCAGCACCGTCACCACCAGCCGCGACCCCACCCTATCCAGAAGCACATCCCTCAGCTGCAACCCCCCCCCTGCTTCAGTCACCAGCAGCAATGCCTCATCACTGCCATCCAACCACACTGGGATGCCAGGGTTGGACACAGACACAGTGCCTTCTTCCTCCATATGTACACGCTGCATAAGAGCAGCATCCCGTGCCGCCTGCTGCTGCTCGTGCTGCTGGAGGGGGAGCGGATGTTTTGTGCGAAACTGCTGGGCCTTTGAGTCGAGGGGTTGTGACAGCAGGTCTTCTGGGTTGTCCCACATTCGTAGGCCATGGTGTTGGTCTTTTGCAGGGGTGTTTCCTGTGTTTTCATCACTAGCAACCGCATCACCAAGCACCACGTCCAGCTTGCGAGGGATGCTTCCAAAGGACAGGTCATTTGCATCGGATCGCTGTTCACCCCGGGCTGGCACACCACCCTGCCTTTGCATACCACCCTGCTTCACACCACCCTTCTCCATACCACCCTGCTTGTGCAGGGAGTTTCGTCCCACATCCTCCTTGCCCATCACAGCTTGCGCAGCAGCAGCAGCAGCAGCAGCAGCAGCAGCATGTTCTCGAGCAGCTTCCTGCTCCAATGCCAGCACATCCGGGAATGCGCCATACACATCATCCTCGTCTGTCATGGATGCACGTGCTCTTGTAAGTGGATCATCCAATATGTAGGAATACTCATCTGCGAGTGAATACACATCGGTGGCTGGAACATCCACACGGGCATCATCCAGGTAGTCTTCTGCACCAAACCATGCTGATGCATCTGCTGGCTGGTTGTGCTGGACAAGCCCTGGCTGCTGTGAAAACACCTCATCCCACATGTCCTCATGAAAATTACCACCTTTCTTTTGCAAAAAACGCACTTCATTAAGTTGTTGTTGAGGATGTTTTTGCTGTGGGAGTTTTTCGTGTGGGTGTTGTTGAGGCAGCACATCATTCTCTGCTGCATGGTGCCAGTCATTGGGGGCAAAGGGGCGCAGGTCCTTCACTACCACACCACCACCTGCCCCTACCAAATACCCTGGGTGCGTGGGGTCATCATGGGGTGGCCATGATCCTGCACTGTAGGGGTGATTGGTGGGTGGGGCACGGGTGGAGGTGACAAGTTCTCGCACATGGGCAGCTGCAGCAACACTGTGTGTTTTGGAGGTGGGTGGGGTTGGGAGGGGGTTATATGGTGATACAACATCCTCTCAGGGGTAAGGGATATGAAAACGGCATGTGGTGGATGTGATATGTGACGCAGATTCAACATCATCATCATGGTCAACTTCCACCACATGTCCCCACTATCCACTCGCAACACCACACCACCACACCACAACAGCATACGTGTCGTAATACCACTGCCGCCATGCCTCCCCCGCCCACACGTTGGGGTGCCGCAGCAAGGAGGACGCACCCATGGCACTCCGCTGCGCAACCTCCAGTGCGTGCTGCTGCTGACGGCGCCACCATGAGAGGGGGGTCCATGATGGTGGGGGTCGACCATGGGGGAGGGAGTCTGGTGTTGCCTGTGTGTATGTGTTTATGTTTGTGTGTGTGTGTGTGTATGGGTATGCATTGGTTGGTCTTGTGTTGTGCATGTTGTGCACAAACACCAGTACAAACACCAAACACTACTACCTCATAAGATGACTGTGTGAGTTGTGCCGCTTGCGCGGCAGCATGCAGCAAAAGGGTGTTGAGGTCGTCTTCTGTGGAACCACCAGTGCTACCCTCGTTGCGTGTTTTTGTGCTGTTGCCAATCACTGCGTCCAGGAGCTGATTGGCCAGCTCGTCCAGTGAGGATTGCTGTGGTGAGGATGATGTGGGTGAGGATCAGGTGGGTGAGGATCATGTGGGATGTGGGTCAAGATCAACACATGTGCACTATATGGATGATGATGATGATATACGGGATGACAACCAAGCACAACCCTCCAAGTACGCTTGGAATACATACCGGCAGGTGATGGGGCGCTGTAGTGGCCCACAGCTGCTTCAGACGCCGACCACCTGCAAGCACTGGTGTGTCTGGTGCAGCAAGCTCTATTCGCATAGCCAATGGCTGTGCGTCTACTGCTGTGGTGCACAGCAAAATGACTGCTGAGAGCAGCAAAAGGTTGATGCAAGCAGCGCGCATGTCAACAGACCACCCTGTCTCGTGATTGTGTGGGGATTCTGTGGATATGTTACGATGTTGTGTCGTGTGGGAATCTAGTGTACGTGACACGCCCAACAAGTAGTGCAGCACGGGGCAATGTTGTATATACTGCGGAATGGCCCGCCTCAAAACCCACAATCCCCCCCCTCAGCACATCCAGCACACTTTGCGAAAGTCGTGCGTGGGTGTCTGTGGGCAGTATGGAGGCAACAGCGACGAGGCTGGATGCCCCGCCTCGACACACATTGCGTTGTGCAGCGTGCATTCACAGACTCTACAGACTCATCACACACCGTGCAGTGTCCTATTTGTGTAAAAGGCTCGTTGTGTGGCTCGTATACTCTACACTGCTGGATGCCATGATGTAGTCGTATGATGCGTTAATTACTATTTCGTTTGTGTAGCCATGAATGATGCACAAGAAAATTTTGTAAAAGATTATCGTCACGGTGTTTATCAGGTTCGCATGTTCAGGTTTGGGGGAAGTGAGAACGAGCGGCGTTGACCTATGGACCCAGGCTGGACAGTAATGACCAGTGGCTCTGTCACCCGCATGGATGCGCGCCTAGACCAGGTGTTTGTGTGGAAGGAGGCTGCACTAGTATGGTTGGGTTGTGACGGCGGTGCTGGGGACGGTGGTGCCCTGCATGTGGTTGGGTACTCTCATCAGGGTTGCCAACGTATATTGTGCAACGCCCTACACACCCTTTACCCTTGTGATGGCGGCAATTCCACTTGAATGGGCATTATCAACATGGAGCCCCTTGGTGAGGTCTCTTCACTGCTGTGCTTGGACTGTTGACCAATGAGCTGTGCAGACGTCGGTGGAACACTTGCTGGCACATTATCTGGTGTGGCATTGTTGTGTACGTGGTTTTGTGCCGTGTGAAATACTTGGTTGGTGGTCCATTGGGTGGTGTCAACGTTGTGGGGGGCCATGTCGGTTTGCACAGATGCGCTCGCCTGCTGCTGTGTGACCGTGACAGGTGATACCATATGTGGTCATAAATATGCACACACGCACACGCACGCACACACATCCAAGCAGCATGTTTATGGTGGGCAATGACATACCTGCACGACTTCTCCCCCCTCCTCCACCCCCACCCCCCCCTCCTCCACCACACCATGCCGTGCTGTACACGACCCAAACCCCAACGGTGCCCGCAATGGCGTGTCCAGCAAGGCAATCAGCGTCCCGCCCAGCAGTGTCACTATCAGTGGCACAAACATGCTCCATATGCCCCCCACACGGCTCGTCCCAGGCTCGGTTCCGGGAAATAAACAAAGAGTCACCGGAGGTGAGAGTAACACCACGGATAAAAAAATGGCAGTAGAGACGGCTGCATGGAGGTAGTCTGAGGCAGTGGCAGCACAGCGTGGGTCACGTCTGAGTCGGGGGTAGAGTGGTGGGTGCAGGGCAATGCAGCCGCCTGGCAGGCGGAAGATGACGCGGGTGTCTGATTGCTCACACAGTTCATCCTGTGTGTGTGGTAAAGAGGAGGTATAGGTAGGGGTGTCCCTGAAGGGATATGTATGATGTCGACTATTGTTGGTCAATTGTTGTGCATTTGGTATGTAGTACACAGAGAGCACATACTGATAAGGAGAGCAGGAGGCATGTACAGGCAGCGAGGATGACAAACACCACTGTTGCACCCACATCACCCTGCCGCACTTGCCCAGCACCAGTCGTGATGTTGGCGAGCAGCAAAAACACCATTATACTGCCTGATGATGATGGTGTATAGTGATGTAGGAAGGGGGTGGACACATGGTAGACGTGTGCAGCATGGCTGTGATACACATAGTGTGATGTAAAATAACACACCGTGCGACACACATGCCCGTCACCACTCCAACCTGTGGGCATCACAACAGCGAGGCGGGTAAACACGTCATGCTTGCATGCTGCATTGGTATTGAGATTGACCTCAATGGGGGTTGTTGGTGGTGGGAGGGTGTGGATGGAGTAGCGAGGGGGCGAGGATTCTTGAATCACCAGTGGGGGAGGTGCACTGTGAGACAGACCCCAAGTTGTGTGAAACAGAGTATACTCATGCGCAACTCAACACGTGTTGACAGCACGACCAACCTGCTACTAGCGATGCTTGTGGCATGCACCACTGTGTGGCTATGCTGCATGCATGCTGGTGTGCTTTTCACCGGGGTGGTCCGGACACTGATGAGGCGGGGTGATGTGGATGGCGAGGCTGGTGGTGACCGAAGCAAGGTGTCTTGATCAACACTGGCAGCACAGGACACGGATGGTATGCTTTCTGGCGTGCACATCCAGTCTCGCAGGTCGCTGCTGGGAGGTTGCAGTGGCGACGATGATGCAACAGGCTGCAACACATCTGGTGGGTGCAATCCAACGAATAAAGGGCGATCTACACTACTCATGGTTCGTGCGGGATACTGCTGCATTGGGGATGACGGCATCGTGTTCGCCAGAGAGGAGAGGAGGTATCAATGGGTATATATCGATCGTGATTGCTGTGAAGGAGTGTGATTACGACGCCTGCTGTCATAGATATGAGGCTGCGATGTGCACACAGTGCTTTGTATGCCTGCTTGATCAAAACCGCTCCTGGTTGTGGATGATCAGCTGTCTGCAGTTTTTTGCATCATGATTTGCAACACCAGCTTCTGGCATTGGTCACGCATACATTGATCACGCATACTGTTAAAGATCATGCACAAGGCACCGACAAATAGGACAACTGCCATCATCACCGCCAACACCCATCCCAGCATACGAACATCTACCTTGTTGAATACATCCAGAGTGACATAATATGCGTGCGAGCGTCAGGTAAGCATGTGCAAAGTACAGAGCACACCACACAGCAGTGCACACCATCAACCATACATCGTGATGCACTCATAACAGCACCAAGATTGCGTTTCCAGCGGGCACTGCGATGCAATGCGCCGACTGGAACCCTCGAGGATGGATTGCATGTGGTGGTGCAAGTGGTTCGCTCACGGTACGGTCATGATAGTGTTGGACATGGAATGCGCTCCCCCCCCCACCAATATCAAACCCCCACAGGTATTTTGCCTGGGCAAGACAGATGCAACATCAAAGCAGATACAGCACGTGAGCAAGTTGGAAAGCCATGTAGCTGCACTGACGGTCGTTGCCTGGAACCATGGCGACACATCCCGTCAGCAGGAACGCTTGGCCAGTGCCGATGCATCAGGCAAGCTCGTCATCTGGCATCAGCAGCGCCATGACACCCAGCAAGCCACAACATGGCACGAAGCTGCGGTGCTTAGCCGGTATGCTGAGAGGGATATGTGGTTGGGTTATGGTGGGTGGTGCAACAACCTTGTTCTTCATCATCATCCCTCAGGGGTAATGCTGGTGTGATTGCTATGCTGTGGTCTGCAGATGATACACGGATATGTGTACTACATGCTGATGGTGCCCTTGGTATGGCCACACCTGATGGTATGTATGCATGTGCGTGTTCCATTGTTCCACACCACATTTCCTAATACACATCATCTCACCAGGGCGTTGGATTTGGGAAGCTATGGTACAGCCCAAGGGGTGCTGCTTGACCTGGTATCGTGATGGTACCAGTGTATTGGTGGGATGTCAGGGTGGGCAGGCAGCGGTGGTCAATGCACATGGTCAACTGCAAAGCAGCCTGAAAGTGCCGCCTTCTGTGGTGTGTATGGTGTTGGGTGTTGGTGTTGGGTGCTGTTGAAGATGTTGTTGATGATGTTGTCCATGATGCACACCCAGGGTCAAGTGTCCACCACCGCCTTAACCGCTGTTGACTGGGCCCCCACTGCTCGGGGTACAGCAGCCCCTGTGCAGCACCCTCCACTCGCATGTACCACCAGCAACGCATGGTGTGTAGTATAGTGCATGGTGATGTACACACACCTGTTGGTAGGATGATATCATTCACACATCACACACATGTACACCCGCACGGTTCCTCATGCTCGTCTCCACTCAAAATCCCCTCCCTTTTAAAGGTTGTGTTTGGTGGACGACACCCCCAGCAGCACCCCAACCACGGTCAACATGGGTCGCACGTTGACCAAGGTCTCATGGAGCCCCCATGGAGACGTGCTTGCCCTGGTAGGGTGGACCAGTGATGCAGCAACACATGACGCTGCATGGAGCGTGCTGTTCCTCAGCATCACGGGGGATGTGCTTGCAGAGCTCAAGGGCTTGCCTGCCAACCGGGGGCCCCTGCATTCCTTTCTGTGGGACCCTCATGGGGTGGGGCCCCTGATTGCGAGCCCTGAATGCCTGTACTTTGCGACTGTGAGGCACACGCAACCATGGGCATGGTATGGTGGTGGTGTTGGGGGGAGTGGTCATGTGGATGGTCATGTGGGTGAAATGATATGTGACTGTGGGTGGCCATGGTTGGTTTGACTGTGTACACTACATTCATGAAGGAAACCACATACCATACCACAGCATACCCCCACATGCCATGCCTCCATATACGTGTTGCACACAGGATACCAGCAATGCACAGTGCAGCACACATGCATGGGTCGCCCAGGGGTGGTGCACTGGTGATTGCACAAGCAACACAACCTACGGTATGGAGGTGTTGACTATCTTGTGTGGACGCCATGTATACACTATACATATCTGCATACACCATACACACATGTGCATGCACTATGCACGTATGCATGTCCTTGCAATATACAACTATGTACTCCACATCATCATCTCCAATGGGTGTCAGGTTCATTTTGTAACAGCACCCCCTCATGCCCACCACGTGCAAGCACACAATGCAAACACCACCATGTTGAAACATACTCATAAGACTGTCACTGAACTTATCGACATCCAGGTGTGTGTTTGTGAGCTTGTGTGTGTTTGTGAGCTTGTGTGTGTTTGTGAGCTTGTGTGTGTTTGTGAGCTTGTGTGTGTTTGTGAGCTTGTGTGTGTTTGTGAGCTTGTGTGTGTTTGTGAGCTTGTGTGTGTTTGTGTTTGAGTTTTTTACCCTTTCACACAACCCCCACCACATGTGTTTGCACCTCACAGACATCACCACACAACACCCTCTGTTTCCTATCCACCAACACCCTGGCACCCTCCGCCACCACCACCAAAGACCACCAAGGGGACCACATGACCAGCATGCTACTCTGCGACGCACATGGCAACACCCTTGCCACCTTGCTGCTCCCTGGAGAGCCCCTGGCTACTGCCCTTGCTGCTGCACATGTACTCGCAGTCACCAAGGGGGGGAAGCTGTGTCTGTGGGACCTGGGACCCCTCGTAGGGCCCCTGATGGGACCCTTGGCAGAGGGGACCGATCCCTCGCAACTGAAAACAGGGGGCCCTGTGCAATTGTCACTGCACCCCCACCCCAGCCATTGTCAGTCACTGTCTCAAACAATTACTTCCAGTAACACTGGTTCCAGTACAAATACTTCCAATACAACTGGTTCTAGTACAGCAGCAGATGGTGGGCATGGTACAGTGGTGGCCCTGGCAGCTGGCACACGGGTGGCGTTGCTTGCAATGGCATCGGGTGTGCTCTATGTGCTCTCCCTACCACAGTGCACGCTCATAGGTGTGTTTGGACTTGGGTTTGTTATGGTTGTGGTTGTACTGCTGTCTGTACCATGCTTACACATACTATGTACAGTACACACACTACATTCCATGTACACACACAACACTCCATGTACATACAACCATCTGCTTGGCGTACAACCTTGCCACCTCATCCCCACCATGTTCTCCCTACATCCCTTCCATCCCTCATACACATGCCAACCATACACAGGACAATACACACGCACCAGCAGCCACCCACTTACGAGCATGCGCTTGAATTGCAACGACACACTGCTGATTGTACTTGATGCGGGAGATACTCTGGATATACTCGCCCTCGCATACACAGATGATACTACTGCACCACCACAGAACAGCATACTACCCACAAAAACACCCACACATGCACCAGCCCATACACCAAACACCACAGCTGCCACACACAGCAACAACAACAACACTACAAGGACGACAACAGCAGCAGCATCACTGCAGCCTGTGGGGAGCATACAGGATGTGTGGGCGTGGGTGTGGCATGGGCAGGACGCGCAGTGTGTGGCGGTGGTGGGACGCAAAGGGGTGCGGGTGTGGCGTGATGGGCAGCTGGGGGACCCTCTCATGGGACCGGAGAGCTATGCACACCTCCAGCTCACTGCATTTGATGGCCTCAGCATACAGGTATGGCCACCTGTGTTGTTTGTATGTGGAGTGTGTATTGTTTGTCTAGTGCTTGCAAGTTTTTGTATGTTGTTTGCAAGCTATTTGTTAGATTTCCTTGCATATCTTGCCCATCCCCGACCACCACACACATCTGCAACAACAGGCAGTGGATGTTGCAGGTGCTTCACTTGCCCTCGCACGTGGCCAACAGCCCACCTGGGACACCATGTGCTGCACCACCATAGACCTCCCTCCCCTGCCTGCACTCACAGCCCTATTACAAGAGGCAAGTGTAGCTGCACAGGTGGATGGTGTGTCAGCGCCGCAACGTTCACCCAAGGTGCAAGCTGCTGTGAGAGAGGTGCTCACGAGGGCACAGCAACTGGTGGAAAGTCAGGGGGCACAAGGTGTGGGTGTTTCTGTGACTTATAGTGGTACAGAGATCCTCAATATCAGTGTATCTCATACATAGTTTCTGATACATAGTATCCTCTATCAGTCTATCACACATGCGCATGCCGCATCCCCACCCACCCACACACACACAGCAAACATTGTGCTTTGGCGCACCCTTGCCCACGCTGCCCTGCGCCTGCATGACCTTGATGTGGCAGAGCGTGCATGCATGAGCTGTGGTGATCATCAGGTGTTGTGAGGAGGGTCATGTGTATCCCACATCTGCCTGTTGCTGTGCATGTGCATGCTATTGCACCTGTCCATGGGTACATCACATGTGCGCACCCATGCAACAACACCATTACACACTCCACCACACAACAATTCCCAGGGGTTGCAGGTCATTCACACGCTACGGCAGCATGGTGGCATGGCACGGCAGGTGGTAGATGTGGCAGCATTTCTAGGAGAGTGGCATACTGCTGCACAATGGTAATACACCCAGTGGAGAACCATCTGTGTACCTAACAGATCCATATGTTGTCTTATATTGTCATATGTTTCACCTCATGTGTTGTTCTTGACGTTTCCACACGTTTTCATACCTATACACACACCCATACCAAGCCATCACCTCCCACACGCCCCCCTCCACCATCACACAGTTTCCTCTCTATGGACCGTGCCGACTTGGCAGTGGACGCCCTCACCTGGGCAGGCAATTTCCCTCACGTAGAAACCCTCCTTGCAAGCAACAGCGCCGCCGCGCCCTGGGCGGCGCATGGCGGGGATGCCAAAATGGCCGTCATGTGGGACCGCCTGGGCAATCACTGGCTGCAGCATTGGGATCTTGATCGGGCAGTTGCATGTTTTGCCCAGTCGCGCAACGTGGACATGTTGGCCCGGTGTTTTGCAGCACTGGGGGACGTGCATGGTCTTGCACGCCTGGTTGCTGTGTTGCCCATGACAGCAGCATATGCGCCTGACAAAATCGACGCTCTGTCAGAACAGACCACAGCTTCCAAGGGGGCTGACTCCCTGGCCCTGCGCCTGGGCAATCTCCTGCAGTTGGCTGGGCACTGTGACACAGCAGTACAGGCCTACCTCAAAGGGGGCCACCGTGATGCAGCCGTACACTGCTGTATTACCCTACAGCAGTGGCAACAGGCTGTGGCATTGTCAGAGGTGCCCACAGACACTGCAGCAAATGTGGATGCGCTTGTCCATACAGCGGCACAGCAGCTGTCTGAAGCAGGGCGCCTGCAAGATGCTGTGCAGTTGCTTCACAAGGCTGGGCGTCACTTGGATGCTGCACGCATGATTCTTGCAGCACTGCAGCACCAACCAATGAGAGAGGTGGTGGTCAGTTGCATGGGGGTGGTTTACACTGTGCATGATGGCTTGATGTGTCTTTACATACACAAACACCATGCACAGTGCACACTGCATGATCCTGCCTCTGCCAAAGCCCTCTACTGCCAGGCTGCATTGGCTGTGCTACGTGCTGGCCACACCAATACCCCCACCGATCCAGTACCTGCAGGCCTGCTCAGCACGTGTTGGCATGGTGCGCTGGGTGCACACTGGCTGTGTACTGGTACTGCAGCATTGCACGCGGGGCAGGTGGATGTTGCTGTACGGGCCGCACTGCTGGCCACCCACTGCACAGTATGTTGTGGGTGTGTTGCTGGTGTCGTTTGTAACCACACAGTGTTGTTTTGTTGGTGGTGGATGTCTTACCGCATGTTGCTTCCACCATCCTCCCTCCGCACACAAACACACAAAACACAACAAACACACAGGACCTGCTCCCACCCAAGCACATCTACCAACTCTTGTATACAGCAGCAATCAAGGGCAAGTATTATTGCATTGCATCCAAGGCCCTGTTGCGCCTCAAACCCTACATGGACCCTGAAGCTGCTGCTGCTGCTGAGCGCAGTGCATGTGTGATGTTTTGGCAACATCCACCGGGCGAAGATACGCGGTATGGGGCGACGAGTGGGAGAGGAATTGGCATGGTGGGGACCTCGATCTATAGCTGGGGCATCGATGTGGTGGGTATTTGCAGTGTACACATCTGGTAATGTATCCACGCGAACACACAGGCACGCTCCCAATGATGCACCACCCATGCATGAGGGTCCTCGCAACAGGCCTGGACAACGTGCCAAGGCCCTTGCATCGGTATGGAGCGTGTGTGCAGATGAATCTTTTTTTGTGTGGGTGTACGGTGCAGTGACACAGGGGCCCTCACAATGTATCCCAATACTACAGGTGTGTCTGCGCAGTGCACGGGTAATCCATGATGTGGCGTTGCAAGCAGCAGTGTGTGCGCGCTGCAACCAGCACATGCTGCGCAGGGAGTTGGGGAGTGGGCGGGTGTGCTTGCTTTGTGAAGCGGAACTGTAGGACTAGGCAGTGTAGGGGGAGTGATGGGGGAGGGTGTTTCCGCGGCTCGTTTGTGTTTGACAATATAAAAAACAGTGCTTTTCAATATCTGTTTTGATTTCAGTGCTCGCATCTTTGCATGTAATCTTATTTTGATGCGGCTGCAGCAATGGTTGTGAAAAATATTGCAACTTGTCCGATCACACAGATCTAAATCCCCGAGATGACACAAACAGCAGCTGATTTGTGGGCAAAAGTCAGGGGGAGTTTTATCCAGGAACAGGAAGAAGAGGAAGCTGGATTGCTTGCTTCACTAAATGAGGCCACAACATTGAACAGAGTGCAAGTACGTTGTCGTTTTCCTGTATACATGCATTCCTAAATACATGCATACATGCATTCCTACACACATGCGCACACTCCACACAAAGCGACCACAACACAACTACAGCGCCTGTATGGCTGCTTGATATGCCTGGGCATGTCGGTGCTGTTCTCGCTCCTTTCCCTGTTGACCTTTTTCCCAATATTTCATCCTGTCAAATTCGGAGTTATGTTTACGTTTTCCAATATTCTCGCACTCGCAAGGTGTGTATATTGGTTGGTTTCAGGTTTTAGATGGGAGGGGATATTTATAGTGCATATTGAGATATGGATTGATCTACATCCATGGCTTAACGTTTTCCGCACAGCACCATGTTTTTGATGGGCCCCATGGCACAGCTCAAGCGCATGTTTGACAAGGGCCGCTGGATAGCCACTGCAGTCTACCTATCATCATTATTGCTCACACTGGTGGCCGCATATGTGGTACGTTTGTTATGTGGTATATACAGCATGTACATGCAGCACGCGTTGAAACACAACCTCCCGCATCAGGTTCGTGTGGGTTTGCTGGTGTTGATCTGCCTCGTGTTTCAACTAGGTGCCCTTGCATGGTACAGTTTGTCATACATACCCTTTGCAAGACAAGCCCTGATGGGGTTGCTAGGAGCAGGCAGCGATGGAGTTTGATACTGCTGGGGAAGGGGCAACTGTTGTATGCAACTATACTTTGTAACAACATTACACAGAAAATTACCAACAAGTTGGGTGTCCTATTATTTGTTTCAACGGTGTCAGTCAAGGGCTTATTGATGTGGTGGTAAGGCTGCCAAACAAAGCAGCAACAGCACCACATGGTGTTTCAGTCAACAACAATGTACAAGCGTCGTCATCATCATTGTCATCATCATCAAGGTTGTTCATCATTAAGATGCCATGCACATGTACTGTCCGTGGAACACAAGGAGGAATAACTACTTTGTGCGGGGTACGACTGAACAATAATGTATACATAAAACATCATCATGAAGAAGAAAACAGGTTGATGCGTGCCATGCAGCAGTGTATTGTGGCATTATTGTGGCTGTGCGAAAAGTCAACACAGTCTAATAACATCACGTTGGTCTTTGCAGCGTCAACACCAAAAACCGCCCATCCAATGCACCACCATCGGCCCACTGCGACTCTTTGGTGTTGTCACATGGGCGACCCTCTTCTGCCAGGGACAAGAGCTGCTGTCGAAGTTCGCTGTACTTGCTGCCAAGCTTGAGTGGATGATAGAGGCACGCCTCGTCACGTAGGCGCTGCCGCCGCAAACGGTAGGCTATGTACACGCGCACCATGTGCAGGGCGAGAAGGAAGAGCAAGCCAACAATGAAAACCAACCACAGCTGGCCCACATTGCGACCAAACTGCAAGGGCGTGCGGAGCATGGCCCCTGATGGTGTGCTATCTGTCGATGTTGATGTTGCTTGCAGCAGAATACCGTTGGAAAACCACAAGAGTGATGGTTCGTCTGTGCTCATTGTGCTCAAGCCTGTTTTTTGCGGCACAACACAACGGTCTGCAGTTGATCGATCTGCTAATAAGCTTTGCGTTCAACCGTTTGCCCACCGTACCACTGAAAATTTCCTGCTTGGGCACAACGATCGGTCACGGGACGTGTGAGTGTGTGTAAATGTGACACCGTTTATGATGACCAAATGGCAGTGCCCAGCTTGTCAACTGTTGTGTTGGCTAATTAGGTAATTGTGTAGGGCTGTGTGATGTTGAAACAAATGTGAGTTTAAACATAAATATAAATGCGAGTTGAAACAGCTCCCACACACTCCCGCATTTTGCCCAACAAGTCATGCATTATAACGCTCATCGTTCATGCTACTTAAACGCACACGCACATCATGCAGCATTGCTAAACTATTAAAGGATAGTATGATGGCGAAAATTGCGGTTTTGGGGTGCGCAGTGGTGCTGGTGATGTTCACCTGTCGAGGCGTTGGGTTGCCACTGCACCACGAAGACCCATTCCATGCCCTGCGCACCCTACATTACCGTATTCCCGACGACTTTGGTGTACAGCACTATCAAATTTTGGGCTCTACATCCGATGGGGTGCCAGGGATCCTCCACATCCTTGCCAAGGCAGTACGCAGTGAGGACGGCACGGTGTGTGTTTGTGAGGGGGTGGATGGCAAGGTAGTGTCCATGTGATACTTACAACCCACAACACCCAACAGATTGCGTTCTGGGGGACGGGTGTCTTTGAGGCACTGGATGCTGGCAGTACGTATCGCTCCCATGCTTCCTTTGAAAGCAACCCACCAACACTCACCCTTGAGGGCCAGCAAACCTACACATCATGGCCTGTCATGGTCAAGTTTCCTGAAAACCACCCAGGGGTGCCATTTCATGTGCATGCCGAGTTTCAGGACAACTCGACCAGCTATGCGCTCAAGGTTTGTTGTGTGTGTGTGTGTGTGTATGTGTGTGTGTGTATGTGTGTGTGTGTGTATTTTCATAGGATTGACAGGGCTTCTATGACGCTACTGTTGTGCAATTCCACACAAAAACAAAAACACAACAAAAAGCTATAAAAAAAGCAATAACCACCACCCACATCAGGTGCAAGGCTGGCCACGCTTTGCCATGGTGCGGCCCCGCATAACAGAGGAGTTTCTCCCCCCCATTGATGCCTCTATTGCCGGCCGCCCCGTCTACACGGTCAACGCATCTCGTCAACAGTTTGACCGCAGCATGGCACCCATTGTCGGCATCATTTCACCCATGCATGTCAACAAGCACTTTCAATTCCATGAGTTTCCATCCCTCATTGCACATCACATGCAGTATCACCTGCGGCTCGGGTACTCAATGTTTGTGATGTATGTACGACCATCACTGGAGGTTGCCATGGCCAACAATTCCCACATCAAGGTTTGATGTTGTGTATGTAGATCATGTGTAATGTTTCATATGCGTATGTATCATGGTCACATACACCCTCCCAACACACCCAACACAGGATCTTGTACACCGCAATCGCCTCGTGCTCATATCCTGGAATGAGATGCCCCACCATGCAGATCACCCCTATTTTGACCAAGAACTCGTCTACAACCATGCTGCCACCATATTCTGGGGGCACAATGTCTGGTTTAGCACCATTGACGTGGATGAATACGTTGGTGCTGATGAGACATTGAGGAGTGCACGGCATGTGATTTTTGATTGTCCCAAGGATGAAAAGGGACTTGCAGTCAAGTCGGATCTGGTGAGGATGGTACGGTGGCAGATGGATTGCCCAGAGTGTCGCAGAGACTGGGATGGCAGCCATTCTGGTGATATTTTGTACTGGTACGTGTGTTGAGTACTGGAGGTGTGTGTGTGTGTCACAATGTGTATGTGTTTGTTTATAAAAACACAACTTTCACACACAGGGCATTGCGCAAGGTGCCAGATCCCCTCAAACTATACACCAGGGTATGTGGATGTGTTTGTCCCACTGTACTATGTAAACACACACAAAAACACCGTACACGTCTGTGCAAACCACCCCCACCCACCCCCACACCACACCACCCCCACACCCACCCGCAATCCAATCCAGGCTGGCCCATACGACCCCCCCCAAGCAAGCAAGTATTTCCTCAACCCCAATGTCGCAACATCCATCACCCCACACACGGCCGACTTGTTACCAGGGGCCCTCCCAATGGTCATGGTGGAGCCCTCATGTGCCTATATTTCGCACCTAGTCAATTTGATACACCCACGGCATACCAAGGAGGGTGATTACTTTGATAAACCCAACACATGGTGGTGGCTCAAGGCAGATACAAACTTGTGGTACACACTGTAATGTGTCTGACAGGTTGTGTTATAGGTTTTTCATTTGCAATGCTGTTTTTTTTTATAGACGGCACACGACTCGTGTTGTTTTTTACTCACTCCATTGTGTGGTGGTGCATGCAGACATGAATCTATATGGTGGCATTGTGTAACCAATTATTCAAATGTACTATTGGGTATGAATTAACACCTGAATCATGCACTGTTGTGCAGCATACTGAGCAGCATCAACAAGGAATGGGGGTGCCTCATGAAACCTCTACTTGCTTTGCTCGGCGCACATGCTTGCGTGCTTTTGTCTTGCCTGCATCAGCGTTTGTTATAATCCCGCTTCTCTGACTTGCCTCACCATTTTGTGCTTCCTTGTCCCCACCCCCTTGACCCTCCCCTGTGTTGCTGTTGGCAGGGGCCCGTCGAGCCCGCTCTTTTTTCTGCTTTGGACGACAGGACAATGGGTTGGGTGCCTTGGCACGTTTCCGCACAAATTTTGAATCGTTGTACTGCACCTGGGCAGCAGTACGCTTGCCCAAGAGGGGTTTGAGTACAGCAGCTTCTTGACTTGGTACCACACGGCGCTCTGTTTCAGCCTGAGTGTGTGAGGGAGGGTGGGCTGGTCTTGGTGGTGCGCTGGCAGGGATACATCTGCTGTGTAATGCTTTTGTTCTGCTGCTCTCACCATCCTGCTCATAAACAAAATGTGCAACACATACCGCAGCGATTGCTGTTTCCTGTTTGGTGCTGGGCTGGGCAAGATGCAAGCCGTTGCTGCTGCAGTTGATGACAGCACCAGCAGGTATCTGTGAGAGGGGATGTGGACACACTTGTGTACATGGGGGGATTGCAATTGTTTTTCCTGATTACAAGTATGCTTGTGTACATGACGTACAGGATTGTGTGTTTGTATCCTACATACAAGCAACTCAACACACACATGCATACCTTGAGCAGTGCGTTTCTCAACAGCTTGTCTTGGGTTGCAACAAAAAAATGATTGCTATTGTCAGATCCTGTGTGGAATGTTGTACATTGCATATGATTCTCAACTCATTATGCAACCTATTATTATGCAACGTACCGACAAGGGAAAGGATGCATTCACTAGGGGTACATGGTTTTGAGGAATGGTCACATTTGTGCAAGAGCAGCTGCTTGCTTGCCTGACGAGCCTCTGTGCGCGTGGGGTTGCATGTTGAATAGGGGTGTATGTAGCATAAAAGTGTATGTGTGTACTTGTTAATTCATGCACAACTACTCTACATTACACAAACAATCATGCGACACCGACACACACCAGCAAAATCTGCGCCCAGCTTTTTCAACTCGTGCTGAATGCATGCGGTGGTAAAGAGGCGGCATGTGCCACCGAGAAGCTTGGGAATGAGCTCGGATGGTGGTTTCATCCTGTTTGTATAGTTGTTCAGTTGGTGTGAGTCTGTACATGATTAATTGTGTGCAATAGTGCCCTCCATCAACGCACCGAAGCTGCTGCATGCCATGTATAAAGTTGCCATCAACCAGCACCTGTAGCAATGTGCAAATTGGTTTGTACGATACAGCATGCCAATTTAAAGCATACAAAGGGGGAAGGTGCCCTTGCAGCACCTTGAACGGCTGTCGAAAGCCAAACTGAATCCTGAACAAACGCACTGTCTTGCGTGTGTGCTTGTGTTTCTTTCTTCGCATAGTGCGTGCAGGGATAGTGAGGTATCTATGCTGCAAACAAACAATGTGGCCAGCGTGTTTTGAATGCAAATAGACAAAATGTTTGACCACCACCCGCCACACACCTCTCGAGAACTGGGCCGATTGCTGCACTGATAAAACACGTGTTGCACAGTCATATACATACGTAGGGGAGTTAGCAAACAACCAAAAGCAGCACCAAACTCGTGTTTCGGTGTGACATGTACATGCACCCATGAACGCAACATGCCACAGCCCTGTGCACGCTCGACCCGTTGTGCAGTCCTACAATGCTTTGCAGTCCTTACAACGTTCATATAGACCTGTTCAAAGGTCCCTATTGACGAGGCTCACCCACCCACCTGCCCATCGAGGTGTGTCAACTCGGGGTCATCATACACAAGGAATGAGCACATGCACTACCAACACAAGCACTACCAACACAAGCACCACCACCACCATCAGGGCAAGTGCACATTCGTTGTGGAGTTGCACTGCAGCAGGGCACCCGGGTGGAGGTGCAGGTGGAACGTGCCCCCAACAACAGCCGACGCCTGTTTGCCAGTGTGGATGTTGCAGCACCAGTGGAGGTACATCATCACGGGCTGCTGTTGTTGTTGTTCTCATGATAGGCTAAAGCCCTTTTGTATAAAATGCTCATGGAGTGCACAGAAGCACTACACAAGCGGTTCGCAGTGCTTCAATACTTTATCCTAAAATACCTGTAATATTGTGTGTCCACCCACACAGGTGGTCTGGCAAGCATTGACTGATTATGATGGTCTTGCAGATTTCATTCCAGGTTTGACAGAAAATACATGCCTAGAGAAAAGGGCCAATGGGGCTCGCTTGCGTCAGGTGGGGGCACAGGATGTCGCCATGGGTGTCAAGTTTAGCGCACGTGTGGTGTTGGACATTCATGAGTTTATTGCAGGAGCGCCAACTGGGTTGTGTAGTGAGGAACATAATGAAAACAAATTCCCATTGCCACGAGGTAGCGCATGTCTGGTGGGTTGTTTTTGAAGGTGTTTTGATATGTCGTGTTGTGAAATCATGCAAAACACACACACACACTCAACACACCTGTGTAGGCCGCACAGAGCTGGGGACGCCTTGTGATATTGCTTTTAGTATGGTAGAAGGGGATTTCCAGGCATTTCAGGGCATTTGGCGCATGCAGAGGTTGGGTGAAGATGGCTGCTGTTTGTCATATGCATTGTTTGTTCGGCCTCAAGTGTGGTTGCCGGTGCGCTTGATTCAGGTAGCGGGGTGATGTGGGTCTCTGTGGGGTGTCTGTGCCGTTTTCTACATGTTGCTGCACAAAACACAGGGGCGTATCAAGGGTGAGGTAGCAACCAACCTGTGTGCTGTGAGGGATTATGCAGAAACGCTGTACAGCAGCGGTGGCTCATCCGTGGGGTCAGAGGACGACGCTGGTCGGTGAGAAAAAGCAACCATCATCTTTTTGAGCGTGCACCACATGTATTGCTGTTTTGGTATTGCGAGGATAATTTTTCGACGAGTTCTGAGCGAGTTGTAACACTGTGCTGGCCATCACGATCTATATACCTGCAATTGCCATCGATGCAGCACAGCAAATCCCAATTGTTGAGCACCCTCTCTGCGTGTACAGTTGAGCATCAGCCTCATCACGATGCCAGTAAACAAAACGACTTGTTGGCAGAGATTGGTACTCGCCCAGTCCTCGAGGCACAGCCACGTCGCAAGCACAAGGTGCACAAGAAGAGGAAACATGATCAGAGCATTGGGAAGCATGCAGCACAGGTTGGTGTTGAGACATCTGTACATACCAGCACCTGTGTACGCAGCACCTCTGTACATGTGTCCCACTCCCCCACACAGCCTGTATCGTTACTGGCACTGCGGAAACCCTGCACAGAGCACAACAACAAGCGAGCAGCACCTGTGGCAACGTACAAGTATTATGCAGACGGGGCGGGGGCATGGGTATGTGGACAGGTGGTCTCCAAGGTGTACAATGGAGGATGCCCTTCAACCACCATCATCATCACAGGATGGAGACCGTATCGGACTGGATGCTCTTGGTGGTGGTGGACTGGCTTGGGAGGGTGCAGGAACGATGTCTTTGGGACCAGATGTTGATATCACCGACTTGTAACTATCTCACAAAACATGAATGGAACCATCAACTGACAGTCAACAACATGATGGTCACAACTGTGGCTGTCATGTCGTTGCTGTGGCTCTGCTTCAAGGGTGGAGAGGGACTTGTGTAGTGCCTGTGAGAGTGTGTGTGAGTATGATGAGTGTAAGGGGTGTTTTACTCGCCGCTTGTTGTTGTTGTTTTTTCCCATGCTCTCTAATTCTTTCTTTTTCACCACCATTTTTTTTCTACCACAAACCCATTTGTTAGTATGTTACCTGACTGCTGGTGGTCTACATGGTTGCTGCAGCAAGAGCAGTATGAGCCCATACTAGCCCCCCGCGAGATGCGGAAATGGGACACCCTATTGCTGCTCAACATCGTCATGAAAAACAAAATCCACCAGCAAATAATGAGGCTGGGGGTAAAACTGGTCAAGTAGTGCTGCTCGCAAAGCAAAACGAAAGAAAATACAACATATCGTCATACTAATCAACCTCACATCATCCACATCTTTCTCAGCTCAACATCTCTCTCTCCCTCCGTCTCTCACTGGGCACTCCACACCCATCATCAATACCGCATGGATTCACCCAGGGCAATCATTGCTTGTGCCTCAGGTGCTGTGTCAGTCTCCGCCGTCTTCATCACCAGCCTACTCAAATACTCAATGGTGGCATCTGGAAAGGCGTCCACCACCTGTGCAGCACCATCCCTGCCCAATGGGGGGCACAGGCACTGGACGGTACCCACCCGATCATTCCAAGTAGGTTCCCAGAGAAACTTTTCAAATCGGCCCTGTTGGATGTGTATGTGGATGAAATTGGTGTGTGTATGGGTGTATGTGTGTGTGTGTGTGGATGATGATGCTACACATGCTTGGAATTAAACGGATGTGACGTGAGTCGCATATGTCTGCTGCATAGAGATTCGACATGCTCTCGTGCCCCACGTCGCCCCCCCCAAACCTTGCTGATGAGGGGCATGTAGAATGTGCGAAAATTGTTGCCCGTGGATACGATGGGCACGCGGTTGCATCGGCGCCCCTGTACTTCTGTGGGGCTGTCTGCAATATCCATCAGTGTTGCTGCAATGGCTGCACATTGCTGGTAGCGCTCATCGCTCTCGGCAAGGCCAGATGCATCCAGGTCACTAATGTACAATGCCGACATCTTGCCCTGGGATGTTGCACGTGGTGTATAGGGTTAACACAAGGGTCACAGTAAAACGGTGCAGCAACAGACAAGGTATGAATGATGCGGCACACCACCATCCGCAACCACACACACTCTCAAACACACACCATGCTAATGGCATCACTCGCAGCGAAATAGTTGTCCAGAATCAAGTTGGCAGCAGTTGCACCATCTGCATGAAACAATTCCTCAGCAGTGATGGTCTTGGCGTCGATGCCAAGCAACTTGTACACCAGCTGTGTCTGGAATGTTTTGCCGTTGCCATTGGGACCCCAAATACCCAGGATCACAGGCACCTGTGTGTCGATGAAATGGTGTATTGTGAACAGGGAGATGTTTACCCATATGTGCTCCTGTACAGCAACTAATAATACCTGCACAGTGGGAATGGTGCTGTTGATGTGGAGAATGTTTTTGGTGACGTGCATCGAGAGCTTCTCGAGAAACAAAGGGGGGATGTAGAGGCCATCGTATGTGACACCGGTAAATGGGCAATCCGCTGTGGATGTGGCTTGCTGAAACCCAACAGAGAGGGCCTGGGTGGATGTGCGGCGAGGCTGGTGGTGCTTTTGCTTGGGGGAGAGGCAGGTGGGCGTGGCACGGCTGGCATTGCGGGGGGCGGGGGGCTTGGTTACACAGGGTGTGGGAGACCTGTGGAATGAATCATGGTGATACGTGGATACGTTTTCTGGTAATTTTCAAGTTGGGATGTGTCTCCACAACCACCCAGCAGCATGCATTGCCATCTGAACGCAAAGCCCTGTTGCCCACGCACCGCTCCACTACCGAAAAAACACGAACAGTTTGCATCGCAGCTTCTCCACGTTGTTGAGGTACGTGAGGGTGGAAGATGGTCGTCCACAAGCGCTTTTTTCGACAGGGATGCCTTCACAGGGAGGTGGTGTTTGCTGCAAGTAAATGCGTATTTACCAGCGTAATCGCAAACGTAGAATACAGATCTAAAATACAAGGGTGAGCAATCCAAACGAAATTGTGGTAGAAAACCCACTCGCACCAAACTCAATCACTCCCTTCAAACAACCGTGCCCGCCATGACTTGAGTGTGCGCTCAATTGGCAGCTCAGTGTTGTCATGTAAATCTATTGGATCTGTACGGCCATATAGTGTAAACACCACCGACCCAGCCAAAAACAGGGCAATGGACGGGACAAACAGTGCCAACGACCACGAGTCGGTGCGGTCGAGGATAAACCCTGTTGCTGCAACACCAATAATGCCCGGAATGGCACCCGCAGTTGTTGTGCATCCCAACATAAACGGCGCATACTTGGTGGACAGGTCGGCGTGATTGCAAAAGAGCCCTGCCAGCGAAAAAGATGCCATGCCCAGGGCACCAGTGATGAGCGCCACAGAGGCAGGGCCATCAGGCACCACCATGGCCCCTGCAAGACACGCAGTGGGCCCCAGGAATGCCAGGCATTGCGCACCCTTGCGAATGTAGGGCAGTGGCACACCGCGTTCAAATAGGTAATCGGCACTCGTGCCTGCAATGGATGCCACCACCAATGCGGCAATGGGGGGGAGCAGTGAGAGCTGCGCTGCATGGGTCAGGTCGAGGCTGAGGGTGTCGGTGAAATACGTAGGCAGCCATGCCATCATGGTATGATGAAACCAATTGTTGCAGAAATGGGTAAAGGCCAATGCCCTGGGGTGTGGGGGTTGGCATGTGTTGTCACGCCGTCATGTGTGTGTGTCTGTCAACAATACATGTATTGTACTGACACACAGACAACAACACCTTGTTGCCCCCCACACACCAGAATGGCCTCTGTCGCAAAATTGCACGCCATGGGATCCCATCACTCGTGGCGCTGCCTGCTGCATCTGGTATCGGTTGGGTAAGGGACTGCACAAGCTTGGGGTCTTGTGCTGCCAGGGCAGGGATTTGCTGCTCCCATGCCCACACCCATAGCAACCCTGCACCACCAAACAAATAAAACACAGACTGCCAGCCATATGCCTTGAGAGATGAGGGGAGGTTGTTGTCAAGGCAGACATTCTATTGCAGACACACACCGCAACACACACACCACACCACACTCACCTCGATCAATGGTGGGGCTGCAAGGAGCCCAATGAGGGAGCCAATGTGCAATCCCCCAAATATAAATGAAGTCGCACGTGCACGCTCTGATTTGTCAATGGACCGTGCAACCAAATCAGTGGCAGCTGCAGGTGCAACACCCTCACCAAGCCCCACAGCTGCACGCGACACACAGAGCCCAGGGATGGTGGATGCAAGCAAGGGCACCCCAGCCGTGGCAACCGACCACAGGCCGACGCCTGCAGGAAACACCCATCGGCCACCAATTTTGGATGAAAGCCAGCCACCAGGGATTTGGGAGAGCATGTAGCCAAAGAAAAAGGAGGATTGGATGAGACCTGCAGTCGAGGCGTTCCAGCCGTATTCTTGTGCCATGGGGATAATGGCCACTGATATATTGACCTTGTCCATGTTGCACACGATGAACGCCATGCTCATGGTGACCAGCATTTTGTAGCGTGCGGGGAGCTCCTCCCAGGCTGCCAGTTGAAAGCTGGGGGCCGATCCAGCAAGACCTGGGTCTTGGCTTGGTATATCTCCCAGTACATTGGCAGATGAACTGCTGCGCTGGAATTGCCGAGTGTCTGGTTTGACAAAGCGTACTGTCTTCTGCTTGGTTGGTTTGCTAGATGCCTGTATGCGAATGCATGCAACACGCTGGCTTATGCATGCAACCCGCTGAGTTGGAGCTGACGCTCTCCGCATCATGTAGTCCGGTGCTTGCTTGGTGCAATGGAGGGAACAGGACAGGTTGCGATTCGTTGGGGTGGGTGCACGTTGGTGGGATGAACACCACCCTTGATGAGTACCCTAATCAACACGCTTTGTGTGTGATGAAGACTATGTTGTGGTCTGATGAAGACTATGTTGTGGTAAGCAAGAAATGTAATATATATTGTTTTCCCACCCATGATCAGTGTTGTAGCATCTCCCCACACTCTGCTCCTGCTAACAACGACATGAGCAGCAGCATATAACAAGATGAGCAGAAATACAAATAGTTACGGTGTGGACCACATCCCCAACGTCCATGCCGGTGATGCTGATGACGCACCGTTGTTTCGTTTCAACGAGGCAGGACCTTTGCCCATAGCCATTCATTGCAAAGCCAACTTTCCTGACAAGCTCATAGTGAAAAAGCACGTGAAACCATTGCCACTGTTGGAACTACGCCTGAAGGGCGTGTACGACACGCAGACCAACACGTTTTCAGGACGCTGTTCATGCAAGGTTGTGGTATACAGGATGCACAGCATCTGTGAGGGTTTATTGACATTGACATCACCGTCAAACAGGATACTGTGCTCGGTGGGCGTATTGCATTCGACAGTGAAGCACAAACCATAAGCTATAAAAAGCGGTTTACACTCGCAGACTCGGCAGCAGTGGCCCTCTCTGGCAGTATGAGCTACACAGGTGCCACCCCACCCTCTGCGAGACTGGAATTTTACTTTCACCAGGGCCATGCTGTGCTACACCGTGACCGCTGGACCCTCAAGCACACCGCACTGCTGGGGGACAATGTGGGGCTGCAGGTCAAGGGGGGGTTTCGGGTCCCCACTCCTGCTGCCCAAGTTGATATTGGGGGTGGGGGGAGTCGACTGAGGACAAGTGAACTGCAGGTGTTTCTAGATGAAGCGAATTTGGTTTTGAAATTGTAGGAGATGTACACAGTAGTGTGGTGATCTGCAGTGGGCCCTTGTGCAGCAGCAGCACCACTTTTTGGTTGCACACATTGTGTATTAGCGTATTAGTGATTACACATTTTTGTTTTTCAATATCACACATTCACATGCAAACATAGACATCACAACAGCCATTATATAACAATACGATTACAAGCTGCGAAATGTATTGTGCGGGTCATACTTGGCCTTGAGCTCCAGCAGGCGTGCGTAGTCATCAGGTTCAAAGCATCCAGAAGTGTCCTTGGAATCCAAAAACATGGTTTCATTAACATACTGACACACGGCCAGCGGCTTCAGCTGAGGGGAGCAATGACAAGGGGACAAATATGTGTACGACCCACAGAAGCCAACTGTATGTTGCCCCCCTCAACACACACACCTTTGCAATCAATGCATCAGCCCATGCAATGTGCTCCTGGTCACCATCCGCCAAACCCCCAGCATCTGTGCGTGACCACATGGCATACGTGCCAATGATGACACACCCAACACGATACCCAGCCGCACAGGGTGCGTCTGTCTTTGGAAATCCAGGCGCAAACAGGACGACTGACCGGCGTGAGGTGCGATGCATGTATGCATCCACCACCACACGCAATACATCGGATGTTAATACTGCTGGGGAAAAGCAAAGCACCCCGCCATAGCAGCAGACCCCCGGAAACTCATACGTCGGGTCAATGGCCTGCATTGCTTTCCGATAAGGCACGGCTTCTGGGTCCCACACCATGGGTGCATGGCCGGGCACCATGTCTTTGCATTCCACGAGTGCAGCAGTCATATCAGCGTTTGCCTCTGCAAAGGCGTTGCTGGCAATCACCAAGCATGGGTCAAGTGCCGGTCCCCCACCACAGAGCACTGCGTTGCATTCAATGGCGGCCGGAAGCGTGGGCATGCGCCGAGCCCATGCCTCGAGGGCGGTCACGATGGCAGTGGGGCCAGCGGCTGGGCCCCCTGGTGGTGGGTTGCTGCCGCTGATGGCAAAGACGGCGAGGGAACTGGGGAGGTTGGCTGGGACCTGGAAGAGCGCAATGGTAAACTCCACGATCACTCCGAAAAATCCACCTGCACCGCGCATGGCAAACCACAAGTCGGGGTGGGTTTCTAGTGTGACTGTGAGTATGTCGCCCGTTCTTCCGTCCACTATGCGCACGCATATCAGGCAGTCGCATGCTGTGTATTTGTTGTGTGAACAGAGAGTGAGCGAGCGTGCCTTGCTGTTGTACGCGTGGTCCTCCATCGCCCAATCACCTGCTCCAAACAAGGGCGTCCCAAAACCATTGCCACCACCGGCAATGAAGCCGCCACATGCAACAGACGAGAGGTGAGGACCGGGAAAGTGCAATCCAGTGCCATCTAAGGCATCATACAAGATGGCAGCCGTGACACCAGGGCCGATGCGGGCCGTGGTGCCATCCAAATGCAGGTGCTTGAGTGCACCCACATCAAGTAGGAGACTGGAGGTTTCACTCCAGCAACATCCGTAATGGTGACCACCTGTTTTCACACCCACACGCAATCCATGTTGTAATGCAACCTTGACAGCAGATGATACTTGATGCTCATCAACCGGAGCTGCTATAACAAGAGGCTCAGGCAGGGCTGAGGCCTGTTTGCCCTTGAAAAGATTGTTCCAGGGATTGGCATGCTTGATTATGGGTATGCCTAGGGCTTCAAGCTGTTTTGTTAATGTTTCTGCGTCTATACTTGGTGGTTGTCGTACCATTTTGGTGTTGTTACGGGGGTATTCGGATCTGAGGGACGAAAAAGTTGTAAAGTGTTGTTGAGCATTATGTGGAGGTTGGCCTGATCCGCACTACGACTCCAATGCATGGTGGGTGCCCTGCATTGATTGCATTGGGGTGCTGCTTTGGGTGCACTGCTGTATGCACTCACCTTGTACAGTGTTGGCCAGCCGGTCAGGAGCTTTGTAATTCTCGTAGTTGAAGGTGGGCGCGAGGTTGATCATGAACTTGTTGAACAGATGTTGAACAACACTTTGGTCAGAATTGCATACGCTGCAAACACATTGCTACAGATACAGTTGCACATACCATACCACAATACCACACCACACACCACACCAACAAGCAGTAGTTGCTCCATCCTTCCAAACAAGATGACACACGCATACTCACAGTGATCACATTGTCTCCTCCACATCCGCCAGAAACGTCTACAACCAACCATATCATCATGGCGGAGCGCTTTGCCCTTGGTGAGCAGCATTCACAACAATCAAGCACAGCGTTTGAGCAACACGCCCTGCAAATCGACGTGCGCACTGCTGAAAAAGCAACGGTACGCTACATGAAATAAATCCACTAGCATTGCCGCTTTTTAAGTGACAAGGCATCATCATCACATACTATACATCGCCCGCACTCTTTCCCCCCCACAGAATGAAAACCTCAGCCCCAATGCACGCATAGAACGGTCACAATCAGATGGGTTGTATGTTGCACTTGGCCGCAAACTGTCTTCGCCCGGTGCTGGCACACCTGGCATCAGCAAACAAGCACAGATGCTCGCCCGCCGCAAGTCTGTTGCAGACTGGGTGCATGCCATGCTCGACGTGTCCCTCCCCATCGACACGGACGTTGATTTTCGAGCTGCACTGCGCGACGGTGTGGTGCTCTGCCGCCTTCTCAACGCCGTGCGCCCGGGCACCATCGCCAAGGTGGGTGGTGTGTGCTGCGTTGGTTGTTGTACACAGTCTTGCTGTCATATCATTACACACACCCCTTCTCCCAGATTGAAGATGTATCTTCCACCGGTGGGAGCGGCACAGGGGAACGCATACGCAGCATGGAAAACGTCGTCACCTTTCTCAAATCTGTGCGTGCCCTTGGTTTGCCCTATACCAACGCATTCAACATGCCCGACCTGGAAGCCACAGGCCCAGAGGAGCGCCCCCGTGTGGCTGAATGCATCCTGGCACTCAAGCGTCTGCATGAACGCATCGATTTGAAAACCGTTGCATTGCCTATGCCCCCACCCAGTGCAACTCCAACCCCAGCACCCATTGCAGCAGCACGTGCAGCTCCTGCAGCAGCAACGCCCGCTGCGGCAACACCGGACGTGCTCCCCATGGATGCTGCAAGGGCGGTGGTGGCCGACAAGGGTGGGCGTGGTGCTGATGGTGTGCTGTCACTGATGAACCAGTGCACCAGCATGCTGAAGCATCGCATGATGCTCAACACACCCACCGGGGGGGGGGGGGCACCTGCAGCGGCGGTACCACGAGCGGCACCGGATGCGGCGGCGCTCGACACCGTGGGGCCTGTGTTGGAGAGTGTGTTGGGCAACCTGACACAGGTATTCAGGCTGGGAGGGGTGGGGGTTGACGATGGAGCACACACAGCACTCGTCCACATATGCTGTTATGTCCTCCCCAAAATCCACCCTTGTTCTCACCCAATGTCCACCCCTCTTCTCCACCCCCTAGGAATATGAAAAGCGGTTGTTGGCTAAGGATCAGGAGGTCAAGGCTGCTGTGGAGGGGCAGCAGCGACTGCAGATGGAAGTGGTTCTCCTACAGGAGGAATTGCACCTGACCAGGCAGCAACTGCAAGATGTCAAGTTGTTGACTGGGCCAGGTATGCGTACAATGTATTATACATATGTGAACAACTATACAAGATACATGGTACATACACGTGCATCACTGACCCAACCCACCACACAGCATTGTGTGATAAGGAGCGTTTGGAGCTCAACGAATTACGCGGCAAGGAGCAGCAGTTGCTGGAGCATGTTGAGTCATTGCAGTCACAGATGCATGAGACTGGTGCGGCTGCAGAAGTGCGGCAGCAACAGGCTGCAGCACTCGAGGATGAATGCAATCAACTACGTGCTGTGGTATGGGTGTATGTGGTTGTCACAGTGTTGTACGGAGTATTCATGCCTTGTTAATATACCTGGTTGACCTTGCACTGATATCAAGCTCTTCCCCCCCAAGCATACATGGCATTACCACACACAGGTGGATGAATTTCATGGGTTTAGTGAACGCTACAGGGAGATGTCTGAGGAAAACAGGCGCCTATACAATCAAGTGCAGGACCTCAAGGGCAACATACGAGTGTTTTGCCGTGTGCGTCCACTGGGTGTCACGGGGGACATGGTATGCACAAGGGATTGTGAAGTGTTTTACCTTGTGTAGCTTTGTGTGTTGTGGCACACGCAGTGTATACAGCATATTCCTCAAGTACATACCTGGCACCCACCACAGGCGTCCAGTTGTGTAGAGATGGGTGCAGATGGGGATGTGGCTGTGTACAACCCCAAATACAACAACTGGAAGACGTTTCGTTTTGACAAGGTGTTTGGTCCTGAGAGCACACAGGATCAGGTGTACGAGGACACCAAATTTTTGATCCGCTCTGTGCTTGATGGTATGTTGATTGTTGTGTGTGCGGCGGTTGTATGTTGATTGTTGAGGTGGTGTGATATGACTTGTGCTCTGAATGCAACGCGTATATCACCTTGATCACCCACACAAAAAACATGCAGGTTTCAACGTGTGTATTTTCGCATATGGTCAGACTGGCAGTGGTAAAACACACACCATGCTTGGGAGCAATGTGGATGACCCTGCAGGTCGAGGTATCAACTACCGTGCATTGGATGATTTATTTCAACTCAATGCACAACGCCAGGGCGAGGTATGTTTGTGTTGAAGAGTAGTATACACAGCAACTTTATAAAATATGTGTCTGGATCCACCCGACAAACACAGGTGTCCTACACAATTCATGTGCAGCTCTTGGAAATTTACAATGAGCAGCTGCGCGACCTGCTGGCAGAAGATGGGGACAAACAGCGATTGGAGATTCGCAACACAGAACGCAGTGGCCAGAATGTTCCAGAAGCCACCCGTGTGCATGTGGCATGCACAGACGACGTCTTGCACATCATGGCAGTGGGGGCACACAACCGCGCCAGTGCAGAAACCAAGATGAACGAGCGTAGCAGCCGTTCTCATTCTGTGCTCACGGTCAACGTGGATGGGGAAAATCGTTTGACTGGGGTCAGGACGCATGGCTGCTTGCACTTGATCGACCTGGCTGGTAGCGAGCGTGTGCTCAAAAGTGAAGCGGTTGGGGAGCGGCTGGAAGAGGCCAAGCACATCAACAAGAGCCTCTCTGCACTTGGTATGGGGTTGTATCCATATGGGTTATTGGGTTTCAGTGTGCTGCAATAGTCATTGCTGAAGAGATGTAGATACACAAGTACCAAACCTGTATACTGTCCCTGCCCAGGTGATGTCATGGCAGCACTGGCGTCAAAAAAGTCCTCCCATGTGCCATTCCGCAACAGCAAGCTCACCCAGTTGCTGCAGGATTCATTGTGTGGGCAGGCCAAGGCCATGATGTTTGTCCACATCTCCCCAGAGGTACGGTTTTGTAGGGTGGAGGAGTGTCTTGTTTGCAACCATGTGTGTGTTATATACAACCACACCTTGCCTCTTTCCAACACGCACCCCCCCACACACACAAAAAGGAATCCTCGCACGGGGAAAGTGTGTCCACTCTGGGCTTTGGCTCCCGAGTGAGTGAAATCACACTGGGTGCCGCTAAGAAAAATGTAGAGACTGCTGTGCTCCTGCGCACCAAGGAAACCCTGGCACAAGCACAGCAGCAGGCTGCAGAGGAACGAATGGCTGCAGAACGTCTGCGTGATGAGCTGGATGCAAGGGAACGTGCACTTCAAGAGGCCACAGAGGAGCGTGCAGCGATGGAAAGGAGAATGGCAGAGTTGCAGGTGTGTGTGGGGTATAATATACATGATGTACATGGGGCAAACACCACAATGCTGCCAGCACACAATATTCTGTACACACAGGCACGGCTGGAAAACACCAGCGTACATGCTGCCGCTGGTCCCAGACATGCACCGAGCAGTGGCGCACTGGAAGTGAGCACCCCCAAAAGCATGGGGCGCCTCTCTATGCGTGGTACACCCGTGTCTATGCACGAGCCAGTGTCCACACCGCCATCCTCGTCAAGGTGGGTGTATGTTGCGCATGCATTTTGTACGTGGCTCTTGGGTTGTATACACTGCTTCCCTGCACAGGATACCTGCACATGCGGGACGCATGTCGTTGGATTTCTCGAGATTGGGACGTACGCCCAACATTGCATCCCCAGCAAACATTGGCAAAGTGCGTGGGGATGCGTTGCGCCTTGCATGAAATAACTCCCGTACACCAAACCCTACACACACCCAGGGTCCCTCACGCATCCCCTCTCCACGAACGTTGGGCACGCCACACTCTGCAGCAACACCCAACCCTGGGCGTCGGTACAGCACCACTAACACGGGTTTGACGCCACGCAGTGCACGGAGTGTGCGGTCATCCATGAGCGACGCGGCGCCACTGACGGGGGGCCGCCCTGGCAGCAGCACAGCACGCGGCGCCGTTACTGCACGGTGCGTTGGTGGTTGTGTGCTGTGTGCACAATGATGCTTGTAGCAACACTACACACCATACACACAGGGGCAGCGTTGACATGTCATCCTCGGGTGGTAGATTGGGGTTGATGGACCGATCAAAAAGCACCACGTCTGCTAGGGGGTCATCCGGTGGCGATCTGCATCGTTCCTCATCATTGCGGCGATCAACAACGGAGCTCCCCAAGTGGAAATAAATGACTAGGAACTGATGAACAAAGATGGCGACCATGATGGTGTTGCATCCCCATTATTGCACCCCTATTACTGCGTCCCGTTGTCTTCGCATCATCGTCACGTGTTACATCGAACGCTTAAACAATTCGTGTGTGTAAGTCCAGGTCAACAGGCCACTTTTGCAAGCTTTATTCTACCCGTCTGTCCCTGTCTCAACCAAGCACATGCCAAATTTGCCACACGTATCACACATTGCCAAACACATCATCATCACACTTTTATACAGACATGCAACCTAGAACCAACATTTGATCGTATCGTGCACAACCTGCAGCATGGACACGGCTTCAGCGTCCAACACATGGGTCGAGTCGTACCTCGACGCCCTGGTACGTATGCAGACCTTGTTACTGCATGTTGCCAACGACCCTGCCTGTCAGGCATGCAACCATCTGCGCGCCCTCTCTGCAAACGACCTAAAGTGGATCTATACGGTACCTATTATCATAGCAACTACATACTGCATGTGTACACCTTGCGTCCATCACAGTTGAGCTCTGGTTTGTCCACCGAATACCAATCCAAACCTCATGCTACTGCCAAAACCGAGACTGTCGATGCGGACAAGGCTCTGTTTGCCAAGTACTATGTCCATCAGATCATGCAAATGGATGAAGACGCACTTCGTGGTGCATGGAACAAGGTACGGGGTTCCAGATGATGATGTGAGAGGGTGTGAGAGGGTGTGAGAGGGTATGAGAGGTGTGGGTTGAGCGCTGGGTATATAGGCACCCTGTTCACCTACCCACCACCACCCCCAAAGGCAACAAGCACATCCCATGGTCGTAGCGAGCGGGATGTGCGCCTCGAGTATCTCTCCTGGCGTGTGTGGTTTATGAAGCGCAAGCACGAGGCCGTACGCGCCACACAGCAAGACCACTTTGAGCTCAGCTCCACAGGAAGCGATTCCCGGGATATCAGCGATGACGAGGACGACGGTGCATCTCCATCCCGCGCCAGCTCTGATCGCCAGCCCACATCCCCCACAGCATCGACCAGCTCTACGCTCACAGAGAAATCCAGCATCGCACAACAATCAGAACACACTCCTCCTGCTATTGTTGCTGAGCAGCAAAAGGAGCATGCGGTCTCAACAAAACGGGGCCCCTCAAAGTTGCGGGTCAAGTTTGAAGACATCCCAGAAGAGGAGCCCACCAGTGTGGACATTTTCAACATTCAGCGGGTACAGGGGTTGTATCTCGTGTTGATCAGCATGCATGGGCTTGTACGGGGGGAGCACATGGAGCTGGGGCGTGATCCAGACACGGGGGGGCAGGTATGTGAGGAGAGGGTGTGGAGAGGCTGATTGGCAATCACATGACTAGCATCTGTTTGCCTGAAAACAAAACACACAATAACACACACTAATGAGAAACATAACGCGCATCTCAATACACACATTGTACAAATACACAAAAAAACTAACAGGTCAAATATGTGGTTGAGCTGGCCAGTGCACTTGCATTGCTTCCTGGTGTATTTCGTGTGGAGCTCCTCACCCGGCAGATCCTTGACCCTGCAGTGGACGCCAGTTATGGTGTCCCTGTGGAACGACTGGGTTCCGCCGAGGGCAAGGGGCCCCTTGAGGGGGCGTTTATTGTGCGCATCCCGTGTGGGCCCCCGCTTGAATATTTGAGGTGTGTTGGTTTGTGTTTGTTGTGGTGTGTTGGTTATGTGGCATGGAATGTTGGTGTGTTTGTGTACCCACACCCGTATAGCAACATACACCACCACATACACACCCACATACACACACCCATGCCCCCACAGAAAAGAGGCACTGTGGCCTTATGTACGCGAATTTGCAGATCGCGCCATTGCCCACATTGACACCATGTTGCAGCAGCTGCGCAACAACATGACCCCATGTGAGTTGTATGCAGTGCACGGGCACTATGCAGATGCTGGAGAAGCTGCTGCCCTCATTGCCAGTGCTATGGATGCTGATATGCTGATGACTGGGCACTCATTGGGGAGGAACAAGCTCGAGCATCTACGTGCATCAGGTGTGTCATGGGTGTGGGGTGTGGGGAGGCCGTGGGTATGCGCTGTACATACTTGCGCTTCATCTGAAGCACCCATATGGTGTGCTTTATCGCATCACCCCCCCGCAAAAACACACACCCTATAGGCACCATGACACGTGCAGAAATAGAAAGCACCTACCAAATCAGCCGCCGTGTGGAGGGAGAAGAACGTGCCCTCGACACCGCCCTCGTCGTCTTCACCTCCACCCAACAAGAAATCGACCAACAGTGGGGACTGTACGACGGCTACGAAGCAGACCCTACCCCGGCCAATGCTGCCTCCCTGCACGCACCACTGCAGCGATTTGGGCTCGCACGTATTTTGCGCACCCGCATGCAGGCTGGGCGTGCTATGCCCCTGATGAAGGTGATCCCACCCGGGTTGGATTTTTCCAGTTTGAAGGTGGAGCTTCCGGAAGACCCTGTGCTGAAATTACTAAGTGAGAGGAAAGCAACGGCTATGGCGTCTGTGCCTGGGAGCTTTTTGAACCTGGCTGGGTTGGTGTCACCCTCCAGTCAGCCAAACACGCCTGCTGCTGGGCGCAGTGATGGTATGTGTACTGGGGGTGTTTTGGGGGGTGTTTTGGGGGGGTGTTTTGATGTGTTGTGTGTTCCACATGTGTACTTGATGTGCATACACAAATTTTCCCCTTCACGCATTCCCTCCTCCACCCCTCCCCCTCCATAAAACACCCACACACGTGCACCATCCACCATCCACACACACACACACACACGCACGCACACACACAGCTGACAGTGAAGACATTTTCGACTCACCCCTCGCCCCTGAGGACTCCAGTCACCCCATTCTCCGTGATGACGAACCCCCAATCTGGAAGGAGGTGTTTCGCTTTTTACGTCATCCATACAAACCAGTCATACTGGCAATGAGTCGCCCTGATGCTAAGAAGAATATTACCACATTGGTCAAGGCATTTGCGAGTAGTGAGGCGTTGAGGAGCAATGCCAACCTGGTGCTGATCATGGTATGGGTAGGGTGTTGATTGGTTTGTTCTTTGATGGTGTGGATTATGGACATTGGCATATCCCTCACACACCACACACAAACGTACCACACACAAACGTACCACATCCCATCCCACATCTTATCCCACATCCCACAACCCACATCCCACATCGCACATCCCACATCGCACATCCCACATCCCACCACATCCCACTACATCCCACAACAGGGCAACAGAGACAACATCGACAGCATGGCCCCCGGCAGTGCCAAGGTGCTCACACAAGTTTTAAAACTCATTGACGTGTATGACCTCTATGGCAGTGTCGCCTACCCCAAGCATCACACACAAAATGAGATATCAGATATCTACATGTTGGCTGCACGAACGAGGGGTATATTTACAAATGTGGCCTTGCAGGAGCCGTTTGGGCTAACTGTGATTGAGGTATTTGGTGTGTGAGTATGTTGTGTGAGTATGTAGTACACTCATGTGCCTGATGTACCTGACTGTGATTGAGGTATATGGCCCCCCCCCCCGCCCCCCCCCACCCACACGCACCGCACTAACACATCCCCTCCACCACCCACAGGCAGCAGCACATGGGGTCCCCACTGTTGCCACCTGCAATGGCGGCCCCGTGGACATCATGAAGACCCTCCATCACGGTGTTGTGGTTGATCCCACCAACCCTGATGCCATTGCAGCGGAGTTGGTGCGTATAGTCACAACCCCGGATGTGTGGGATGGCATGTCGGCGTCTGGGCGTACTAATATCATGGCGTATAGCTGGCCATCGCATTGTGTCAAGTACCTGGAAACGGTGGAAGTTGAGAAACGACGCGTGTCTTTGTTTCGGGTATGGGGGTGCTGTGGGAGATGTGGGTGGGTGTGGGGGGTTGGGAGGAGGTGCATGTGTGTGGTGTGGGCGGAGAATACCCCCAACCCTCCCCACAATCGTGTACTCCCACAATCGTGTACTCCCACAATCGTGTACTCCCACAATCATTTACTCCCACAACCGTTTTCACTACCAACAACACAGCGTCATCAGTACAGCCATAGTGGCTCTTGGGATGCAGAGTCACTAGGGCTCCACCCAAGTGCCGGTGGGCCCGGTGGCCCCCGTGCTGGTGCCCCTCCTGGGGGTGGTGGGGGTGGGGCAGGGGAGGCGGTGATACCCAGTCGCAGTTCATTTGATGCCACTGGTGCTGTGCACTTGATGGACAGCAAGGGGCCTGGAAATTTTGACCAATCAGGTGTGTTGTTGTAGTGGGTGGTGGTGGTGTAGTGGGGTGGGGTGTTTTGTCAGGGTTGGTGTGCTTGTTGGGATGGTTTTTATATGTATGATTGCGTGTATGTACGTGTATAATCAATGTGTATTATGTATGTACACATTGGTTGTTATACCATACACCATTCACCACATCACACACACCTCTCCACCACCCCCCCCAACAACAGAATCATGGTCATTCCCAACCCGCCCCCTCAGCAACCTCTTCACCGCAGCCACCGTCCCCGGTGTCCTCGACGACGCCACCACCGGCATCTCCCCCACCACCTCTGGCATCCCCAAAACCCTCAGCAACATGAGCAATGACGACTCTGTGGTCACCCATGAGCCCCTCACCCCCCTCCACAATGTCGCGAGCGGTGTCGGAGGGCCCCTTGCCCGGCGCCGTGAACGGTTTATTGGAGTGCAGCTGGATGGAAGTTTTGCAACCATGGCGACTGGGAGGGTGTTGGAGGACTTGCTTGATGCATTGCTGGAGGTGGAGACGGGTCGGGACAAGGTGGGGTTGGGGTTGCTGAGTATGATGGGATTTGATGATACGAGGGAGTTGTTGGCCGAGGCGGAGGTGCCGATGGATAAGATTGACTTTATTGTGTGTAATGCTGGTGCTGATGTATGGTATGTTGGTGGGGGGAGGGGTTGTTATGTGTGTGGGTGGTTGGGGTGTGAGTGATGATGGTGTTGTGTATGAACACATATACTGCTTTGTTATCATATGCTACTTTGTTATCATGTTCTCATTGTTTGCTATGTATCGCGTCACCATCATCATCATCGCCATCATCATCATCATCACCACAACACACTAGGTACAATTTTGGCCCCCCAACTGAGGGTGAAGCATGCATATGGGAGGCAGATGGTACATACGAGCGTCACATTGAGTTTAGGTGGGATCGTGCAGCCATTGCTCGCACACTGAACAAGTGGGCCTCCACACCATCACCCAAGTTGCCTATCAAAGTAAGGGGTTGAGGGGAGAAAAAGGGGCTGTTGTACTCTGTGTGTGTGTGTGTGTGTGTGTGTGTGTGTGTGTGTGTGTGTGTGTGTGTG
>VFQP010000394.1_pt1 | contig 91068 bp, 87 predicted proteins | sample 3512351 | NCBI WGS metagenome assembly VFQP01 (sample SAMN10412372, study PRJNA504923) | tailings metagenome | isolation source: Relicate 1 Philex TSF1 revegetated site | place: Philippines: Tuba, Benguet | collected 2017-08-29
GATCCGATCACTCGCCGACTTCGAGTGGGCGCGAAAGGTCAATCCATAGTGCGCTCGGTATCAGTCCAGCGGGAAGCTGCGGATCGCCGGCGGGGCGGCCAGGCATTCGCCGGCCAGCGCCAGGAAGGCCTGTGTATGGGCCGCGGCCATATGCGCCTCGAAGGCCGCCGGCGAGGCCCAGCGCTCCATCGTCGCCAGCTCCTCGAACTCGGTCGCCGAGACATAGAGCCCGTATTCCAGGCATCCGGGCTCCGCCCGGCTGGCCGCGACGAAGCCGCCCGCCGCCTCCATCAGCCGCCCTGCCTCGCCCGCGCGCAGCCGCGCCCGCGCCACCACGAACACCTGACCCATGGGTGCCTCCTGCCTCCGGTCCTGGCGAAGCTACGGCGCGGCGCCTCGGCCGGATGCGCCGGCGATCACATTTCACAAAATCGTGAGCCCGCACCCCCTTCGGTTCTCGCTTGCCCAGGCCGAAAGCCGCATACTCGCCCCGTGAGCCGTCGCCATTTCGAGATCACGCCCGAGCTGCTGCTCCGCGCCTACCGGGCGGGTCTCTTTCCCATGGCCGAGAGCCGGCGCGGGGACCGGCTCTATTGGCTCGATCCCGAATTGCGCGGGGTGATCCCGCTCGATGGCTTCCACCTGCCGCGGCGCCTGGCGCGGACGGCGCTCTCGGGCGGCTTCCAGGTGACTTCCAACCGGGCCTTCGGCGCCGTGGTCGCCGGCTGCGCCGAGCCCGCCGAGGGCCGCGAGGAGACCTGGATCAACCCGGAGATCGAGCGCCTGTTCGGTGCGCTGCACGGCATGGGCCAGGCCCATTCGATCGAGGTCTGGCAAGGCGATCCGGCGGCCGGGCGGCTGGCGGGCGGGCTCTACGGCGTCTCGCTCGGCGGCGCCTTCTTCGGCGAGAGCATGTTCAGCCGGGTGCGCGATGCCTCCAAGGTGGCGCTGGTGCATCTGGTGGCGCGGCTCCGCCTGCTCGGCTTCCGCCTGCTCGATGCGCAGTTCCAGACCACGCACCTCGCGCAGTTCGGCTGCCGCGAGGTGCCGCGCGCCCGCTACAAGGCGCTGCTGTCGGAAGCGGTGGAGGAGGCGATCCCCTGGGTGGACGCGCCGGACCCCGACCGGGTGGCGGCCGAGATCAGGGCCATGCGGGAGGCCTCGGCGGGCTGATCGGCGCTCTGTGCCCGTCTGAGAATGCTGGTGGGTGGGCCAGGCGGCGCTTTTCTGGCGCCGCAACGTTGCGAAACTTGACGATGCAACCGGCATCGGCTGCGGTGGGCGCCTTGCGGCGACGAAAGATCGCCTGCCCGCCGTCAGCCACCAGCATTCTCAAACGGTCTCTACGTGTTGCGTTACAGGCCATGACACCGCTTAAACTTCTTTCCTGACCCGCAAGGACACGGAGCGTTTCGCCCTGGCCTTTTCGGGTGGGGCTCGGTCGGTGGCTTTTTGGCTGAAACGAACTCTGCATGTTTCCGGCGCTGTATATCAGCGGTCTTGAAAAATCCGAAATCTTCGTTCGCTTTATCAATCTCCCGCTTCTGCTCGTCACTCCACCCTTTACAATCCAACCATAAAAAATCCGGGACCTATATACCAGTGTGACCTAGGGGGCGACCTCGCGGAAAATCAGCAGGGGCGTCATTCCGAACGCTGTGTAGGGGCGCCCAAGCATGGGGCGTAGTTCCGGCATCAATTGCAGCATCATCTGGCCGAAGGGACTGTCGCCAACCATCTGCGCTTCGATGACGCCGCGTCGTCCACTTTCTGTGAGGTCACCGTCGGCGAAATCAGGAAAGGCGTCCAAGATGCCCAGCATGGCCCAATCGCCGCTCACTGCCACGCCGTGCTTGAGAATGATGTCCGATGAGGACACCACCATCGCGTCCTCTTTGAGCGAGGACCAGACAACCTGTCCGGCATCCACCACGGTGAGCCGAACCTGGATTGCATGCGGCAGCATCCCTACGATTGCCATGCCGGCCTCAACCGCACTCTCCTGCGGGGATTTCGGCGGCGCAGACTCGGTTTGACGCCGCGCCGCTTTTCGATCCTGTCGGCTTTCCATATTGAGGGCTGGCGGCTGCGCCGATTGCTGCGCGCCGGACAAGATCGCAGTTTTTACGGCCGGCATGCCCCACAAGCCCTTGAAGAGCGTGAGGTCCATCAGAGTGATGGGGCCGGATGCGAGCACAAACTGCCCGATGCGCGCCGATGCGAGATCGCGACGAAGCATCGCGTTTGTCTCTAGGTAATCCAACAGGGCAAGAGCGTTCACCCAAAGCGGGTCGTAATCCCGGGCTTCACTCTTGGTGCCACCTATGGCGGCTGGGCCACGCTCAATGTTCAATCCGACATTGCCGACCCCAGCGATCCCTCCGTTGACCCCAAACTTGAAGGCGCGACCGCGCGCTTTCGCAACGGCTTCGGATATGCTGACGCGCGTGGGTAGTCCCAGGTCATCGAACTGCGAGAGGAAGGACCCCACTCGGCGAACATCGTAATACAGGAAGTCATAGACGGAACCGGCGTGCGGCTCGTCGGACGCCTCTGCCGATGCTTCGCTCTCGCTCTGCGACATAGCGATCAACTTCCTCTTCATCACGCTTCACGCGCTCATAGGTGTCTTCTAGCTCTTCGGGCTTCGTCTGCGCGAAGCGCGCAAGCGCCTCGTCAAATCCCATTTCGAGCGCAGGAGGCGGCTTCCGCTTTCGTCCGTCTGTCATGCGATCAGCGCCTTGTATGTGAGTCGGCCAGAGGACGCGGCAATCAAGGCATCAACGCGGGAGCCCTCGCCAAAGCTGCGGCGGTTGTAGCGCCACGTAGACTCCGCGACGTAGCGGCCAAGGTGCTTGCCGCTGACAAAGTGGTGGATGCCCACGATCTGCCGCTTGAGCAGCGACCATGCGCCTTCGATGGTGTTGGTGTGAATGGTGAAGTGACGGACGTATTCACGCTTCGCGTGGTTGATCGTGTGATGGTTGTAGCGGCCTTGCAGGCCCACGAAGCCCGTGAACTCGTCGGTCATCAGGTTGGCACCCGGCGCAACATGCGCACCGATCACACCCTGAACGGTTGCCGCCTTGCGGTTCGGAATGACGATGGCCCGCAGTTCGCCGCCGCGCTCCACCATGCCGAACACCACCGCCTTGCCCTTGCCGCCCTTCGTCTGTCCGGTGCGCTTGCTCGCGTGCTTGTTCTTCTCCTTGCCGCCGACGAACGTCTCGTCGGCTTCCACGATGCCGCCAAGCGGGCCAGCGAACGACTTCGTTGTCGCGGCCTCACGCAGCCGATGAAGCATAAACCACGCGGTCTTCTGCGTGACGCCGATGTCGCGAGCGAGCGTCGTGCTCGCCACGCCCTTCTTGTGCGAGGTCAGGAGCCATATGGCCGCCAGCCACTTCCGCAGAGGAACCTTGCTGTCTTCGAAGATGGTGCCGACCTTGATGGAGAAGCGCTTGGCGCACTCCTTGGCGGCGCACTTATGCGTCTTCTTGTCGGCGAACGTGTAGACCTTCGTGCCGCCGCAATGAGGGCAGAAGGCGCCCGCTGCCCAGCGGATGCGCGTGAAGTGCGCAATCGCCGCGTCCTCATCCGGGATGGCTTCGAAAAGCTCAATCAGGGTGCGAAACTCGGCCATGCCGAGTTTATACCGCGACCGCCTGGCTAGGTCAAGCACGTATATAAGCGCCATAATCATCATCGCTCTCCCGCTTATCCTCCGGTGCCCACAGCTGAAGAAAAACATACATCTTATCTTCATAGTATGAGTTAAAAAATCGCATGTGGCGAATATTGCCGTCCCTATTGTCTGGAAAATTATCTATTGCCTCTGTCATATGATTCATATAAAGACGCCGCATAAAGCGCGGCTCTTTCGCCATCTCGACAATCGCGTTCGGACCAGCAAGGAGATCGGCGTCGCCAAGGAGCTTTCCTTGCAGCCAGTTGTCGCAGGTCCGATCAATCAGCCGATCCCAAAAATATGATGGCTGATTAGCCTGTTTTGTGGCCTTGTATTGCGCTCCTCCAATGACCTCCTTCCATTCGCCCTCGCCAACAAAAAGACCATTATAATCTTCTCTGCCTCGAACTCCTATAAAATGCCGCCCCGTGCGCTTATCTAGATTTCTCCAATAGTGCGCGAGTAGGTCTTCTTCGCCACAATAAGAAAGTATGTCGAGCTTTGAGATTGCGGCTATTTTTGCATCAAGATAATCGGAGAAATCTTTAACGGTATCCAGCTCGCCCAGGATGATCGGCAGATTATGGCTATCAAAAACATGGATTGGATCATTTTTATCCAGATGAATGCTAAACGGAAATATTGATAAATCGCGCTGAATTTTGGCGCTGTAGGTTATGGCTAGGCTCCCATAGATATTACCTTCCGAGAAATTTTTGCAGGCTTCGGCTGCTCCATGTGCTACTATGATCTTGTGAACAATAGCAGTGCTTACGTTGATTGGCACCGGCAGAGGCTTCGTTTTCTTGGCATCCAGAAAGATATTTCTGCCGGATCGCAAGTATTTTTCTGCGCCGTTGGCCGTGCTGATTTGCCGATCAATGACCGCGCGCTTCCATCTTTCCCATCTTATAGTGGGATCCTCATCCGGACTAAAATTTCCAATCTGCTTCTCTCGGTCGAAAAATATAAATATATGATCATCAAATACAGCGATAACATCGCAAAATTCACGCCCGTCGTCTTTGTGCGGGTTGGCATAGCTCCAAAGCCGCAAGAACGATCTTGCGCAAAGGCTCGCCAATAGCTCTTCGGTGCGGGTCACTCCCGCGGACATAGTGCCGGCCATCGAACCTCGAAGCGCGCCACAGGTCTGCTCTTCGTCAACGCATTATAATGCCGGACGCTGAGGGCGGGCAGACGATTTTTCGTCGCCGCAAGGCGAGGAACGCAGCCGATGCTGGTTGCATCGGCAAGTTTCGTAACGCTGCGACGGCGGAAAAGCGCCGCGTGGCCGACCCGCCAGCATTCTCAAGCGGTCACTCAGGAGGCCCGGCAGGCGAGCACCCGGAGGTCATAGACCGGGTGCTCGAGCATGTTCACGCCCGGCGCCTCCGCGAACATCCAGCCGCGGAACACCACCGCGCCATTCGCCGGCGCGCGGCTGTCGGCGATCTCCAGGAAGGCGGCCGCATCGGGCACCTCGTCGGGCGGCCTTGCGTGGCAGGCGCGCACGGTGATCGTCAGCGTGCCGAAGCTGCCCGGCTGATTGAGCGGCACGCGCAGCGTCGTGACGCGGGCCGTCACCTTGTCGAGCGCCTGGAGTTCCGCCACGCGCTGCACCACCCAGCCCTGCTGCGCCGCGGCCCCGAGCGGGACCAGCAGCGCCAGCGCCAGCAGCACGCGCCTCATCGCCGCTTCGGGCTCGGCAGCGCGGCGACGAGATCGGCGAGGACCTGGCGCATCGCCGCCTCGTCCACGCCCATCAGCACCGCGTCCTCGAAGGCGTCGCGCAGCACCTGCGCGGCCTCGCGGTGGTTCTCCGCCAGCACCTTCAGCTTCTCGCGGCAGGCGAGCGGGGCGCCATCGGCGCCCGGCCAGACCTGCGGCGGTTCGAGACCGGTCATCGGTTCGGCGTGCCGCTTCCCTCGGCCGGGCGCTGCCCGCCGCCCTGGCCTTCCGTCATCGAGAAGATGAAGCGCCCGAGCAGGGATTCCAGGCTGACGGCCGATTGCGTGATGGTGATCTCGCCGCCATCGCCCAGCACCCGCTCGTCGCCGCCCGGCACGATCGCCACGAAGCGGCCGCCGAGCAGCCCCTCGCTCGCGATCTCGGCCGAGCTGTCGCGCGGGATGCGGAGATTGCCGTCCACCCGCATCGTCAGCACCGCGAGGAAGGTCTGCGGATCGATGCGCTGGCCGGTGACGGAGCCGACCTTGACGCCGGCGATCCGTACATCGGCGCCGGGCGCGAGCCCGTCCACCCGGTCGAACTTCGCCGAGAGCGTCAGCGCCGGCCCGCCGAAGCCGGTGCGGCCGGAATTGGTGACGGCGAAGACGAGGAACACGGCCGCCACCGCCAGCACCACCGCGCCGGCCGCGACCTCCGCAAGCGAACGTCCCTTCATACTTCAGGAGCCCTCAGGCGCCGGGCGGCCGCATCCGCGGCCTTGGCTTCGCGACATGCGCCGCGGGCCGCATTCGCGGCGTCGTGCTGAAGGCACGCCCCGGGCGTGACGCCCAGCAGAGCTGACCGCAGATCCATTCGCCATGACATCGCGCGCCGTCCTAAGCACCGGGCGTCCAGGCCTCGTAGTCGCCGGCCGTCGCCGGCCGGCGGCCGCCGGCATAGTCGTGCCCCGGCGGGCGCCAGGCCCCGGCGGTGCCGGTCGGGTTCGGGCGATGCTCGATCATCCAGGGGTGCTTCTTCGCCTCGGGCAGCGGCGCATCCGCGGTGTGATGCAGCCAGACATGCCATTCAGGCGGGACCGAGGAGGGCTCGGCCGCGCCGGCATAGGCCACCCAGCGGCGCTTGCGGCCATAGCCGCGATACTCCTCGGCGGATTCATAGTAGCGGTTGCCGAAGCGGTCGGTGCCGACCAGGCGCCCCTTCATCCGGGCGAGCAGGCGCGCGAACATGCGATCTTCCTCAGGCGCGCCGGGCCTGCCGGCGCGCATCTCACGCGGGCATCTTCGCACACCCCCTGCCGCGGTGCAAAAGCGGGGCGGCGGCGGGGTTCTCCACAGGATATTGGGGGTCTTGACGGCGCGGACCCCAAGATGCGGCTTGCCGAGTCGCAGCGGCCCAAGCAGGATGCCGCCATGTCGCCGCTCGCCGGAACGCTCTGGGAAGGTCTCTCGCTGGTCCGGCTCCGCGCCGCGCCCGAGCCCGAGGCGCGCCCCCGCGCCATCGCGCTGCCCGCCCATTGGGGGGAGGAGGAAGCCGCGGCGCTGGCCGCGCTCGCCCCCGGCTCCGGGCCCGTCGCCTTCCCGCGTCTCGCCGAGGCCTGGATCGCCCCGCTCGCCGAGCGCGGCCGGCGGCTCGGCGTGCTGGCCGACGAGGCCGAGGCGGACGGCTTCGCCGCGGCGCTCCGCGCCCTGCTACTCGCCCAGCGCGGCGCCCCCGGCGCCGGGCTCTGGCGGGGGGAGGCGAAACAGCCCCGCTTCGTGCTGAACCTCGCCTCCTTCCTCGACCCCGAGGGTGGCTTCGACGCGCCGGCCTTCGCCGGGGCCGTCGCGCTCGGCATCCGCGCGCTCGAGATCGCAACCGGTGGCAAGGCGACGCGCCTTGCGCTCGGCTTCGCCGATCTCGCCGGCCTGCTCGCCGGGCTCGGGCTTGCCTATGACAGCCCGGCCGGCCGCGCCACCGCCGCCGCGCTTGCCGCGCTGACCCGCGGCGCCGCCGAGGCGGAAAGCGGGCGCCTCGCGGACCGCCTCGGCGCGCGGGAGCCGGTCTGCCTGCTCGCCCCCGCGCCGCCCGAGGCGACGCCGGTGCCGGGCCTTGCCGAGGCCGCGCGCGCCGCGCTCGATGCCGCCGCGGCCTGCCGCGGATTGCGCCACCAGGCGCTGCTCGCCCTCGCCGCGCCCGACGCGGCCGAGCGCCTGCTCGGCGCCGAGAGCGGCGGCCTCGCGCCCTCGCCCGGCGCCAGCCGCCTCGTCGAGCGCGGCGGCTGGGTGACGGAGGAGCCGACGCGCGCCGCGCGGCGCGCCGGCGCCGCGGCCGCGCGGCTGCTCGCCCCGGTGCCGCAGGCCGCCTGGCTCGCCATGGCGCAGGCCGTGGCACCCTTCCTCCACGCCGCCCCGCCGCTGCCCGCCGCCGAGGCCGCCGTCCCGCGCCCGGGCCTGCCCGTTCCGGCGCGCGGCCCGGCCCTGCCGCTGCGGCCGACCGGGGCGGTGTTCCGCGCGAGCGTCGGCGGGCATCGCGTGGTGCTGCGCGCCAGCGAGGACGCGAACGGCCACCCGACGGAGCTCGCCATCGCGCTGACCAAGGAGGGGGCCGCCTATCGCAGCCTGATGGAGGCGATGATGGGCGCCGTCTCGATCGGGCTCGCGGCCGGCGTGCCGCTCGCGGCCTATGTCGAGGCCTATGCCTATACCCGCTTCGGCCCGGCCGGCGCGGTGGAGGGCGACCCGGCGATCCGCCGCGCCACCTCCGTCCTCGACTGGGCCTTCCGCAAGCTGGCGCGCGAGTATCTCGGCCGCACGGACCTGGCCGACCCGACCGAGGAGGATTGCGCGCCGGACACGACCGGCCGCGCCGCCGAGCAGGCGCCGCTGCTGCCGCTCGACCTCCCGGCCGCGCCATCGCCGCGTGCGCGGCGCGGGCAGTTGCGGCTGGTGGGCTGACGCTACTCCTCGGTCGCCGCGGCGACGGGGAGGATGTTCGTCTCCTTCGGGCTGGCGAGGGCCAGGATGGTCTCGGTGCGCTCGACGCCCGACTGGCCGCGCACCTCCTCCGAGACGAAGTGTTCCAGCGCGGCGACATCGGCCAGCCGCAGCTTGAGCAGGTAGCACCAGGGCCCGGTGACGGTGTGGCATTCCAGCACCGCCTCGGACCGCTTCATCGCCTTGAGGAAGGCGGCGTCGTCCCGGCCGGGGCGCATCGCCACGAAGACGAAGGCGAGCAGCGGGCAGCCGGCGGCGACCGGATCGAGGTCGATGCCCCAGCCCCGGATCACGCCCCGCTCCTCGAGCCGCTTCACCCGCTCGGCGGTGGCGGAGACCGAAAGGCCCGCCGCCTTCGATAGTTCCGCGAGGCCCGCGGCGCTGTCGCGCTGGAGGGCGAGGATCAGGTTGCGGTCAATCTCGTCCATGGCGCCGGCAGTCTAACCCAGCGGACCGGAAAGGGCACGGCGGAATCGCCGGTGGACCGGAAAATCCGCGCCAGGGAGGAGGGGGCGTCCCTGTGACGCCGCCACGGTTCTGCGCCATCCTGTTTGCCGGACAGCGGGCGGAGGGCAGGATGGCGAGGCCGATCGGGCCGGAGGAGGCGGCGCAGCACGCGCCCGGCAGCTTCGGCTGCCACGAGGCCCTGCACATGTCGCTGGTGCTGGCCGAGCTGGTCGAGGCGCGGCTCTGCGACCATCCCGCGGTGCGCCTGGTGCCGGAATGGCAGGTGCTGGCCGATCGCGCGGCCGATGCGCTGCAGGCGCTCTACCAGGCGATCGGCGCCCGGCACGGGGCGGGATGACGGGGGTAAGGGGCCCGCGCCGCCTTGCCGGCGGCGCGGGGTAGCGTCAGACGTAGTGCTCGGCCAGCGGCTTGAAGCCGTTGAAGAACTGGCTGGCGTAGCTGGTCACATAGGCGCCGGTGGCCAGCAGCTGCACCCGGTCGCCGGCCTCGAGCGCCAGCGGCAGGCGGTAGTTGGACTTCTCGTACAGCGTGTCCACGCTGTCGCAGGTCGGGCCGGCGATGGTCACCGGGCCCTCCGCGCCGCCGTCATGCGGCGTGCGGAACGCGTAGCGGATCGCCTCGCCCTCGGTCTCGGCAAGGCCGCCGAAGCGGCCGATGTCGAGATAGACCCAGCGCACCGGATCGTCCTCGCCCTTGCGGGAGACGAGCACGACCTCGCTCTCGACCACGCCGGCCTCGCCCACCAGGAAGCGGCCCGGCTCGATCACCATCTCCGGCAGCGCATTGCCGAAATGCTCGGCCATGGCGCCCATGATGGCCGCGCCGATCTCGTCGATGCCCGGCACCTCCTGGCGATAGCGCACAGGATAGCCGCCGCCGAGATTGACCATGCGGACCTTCACCCCCGCCTCGCGGAGATCGGTGAAGAGCATGGCGACGCGCGCGATCGCGGCCTCGTAGGCGGCCGTGCTGGTCTGCTGCGAGCCGACATGGAAGCTGAGGCCATAGGCGTCGAGCCCGAGCTCCTCGGCCAGCACCATCAGCTTCCGCGCCATCGCGACCTCGCAGCCGAACTTGCGGCTGAGCGGCCATTCGGCGCCGTCATTGCCGACGAAGATGCGGCAATAGACGCGGCTCCCCGGCGCGGCGCGCGCGATCTTGCGCAGCTCCGGCTCGCTGTCGAAGGCGAACATCCGCACGCCCGCCGCGAAGGCGGCGCGGATCGCGCTCTCCTTCTTGACGGTGTTGCCGTAGGAGATGCGCGCGGGATCGGCGCCGGCCGCGAGGCAGGCCTCGACCTCCTCGAACGACGCGGCGTCGAAGGAGGAGCCGAGCCGGGTCAGCCGATCGAGGATCGGCGCCGCCGGGTTGGCCTTCACCGCGTAGTAGACGCGCGCGAGCGGCATTGCCGCCGTGATGGCGCGATAGGCGGCTTCCACGCGGTCCACGTCCAGCACCAGGCACGGGGTGGCCGGCTGATGCGTGCGCAGGAACTCGGCGATCTTCGGGGTCATGGCCCGGGATCCCTTCACTCGGCGGAGACCGCCCTGGTGAAGGGGGCGGCCCCAGTGTTGACGAAACGGTCCAACGAACCAGCGGAGTGGCCCTCGGAGTTGCCCCCTCGGGTGCCGGAACGCTTGACGTCGTTGCGTAAACCTTGCGCCGCGGTGACCTTGAGTTGCGCCTGGGGCGCGGTTCCGTGGGCCTGGGGCCAGAGGCACGTGCGTACTGCGTCTGCGGCGGGCAAATAGCCCCACCACCCCCCGGGGGCAAGGGATATATCTTCCCATGACCGTGATTTTTTCTGGCCGCCTTGCGAAACCGCCGGAAAGGGGCCCGGGCACCCGGGGGGGAAGCCGGAGCCTCATCCGGCCTTCCGGGGGGAAAGCGCGCGAATCCGCCGGAGCGGCTCAGGGCCGCGCCAGGAAATCCGCAGGCGTCAGGATGCGGATGCCGCGCCAGGGGTGCAGCACCAGCAGGTCGGCGTCGGAGGAGACGATGCCGTGCGCGCCGGCGGCGAGCGCGAGCTCGAGGTAGATGTTGTCCTTGGCGTCGCGGCAGTCGGTGACCCGCTCGGTCGGCACGACCCGGACACCGCGTGAGAGCACGAGGTGCTCGATCTCCTGCCGGAGGGCCGCGTCCAGGAACCGTACCATGCGGGGCCGTGCGAAGACGTGCCGCAACTCGGCGATCACAGGCTCCGACAGCGCGATCCCGTACGTCTCGATGGCGCGCCGCAAGGCCCGCTCAGGAACGGAATCGCGGCGAATGGCGGCGCCGACGAGCGCCGAGACGTCGAAGACGATCACTCCGGAGGGGACCGCCGATCGCGCCGCTCGGCGTTGTAGGCCGCCAACTCCTCGTCCACGATCTCATCGGTCAGGCCACGGCGATGCGCTTCCGCCTTTAGGGCCGCGATCGCGGCAAACAGGCGCTCCACCGCTTCCTTCCTCAGCATCTCGCTCACCGCCTCACCTGCGCGCGCGCGCAGTTCGGGATCGCGCAGCCGCTCGGCGAGCCGCGCCTCGACGGGGATCAGGACCTCGACGGTGTGGGTATCCGGCATGGCGAGGGCCTTATACCCCACCGCGCCGCGCCGCTGCCACAGGCTTCACCCGATGAGCCCGCCCATCGGGCTCGACGCATCCGCGCGGTAGTCCCGGCCCATCCGCCCCGCCAGGAAGGCCGCGCGCCCCGCGATCACCGCATGCTTCATCGCGACCGCCATCCGCACCGGGTCGCGGGCATGCGCGATCGCCGAGTTCAGCAGCACCGCATCGCAGCCCAGCTCCATCGCCAGCGCCGCGTCGGAGGCCGTGCCGATCCCCGCATCCACCAGCACCGGCACCTTCGCCTGCGCCTTGATCGCGCGGATCATGTAGGGGTTCACCACGCCCATGCCGGAGCCGATCGGCGCGCCGAGCGGCATAACCGCGACGCAGCCCATCTCCTCGAGCCGCTTCGCCGCCACCGGGTCGTCGGCGCAGTAGACCATCACCTCGAACCCGTCCTTCACCAGCGCGGCCGCGGCTTCCAGCGTCGCCTGCATGTCCGGGTAGAGGAAGGGCGGCGGGCCCAGCACCTCGAGCTTCACCAGGTTCCACCCGCCGGCCTCGCGCGCCAGGCGCAGCGTGCGGACGGCATCCTGCGCGGTGTGGCAGCCGGCCGTGTTGGGCAGGTAGGTGTAGCGGTCGGGCGGCACATAGTCCTGCAGCATCGGCGCCGAGGCATCCGAGAGGTTCACCCGCCGGACGGCGACGGTGACGATCTCCGCCCCGGACGCCGCGATGGCGCGCGCGGTTTCCTCAAGATCCTTGTAGCGCCCGGTTCCGACGATCAGCCGCGAGCGGAACTGCCGCCCCGCGACCGTCCAGCCATCCTCCGGCAGCGACGATCCATCCATGGCCTCAGCCGCCTCCGATGAAATGCACGACTTCCAGCCGATCCCCCGCCGCGAGCCGCGTGCTGGCCCAGGCCGAGCGCGGCACGATCTCGAGGTTGCGCTCCACCGCGACCTTGGGCGCGGCGAGGCCAAGGAGGGCGAGCAGATCGGCCACCGAGGCGCCGTCCGGCACCTGGCGCGGCTCACCGTTCACCTCGATGGCGATGGGGGCGGTCATGGGCGGAAGATGGCCGCGCGGCACGGGCCGGGCAAGGCGCCGCCCGGGCCGCCCCGCCCGGCGCCCGGTGCATGACTTTGCCCGGCCCGGAACCCCGTGCTAGACGGCGCGCCTTCGCCCGGACACGGCCAAAAACCTTGACACCGCCCCTGATCGCCGTCCTGAACGGCCCGAACCTGAACCTGCTCGGCACCCGCCAGCCGGAGATCTATGGCAGCGCGACCCTCGACGACGTGGAGGCGCTCTGCGCCGAGGCGGCCGAGCAGCTCGGCCTCGCGATCGATTTCCGCCAGACCAACCTGGAAGGCGAGCTCATCACCTGGGTGCAGGAATGCCGCGGCCGCGCGAGCGGCATCGTCATCAACCCGGCCGGCTATTCCCACACCTCGATCGCGCTGATGGATGCGCTCAAGGCCGTGGACCTGCCGGTGATCGAGGTGCACATCTCGAACATCCATCGCCGCGAGGAGTTCCGCCATCTCAGCTACGTCTCCAAGGCCGCGACGGGCGTGATCGCGGGCCTCGGCATCGGCGGCTACGGGCTGGCGCTGCGCGCGCTCGCCGGGCTGCTGGAAGAGGAAGGAGAGGCGTGATGGCGGGCGTGACCTTCGAGCCCGCGGCGATCCGCGAGCTCGCCAAGATCCTGCGCGAGACCGACCTCACCGAGATCGAGCTGGTCGAGGGCGATTCGCGCATCCGGGTGGCGCGGCAGATCAGCGTCCACGCGGTGGCGCAGGTCGCCGCGCCCGTCGCCCCGGCGGTGGCCGTGGCCGCGGCTGGGCCCGCCCCTGGCGCCGTGCCGGAGGCCGAGGGCCCGCATCCCGGCGCCGTGACCTCGCCCATGGTCGGCGTCGCCTATCTGGCGCCGGAGCCGGGGGCCGCGCCCTTCGTCACCCTCGGCGCCCGCGTCGCGCAGGGCCAGACGGTGCTGCTCATCGAGGCGATGAAGACCTTCAATCAGATCCGCGCCCCGCGCGCCGGCACGGTGACGCGCATCCTGGTCGAGAGCGGCTCGCCCGTCGAATACGGCGAGCCGCTGCTGGTGATCGAATGAGCCTCCCCCCCAGACACCAGTGCGCGCCGTCCGATGACCGGAGCGCCGCCAGGCGCGAAGGTCTGAATCGGCCGGCGGCGCCGCGCAGCGGCGCAGCATAACATGCCCTTTCGCAAGGTGCTGATAGCCAACCGCGGCGAGATCGCGCTCCGCGTGCACCGCGCCTGCCAGGAGATGGGCATCCAGACCGTTGCGGTGCATTCCACCGCCGACAACACCGCGATGCATGTCCGCCTCGCGGACGAAAGCGTCTGCATCGGCCCGCCGGCGGCGCGCGACAGCTATCTCAACATGGCCGCGATCCTCTCCGCCGCCGCGATCACCGGCGCCGAGGCGATCCACCCGGGCTACGGCTTCCTCTCGGAGAACGCCTCCTTCGCCGAGATGGTGGAGGCGCATGGCCTCGCATTCATCGGCCCGAAGCCAGAGCATATCCGCATGATGGGCGACAAGATCGCGGCGAAGGACGCGATGCGCCGCCTCGGCGTGCCCCTCGTGCCCGGCTCGCTCGGCGCGCTCGAGAGCCTCGAGGAGGCGCGCAGCGTCGCCGAGGAAGTGAAGTATCCCGTGCTCATCAAGGCCGCCGCCGGCGGCGGCGGGCGGGGAATGAAGGTGGCGCGCTCGGCCGAGGAGCTTGAGGAAGCCTGGCGCGTCGCCCGCACCGAGGCCAAGGCTGCCTTCGGCGACGACAGCGTCTATCTCGAGAAGTATCTCGACCGCCCGCGGCACATCGAATTGCAGGTGCTCGCCGACAGCCATGGCAGCGTGGTGCATTTCGGCGAGCGCGACTGCTCGCTCCAGCGCCGCCACCAGAAGCTGGTGGAGGAGGCCGGCAGCCCCGTGCTCAACGCCGCCGACCGCGAGGCGCTCGGCGCCAATGTCACGCGCGCGCTGCGCCAGCTCGGCTACCGCAACGCCGGCACGCTGGAATTCCTCTGGCAGGACGGCCAGTTCGCCTTCATCGAGATGAACACCCGCCTGCAGGTCGAGCATCCGGTGACGGAGATGCTCTGCGGCGTGGATCTCGTGAAGGAACAGGTCCGCATCGCCGCCGGCGAGAAGCTCGGCTACGGCCAGTCCGAGATCCGCTTCAACGGCCACGCGATCGAATGCCGCATCACGGCCGAGGACCCCGACACCTTCGCGCCCAGCCCCGGCCGCGTGGACATGTACCACGCCCCGGGGGGCCTCGGCGTGCGCGTGGACAGCGCGCTCTACAGCGGCTACGTCGTGCCGCCGCATTACGACAGCCTGGTCGCCAAGCTCGTCGTGCATGGCGCGACGCGCGCCGAGGCGATCGCGCGGCTCAAGCGGGCGCTGGCCGAGATGGTCGTCAGCGGCATCCGCACCACGCTGCCGCTGCACCAGCGCATCGTCGCCGATGCCGAGTTCCAGGCCGGCGACTACACCATCCACTGGCTGGAACGCTTCGTCGCGCGGACCCGCGACGGGGCCTGACGCGGCGGCGCGCGAGCACGTTCCGTTCGGTTGGAACCCGCTGAACGGAAGTTCGTGCCCTGCAGGCCTTTCGGCTTTGCGTCCGGTTTTGGTGGATCGGGCCAAGTCGAAGGGCCGCCATGCCAGCCGCATGCGGTGAGGCCTGCGGCAGTTGTCGGCGTGAGCGAGCAGGGCCGGTTCGGCGGCGATGTGGGCGATGCCGCGGAGAGTGAAGGGTTTGAAGCCGAGGGCGGCCTCGATGACGCAGACGGCAACAGCAACGCCTGCTCGCGGCCGAACGGCAAGACCTGCGTCACGCCACCCGGACTCGCCGATTTCAGGCCGCCCGGGACTCCGACAGCCTGCTATGGCGCGGGAAACAGCGCGTCCGTCCGCCCCATGAGCCGATAGGCGACGAGGCCGACCCATTCGCGCAGCGCCCATTCCGCCTGGTTCAGCCGCGTCGGGAAGGGCCAGCTCCACCACAGGGCGGGGTCGCGCGCGGTGGTGTAGTTCACCGGCCACGCCGTCACGCGCCAGCCGGCGGCGCGGAAGCAGCCGACCGCGCGCGGCATGTGGCTGGCGGAGGTCACCAGCAGCCAGGTCTCGCCGGGTGCGGGCTGCACGAGGCGATGGGTGAGCACCGCATTCTCATGCGTGTTGCGGCTCTCGCTCTCGAAGGTGAGGCGCTCGGGCTGGAGGCCGAGATCGGCGAACAGGCGGCGTGCCGTGTCGGCCTCGGTCGGGCCGCCCGGCAGGATGGCGGAGGAGCCGCCGGTGAACACCACCCGCGCGGCGGAGAAGCGCCGCGCCAGCGCCACGGCTTCCGTCATGCGCTCGGCGGCGCCGTTCAGCGCGGGGATGCCATGCGCCTCGGTCAGCGCCTGTTCCACCGCGCCGCCGAGCACGAGGATGCCGGTGACCTGATCCGGTGCGGGCGTGCGGGGAAAGCGCGCTTCGAGCGGCAGCGTCAGCAGCGCCGCGACGGGCAGCGCGAAGACGGCGGCGAACCAGCCGAGGCCGAGCCCGAGCGGCCAGCGCCCGAGACGGCGGCCGCGGACCAGCAGGATCGCGCCCAGCACCGCGAGCAGCAGCGCGAGCGTGTTCGGCCGCAACACGCCCCAGAGCAGCTTGGAGGCGAGGAAGGCGATGTCGCCCATCACAGGTCGAGGACCCGCATCGGATGGAGCTTCCCGCGCAGCAGGTCGGCGATTGCGATCAGGTTGCCGCGCAGCCGCCCGGCGCGGTCCACCCAGGGTTCGGGAAAGGCCGCGCGCGCCAGGTTCATCGCCATGTTGCGCGCCGCCGAGCGCAGCGCGCGGTTCCAGGGATAGCTGCCCTTGCGTGCGAGATAGAGGCAGTTGGCGATCTGGCTGTAGCCGAGCTTGGTCCCCGGCACGCGGCCCGACTTGGAGCCGAGGTGAACGCCGCGCGCGCCGGCCAGCCGCAGGATCGTGCCGTGCCGCCCGAGCCGGCGGGTGAGGTCGAGATCCTCGTACCAGCCATAGAGAGGCAGGTTCTCGTCGAAGCGCAGCGCATGGGCACGCATCGGCGCGAGGCGCAGGGCCATGTTGCAGCCATAGCCGTTGAAGTGCGGCGCGACGGCGAGCGGATCGGCGGGCGGGATGTCGCGCGCGAGGATGGCGCGGCCCTCCTCGACGGAGATTCCGGGACCCTTTGCGCCGTCCGCGATGACGGTGCCGGTGGCGACGACGCAATCGGGTTGCGCGGCGAGCACGCGCCCCGTCACCGCGAGGTAGTCGGGGGCGGCCAGGAAATCGTCGTCGAGGAACAGCACCGCGTCGCAATCCGGGATCGCGTCCAGGATCGCGTTGCGCTGCCGCGGCAGGCCGGCCGGCGCGGTGATGAAGCGCACGGCGGGGAAGCGCGCGGGCAGGTCGGCGATGTCGTCCGGCGTGACATGGCACACCAACACCGCATCCGGCGGGCGGGTCTGCGCCGCGAGGTCGCGCAGCACCTCGGCCAGGATCGGCGCGCGGCCGCGCGTGGCGATGCCGATGGCGAGCCTCATCGCAGGAAGCCCTCGGCGCGGCCGAGCAGGGTCATCGCGTAATAGCCCGCATCGCGCGGGCGGAGCTTCAGCAGGCTCACCGCGACGCCGCCGAGCGGGCGGACGAGGAACGGCGCCCAGGTGGAGGCCGGCACGCGGTGTCGCCGCAGCGCGAAGCCGAGCCCGCGCCCGTAGAGCCGCGCGCGGGCGGTCGCCACATCGGTCAGGCGCTTGTCGGGATGGATCACGCGCAAGCTGGGCTCGTAGCGCGCGGCGTGGCCGGCGGCGACGGCGCGCAGCACCAGGTCGTTGCCCTCGGCGGAGCCGAGCGGCGTGCCGGGGCCCATCGCCTCGTCGAAGCCGCCGAGTTCCAGCGCCACCTCGCGGCGCAGCCAGAGATTGAACTCGATCACGCTGGTCCAGACATTTTCCCGAGTTATCGAGCCGGAGGATTCGCGCCAGCGGCCGGAGCCGAGGCCGCCGGCGGGGCTCTCGGCGGGGCCGGTCAGCACCATCAGCGCCGGATCGGAGTCGAACGCCGCCGCGACGCGGTCGAGCACGCCGGGTGGCAGCAGGCAGTCATCGTCGGGGAAGCCGACGATCGCGCCGCGCGCCACGCGCAGGCCGAGGTTGCGCGCATGGTTCGCCTTCGCGACCGTGCTGCGGAGATGGGTGATCGGCAGAAGGCCGGCGAAGCGGGCCAACACCGGGACGACACGGTCATCCTCGTTCTGGTCCACCACGATCAACTCGGCATCGTCGCGGCCCTGCGCGAGCAGGCTCTCGCAGAAGGCGCCGATCTCCGCGTCGCGGCCGCGGGTGGCCATGCAGAGGCTGAACCTCATGGTGCCGGCATCCCGCGCGCCGCGCAGGCGGCGTTGATCTCCGCCATCAGCCGGTCGCGGAAGGCCTGTTCGGAGAAGCGTTCGGCATTGGCGCGGCAGGCGGCGGGGCTGATCGCCAGCATCTCGAAGCGGCGCACCGCGGCGATGATCGCCTCGGCGGTCTGCGCGGGGAACAGCAGGCCCGTCTCGCCATCGCGCAGGATGTCGGCGGCGCCGCCGCGCGCATAGGCGATCAGCGGCGTGCCGCAGGCCTGCGCCTCCACCATGCCGATGCCGAAATCCTCCTCGGCGGCGAAGACGAAGGCGCGCGCCGATTGCAGCGCGGCGACGAGATCGGCCTGCGGCAGCCTGCCGCGGATCGCGATGTTCGGCGCGCCGGCCGCGGCCGCCTTCACCCGCGGCATCTCCGGCCCGTCGCCGATGATGGTCAGCCGCCGGTCGGGCAACTGCCGAAAGGCCTCCGCGATCAGGTCCACGCGCTTGTAGGGCACGAGGCGCGAGGCGATCACGTAGTCCGCGCCCTTCTCCGCACGATAGGCGAAGCCGGCGATGTCCACCGGCGGATGGACGACGATGCTCTCGCGCCGCCAGGCCTTGCGGATGCGCTCGGCGATCCAGGCGGAATTGGCGAGGATCACGTCCGGCCGCGCGGCGGAGGCGTGGTCCCAGGCGCGCAGCCGCCCGAGCAGCCAGCGCGTCGCCGCGCCCTTGAGGCCGCGATCCATCCGCGACTGGCGCAGATACTGGTGCTGGAGATCCCAGGCATAGCGCATCGGCGAATGGACGTAGCTGACATGCAGCGTGGCGGGGCCCGTCAGCACGCCCTTAGCCACGGCATGGGAGGAGGAGATGACGAGGTCATAGGGCGAAAGGTCGAACTGCTCGACCGCGAGCGGCATCAGCCCGAGATAGTAGCGGAACCACTTTGCCGCACGCGGCAGGCGCTGGATGAAGCTCGTGGTCGGCACCTTGCCGCGCAGGAAGGCGCGGTCCTCGGGCTTCATGAAGTCGCAGGTGGTGAAGAGGTCGGCGTCGGGGAACAGATGCAGCATCTGCTCCAGCACCTTCTCGGAGCCCGCATAGGTGTCGAGCCATTCGTGGATGATCGCCACTTTCATCGCATCAGGTCCAGCAGCCGCGCCGCAGCGCGATCCCAGGAATAGAGCCGCGCGCGTTCCTGCCCGCGCGCGCGCAGCGTATCGGCAAGCCCCGGCTCCTCCAGCAGCCGCGCCAGCGCGGCTTCGGGGCCGGCCGCGTCGAACCAGAGCGCGGCCTCGCCGCAGACCTCCGGCACCGCGCCCGCGCGCGCCGCCAGCACCGGGCAGCCGCACCACATCGCCTCGAGCGGCGGGATGCCGAAGCCCTCGTAGCGCGAGGGAAAGACCAGGCAGAGCGCGTTCTCGTAGAGCGCGCGCAGCTCGGCATCGGTGACGCGCCCGAGCAGCTTCGCCCCGGCCGCATCCGCAGCGCCCGAGAAGGCGCCCGCCTCCACCGCGCCCGCGACCGCGAGCGCCATGCCGCGCGCGGCCAGGAGCGACGCGGCGCCGGACAGGGCCCCGAGATTCTTGTGCGCCGCGCGCGTGCCGACCGCGAGCGCATAGCCGCGCGGCGCGAGGCCGTGCCGGGCGAGCACGCCGGCATCGGCGGGCACGCGCAGCACATGCTCCCCGCCCTCCGGCATCACCGCGATGCGGCCGGGATCGAGCCGCAGCCGGTCCGCGAGGCGTCCGCGCGAGAACTCGCTTACGGTGACGATCCGCGCGCCGAGCCGCGGCAGCGCGCGATGCAGCGTGCGGTACCAGAGACGGAACGCGGTGCCGTAGCTCTCGGGCGTGTCGAAGACGCCGGCATCGTGGATCACCACGACCTGGTCGCGCCGGCGCAGCGGCGCGGTGTTGCCGAGGTTCACCAGCAGCGCATCGCCCGCCGCGCGCGGCAGGTCGAGCTGTTCCCAGGCCTGGCCGCCGCGCGATCCGACCGTCTCCACCGCCACGCCCTCGAGGCCTGCGCCTGGCGGCGCGAGCAGGCGGAACCCGGCCCCGGCGCGCGCAAGCGCCAGCGTCACCTCGCGCGCGAAGCGCTGCACGCCCGTCACCTTCTGGGTCAGGAAGCGGCCGTTGATGGCGAAGCGGGGCGGACGATCCGCGCCGCCGGTGCTCGCGGCCTCCGGCCGCTCCGCTATCTGGTGATCGTCCGCCGAGTTCACGCCGGCTCGCCCCTCAGCACCGCGCGCAGCCGCGAGGGGCGGCGCAGCAGCACCTTCGCGTCGCGCCGCTCCTCCGCCGTCAGCGCGTGCCAGCCGGCCAGCGCGAAGCCCGCCAGCGCGAGCGCGTAGAGGACGGCGAGCAGGCCGTAGCCCTCGAAGGGCAGCAGCGCGCAGAGACCGATCCCGCCCACGATGAGCGGGGCGAGATTGGCCCGCACCGCCGGCGCCGCCGCCGGATAGAGACGGGCGCAGAACCAGAGCCGCCCCGCCGCGTCGGTCGCGCAGCGGAGCGCCCAGGCGGCCGCCGCGCCCTCGATGCCGAAGGTGAGGAGGCCCAGCGCCGAGAGCGGCAGGAACAGCGCGGCCTGGGCGAGCTGCCATTTCGCGTTCACGTCCGGTCGCCCGATCGCGTCCAGCAGCGCGCCTGGGGCGAAGGCGAGGCAGGAGAAGAAGATGCCGATCGCGAGGATCTGCAGCACCCGCCCGCCGCCGGCGGCGAACTCCGCGCCGAGCCAGAGGCGGAGCAGCTCCGGCCCCAGCGCCACCAGCGCCAGGCAGAAGGGCAGCACGCTCGCCATCATCAAGAGCGCGCCGCGGCGCAGCAGCCCGACGGTCATGGCGGGAAAGCGGACATAGGTGGAGGCCATGGCCGGCAGCAGCGTCTGCCCCACCGCGACGGGCAGGATCCACATCCGCATCACGAGGTCGAGCGGCGTGGCGTAGAAGGCCACCGCCGTCAGCGTCAGCAGCGCGCCGATCAGGAAGCGGTCGGCATAGAGCAGCGCCTGGGTCAGGATGCCCGACGCGCTCATCCACCCGCCCATCCGCACCAGCGGCCCGACCAGCGAAGGCCGCGGCAGCCGGGGCCCAAGGCCAGGCAGGTCGCGCCGCGCGAGCCAGAGATAGCAGGCGGTGTTGGCGAGCCGGGCCGCGAGCAGCACCAGGATCACGCCGACCAGGCTCTGCCAGAGCCAGAGCGTGATGACCGGCCCGATGTAGTAGAAGGCCGAGACGGGGATGGTGACGAGATTGGCCGCGCGGAAGCGCTGATAGGCTGCGAGCGCCCCCCAGAGCGCCGCATTGAGCACGACAAGCGGCACGGCGAGGCAGAGCAGGGTGAAGGCCGCCGTCGCCTCCGCCTGGAGCTCGGGCGGCGTGTTCAGGACGCGGGAGATCAGGTAGGGCACGCCGAAGGACGCGACTGCGGCGAGTGCCGCGCCGACCAGCACCAGCGCCGTCATCGCCGCGCCCGCGAGATCGGCCGCCCCCGCCTGGTTGCCTTCGCCGATGCGGGCCGAGAGGGCGCGCGTCAGCGCCGCGCCGAGGCCGAGGTCGAACACGCCGAAGACGCCGACGAGCGCGAGTGCCAGGGTGAACAGCCCCCAGCGCTCGATCCCCATCTGGTGGACCAGCAGCGGGGTCAGCGCGAGGGCCAGCATCAGCGGCAGCCCGCGCCCGAGCGCGTTCCAGATCGTGCCGGAGAGAAGTCGCCCCGCGCTGGCGCGATGAGCGGCCGATTCGGCCATGAGCGCGCAAATCCTCGAACGCCCGCGCCTTGCGGCGCGGGCGCGTTAAGCCTTGGGGCGTGTCTGTATCAGTAGGCGCCGCGCCGCGCGAGGACGGCCATCGGGGTGCGCAGCAGGATGCGGATGTCGTTCAGCAGCGAGGGCCGCGCGACGTAGCCGACATCGAGCGCGACGCGCTCGGCATAGGTGGTGTCGTTGCGGCCGCTCACCTGCCACGGCCCGGTGATGCCGGGGCGGACCTGCATGTAGTGCTGCGCGGCGGCGCCGTAGAAGGCGGCGAGCTCGGCGGCCTGCACCGGGCGGGGGCCCACCAGGCTCATCTCGCCCTTCAGCACGTTGATGAGCTGCGGCAGCTCGTCGAGCGAGGAGGAGCGGAGGAAGCGGCCGACCCAGGTGACGCGCGGGTCGTTCTTCAGCTTGCGCGTGCTCTCCCACTCGGCGCGCGCCGCCGGGTCGCGCTCGAGCAGCGCGGCGAGGCGCTTGTCGGCGTCCATCACCATGGAGCGGAACTTGAGGCAGCCGAAGGCCTGGCCGAAGCGGCCGATGCGCTCATGCGCGTAGAACACGCGCCCGCCATCCATCCGCACCAGCAGCGCGAGGAGGAGGAAGACCGGCGCGGTCAGGATCAGCAGCAGGCCGGCGCCGGCGATGTCCATCGCGCGCTTGGCGAGCGGACGCAGCGCGGCGAGCCGGTCGGCCCGGCTGGCCGGACGGGTGCCGGCCAGCAGCGCATGGGTCAGGACGGAATGCTTCGTCTCGGGCTCGGGGGCGAGCGTCCGGGCGGCTTCCAGGCCAGGCATGGAGGTCCTCGTTGCGGGTGGGGCCCGCGTCTCTCCGGTGGGGGTGGGCGAAGCCGTCAGCCTCGCCCTTCGGAGGGTAGAGGTAGGCGTCCGCCTTGGTGGGTTTGCGACGCGCTTGCGGCCTAATTGTGGCGCAGCACAAGAACCCGTGAGGCCCCCGGCTTTCCGCGGCGTTCTTGCGATTTTGCGGGCGCCGCTGCCCGATTTCTGCCATCATCCGGGCATGGGCCAGTTGCTCTCCCACAGCCTGTTCCGGCCAGGGCCCGGCGGCGGCCCGCTCGGCCAGCGGCGCCCGGCGGAGGACCGCGGCGCGGCGGCGCGCGGCATCCTCGTGGCGCTCGGCCTGTCGAGCCTGGTCTGGATCGGGCTCGCCCTCGCGGTGCCGCGGCTCTGGTAGGGGGCGCCGCGCGGGGGTAGAGCGACGCCACCCGGTCCGAGGATCGCGCCGCTGACCCGCTCCGCCCCGATCGCCTACGGTCTCGCGCTGCTGCTGGGCGTCGCGCTGGCGCTGGCGATCTTCCCGGCCGATGTGCTGATCCCGCCGCCCGAGCCGGCCTGGCGGCCGGCCGGGGATGCGGCGCAGCACATGATCGCGCAGCGCTACCTCATCGCCGAGCCCTGGGGCTGGCCGCCCACCTTCGCCGCGCATCTGAATACCCAGGAAGGCGGGATGAACACCGCCTTCGCCGATTCGATCCCGGCGCTCGGCCTGCTGCTGAAGGCGCTGCGGGACTGGCTGCCGCCCGGCTTCCAAGGGATCTTCCTGTTCTACGGCCTCGCCTGGGCGCTCCAGGGGGTGGCGGCGGTCTGGGCGCTGCGCGGGGCGGGCGAGGTGCGGCTCTGGCCCGCGCTCGGCATCGCGGTCGCGGCGCTGTCCATGCCGGCCTGGATCGGGCGCTTCGGGCATGCGGCGCTGACCGGGCACTTTCTTCTCTTGCTCGGGCTCGGCTTCTACCTCCGGCTGGTCTGGCGGCCCTCGGCCGGGCTCTGGCTCGGCGCGGTGCTGCTGCAGGTGCTGGCGCTGCTGGTGCATCCCTACCTCGCCATGATGACGCTCGCGCTGCTCGCCGCGGTGCCGGCGACGCGGCTGCTGCGCGGCGAGCGCTTCCTCGGCGCGGGCTTCGCGGTGGCGGTGAGCCTCGGCGCGGTCGTCGGCACCATGGCCGCCTTCGGCTATCTCGGGGCGAGCGGGGATGGCGGGTTCGGACAATTTGCCATGAACCTGCTTTCGCCGGTCTGGCCGGCGGGGTCGGGGCTGCTCGGCCGGCCCTGGGCGCCGCAGCTCGACGCGACCGGGCATGGCGGGTGGGAGGGCTACAACTGGCTCGGCCTCGGGCTGCTCGGCGGGCTCGCGGTCGGCGTGCTCGCCGCGCCGGGGGCGGCGCTCAGGGGGCTCGGGCGGCATGCGGGGCTCGCGCTCGCGCTGCTGGCGCTGACGGCGCTCGCGGTCAGCCATCGGGTCGGGCTGGGCACGGAGATCGTGCTCGACCTGGGCGAGGTGCCGCCGGCGCTCGAGCAGTTCCGCGCCTCGGGGCGCTTCTTCTGGCCGGTCGCCTATGCGCTGCTGCTCGCGGCGATGCTGCTGCTGGCGCGCGTCTCGCCGCTGCTCTGCCTGGTGGCGGGGCTGATCCAGTTCGCCGATGCCGCGCCGCTGCGCCGGGCGCTGGCGGACTGGGCGGGGACGCGGGCGGCCTGGAGCGTGCCGGCGCCGGAGCTCCGCGCGATGCTGGCGGAGGCGCGCAGCCTCACCCTGCTGCCCTCCTGGCCCTGCGTCGAGAAATCCACCGGGGACGCGACCTATGCGGCGCTGCTCGAGGTGCTGGCGCTCGCCTCGGAACGCGCGGTGCCGGCGACCACCATGTATGTCGCGCGCTGGCGCGTTCCGCCCGCCTGCCGCGACGCGGCGCTGGCCGGCGCGCCCTTCAAGACGGGGGAGCTGCGGCTGATCCTGCCGTCCGCTCAGGCGGCGCTGGCGCCGCTGGTCCCGGGCTCCGCGACGCGCTGCGCCTCGCTCGGCCCGCTCATCGCCTGCCGCTGAGGCGCCCCCGAGGCGAGGTGGCGTTCGACGATGTAGAGCGGGCGGCCCTTGGTCTCGTTGAAGATGCGCCCGAGATACTCGCCGATGATGCCGAGCGTCATCAGCTGCACGCCGCCGAAGAACAGCACCACCGCGAGCAGGCTGGGGTAGCCGGCGACCGGGTTGCCGAACAGGATCGTGCGGACGATGAGCTGCATGGTGTAGAGCGCGGCGAAGACCGCGGTCGCGAAGCCGAGATAGGTCGCGATCTTGAGCGGCCCGACGGTGAAGCTGGTGATGCCCTCGAGGCTCAGATTCCAGAGCTTCCAGTAGTTCCACTTCGTCGTCCCCGCCGCGCGCGGCGCGCGGTCGTACGGCACGGCGACCGAGGGGAAGCCGACCCAGGCGAACAGCCCCTTCATGAAGCGGTGCTGTTCGCGCATCGAGAGCAGCGCATCGAGCGAGCGGCGGCTCATCAGCCGGAAATCGCCGGTGTTGGGCGGCAGCTGCACCCGCCCGCCGATCTTCTGCATCAGCCCGTAGAAGGCGTTGGCGGTGGCGATCTTCAGCCAGGTTTCCCCTTCGCGGACGCGGCGCTGCGCATAGGCGATGTCCACGCCGCGCCGCCAGGCGGCGACGAGATCGGGGATCACCTCGGGCGGGTCCTGGAGATCGGCGTCGATCACCACCACCGCCTCGCTCGCCGCCGCATGGTCGAGCCCGGCGGTGAGCGCGATTTCCTTGCCGAAATTGCGCGAGAGATTGACCACCGCGACCCGCGGGTCGGCCGCCTGGAGGCCGAGCATGATCTCGAGCGTGGCGTCGCGCGAGCCGTCGTTCACGTAGACGATCTCGAAGGGCAGGCCGATCGCTTCCATCACCGGCACGATCCGGGCCTGGAAGGCGGGCAGCACCTCCTGCTCGTTGTAGGCGGGCACGACGACGGAGATCGCCGGCCGCGCGGCGGGGGCGCGCGGGGCGAGGGGAATCGCCAGGGGGATGGGGCCGGTCATGCGCGGCGTGGTGCCCTTCGCTTGCGGCAAGGCTGAGGCAGCCCCGCGGCGTCGCGGGGGCATCTGCGGCCGCCGCCGGCCCAGGTCAATCGTCATCCGCTCGCGGCCGCGTGATCGCCGGCGTCCCGGGGGCTATTGGCGATCCGGCCAGTGGCACGATATCGGCACGGAAGCCGGCGGCGCCGAAGGGCCGGCATGGCCACGCAGGAGGGAGGCCGCGCATGGATGCACCGCCGACCCGACCCGCCGATCCGCTCCGCGCCCGGCGGGAGGCGCGCGGGCGGCTCCTGCGCATCCTGCCGCCGCTGCTCGGCGTGGCGGCGGTGGTGGCCGGCATCATCGGCATCGCGCTCTACCTGGACCGCGCGAACCGCAGCGGCGCGCTCGCGCTTGCCGACGACACGCTGACCACGCTGCAGGGGCGCGTGGAGCAGCAGGTGACGGCCTTCCTCGCCCCGATCGCGCGCTCGGCGCGGCTCGCGGCGCAGATCGCGGCCGAGCAGCGGCCGGACGCGGCCGAGGCGCCGCAACTCGAGCGGCTGGCGATGGCGATGCTGCGCGACGTGCCGCAGGTGGCGCTGTTCAGCCTGGCCGATCCGGGCGGGAACTACACCCAGGTCCGCCGCGGGCCGAACGGGATGGAGGTGAAGCGGATCCGCAACGCGCCGCTGCCCCGCCGCGTGATCTGGCTCCGCCGCGACGCCGACGGCGTCTGGGGCGAGGAGGAGGACCCCTCGGACGCCTTCGACCCGCGCACGCGGCCCTGGTACATCCAGGCGCAGGAGCGCGGCGGGCTGAGCTGGACCGCGCCCTACATCTTCTTCACCGACCGCGTCCCGGGCATCACCGCCTCGGTCCCGGTGCCGGGGCCGGATGGGCGGGTCGTCGCGGTGGTCGGGCTCGACGTGACGCTCGCGGCGCTGTCCGACTTCATCGCCGGGCTCAGGATCGGGCAGAGCGGCCAGGCGGTGATCCTCGACCGCCGCGGCGGGCTGATCGCCGCGCGCGACGCGCGGCGGATCGTGCGCGAGCAGGACGGGCAGCTCGTGCAGCGCCGCGCCGACGAGCTCTCCGACCCGGTGCTGACGCGCGCCTACGACATGGCGCGGCTCGATCCCCGTCTGCGCGCTGCCTTCGAGCTGGAGGGCCGGCGCCACATCGTGCTCGCCGCGCCCATCGCCAGCGAAGGCAACGAAGGATGGTCGCTGCTGCTGACCGTGCCGGAGGACGATTTCGCCGGCTTCGTGACCACGAGCGGGCGCACCGCGCTGCTCATGTCGGGCGGCGTGGTGCTGCTCGTCGCGCTGCTGGCGCTGTTCCTGGCGCGGCAGGGGCTGCGCGCGGACCGCGCACGCCGGCGGCTCGCGCAGCAGAGCGCGGCGATGGCGGCGCAGAGTGCCGCCTTCGCCCGCATCGGCGCCGCCGCGGCGCCGGGGGAGGGCGGCGTGCCGCCGGCGGCGATGGAGGAGCTTGCCGCCGTCACCGGCGCGCGGCGGACCAGCCTCTGGCGCTTCTCGGCCGACCGGCGGGTGCTGACCTGCCTCGATTCCTGGGACCGCGCGGCGGCGGCGCATGTGGCGGGGGCGGAGCTGCATGTGGCGGAACTGCCCGCGCTGTTCGCCGCGCTGGCGGCGGCGGAGCCGATCGTGCTGGCGGACGCCGCCGGCGACCGGCGCACGGCGGAGCTGCACCGGCTCTGGCTGCATCCGCTCGGCAGCACGGCGCTGATCGCGGTCCCGGTGCTGGCGGGCGGGGCGCTGCTGGGCGCGCTCTGGATCGAGGATGCGGCGCAGGAAGCGGAAGGCGCGGCGGAGTTCGCCGCCGCCGTCGCCAACCTGCTCGCGCCGCGCATCGCCGCGGCGCCGGCGGAGGCCCCCGCGCTGGCCGCGGCGCCGGCCGCGCCGCGCCGGGCCATGCCGGCGGCCGCGCTTGCCGATGCCGGCCTCGCCGCGCCGCCGCCGCGCGACCTGGCGGCCGATGTGTTCCCCGACGCGGCGGTGCTGGTGCTGCGGCTGGCCGACAGCTTCGCCCTCGCCCGCCGCCCCGCGCCCGATCTCGCGGTGCGCTTCGACGCGCTGGCGCAGGCGCTGCAGGAGGTCGCGGAGGAGCATGGGCTGCCCTATCTCCGCCTGCTCGGGGAACAGGCGGTCGCCGCGGCCGGTCTCGGCGGCCCGGGCGAGGAGGGTGCGGCGGAGCGCATCGCCGAGGCCGCGCTCGCCATCCGCACGCGCTGCGCGGAGCTGTTCGAGGGGATCGGCGGGGCGCCCGAGTTCCGCCTCGGGCTCGATGCGGGGGTGGCGATCGGCACCGCGGTCGGCAGCGGGCGGCGCGTGTTCAACCTCTGGGGCGAGGCGGTGCGGGGTGCCGAGGAGATGGCGGCGACCGCGATGCCGGGGACGGTGCAGGCGACCGAGGCGATGTATGCCAGGCTGCGCCACGGCTTCCTGCTGCGCCCGCGCGGCGCCTTCTGGATGCCGCGCGCGGGTGAGCGGCGGACCTTCGTGCTGGCAGGCCAGCTTTGATCTGGCGCGGCTTCGCGGCCATCGGCGGGCCGGTGCGGCGGCGCTTCGCGCTGGTGCTCGGCGTCTCGGCGCTGCTCGCCCATGTGGCCGCCGCGGCGCCGCGGCCGGGCACCTGGCGCCGCCCGGTCCGCGCCGAGTTCCGCCGCCACCTGACCCAGGCGGCGGTCGGCGGGCTCAGCACCACCATCGTCACGGCCGCGATCATCGGGCTCGCGGTGGTCTACCAGGCGATCTACTGGCTCGGCGTGGCAGGGCAGGAGGGGATCCTCGGCCGGCTGCTCGTGCTCGTGCTGCTGCGCGAGGTGGCGCCGCTGCTGGTCGGGCTGATCCTGCTGGGGCGGAGCGGCATGCCGATGCTGGTCGAGCTCGGCGCGCTGCAATCGGCGGGGCAGATCCGGGCGCTGGCCGGGCTCGGGCTCGACCCGTTCCGGCTTTTCGTGCTGCCGCGCGCGGCGGCGCTGGCGGTGGCGGGCTTCACGCTCGGCATGATCTTCGTGCTGGTGGCGGTGGGCTGCGGCTACGTCGCGGGACGGCTGCTCGGCGCGATCCGCGTGGCGCCCTTCGACTTCCTGGAGCAGGTGCTGGCGGCGATGGCAGTGGCGGATTTCGTGGTTTTCCCCGTGAAGCTCCTGGTGATCGGGGCGGTGGTCGCGCTGACCGCATGCCGCACCGCGCTCGACACGCCGCCCGGCGCGCCAGGGGCTGCGCTGCTGCCGACCTGCTTCGCGCGCGGCATGGTCGCGGTGCTGATCGCCTCCATCGCGCTCACGGTCGCGATCTGATGGCGCGGCTGCTGGAGATCGAGGCGCTGGTGGCGGAGGAGGCGCGCGACGCGGTGCCCTTCTCTCTGACATTGGAGGCGGGCGAGCTCGCGCTTGTCGGGGTGAATGATGCGGAAGTCGCGGGCCTGCTCGCGGATTGCTGCTGCGGGCTGGCGCGGGCGGCCTCGGGCGAGGTGCGGCTGATGGGCCATGCGCTCGGCGCGCTGCCGGCGGCGGCGCTGGCCGATCTCCAGGCGCGGGTCGGGCGGGTGCCGGGCAGCGGCGGCTGGCTGCCGCATCTGGGCACGGCCGAGAACGTGCTGCTGCCGCTGCTCTACCACACCCCGGCGGAGCCGGCGCCGCTGCGCGAGGCGGCGGCGCGGCTGGCGCGCGATTTCGGCCTGCCGGGCCTGCCGCTGGCCCGCCCGCGGCGGCTGCCGCCGCTCGACCTGCTGCGCGCGGCCTGCGTGCGCGCCTTCCTCGGCCAGCCGCTGCTGCTGCTGCTGGAGATCGGCCTCGACGAGCCGCCGCCGCCCGAGCTGATGCCGCCGCTGCTGCGCGCGATCGGCGAGGCGCGGCGGCGCGGCGCGGCGTGCCTGTGGCTCACCGGGTCGGCGCGGCTGCTGCGCGACCCGGCGATTCCCGCCGCGCAGCGGCTGCGCCTGCCCTGGCGCGAGGAGGCGCTGGCGTGAGGCCCGGATCGTCCAGGCCGAACCTGCGGCCTGCGCAGCAGGCCGAGGCCGCGGATGCGGCCCGCCGGCAATCCGGCGAGCCAAGCCCGCGGATGCGGGCGCCGGCGCTTGAGGCCGAGGCACGATCGTGAGGCGGCTGATCCGGATGCGGCAGGCCGATGAACTCGTCGGGCTGCTCGTCGTCGTGGCGGTCGCGGTGTTCCTCGCCGCGGTGCTCCAGGCGGGCGTGCTGCGCGACTGGCTGCGCCCGACCGCGACGCTGCGCGTGCTGCTGCCCGATGCGGGCGTCGGCGGGCTTTCGGTGGGGGCGGAGATGGAGGTGCTCGGCACCCGCGCAGGCACGGTGCGGCGGATGGTCATCGACCCCGACCAGCGCATGTACGCCGAGGTGCAGGTGGAGGACCAGGCGCGCGTCTTCATCCGCCGCGATTCCACCGCCGTGATCCGCAAGCGCTTCGGCGTGGCCGGCGCCGCCTATCTCGATGTCGCGCGCGGCACCGGCCCGCCGCTCGACTGGGATTTCGCGGTGATCGAGGCGACGACCGAGCGCGCGCCGACGGAGACGCTCGGCGCGCTGTTCGACGACATCTCGAGCCGCGTCTTCCCGATCCTCGACGACGCGCAGCGCGGCATCCGCGCCATGGCCTCCGCGCTCGAGGCGATGGAGCGCGGCGAGGGCTCGATCGGGCGGCTGATCCGCGACGAGACCCTGGCGGTGAGCGTGGAGGGGATCGCGGCCGATGCGCGCGCGGCGGTGGCCGAGTTCGCACCGCTGATCGAGACGCTGGCGCGCGTGGCGCGGGAGAGCGAGGCGCTGGTCGCCGGCTTCAACACCGGCGGCGGGCCCGGGGCGCGGGTGGATGCGATCCTGGCCGATGTGCAGCGGCTGACGCGCGAACTCGGCCGCGCCGCGCCGCGGGTGCAGCCGACGGTGCGCAACGCCCAGGAAGCCAGCGCCAACCTGCCCGCGCTGCTGCTGCAGACGCAGCAGACGGCGCGCGAGCTGGAATCGCTGCTGACGCAGCTGCGCGGGCTGTGGCTGCTCGGCGGCGGCGGCCCGCCCCAGGCCGCGCCGCCGCTGCGCCCGCCGACCGAAAGGCTGCGGCCGTGAGGCGGCTCGTCGTCGCGGCGCTGCTGCTGCTGGCGGCCTGCGCGTCCCGCCCGCCGGCGCCGCCGCCGCCCGAGGACCGGCTGATGCGCCAATCGGCCGAGGCCGGGCGGCTCGCGCTGGAAGCGGGGCGGGGGGAGGAGGCGGAGCGGCTCTATCGCAACGCGCTCGCCCGCGCGCGGCAATCCGACGCGCCGGAGGCGATCGCCGCGACCGCGACGGGGGTGGCCGCCGCGCTGCTGGCGCAGCGCAAGCCGCGGGAGGCGCGGGCCGAGGTGGAGGCGGCGGTGGCGGAGCTGCGCCGGCGCGAGGCGGTGGTGCCGCCCCCGCTGCTGCTCGCCGGCGCGCTGGCGCGGCATGGGGCGGGCGATGCGGCGGGCGCCGAGGCGCTGGCCGCCGAGGTCGCCGCCCGCGGCGCCGAGGATGCGGAGGCCGCGCGGCGCGCGACCTTCCTGCGCGGGCTGATCGCGGCGGAGCGTGGCGACGCGGCGGGCGTGGAGGCAGCGCGCGCCGCGCTCGAAGGGGCGGAGGGCGCCGGGTTCCGCGCCGACCTGGCGGAGCTGGAGGCGGAGGCGGCGCGGCTGCGCGGCGCGTCGGCCGAGGCGGAGGCCTTCGCGATGGCGGCCGCCGCCTTGCGCAACGAGAGCCTGGACTACCGCGGCGTGTCCCGCGCGCTGGCGCTCGCCGCCGGGGCGGCGGAGCGGCAGGGCGCGCGGGGCCGCGCCGCCGATCTCTATTTCCGCGCCGGCCGCGGCGCCGGCGAGCGCGGCGAGAGCGCGGAGGCGCGGCGCTGGCTCGGGCGGGCCGAGGCGCTGGCCCGCCAGGCCGGCGACCGCGCGCTGGCCGAGGCGGCGCGCCGCGCGCCGCGGGCGCCGCCACTGTGAACAGGGTTGCGCCGGCCGGGGCAGGGGGCTAGGACACGCGCCGTTCGCCCCGGCCGCTGCTGTAGCTCAGTGGTAGAGCACTCCCTTGGTAAGGGAGAGGTCGAGAGTTCAATCCTCTCCAGCAGCACCAGCCATCCCATTGATTTTGCAAGGCAAGGGAGGCGCTAGGCGAGCGCGGCGGCGGAACCGATGACGCACAGAGACGCACCGAGACGCATGGCGATCGGCACCAGGGGAGCACCAGCGCCCGCTGTCCGGGCCTGTTTGCGGGCGGGCGCTATTCCGGCGTGATCGTCAGGTTGTCCACGTTGATCGTGATCGTGCCGGGCCCGTTCACCACGACGGGGCCCGAGAGCGGGCCGTGCGTCAGCGGGTTGCCGCCGGTCGCGGCGTCGAACAGGCCGAGATGGCTCAGCGTGCCGGCGGCGGAGGTGAAGGTGAAGCGGATCACCTCCAGGTTGCGCTGCGGGCCGGTGCCGGTGAAGGTCACGCGCTGGCGGGCATAGCCGGTGCCGGCGGGCTCGCCGGTGAGGCCGGCGGCATCCGTCCCCGCGGTGCCGAGCGCCGCCCAGGCCTGGGTCGGCAGCGCCGGCTGGCGGGCGCAGAGGGCGCGGCCGAGCAGGTTCTTGGCGTAGTCGGTCAGGTCGGTCATCGAGGGTCTCCTTCAGGGGGGAGGGAAAGGGCAGGGCGGCGGGCGCCGCCTTGCCTCACGCCGCGCCGGCGCCGGCGAGCAGCAGGATCTTCGTGGTGCCGCCATCGGGGCTGAAGGCGAGCAGCGTCGCGAGGCCGCCGGCGCGGATCTTCGTGAAGCCGTCCGGGTTCGAAGGTGTCGTGCCGGTGAAGCCCGTCATCGCGATGGCGAGGTCGCCGGCGGTGCGGTTCGCGACCAGGCAGGTGAAGCCGTCGCCGGTCGCCGCCCAGTCGATCGAGAGCGTCGTGCCCGCATTGGCGCTGACGAGGCGCGCATTGTGCGCCGCATGCGTCAGCGCGGTCGCGCCGGAGGTGGCGGCCACGGTGACGCGGCGGCTGGTGAACTGCGCGTCCACATAGCCCTTGCGCGCGGCGTGGTTGTTGGCCGTCGGGTCGTTCGGCAGCACCGCCTGGCCGGTCAGCGTGACGGTGCCGGTGGGGCCGACGCGGAGGCGCTCCGCGATGGTGCCGCCGTTGCGCGTCTCGACGACGAAGGCGCCGGCCTCGGAGCCGGCCGCGATCGTCTCGCTCACGCCGCCGGCGCGGGCGAAGGCGGTCTCGGTGCCGGCGCCGTTGTTGCCGCTGAACACCACCTGGCCGAGCGCATGGCCGTTCGCCGGGCTGGCCGAGGCGCGGCGCAGGGTGAGCTGCATCGGCGCCGTCATCGCCGAGGGCGCGCCGAGCACCACGCCGCCGTTCGGGTTGATCCCCGGCGTGCCGCCGAGGGTGAGCGGCGCGGCGGCGCCGGCGCCGATCGCGAGCGCATAGGATTGCGCGGCATCCTGGTTCTCGAGCGCGATCTCGGCGCCGAGCGCTTCCGACCGGCGCGGGATCACGGCGCTCTGCTGGTCGGGCGAGGTGCGCAGCGCCTGGGTGCGGTTGCCGACGAGCACGATGCGGGCGAGATCGGCCGGCGTCTGGCCGCTGAACGTGGTGCTCCGCGTGTCGGTCGCGACCACGGCGAGGCTGGTGCCGGTGGAGCCGAGATGCACCGTCGCGGCCGGCAGGTCGCAGGCGACGATGGTGAGGCCGCCGTTCAGCACCTCGACGGTGCGGCCCTGGCCGCCGCCGCCGATCATCACGCCGACGAACTGGTTGTCGCCCTGCGTGGGGGAGGTGCTCTCCACCCGGATCGCGCTCGCCATCGAGCTGATGAAGCCGCCGACCCATTTGGTGCGGAAGGCGGTGCCGCGGATCCAGGCGCCGAGGGAGAGCGGATCGCGCAGCGTGAGCAGGTCGTCCACGCTGCAGTTGTTGAGCTGGATGGATTGCGCGCCGTCGCCGATGTCGAAGCCGCGCTCGTAGCCGTAGCAGAAGCAGTTGACGAATTCGGCGACGTCGCTGCTCTCGATGCGGAAGCCGGTGCCGAGGCGGCGGTTGTTCCAGATCCCGGCGGTCCCGCCGCTGGTCCAGGTGCCGGAGAAGCTGGTGCCCTGCAGGTCGAAGCTGGTGGCGTTGACGACGGTGACGGTGGCGCGCGTGTTCGCGGCCGGCACGCCGTTGACGCCCCAGACATTGACGAGATCGCCGGTGACGAAGCCGTGCGCGCTGGCGGTGGTGATGCGCACGAGGCCCGAGCCGTTGTTGGCAACCCCGGTGATCGCCAGCGAGAACAGCGAGACGTTGCCGATGTTGCCGGTCAGGAAGGGCCAGAAATGCACGTCGTGCACCCGCGTGATGTCGTAGGTGCGGGAGAGGTGGATGCCGTTGCGGCAATCGCCGCGCAGGCGGCGGATGTTGACGCGCTGGCTGTTGTCGGCGCGGATCGCGAGGTCGAAGCCGAGGACCAGCAGGTCCTCCACCGTCGCGTCGTGCTGCGTGCCGGAGCCGTCACCGATGGTGATGGCGGTGCCGGCCATCGCGGCGCGCAGGTTCACCGCGGCGCGCATGGTGGTGGGGGGCGCGGCCATGCCGTCGCGGATCAGCGCGACGCGCGAGAGGGTGGCGCCGCGCATCACGCGAACCGTCCGCGCGGCGTCGAGCAGGAGCGTGCCGGGGATGGTGCGGTAGTCGGCCGCGGGGCGCTGGCCGCCCGGGAAGAGCTGGCCCTCGAGGCGGACATTCTCCTTCACCACGAGCTCGGCGCCGGCGACGCGGTAGCGCCGGGGCCCGAGCAGCACGACGCCGCCGCCGGCGGCCGCGGCCGCATCCACCGCCGCCTGGATCGCCGCGGCGTCGTCGGTGGTGCCGTTGCCGACCGCGCCGTAGTCGCGGACATGGAACAGGCGCTCGGCGAAGATGCCGGCGGTGATCTGGGCGAAGCTCGCGCGGCGTGTCTGCGCGCCGGCGCCGCTGCCCTGAACGAAGGGCGCGAGGTCGGCGGCACCGAGCGCCGTGGCCGCCGGCAGGTCGGAGATTCGGGTATCGGACATCGGGAGTCCTTCGGGATGCGTTGAAGCCGTGCGTGCGGGTGCGAGGGGATGCCCCCACCCCGGCCCTCCCCCGCTTCGCGGGGGAGGAAGAGAGGTCAGACGAGCAGGCGGCCGCCGTCCTGGAGCAGCAGTGCGCCGCCGCCCTGGGTCAGCAGCGCGAAGGGCTGGCTCACGAAGAAGGTCGGCGAGACGTCGAACAGGTCGGGCAGGCCCACCGCCTCGACGCGCAGGCGATAGCCGGTGCCGGCGGCGGGCGCGGGCAGGCTGGCACTGGCAGTGCCGGCGGTGACGGGGGCGGAGAGCGGGCCGCCCACCGTGGCCCCGCCGGCATCGCGGATCGAGAAGCTCACCTCGGTGATCGGGCCGGTCACCGCCGCCTCGGCCGGGATGGTGCCGCCGACGACGAAGCCGCCGGCGAGCGGCATCAGCAGAAGCGCCGCGGTGACGGCGTTGGCCATCTGCGCGGCCGAGAAGCGGTGATGCGCCTGGCGGCCGACATTGAAGGGCACCTGCGAGCTGTCCACGACGAGCCCGGCGGCGATGACGGTGTTCGGCCGCACCGTGGTCAGCGTCAGCGCATCGGAGGCCTGGAGGAACATCACGTCCCCCGCCTGGAGCTGCGCCGCGGCCGGGCTGAAATACCCCGCCGCCAGCGCCTGCGCGCGCGTGTCGGTCGTGCGGTAGAGCCAGATGGTGAAGCCGCTGTTGGCGATCAGCGGGATCAGGCCGGCGCTGGAGAAGGGCATGCGGGGCTCCGGGCGGGCGCGCGCGATCGGCGGCCGCGGGAGGCGGCCGGCGAGGACGGGCGGGATGGAGGAGGGGCCGCGGCGGCGTTCGGGCGCACCTCGCCCCGTGGCGGGACTCACCTAGCCGCCGTCTAGGAATGTTGTCAAGAACAAATTCCTGGCAGGCTGCTCGCGTCCGGCCGCGGGCGGATGGTAGGCTCTGGCCGAGATCAACCGCCGGAGCCACCGATGCGACGTTTCCTGATCGGCGCCCTGCTTGTCCTGCTCGCCCTGCCGGCCTCGGGGCAGGACCGGGTGGTGAACGTGCTCAACTGGAACGACTACATCGATCCCTACATGGTCCAGCGCTTCACCCGCGAGACCGGGATCCGCGTGCGCTACGACGTGTTCGACAGCCTCGAGACGCTAGAGGCGCGGCTCTCGGCCGGGCGCTCCGGCTTCGACATCGTGGTGCCGACCAACGAGCCGACCTTTTCGCGCCTCGCGCGCGCCGGCGGGTTCCGGGAACTCGACCGCGCGCTGGTGCCGAACCTCGCCAATCTCGATCCCGCGCTGCAGCGCCAGGTCGCGGCCTCCGATCCCGGGAACCGCTTCGGCGCGCTCTATCTCTGGGGGACGATCGGGCTCGGCGTGAACGAGGCGCGGGTGCGCGCGCTGGCCCCCGATGCGCCGATCGAGAGCCTGGCGCTGCTGCTCGATCCCGCCCATGCGCGGCGCATCGCGCGCTGCGGCATCACCATGATGGACAGCGCGATCGACGTGATCCCGACGGTGCTCGCCTATCTCGGCAAGTCGCCGGACAGCACGGATGCGAACGACCTGCGCGAGGTGGAGCGCGCGCTGCTCGCGATCCGGCCCTTCATCCGCAACTTCTCGACCGGCGGCGCGATCGAGGCGCTCGCGGCCGGGCAGTCCTGCCTCGCCTTCGGCTATTCCGGCGACATGATCCAGGCGGGGCTCCGCGCGCGGGAGGCGAACCGCGGCGTCGCGGTGCGCTACGTGGCGCCGCGGGAGGGCGCGCAGCTCTGGTTCGACCTGCTCGCGATCCCGGCCGATGCGCCGAACTGGCGCGAGGCGCATGCATTCATCAACTTCCTGCTGCAGCCGGACGTGATGGCCGCCATCACCAACCATGTCCGCTACCCGAACGGCGTGCCGGCGAGCCGGCCGCTGGTGGAGCCGGAGGTGGCGAACGACCCGGCGGTGTTCCCCGACGAGGCGCTGCGCGCGCGCTTCTTCACCATCGGCCCGGTGCCGCAGGCGGCGGAGCGGGCGCGGGCGCGGATGTGGGCGCGGTTCAAGGCGGGGCGGTGAGCGCGCTTCTCCGGATCGAGGGGCTGCGCAAGGGGTTCGGCGGCGCCGCGGCGCTGGATGGGGTGGAGCTTGCCATCGCCGAGGGCGAGCGCTTCGCGCTGCTCGGCGCCTCGGGCTGCGGCAAGTCCACGCTGCTGCGCTGCCTGGCGGGGCTGGAGACGCCGGAGGCCGGCCGCATCCTGCTCGATGGCGAGGACATCACCGCGCTGCCGGCGCATCGCCGGCCGGTGAACCTGATGTTCCAGTCCTATGCGCTGTTCCCGCACATGGATGTGGCGGCGAATATCGGCTTCGGCCTGGTGCAGGCGGGACTGGCGAAGCCGGAGATCGCGCGGCGGGTCGAGGCGATGCTGGCGCTCGTCCGCCTCGAAGGGCTCGGCGGGCGGCGGCCGGCGCAGCTCTCGGGCGGGCAGCGCGCGCGGGTGGCACTCGCCCGCGCGCTGGCCCGCGCGCCGCGGCTGCTGCTGCTCGACGAGCCGCTCTCCGCGCTCGATCGCAACCTGCGCGAGGCGATGCAGGCCGAACTCGCGGCGATCCAGCAGGCGGCGCGCACCACCTTCATCCTCGTCACGCATGACCAGGCGGAGGCGATGTCGCTCGCGACCCGGATGGCGGTGATGCGGGCCGGGCGGATCGCGCAGGAAGGCGAGCCCGCCGCGCTCTACGAACGCCCGGCGAGCCGCTACGTGGCGGAGTTCCTGGGCGCGGCGAACATCCTGGAGGGCGCGCCGCTCGGCCGGCCGGGGCTGGTCGCGATCCGGCCGGAGCGGATCGCGCTGCGGGCCGATGGCGCGCATGCGGGCACGCTGCGGGAGGCGGCCTATCGCGGCCAGGATTTTCTTCTCTCGGTCGCGCTCGATTCCGGGCCCGTGCTGCGGGTGGTGCTGCCGAATGCCGGCGCGGCGCCGCCCGCGCCCGGTGCGCGCGTCGCGCTCGACTGGGCGGCGGATGCGGTGGTGGCGCTGCCGGGATGAGCTTCCGGGGTTTCGCGATCGGGCTGCCGGCGCTCTGGATGGCGGCCTTCTTCCTGGCGCCCTTCGCCATCCTGCTCGGCATCGCCTTCGGCGAATCGAGCGAGGGGCTGCCGCCGGTGACGCCGCCGATCGCCCATGGGCCGGAAGGCTGGGCGTTCCGCCCGCACGGCGGCAATTTCGCGCTGCTGGTCGAGGACGGCTTCTATGCCGCGGCCCTGCTGCGCAGCGTGAAGGTGGCGGGCGTCTCCGCCGCGCTCTGCGTGCTCATAGCCTATCCGATGGCGCTGGCCATCGCGCGCGCGCCGGCGGGCTGGCGCGGGGCGCTGCTGCTGGCCGCGATGCTGCCCTTCTGGACCTCCTTCCTGCTGCGCGTCACGGCCTGGATCGGCATCCTGCAGGATGGCGGCTGGCTGAACCGCGCGCTGCTCGCGCTCGGGCTGGTCGCGGAGCCGGTGCCGCTGCTCTACACCGATGCCGCGCTCTATCTCGGCATGGTCTATGTCTATCTGCCCTTCGCGCTGCTGCCGCTCTACGCCAGCCTGACGCGGCAGGACCCGGCGCTGCTGGAGGCCGCGTCCGATCTCGGCGCGCCGCCCTGGCGGGCCTTCCTCGCCGTCACGCTGCCGCTCTCGCGGCCCGGGATCGTCGCGGGCTTCCTGCTGGTGTTCATCCCGGCGATCGGCGAGTTCATCATCCCGGAGATGCTCGGCGGGCCGGAGGCGCAGCTGCTCGGCCGCGTGGTCTGGACCGAGTTCTTCCAGGTGCGGGACTGGCCGATGGCGGCCGCGCTGGCGATCGCGCTGCTCGTGCTGGTGATCGGGCCGCTCGCGCTGTTCCAGTGGCGGATCGGGCGGGCATGATACCGCGCGGACAATGGACCGACCTGCGGCCGGCGTCAGCCGGCCGAGGCCGCGAACGCGGCCCGCGGCGAATGCCGCGAAGCCAAGCGCCGGAGGCGCGCCGGCGTCTGAGGGACGAAGGTGAAACCTTCGTCCGCGCGGTATGAGGCGCATCGGGGCGCTGACGCTGCCGCTCGGGCTCGGCTTCGCCTTCCTCTATTTGCCGCTGCTGCTGATGGCGCTCGTCTCCTTCAGCGCCGGGCGGATGGTGACGGAGGCGCAGGGCTTCTCGCTGCGCTGGTATGCCGCGCTGTTCGCCGATGCCACGCTGGTCGCGGCCTTCTGGCGCTCGCTCGGCATCGCGGCGCTCGCGGCGACCATGGCGGCCATCCTGGGGACGCTGGCGGGCTTCGCGCTGGCGCGGCTCGGGCGCTTCCGCCTCCGCGCCGGCTTCGCCGCGGTGATGGCCGCGCCGCTGGTGATGCCGGAGGTGGTGACGGGCCTGTCGCTGCTGCTGCTCTTCGTCGCGCTGGAGGCCGCCTTCGGCTTTCCCGCCGGGCGCGGGGTGGGCACGGTGGCGCTGGCGCATGCGACCTTCGGCGCGGCCTATGTCGCGGTGGTGGTGCAGGCGCGGCTGGCGGAGCTGGATGCGAGCCTGGAGGAGGCCGCGGCCGATCTCGGCGCGCCGCCCTGGGCGGTGTTCCGCCGCATCACGCTGCCGCTGGCCGCGCCGGGGATCGCGGCGGGCTGGCTGCTCGCCTTCACCCTCTCGCTCGACGACGTGGTGGTGGCGAGCTTCGTCGCCGGGCCGGGCGGCTCGACGCTGCCGATGGTGGTGTTTTCCGCGGTGCGGCTTGCGCTCACGCCGGAATTCTACGCGCTGGCGACGCTGCTGACGGGGGCGGCGGCGCTCGGGCTCGTGCTCGTCTGGTGGCTGGCGCGGCGGCCGCCGTGACCGGGCGCCATGATTTCGGCGCGGTGGGGCGGTAGGCTCCGCCGATGCGCCGCCTCGCCCTCGTCCTGCTGCTGCTGCTCGCCGGCTGCGCCGAGCGCTGGTCCCGTCCCGGCACCTCGGAGGCGGAGGCGGATGCCGCCAACGAATCCTGCACCGACCAGGCGAGCCTTGCCGTGCCGGTGCAGAATGTCTGGATGATGGTCGATCCGGGCGGCTTCGAGCGCCATCGCCGCTGCTGGCGCACCCGGTCGGGGCAGGATGTGTGCGAATGGTATCCCATCTTCCGCCCGCCGCGTTACGCCTGGGTGGATGTCGCCCGGAGCCAGCGGGACGCCTGGCGGCGGGAATGCATGCGCGCCCAGGGCTTCCAGTTCGAGGGATATCGCCCGCTCCGTCTGGAATAGGCCGCCAAGGCGGGTTAGGAAGCCCCCGCCCGGCCCTTGGGGGGCCGGCAGGGAACCCCGACGCGCCATGAACCTGATCGCCGACCGCCTGGACCGCATCTCGCCGTCGCTGACCATCGCGATGACCTCCAAGGCCCGCGCGCTGAAGGCGGAGGGGCGCGACGTGATCTCGCTGGCCGCCGGCGAGCCCGATTTCGACACGCCGCGCAACGTCAAGGATGCGGCGATCGCCGCGATCGAGCGCGGCGAGACGAAGTACACCGACGTCGCCGGGACCATGGCGCTGCGCCAGGCGGTGTGCCGCAAGTTCAAGCGCGACAACGGCGTGGACTACAAGCCGGAGGAGATCCTGGTCGCCACCGGCGGCAAGCAGGTGATCTTCGACGCGCTGGTCGCCACCATCAACCCGGGCGACGAGGCGATCATCCCAGCCCCCTGCTGGGTGAGCTACCCGGACATCGTCGCGCTGGCGGAAGGCAAGCCGGTGATCGTCCCCTGCGGCCCGAACCAGGGTTTCCGCATCACGCCGGAGCAGCTCGAGGCGGCGATCACGCCGCGGACGAAGTGGTTCATCCTGAACAACCCCTGCAACCCGACCGGCGCCGGCTATTCCGCGGCGGAGCTGAAGGGGCTGGCCGAGGTGCTGCTGCGGCACCCGGATGTCTGGATCTTCTCCGACGACATCTACGAGAAGCTGACCTATGGCGACATGAAGTTCGCCACACTGGTCGGCGTGGAGCCGCGGCTCAAGGACCGCACCGTCACGATGAACGGCTGCTCCAAGGCCTATGCGATGACCGGCTGGCGCATCGGCTTCGCCGGCGCGCCGCTCAAGCTCATCAAGGCGATGGACAAGCTGCAGAGCCAGAGCACCTCCAACACCTCCTCCATCTCCCAGGCGGCGGCGATCGAGGCGCTGGACGGCCAGCAGGACAGCGTCGAGGCGATGCGCAAGGTCTATGAGCGCCGGCGCGACCTGGTGGTGGGGATGCTGAACAAGGCCGAGGGCATCCGCTGCCCGACGCCGGAAGGCGCCTTCTACGTCTTCCCCGACATCCGCGGCTGCCTCGGCAAGACGAGCGCGGGCGGGAAGAAGATCGAGACGGACGAGGATTTCTGCCTGGCGCTGCTCGATGAGCAGGGGGTGGCGACGGTGCACGGGGCGGCCTTCATGTTCCCCGGCCATTTCCGCATCAGCTACGCGACCGACGATGCGTCGCTGACGGATGCCTGCACGCGCATCCAGAAGTTCTGCGCGGGCCTGCGCTGATCCGGCGGCCGGCGGCGGTTCCGCCGCCGGCCTGTCCGGTCCTCGTCACGCGACGTGGCTCAGCCGCGCAGGCCGAGCGAGGCGGCGGGGACGAAGATCACGCTGCTGTTCTCGCCCGAGCCGACCGAGACGGCGACCATGCCGGCCGGCGCCCCCTGCTGGAAGCCCGCGTCGAGATGCTGCGCGCGCGCATCCTCGCCGCTGCCCGTCGCGACCACGCGGCCGCCGCCGACCAGCGTGCCGGCGGGGTTGCCGGGGCCGTGCTCGATGACGCTGTTCTCGCCCTGGGTCACGCTGATCGGGTAGGCCGGGCCGTCGGCCGCGAAGGCGGCGGCGGGGACGCCGATCAGCAGGCTGAGGCCGGTGACGGAGGAGCGCAGGAAGGTGTTCATGGTGATGTCCTTTCGGGTGTCGCGCCGTGCCGCCCGCACCCCGATGGTGCGTCGCCGGCGGTGAGGCGGAAGCTAGGCGCGGGAGTTTGCGTCGCGATGTCATCGCGCCCGGAATCGTGCCTCGCGGGTGACGGCGGCATTGCAGCGGCGTGTCATGCGCCTGTTGCGTGACGGCGCAGGTTTCATGCGTTTCCAGGATGACAGGCGATGAGCGATTTCATGCTGCGCCCGGCGGCGGAGGCCGATTTCGAGCCGCTCCTCGCGCTCTCGATCCGCGCCATGCGGCCGCATCTGGAACGCCTCGGCCGCTTCGATCCCGAACGCCGCCGCGCGCGGATGCGGCGCCAGTTCGAGGCGGGGATCCTCCGCGTGATCGAGCGCGCGGGCGCGCTGGCGGGCTGCATCGGCGTGGAGGAGAAGGGCGGCTGGGTCGAGATCCACAGCCTGTTCCTCGACACCGACGCACAGGGCGCGGGGCTCGGCGCGCGCGTCTTCGCGGCGATCCTTGCGGAACATCCGGGCCGCGCGCTTCGCCTCGAGGTGCTGAAGGAAAGCCCCGCCCGCCGCTTCTGGGAACGCCAGGGCTTCAGGCAGATTGATGAGCTACCATTCGACTGGGTGATGGAGCGGGACGCGACTGGGTGATGGAGCGGGACGCGACTGGGTGATGGAGCGGCCGGCGACGGCGCGATTGCGGCGCCGGCCGATTGAGCCGGCGCCGGTGCGAGACTAGGTTGCACGCCTTCGCAGGAGACCCCGCCCGCCATGCCCGCGCTCGCCAGCCGCCTCAAGGACATCGCCTTCGCCGCCTCCGCCGCGATGACGATCAAGGCGCGCGAGCTGCGCGACGCCGGCCACCAGGTCATCAGCCTCACCCTGGGGGAGCCGGATTTCGCCACGCCGCCGCATGCGATCGAGGCCGGCCACCAGGCGGCGCTGCGCGGCGACACCAAGTATCCGCCGCAGGACGGCACGCCCGCGCTCAAGCAGGCGGTGCAGCGCAAGTTCAAGCGCGACAACGGGCTCGACTACGCGCTCGACGAGATCATGATCTCGAACGGCGGCAAGCAGGTGATCATGAACGCGTTGCTCGCCACCTGCGATCCGGGCGACGAGGTGCTGATCCCCGCCCCCTACTGGATCAGCTACGCGGAGATGGCGAAGCTTGCCACCGCCACGCCCGTCACCATCAACTGCCCGCAGAACAACGGCTTCAAGCTGCGCCCCGAGGACCTGGAAGCGGCGATCACGCCGAAGACCAAGTGGCTCATCCTGAACTTCCCGAACAACCCGACCGGCGCGGCCTGCTCGCGCGCCGAGATGCAGGCGCTGGCCGAGGTGATGCTGCGCCATCCGCATGTCTGGGTGCTGACCGACGACATGTACGAGCACCTCGTCTATGACGGCTTCGAGTTCTGCACCATCGCTGCGGTGGAGCCGCGCCTGAAGGATCGCGTGCTGACGGTCAACGGCGTCTCCAAGACGTATGCGATGACCGGCTGGCGCGTCGGCTTCGGCGGCGGGCCGAAGGCGCTGATCAAGGCGATGGTCAACATGCAGAGCCAGGTCAGCTCCGGCGTCAGCACCATCGGCCAGGCCGCGGCGGTGGCCGCGCTGGACGGCCCGCAGGACCTGATCCGCGAGCGCGCCGCGATCTACCGCGAGCGCCGCGACCTCGTCGTCGGCATGCTGAACGAGGCGCGCGGCATCGTCTGCCACAAGCCGGAAGGGGCCTTCTATGTCTTCCCCAATATCGCCGGCTGCCTCGGCCGCACCACGCCGGGCGGCCGGCGGATCGCCACCGACACCGATTTCGCGATGGCGCTGCTCGAGGAGAAATACGTCGCGACCGTGCAGGGCGCCGCCTATGGCATGAGCCCCTATCTCCGCATCTCCTACGCCACCGACACCGCCAGCCTGCGCGAGGCCTGCACGCGCATCCAGGATTTCTGCCGGTCGCTGGCGTAGGAGGTCCGCCCCTTGTCTCCTCGACGGCCGGAAAGGACGGCGCCTTCCCCCTCCCCTCGCGGGAGGGGGCAGGGGGAGGGGGCATCGGCGTGCCCGCCGAAGACATCGCTCTCGCCCGCGTCGCCCGCGCTGCTCGATCGCTCCCGCGCGATGCGCCGGGAGATGACGCCGGCCGAGCGGCGGCTCTGGCGCGCCCTGCGGGAGGCAGGGCTTGGGGTGCGTGTGCGGCGACAGGTGCCGCTCGGGCCGTTCATCGCGGATTTCTATGTGCCCGCCGCGAAGCTCGTGATCGAGGTGGATGGGCCGACCCATGACCATCCGGCCGCGGATGCGCGGCGTGATGACTGGTTTGCCCGGCGCGGCGTGAAGGTTCTGCGGGTCACGAACGCGGATGTCGTCGGCAACGTCGAAGGCGTGCTGGAGGTGGTCGCAGTCTTGATTTCTGCACGCCGCCCCCCCCCACCCCAGCCCTCCCCCGCAAGGGGGGAGGGAGCAGGCGTGGCGCCGTGACGCCGTTGCTGCGCCCCGGCCGTGACGAGGACGCCGAAGGGTTCATCCGGCTGATCGGCGCCTGCTGGGCCGAGTATCCCGGCTGCGTGCTCGACGTGGATGGCGAGGTGCCGGAACTGCGCGCGCTCGCCACCTGGTTCGCGCGCGACGGCGGCGCGCTCTGGGCGGCGGAGCAGGATGGGCGACTGGTCGGCATGGCGGCTGCGCGGCCGATGGGCGGGGATGCCGCCTTCGAGATCTGCAAGGTCTATGTCGCGAAGGAGATGCGCGGCAGCGGCCTCGCCCACGCATTGATGACCGCGGCCGAGGACTTCGCGCGCGTGGCCGGTGCCGAACGTCTGATCCTCTGGACCGACACGCGCTTCACCGCCGCGCACCGCTTCTACGAGAAGCGGGGCTTCGTCCGGCAGGGCGCGATCCGCATCCTCGACGATCTCTCGAACAGCCTGGAGTTCCGCTACGTCAAGCCGCTCGCCGGCCTCATCATCGAGGCGCTGGACGCGGCGGCGGCGGCGAGCGCGGAGCGGCGGCTCGCCGAGTTGCTCGTCGCCTGCGTCGCCGATGGCGCGAGCCTCACCTGGCTGCCGCCGCTGCCGATGGCCGAGGCCGCCGGGCACTGGAAGCAGGTCTCGGCGCAGGTCGCGCTCGGCAAGGCCGTGCTGCTGGTCGCCTGGCTGGACGGGGAGCTGGTCGGCACGGTGCAGCTCGGCCTCGACATGCCGCAGAACGCGCCGCACCGCGCGGAGGTGACGAAGCTGATGGTGGCACCCGCCGCGCGCCGGCGCGGCGTGGGGGCGGCGCTGATGCGCAAGGCGGAGCAGGCGGCGCGCGGCATCGGGCGCGGCCTGCTCAGCCTCGATACGCGCCGCGGCACGGCGGCCGAGGCGCTCTACCGCGCGATGGGCTGGGCGGAGCTCGGCGGCATCCCGGGCTTCGAGCTCGGCCCGGACCGCCAGCCGGCGGAGACGGTGTTCTTCTGGAAGAGGCTCGGGGGATGATCACGCCGGACTGGGTGCGGCTGATGGCCGCCTACAATGCCGAGATGAACCGGCGGATCTATACCGCCGCCGACACGCTCGACGACGCGCGGCGCAAGGCCGATCGCGGCGCCTTCTTCGGCTCGATCCACGGCACGCTCTGCCACCTGCTCTGGGGCGACCGCACCTGGATGCACCGCTTCGCCGGCTGGGAGAGGCCGCCGGGCGGGATCAAGGAGAGCCCCGGCCTGATCGCGGACTGGGCGGCGCTGAAGGCGGCGCGGCGCGAGGCGGATGCCGGCATCGAGGACTGGGCGGCGAAGGTGGACCCGGCCTGGCTCGCGGGCCGTCTCGGCTGGCAGAGCGCGGCGCTCGGGCGGCATGTGGAGCGCCGGACCGACATCCTCGTCACGCATTTCTTCAACCACCAGACGCATCACCGCGGCCAGGCGCATGCGCTGCTGACCGGCTTCGGCGCGCGCACGGAGGACACCGACCTCCCCTTCATCCTGCCGCTGGATTGAGCCCTTCTCCCTCCCCCGCGTTGCAGGGGAGGGAGGGTCGCTACACCTCCAGGAACGCGTCGAGCTGCTCCAGCACCTCGGCGGGCGCTTCCTCCGGCAGGTAGTGCCCGCTGTTCACCGCCCCGCCCGTCACCGGCCCGCGCGCGTAGTCGCGCCACACCTCGACGGGCCTGTACCACTGCCCGACCTTGCCCTTCGCGCCCCACAGCACGTGCAGCGGGCAGGCGATGCGCGTGCCCGCCGCGCGGCTCGCGCGGTCATGCACGAGATCGATGGTCGCCGCGGCGCGATAATCCTCGCAGATCGCCTCCACCGCGCCCGGCTCATGCAGCGCGGCGAGGTAGTCGGCGCGCGCCTCGGGGTGGAAGAAGCCCTTGTCCTTCGGCTCGCGCGAGGTCTGGATGTCGAACCAGTCCTCGATGTCGCGCTGGATCATGCGCTCGGGCTTCGGATGCGGCTGGGCCAGGAAGAACCAGTGATAGTAGCCCATCGCGAAGGCCATGTCGGTGGTCTCGAAATGGTGCAGCGTGGGGACGATATCCATCACGCAGAGCCTTTGCACCGCGGCCGGCGCATCGAGCGCGAGACGATGCGCGACGCGCGCGCCGCGGTCATGCGCCGCCACCTGGAAGCGCGGGAAGCCGAGGCCCTGCATCAGCGCCAGCATGTCGGCCGCCATCGTGCGCTTGGCATAGGCCGCATGATCGGCGGAGATGGGCGGCTTCGAGGAGAAGCCGTAGCCGCGCAGGTCGGCCGCGACCACCGTGAAGCGCCGCGCGAGTTGGGGTGCCACGGCATGCCACATCAGATGCGTCTCCGGGTTGCCGTGCAGCAGCAGCAGCGGCGGGCCATTACCGCCGATGCGGGTGCGCAGCGTCACGCCCTCGGCGCCGGCGCGCGTCTCGGTGCGGAAACCCTCGAACATCGGCTGGTCCTCCATCCTCGCGGCGCATCCTAGCCTTGCGCGCGCCCGGCGTTCACCCCAGCCTGCGCGCGCAGGAGGAATGCGATGACCAGGGTGGCCTTCATCGGCATCGGGAAGATGGGCTGGCCGATGGCCCGGCGGCTCGTGGAGGCGGGCTTCGAGGTCGCGGTGAGCGATGCGGTGCCGGGCCGCGCCGCCGATTTCGCCGCCCGCCATCCTGCCCTGGCCGCCGCGGGCCCGGCGGCGGTGGCGCAGGGTGCCGCCTTCCTCGTCACCATGCTGCCGACCAGCCGCGAGGTCGCGGCCGTGCTCGCCGAGGCGAAGCCGGTGCTCGCGCCGGGCGCGATCGTGGTGGAGATGTCCTCCGGCGAGCCCTCCGCCACGCGCGCGCTCGCGGCCGAGCTGGCGGAACGGGGCATCGCGATGGTGGATGCGCCGGTCTCGGGTGGCGTGGCGCGGGCGGAGGACGGCACGCTCGCCATCATGACCGGCGGCGATCCCGCGGTGCTGGAACGCGCCGCGCCGGTGCTGCGCGCGATGGGCGGCACGATCACGCGCTGTGGTGATATCGGCGCGGGCCAGGCGATGAAGGCGCTCAACAACCTGGTCAGCGCGGCGGGGCTGCTGGTGAGCGTGGAGGCGCTGCTGATCGGCCACCGCTTCGGACTCGATCCGGCGACGATGGTGGATGTGCTGAACGCCTCCACCGGGATGAACAACAGCACGCAGAAGAAGCTCAGGCAGTTCGTGCTCTCGCGGGGCTTCGATTCCGGCTTCGGGCTCGACCTGATGGTGAAGGACCTGACGATCGCGCTGCAGGTCGCGCGCGAGACGGCGACGCCGGCGCCGCTTTCGGCGCAGGCGCGGGAGCTGTGGGCGGCGGCGGCGGGCGTGCTCGGGCCGGGGCAGGACCACACGGCTGTCGCGCGCTTCGCCGAAGGGCTGGCGCGCAGCGAACTCGCCTCGCCGCAGGTCGCGAGGAAGGCCTGATGTGGGAGGTCCGCGCGCTGCGCTACGCGCATCACGATCGCCGCGCGCAGGCCAATTTCCTGCTGCCGGTCGAGGACGCGCATGAGGCGATGCCGATGGACTACTTCGTCTGGCTGCTGCGCGGGCCGGGCGGGCGCGAGATCCTGGTGGATACCGGCTTCGACGCCGCGATGGCGGCGAAGCGCGGCCGGACGATCCTGCGACCGGTCGCGGATTGCCTCGCGGCGGTCGGCAGTTCCGCCGCGGCGATCCGCGACGTGGTCGTGACGCATCTGCACTACGATCATGCGGGCAACCTGCCGCTGTTCCCGAACGCCACCTTCCACGTGCAGGATCGCGAGATGGCCTTCGCGACGGGGCGGCACATGTGCGCGGCCTGCCTGCGCGCGCCCTTCGAGGTGGAGGATGTCATCGCCCTGCTGCGCGCCGTCTATGCCGATCGCGTGGTGTTCCACGATGGCGAGGGCGAGGTCGCGCCCGGCGTGACGCTGCATCGCGTCGGCGGCCATTCGGACGGGCTGCAGATGGTGCGCGTGGCGACCGCCCGCGGTCCGCTCGTGCTCGCCTCCGACGCTGCGCACTACTACGCGAACCTTGAACGCCAGAACCCGTTTCCCATCCTGTTGGACCTCGGCGCGATGGTGCAGGGCTGGCGCCGCGCGCGGGCGCTGGCGGGCGGCGACGAAAGCCTGGTGATCCCCGGGCATGACCCGCTCGTCCGCACCCGCTTCCCCGCCGAGGACGCGGCGGGCGAGGTGATCCGGCTCGACCTGGCGCCTATTCGTTCCTGAGCGACCAGACGGCCAGCACCAGCCCGACCACGCCGAAGAACATCGAAAGCCCCGGCCAGGTCGGCTTCGGGCCGCGGTAATGCCCGAAATACCAGTTGAGCGCGAAGGAGCCGAGCAGCGCCGCCGTGCCGTTCGCCCATTGGCCGGAGACGTAGAGCTTGGCGATCATCGCGCCCCAGGCGACCAGCGCCGCGAGCGCGATGCCGCGCCAGGCGAGATCGGCGAGCGGATGCGCGGGCCGCATCTCCGGCAGCGGGGAGCGCGTGTGGATATAGGCGGCGACGGAGCAGAGCAGCGCGGCGAGCAGGGCGGCGGACATGCCGCCCCGATATCAGCCCGGCCGCCCGCCGACCAGAAGCCTGAGCCCGAGCCCAAGGAAGATCAGCCCCGCCACCCCGTCCAGCCAGCGCGCGAAGCGCGCGAGCCTTGCCGCCGCGCGGTCCGCGCCATGGATCAGCATCCCATAGGCCGGCAGCGACATCAGCGGCACCAGCGGCCCGAGGATCGCCAGCTGCGCCCAGGCCGGCCCACGCGCGGGATCCACGAATTGCGGCAGGAACGCGATGAAGAACAGGATCACCTTCGGGTTCGTCAGGTTGGTGACGAGCCCGTCCCGGAAGGCCGCGCGGGCCGGCCGCGCCGGCACCAGCGCCCCGCCGCCCCGCAACGCCGTGCGCAACGCGCCGTAGCCGAGCCACAGCAGGTAGAAGGCGCCCGCGATGCGCAGCGTCTCGAACAGGGCGGGCGACGCCGCCAGCAGCGCCGCCACGCCGGAGACGGCCAGCGTGACATGCACCATGGCCCCGGTGACGATGCCGCACATCGCGGCCCATCCCCGCCGCGCGCCGCCGGCCAGCGACTGCCCGATCACGAACAGCATGTCCGGCCCCGGGGTGGCGATCAGCACCCAGGCGGCGACGAGGAAGGCGGCGAAAAGCTGAGGGTCGAGCGGCATGGCGCGAGCCTCGCGCCGCGCCGCCGGGCGCGCCAACGAATAGGGGTGATGCCGCGGATCAGCCCGGCTGATCGAGCCCGGCCATCGCCCGCCATTCGGGCTCGGTCAGCGTCCGCACGCCGAGCTCCGCCGCCTTCTTCGCCTTGCTGCCGGCATCCGCGCCGACCACGACGAAGTCCGTCTTCTTCGACACGCTCTTCGAGACCTTCGCGCCGAGCCGCTCCGCCTGCGCCTCCGCCTCGTCGCGGCTCATCGTCTCGAGCGTGCCGGTGAAGACCACGGTCCTGCCGCTGAACAGGCTGTCGCCGGCGGCGCGCTCCGCATCCTCCGGCGTCACCTCCCGCGCGAGATCGTCGAGTGCGGCGCGGTTGTGCGCCTCGGCGAAGAATTCCGCGAGCTCGGTCGCGATCGCCGGGCCGATGCCCTGGATCGAGCCCAGCTCCTCCCGCGCCTCGGAGCCGATGACCGTCGCCGCCAGCATCCTCTCCCGCCATTCCGCGAGCGAATGGTAGTGCCGCGCGAGCAGCTTCGCGTTCTGCTCGCCGATGCGGCGGATGCCGAGGGCGAAGATGAAGCGTTCCAGCGGCACGCGGCGCCGCGCCTCGATGGCGGCGAGGAGGTTGGCGATCTTCCTCTCGCCCCAGCCCGGCCAGCCGCGGAGCGTCCCGGCATGGTCCCCGAGGCGGAAGATCTCGGCCGGGCTGCGCACCAGGCCCGCGTCGAACAGCGCCTGGATGTTCTCGACGCCCATCCCCTCGATGTCCATCGCGTTGCGGCGGCAGAAATGGATCAGCCGCTCGACCGTCTGCGCGGGGCAGGTGAGGCCGCCGGTGCAGCGGCGCACCACCTCGCCCTCGGGGCGCACGGCATGGCTGCCGCAGGCGGGGCAGGTGGTGGGAAAGGCGAAGGGCGTCGCGTCCTTCGGCCGCTTCGCCGGCACCACGCCGATGATCTGCGGGATCACGTCGCCCGCGCGCTGGAGGATCACGGTGTCGCCGATCCGCACGTCCTTGCGTGCGATCTCGTCCTCGTTGTGCAGGGTCGCGTGGGTCACCATCACGCCGCCGACGCCGACCGGCTGCATCACCGCGCGCGGCGTCAGCGCGCCGGTGCGGCCGACCTGGATCTCGATGTCGAGCAGCACGGTCGTCGCCTGTTCGGCCGGGAACTTCCAGGCGATCGCCCAGCGCGGCGCGCGGCCGACGAAGCCGAGCCGGCGCTGCCAGTCCAGCCGGTCCAGCTTGTACACCACACCGTCGATGTCGTAGCTCAGCGCGGCCCGCCTTTCGCCCATGCGCCGCTGGAAGGCGAGCGCCGCCTCCTCGTTCGCCAGCAGCTCGGAGGCCGGGTTCACGCGGAAGCCCCAGCGGCGGAGCTCCTCGAGCCAGCCGGCATGCGTCTCCGCGACCGGCTCGCTCGCCTCGCCCATCGCATAGGCAAAGAGCTTGAGCGGCCGCTCGGCGGTGACCGCGGGATCGAGCTGGCGGAGCGAGCCGGCGGCGAAGTTGCGCGGGTTGACCGGGATGGTGATGGCGGGCCCCACCTTCTCGCCCCGCGCCCGCCGCGCCTCGCGTTCCTCGGCGGCCTTCGCCTGTGCCGCGCGGAAGGCGAGGAAGTCCGCCTTCTCGCAGAAGACCTCGCCGCGGATCTCGATGCGCTCGGGGAAGGGGGCGGGCAGGCGGCGCGGCAGGTCGGCCAGCGTCAGGAGGTTGCGCGTGACATCCTCGCCCTCCGCGCCGTCACCGCGCGTCGCGCCGCGGACGAAGGCGCCCTGCTCATAGGTGAGGTTGATCGAGAGCCCGTCGATCTTCGGCTCGCCGACGAAGGCCAGCGTCTCCGTCGCGTCGAGGCGGAGGAAGCGGCGGACCGAGGCGCAGAACTCGCGGAAATCCTCCTCCGAGAAGGCGTTGTCGAGCGAGAGCATCGGCACGCCGTGGCGCAGCTTGGCGAAGCCGGAGGCGGTGCCGCCGCCGACGCGCCGGCTCGGGCTGTCCTCGCGCACCAGTTCGGGGAAGCGCGCCTCGATCGCGCGGTTGCGCGCCACCAGCGCGTCGTACTCGGCATCGGTGATCTCGGGCGCGTCCCGCGTGTGGTAGAGCGCGTCGTGATGCGCGATCTCGGCGGCGAGCGCCGCCAGTTCCTGCGCCGCCTCCTCCTCGGTGAGCAGGCCGGGATCGCGCGATCGCGGCGTGTCGCTCATCCTGCCTGCTCCGCAAGCGCGGCCAGCGCCGCGCCCTCGATGATCTCGCCGCTGAACATGCCTTCGCTCCGCGCGCCGATGCTGCGGTAGAACAGCGTCGCCTCGTCGCCGCCCGCGTCCACGCCCCACCAGAGGCAGCGCGCGCCGGCGCTGAGCGCCTCCGCGGCGAGCGCGGCCATCAGCGCACGCGCATGGCCGCGGCGACGGGCGGCCGGTTCGACATAGAGGTCGAGCAGCATCAGCGCCGGGGCGCAGCGCGCCGCGTCGTAGATCAGCCCCGCGGTCGCGAAGCCGACCAGCCGGCCGGCCTGCTCCGCCACGCGCAGCAGCGCCCTGGGCTCGGGGCAGATCAGGTCGCGCAGCACGACCGCCGGCGTCATCGTCGTCCCCGGCGGCGGGCCATCCAGGCTGTTGATGGCGTTGACCAGCGCGGCCACCGCCGCCGCCTCCGCCGCGCGGATCACGGCAGGCTCCCCGCGAGCAGGCTGTCGGCTGCCGCGCGCGCGGCCTCCGTCACCGTCTCGCCGGCCAGCATGCGGGCGATCTCCTCCCGCCGCGCGGCCGCGTCGAGCGGCGTGACGCGCGTCTCGGCCCGGCCGGCCTTGACCTGCTTCGCGACCGAGAGATGCCGCCCGCCGCGCGCGGCGACCTGCGGCGAGTGCGTCACCACCAGCACCTGCAGCCGCTCCGCCACGCGCGCCAGGCGTTCGCCGACGGCCGCCGCCGTCGCGCCGCCGATGCCGCTGTCCACCTCGTCGAACACCAGCGTCGGCACCGGCGAGCCCCGCGCCAGCACCACCTTGAGCGCCAGCATCAGCCGCGAAAGCTCGCCGCCCGAGGCCACCTTGTCGAGCGCGCCGGGCGCCTGGCCGGGATTGGTGGAGACGAGGAAGGTCACGCGGTCCACGCCTTCCGGGCCCCAGCCCGCCTCCGGCTTGCGCGCCACCTCCACGACGAGCCGCGCGCGATCGAGCTTGAGCGGCGGCAATTCGCGGGCGATCGCCTTCTCGAGCTTCTCGGCCGCCGCGCGCCGCGCGACCGAGAGCGCCTCCGCCGCCGCCATGAAGGCGGCGCGCGCGGCCGCCTCCTCGCGCTCCGCCGCCTGCACGCGCCCCGTGCCGGCATCGAGCGCCGCCAAACGCGCCTTCAGCGTCGCGAGCAGTTCGGGCAATTCCACCACCGGCACCAGATGCTTCCGCGCCGCGGCGCGCAGCGCGAAAAGCCGCTCCTCCACGCCTTCCAGACGGCGCGGATCGGGCCCCGCCTCGTGCGCGAGGCGGTCCAGCGCCGTCTCGGCTTCCGCCAGCGCATCGAGCGCGCGGCCCAGCGCCTCCAGCGCCGGCTCGGCCTCCGTGTTGGGCGCGGGCAGCCGCTCCAGCGCGCGGATCGCGCTGCGCAGCGCGGCGTTCGGGTTGGCGGCGCGGCGGTCGCGCGGGGTGAGCGCGGCGAGCGCCTCGGCGATCGCCTCGCCGCGGCGTTCGCCCTGTTGCAGGCGCTGCCGCTCGACGGCCAACTCCTCCTCCTCGCCATCGGCCGGCGCCAGCGCCTCCAGCTCGGCGACGGCGTGGCGGAGGAACTCCTCGTCGCGCCGCGCCGCGGCGATCTCCTCGCGCGCCGCCTCCAGCGCGCGCAGCGCCGCGCGCCAGGCGCGGTGCGCCTCGGCGACGCCGGCGCGCTGGCGATCGAGGCCGCCGGCAGCATCCAGCAGCCCCGCATGCGCGGCCGGATCGGCCAGCCCCACCTGCTCATGCTGGCCCTGCACCTCGACCAGCAGCGCGCCGAGCCGGCGCAGCAGCGCGAGCCCCGCCGGCTGGTCGTTGACGAAGGCGCGCGAGCGGCCATCGGCCGTGACGACGCGGCGCAGCACCAGCTCCTCCTCCGCGTCGAGCCCCTGTTCGCCGAGCAGCGCGCGGGCCGGATGATCCTCCGGCAGGGCGAAGGCCGCGGCGACGGAGGCCTGCGCCTGGCCCGCGCGCACCAGCCCGCCGCCGGCCCGCAGGCCGAGCGCGAGGCCGAGGCTGTCGAGCAGGATGGACTTGCCCGCCCCGGTCTCGCCGGTCAGCACCGTCAGCCCCGGCGCGAAGGACAGGTCGAGCCGCTGGATCAGCACCACGTCGCGGATGGCGAGCGAGGTCAGCATCGCGCGGCGGCGATGCGGATCAGAAGATGCCGCCCAGCACGCGGCGGAAGAAGCCGGGCCGCTCGCCCTCGGTGGATGCCGCGCCCTCGACCAGCATCGCGTAGCTGTCCTGGTACCAGGGGCTGCCCGGATAGTTGTGGCCGAGCACGGACGCGGTGCGCCGCGCTTCGTCGGTCAGGCCGAGGCTGAGATAGATCTCCGTCAGCCGGTGCAGCGCCTCGGGGACGTGGTTGGTGGTCTGGTACTCCTCCACCACGCGGCGGAACCGGCCGATCGCGGCGCCGTAGAGGCGGCGGTTCTGGTAGAAGCGGCCCACCACCATCTCCCGCCCCGCGAGGTGGTCGCGGGCGAGGTCCATCTTGAGCCGCGCGTCGCGCGCATAGGGGGTGTTGGGGAAGCGGTTCGCCACTTCCTGCAGCGCCGCCATGGCGATCTCCGTGGTGCGCTGGTCGCGCTGCGTGTCGTTGATCTGCTCGTAGTGGCAGAGCGCGCGGAGGTAGTAGGCGTAGGCGATGTCGCGATGCGCGGGATGGAGCTGGATGAAGCGGTCCAGCGCGCCGAGCGCCTCGGTGTAGCGGTTGCGGGAATATTCCGCGTAGGCCGACATCAGCTTCGCGTTGGTGGCGAAGGCCGAATAGGGATGCTCGCGCTCCACGCTGTCGAAGAGCTCGACCGCGCGGGCGTAGTTCTGCCGCTCGAGCGCGTCCATGCCGGCGGCGTAGAGCGCCTCGGGCGCCGTGTCGGCGGCGGTGGCGCCGGCGGGGCGGCGCAACGCGGCCTGGGTCCCGTCCCAGTAGCCGCCGCAGGCGGCCAGCGGCAGGACGAGAAGCAGCGCGAGGGCTGCGCGGCGAAGCGGGGCGGAGGAAGCTCGCATGGCGGGCCCTATACCACGCCGGCGCGGCGGGGCGGGAGGGGCCGGCGCATCGCCGCCACCCGTCCCGGTCTCATACCAACGGCCGCTTTCAGCGACTCGTCGGTATTTCTTTCGTTGCCCTCATTCGCCGGGCGGCCGCTCCGCGGCCTTGGCTCGCCGGACTGCCGGCGGGCCGCATTTGCGGCCTCGGCCGGCTGCGCCGGCCGCAGGTCAGTCAACAGGGCCGTTGGTCTCAGACGACCGGGGGCGCGGCCGCGGCGGGCAGGCGGCTCGCGGCGCCTTCGGCCATCAGCTCGCCCTCGATCATGCGCCAGGCGCCGCGGTCGGCGAACAGGGCACGGAGCAGGCGGTTGTTCAGCGCGTGGCCGGAGCGGTGGCCGGCGAATCGGGCCGAGAGCGCGGCGCCGGCCAGCGCCAGGTCGCCGACGGCATCGAGCAGCTTGTGGCGGACGAACTCGTCCGGCCGGCGCAGCCCGCCCGGGTTCACCACGAGCGGGCCGTCCACCACCACGGCATTGTCCAGGCTGCCGCCCTGGGCGAGGCCATTGGCGCGCAGCCGGGCGATCTCCTCGGCCAGCACGAAGGTGCGCGCATCGGCCAGGCCGGCGCGGAAGCTCGCGGCGGTCACGCGCATCTGGAGATGCTGGCGGCCGATCACGGCGTTGGCGAAGGCGATGGTCAGCGCGGCCTCGAAGCCGGGCTCGCGGGCCGGGCGGAGTTCCGCCCAGGCCTCGTCGTCGCCGACGCGGACGGGACGCAGCACCTCGATCACCGGGGCGGGCATGTTGAGCGCGACGCTGCCGGCGCAGTCGATCAGGAACACGAAGGGCGCGGCCGAGCCGTCCAGGATCGGCACTTCCGGGCCGTCCACCTCGACGATCGCATCGGTGATGCCGGTGCCGGCCAGCGCCGCCATCACATGCTCGACCGTGCCGATGCGCACCTTGGTGGCGCCCTCGGCGACCAGGGTCGTGGACAGTTCGGTCGCGCCGACGCGGTCGAAGCGGGCGGGGATGTCGATGCCAAGGTCGCTGCGGCGGAACAGGATGCCGCTTCCGGCCGCGGCCGGGCGGAGCATCAGCGTCACGCGCCGGCCGCTGTGCAGCCCGGTCCCGACGCAGCCGATGGCGGATTTCAGCGTCCGCCGGCCGGGCCGATCCAGGGTGAGAAATCCGTCCATTCCCGCTCCGCGAGGGTGATGCGGCGCCGGCTGGCAGAGGCCGGCGCGGGCGCCGCGAATCCGCACCCAGGGTCGAGATGCCACTCTTGCCGGCCTGCCGCCATTCAAGCGTTGTTTCGCGATATTACGCCACAACGCATTGAATTTGCGGCCTTGGTGCGGCGCAGCGCGGCCATCTTTCGGCCATGATTGGCGCTGCGCCGGCGGGGCGGGACGGGGCTCCGCTCAGTTGCTCTGCCGGCGGAGGAAGGCCGGGATGTCGAGGCCCATCTCCTCCTGCGGCAGCGGGCGCTGCGGGACGCGCGGCGGGTTCGGCTCGGCGCGCAGCGTCGGCGCGGGCATCGGTGCCGGCGCCGGCGGGGCGGGCGGCGCCGCGGGCAGGTCGCGTCGCATCAGCCCGCCGAGGCCCGTCGCCTTGCGGAACATGTCGCCGAAGACGTTGCGCTGCGGCGCCGCCGGCGGCGCGGCCGGGCGCGGGCCGGCCTGGACGCGCAGCTGCGGCTCGGCCGCGGCGAGCGGCGCGGGCGGCTCCTGCGGCGGCACCGGCTCCGCCGCCGGCATCGCCTGGGCCGGCTGCGCCGGCATCACGAAGACCGGCGCCTGGCGCGCCACCGGCCCCGGGGTGGGGGAAGGTGCGGCCGCCGGCTGCATCGCCACGGGGCGCGCCACCGCGACCGGGCCGCGCGGGGCGGCGGCGGGGGCGGCCGGCGTGGTCGCCACCGCGTCCACCGGCGCGCCGCCTCCGACCGCGTAGAGCCTCGGCCGCTCGGCTTCCCGCGAGGCCACGGCGTCGATGCCGGTCGCGACGACGGAGACGCGGATGCGCCCGTTCATGTCCTCGGCGACGGAGGTGCCGAAGATGATGTTCGCATCCTCGTCCACTTCCTTGCGGATGCGGTTGGCGGCGGCGTCGACCTCGAACAGGGTCATGTCGAAGCCGCCGGTGATGTTGATCAGCACGCCGCGCGCGCCGCGCATCGAGGCGTCCTCGAGCAGCGGGTTGCTGATCGCCGCCTCGGCGGCCTTCTCGGCGCGGTCCTCGCCGTCGGCCTCGCCGGTGCCCATCATCGCCTTGCCCATCTCCGCCATCACGGTGCGGATGTCGGCGAAGTCGAGATTGACCATGCCGGGGTTGAGCATCAGGTCGGTCACGCCGCGCACGCCCATGTAGAGCACGTTGTCGGCCATCTTGAAGGCCTCGGGGAAGGTGGTGCGGTCGGTGGCGAGGCGGAACAGGTTCTGGTTCGGGATCACGATCAGCGTGTCCACGAACTGCTGCAGCTCGTCGATGCCCGATTCCGCCGCGCGGCGGCGCTTCGGGCCCTCGAAGTCGAAGGGCTTGGTGACGACGCCGACGGTCAGGATGCCGCGCTCGCGCGCCATCCGCGCGATGACGGGCGCGGCCCCGGTGCCGGTGCCGCCGCCCATGCCGGCGGTGACGAAGACCATGTGGCAGCCTTCGAGATGGCGGGCGAGATCCTCCGTCGCCTCCTCGGCCGCGGCGCGCCCGATCTCGGGCTTGGCGCCGGCGCCGAGGCCCTGGGTCAGGTGCGGGCCGAGCTGCACGCGGCGGTTGGCGCGGGAGTTCGTCAGGCTCTGCGCGTCGGTGTTGGCGACGATGAACTCCACGCCGTCGAGCCCCATCGCGACCATGTTGTTGACGGCGTTGGTGCCGCCGCCGCCGACCCCCACCACGGCGATGCGCGGCGTGAAATCCGTGTGCTGATGGGCCGGGATGGTGAGGTTGAGGGTCATGGACGTGCCTCTCCTGGAGCAGCGAGCCGGGGTTGCGAGCGGGCGCGCATCAGACGCGCACCCGCAGCCATTCGATGAAGCGGCGTAGCGTGCCGCGCGGACGGTCGGGGCCGGGTGCGATGTCCACGATCGGGCGGCCCTCGCCGGCGGCCCAGGCGAGCAGCCCGGTCGCCACCGCGAAGGCCGGACCGCCCGCGGTTTCGGGCAGGCCGCGGACGGTGCGCGGGCGGCCGAGCCGGACCTGGCGGTCGAGCACGCGCGCGGCGAGTTCCCGCGCGCCGATCAGCTGCGCCCCGCCGCCCGTGAGCACCACGCGCGAGCCCGCTTCCTTCGCGACGCCGGCCTGTTCCAGCCGGTCGCGGACGAACTCGAAGGTCTCCTCGAGGCGGGGGCGGATGATGTTGACCACCATCGCGCGCGGGACGCGCGCGATGTGGTCCTCGTCCTCGCCCACCTGCGGCACCGGCAGCATCTCGCGCTCGTCGTCGGCGGTGGCGAGCGCGCCGCCATGCAGCGTCTTGAGCCGCTCGGCATGGTTGATCGGCGTGGAGAGCACGCGCGCGAGGTCGTTCGTCACCTGCCAGCCGCCGACCGGCACCTGGCTGGTATGGATCAGGTGGCCTTCGGCGAAGACGGCGATGGAGGTGGTCCCGCCGCCCATGTCCACCACCGTCGCGCCGATCCGCTTCTCGTCCTCGACCAGAGTCGCAAGCCCGGCGGCGAAGGGGGCGGAGACCAGCTCCTCCACATCGAGGTCGCAGCGCGCGAGGCAGGTGCCGAGGTTGCGCAGCGCCGCCTGCGCCGCATCCACCAGGTGCACGCGCGCGCCGAGCGTCTCGCACACCATGCCGCGCGGGTCCTCGACGCCCGGCGTCGCGTCCACGGTGAAGGAGACGGGCGCGCCGTGCACCGTCTCCCGCCCTTCCTCCTGCCCGCGGCGGCGGCCTTCGGCCAGGATCGCGCGGAGATCGGCTTCCGTGACCGCGCGGCCGTTGATCGGCCATTGCAGGTTGAGCAGGTGCGAATGCGGCTGCCCGCAGGAGAGGTTGACGATGGCGCCGGCAAGCTGCGTGTCGCTCATCTCCTCGGCCTGGCCGACGGCGGCGCGGATGGCGCGCTCCGCCTCCTCGAGGTCGATGATCGAGCCGCCCTTGACGCCGCGGCCGCGCTGCCAGCCGAAGCCGAGCACGCGCGGGCTTCCGTCGCCCTCGATGCGCGCGATCAGGCAGACGGTCTTGGTGGTGCCGATGTCGAGCACGCCGAAGACGCCGCCGCGCGCGCCGCGCCGCCGCGGCGCGGCCGCGCCCTCGATCGGGACCGGCAGGCGGGTCAGCGCGTTCATCCGCTCCTCCGCGGCGGCTGGCGGCCCGGCGCGGGTGCCGGCGGGGGCGGCGGCTGGCGCAGCACCAGCCGGTCCGGCAGGCGCAGGTCGATCGCCACCAGCGGCCGGTCGAGCAGCGCGTGCTGGCCGTGCAGCTCGGCGAGACGGTGCAGGGCAGGGGCCTCATGGCCTTCCGGCAGCAGCACGTCCGCGCCGTTGTGCAGGCGGAGATTCCACCGCCGCTCGCCCACGCGCACCATCGCCTGCACGCGGCGCAGCACCTCGGGGTGCGCGGCGAGCACGTCGTGCAGCGCGGCGGCATGCAGCTGCGCGCCGGCGCCGACCGCGAGCGGCAGCGGGCCGAAGGCGTCGAGCTGCGCGCTCGTCACCACGTTGCCGGCGCGGTCGATGATCGCGAAGCGGCCATTGTGCTGCCAGATCGCGAAGGGCGTGCGCTCCGTCAGCCTCACCAGGATGGTGCCCGGCAGGCGCCGCTCGACATGCGCGTGCTCGACCCAGGCGATGGTCTCGAGCCGGGCGCGCGCCTCGGCCGCCGAGAAGCCGAGCAGCGGGTCGCCGCGCCGCACGCCGAGCGCCGCCTCCACCAGCTCGATCGGCGTGTTGCGGCGGCCTTCGAGGATCACCGACTGCACCTCGAGCCCGGCGGCGTCGCCGAGCCCCGCGACCGTCTCCATCAGCGCCCGTGCCCGCCCCGCCGGATCGGCGATGTAGAGCCCGACGCCGAGCGCGCCGAGCGCGCCGAGCCCGATCAGCCCCATCGCCGCCGGCTTCGCCAGGCCGCGCCGGCGCCGCAGCCAGAGTCGGAGGCGGCTCGGCCGGTCGGGATCGCGGCGGTTGCGGGCGAGGCTGCGCGCCACCCCGCCGCGGAGCGGCGAACTAGCCACTGCGCGCCTCCCGCACCATCCAGGCGCAGAGATCGGGGAAGCCGATGCCGCAATGCGCGGCCTGTTCCGGCACCAGCGAGGTGCGCGTCATGCCGGGCTGGGTATTGACCTCGAGGATGTAGAGCCGGCCGGGCTCGCCCGCCGTGTCGTCGTAGCGGAAATCCGCCCGCGTCACGCCGCGGCAGCCGAGCGCCTGGTGCGCGCGCAGCGCCACCTGCATCGCCTGGTCGCGGATCGCGGGATGCACCGGCGCGGGCAGGGTGTGGCGGCTGCCGCCATCGGCGTATTTCGCCTCGTAGTCGTAGAAGACGTTGCCGGTCGCGATCTCCGTCACCTCGAGCGGCCGGTCGCCCATCACCGCGACGGTCAGCTCGCGGCCGGGGATGAAGGCCTCCGCCATGATGCGACGGTCGTAGCGCCAGTTGCGCGCGATCTCCGCGCGGCGGTTGTCGCCCTCGCGCAGGATGGCGACGCCGACGGAGGAGCCCTCGTTCACCGGCTTCACCACATAGGGCCGCGGCAGCGGGTCCTCCGCTTCCAGCTCCTCAGGCGAGACGATGCGCGACGGCGCGACGGGCAGCCCGGCCGCGGCGAAGGCGGCCTTGGCGGCGGCCTTGTCCATCGCGATGGCGGAGGCGCGGAGCCCGGAATGGGTGTAGGGCAGGCCGAGCCAGTCGAGCACGCCCTGGATGCAGCCATCCTCGCCGAAGCGGCCGTGCAGCGCGTTGAACACGACATCGGGCTTCGCCGTCTGCAGCGCCGAGATGACCGCGCCGAGATCCTGCCCGACCTCGACCGGCGTCACCTCGAACCCCGCCTCGCGGAGTGCCGCGATCACCTGCGCGCCGGTCGCGAGCGAGACCTCGCGTTCCGCCGAGACGCCGCCATGGAGCACGACGACGCGGGTCATCGCTCTCGCTCCCCCGCGTACGGGGGAGGGAGATGGTCGCCCACCCGCCTGATCTCCCACTCCAGCTCGACGCCGGTCACGGCCTTCACCCGCGCGCGCACCTCCTCGCCGAGCCCTTCGAGGTTGGCCGCGGTGGCGCCGCCGGTGTTGAGCAGGAAATTCGCGTGAAGCTCGCTGACCTGCGCCCCGCCCCGGCGCAGCCCGCGGCAGCCCGCCGCATCCACGAGTTCCCAGGCCTTCGCGCCGGGCGGGTTCTTGAAGGTGGAGCCGCCGGTGCGCGCGCGGACCGGCTGCGTCGCCTCCCGCGCCGCGCGGATTTCGGCCATGCGCGTCGCGATGGCGGCGGGCTCGCCCGGGCGGGCGCGCAGCCGCGCCCGCAGCACCACGCCGCGCGCCGGCAGCACCGCCCTGCGATAGGCGAAGCCGAACTCCGCCGCCGTCATCCGCCGCAAGCCTTCGGGCGTCGCCACCTCCGCCCAATCCAGCACGTCCTTGATCTCGGTGCCGTAGGCGCCGGCGTTCATCGCCACCGCGCCGCCGATCGTGCCCGGGATGCCGCAGAGGAATTCGAGCCCGCCGAGCCCCGCGGCCGCGGCGTGCTCCGCCACCGTCGCATCCAGCGCCGCCGCGCCGGCGACCACGCCATCGCCGTCCCGCGCGATGCCGCCGAAGCCGCGGCCCGCGAGGCGCAGCACCACGCCGCGCACCCCGCCGTCGCGGATGATGAGGTTCGACGCCGCGCCGATCACCGTCAGCGGCACCGCCTCCGGCAGGTCGCGCAGCAGCAGCAGCAGGTCGTCGGTGTCGGCCGGCCGCACCAGCCACTCCGCCGGCCCGCCGACACGGAACCAGGTCCCGGGCGCGAGCGGTGCGGCGGCCTGGATGCGCCCGCGCAGCGGCGGCAGGACGGCGTGGCGTTCCATCCCCGGCCTCACTGCTGCCCGCCCGCCAGCCGCGGCCGCGTGCGCGCCTGCAGCACGGCCAGCTGTTCCGGCAGCGCATGCGCCCAGGCGGTGATGTTGCCGGCGCCGAGGCAGACCACGTAGTCGCCCGACCGTGCGATGGCATGCACCATCTCCGCCAGGCTTTCGGGCCCCGGCAGCGGCACGACGGAGCGATGCCCGCGCGCGCGCAGCCCTTCCACCAGCGCGTCGCGGTCCACGCCGGGCATCGGCGGCTCGCCGGCGGCATAGACATCCGCGACGATCACGGTGCCCGCATCGTTCATGCAGGCGCAGAAATCCTCGAACAGCGTGGCGAGGCGCGAGTAGCGGTGCGGCTGCACCACCGCGATCACCTCGCGTGCGCCGGCCTGGCGGGCAGCCTTCAGCACGGCGGCGATCTCCACCGGATGGTGGCCGTAGTCGTCGATCACCGTGATGCCGCCGGCCTCGCCGGTGCGGGTGAAGCGGCGCTTCACACCCTTGAAGCCGGCGAGCGCGGTGCGGATGGTCTGCTCGTCCACGTCCATCTCGATCGCGATGGCGATCGCGGCGAGCGCGTTCTGGACATTGTGCTGCCCGAGCATCGGCAGGCGCATCGGCTTCAGCGTGCGCGTCCGCCCCGTCGCGCGGTCGCGCACCGTGACCTCGAAGGTCGCGCCCATGCGGTCGGTGATGAGCCGCTCGGCGCGCACATCGGCCTGGGGCGAGAAGCCGTAGGTGATGATCCGCCGGTCCGACAGGCGCGGGATCATCCGCTGCACCTCGGGGTGGTCGGCGCAGAGCACGGCGAAGCCGTAGAAGGGGATGTTGCCGACGAACTGCGCGTAGCCCTCGCGCATCGCCTCCTCGGTGCCCCAGTGGTCCAGGTGCTCCGGGTCCATGTTGGTGACGACGGCGACCACCGCGGGCAGCTTCAGGAAGCTGCCGTCGCTCTCGTCCGCCTCCACCACCATCCAGTCGCCGGCGCCGAGGCGGGTGTTGGTGCCATAGGCGTTGATGATGCCGCCATTGATCACGGTGGGATCGAGGCGCGCCGCTTCCAGCACCGCCGCGACCAGGCTCGTCGTCGTGGTCTTGCCATGCGTGCCGCCGATCGCGACGGACCATTTGAGGCGCATCAGCTCGGCCAGCATCTCCGCCCGCCGCACCACCGGGATCAGTCGTGCGCGGGCGGCCTGCACCTCCGGGTTGTCGCGCTTGACGGCGGTGGAGACGACGACGACCTGGGCCGCGCCGAGATTGGCCGCCTCATGGCCGACCATGACCGGGATGCCGGCCGCGCGCAGCCGCGCGACGTTGCCGCCTTCCGCGACGTCGCTGCCCTGCACCTGGTAGCCGAGGTTGTGCAGCACCTCGGCGATGCCGGACATGCCGATGCCGCCGATGCCGACGAAGTGGATGGGGCCGATGGAGAGGGGCAGGGCGCGCATCAGCGGGCTTCCACGGGCTGCGCCGCCGCGACCAGCGCCTGGACGAGATCGGCGAGCTTCCGCGCGGCTTCGGGATGCGCCTCCTTCGTCGCCGCGGCGGCGGCGCGGGCCAGCACCGGGGGATTCAGCAGCACCGCCTCCAGGTGCCGCGCCAGCGCCTCCGCGGTGAAGGCGTGCTGCGCCATCAGCCAGGCGGCGCCGACGGCGGCCAGCGCGCGCGCATTGCCGCTCTGGTGGTCGTCGATCGCGCCGGGCAGCGGCACCAGGATGGAAGGCCGCCCCGCGCAGGCGAGTTCCGCCACCGTCGAAGCGCCGGCGCGCGCGATGACGAGATGCGAGACCGCGAGCCGCACCGCGATGTCGCCGAAGAAGGGCGCGAGATCGGCCGGCACCCCGGCCTCGCGATAGGCCGCCTCGACGCGCGGGAGGTCCTCCGCGCGGGTCTGCTGCGTCACGACGAGCCGCGCGCGCAGCGCCTCCGGCAGGGCGGCGATCGCGGCCGGCACCACATCGGCGAAGACCCGCGCGCCGAGCGAGCCGCCGAGCACGAGCAGCCGGATCGCGCCGTCCTCCGCCGGCGGCGCATAGGGCTGGCCGACGAGGGCGGCGAGCGCCGGGCGCACCGGGTTGCCCACCACCTGCACCCGCGCGCCCTTCGGCACGCGCGCCGTCTCCGCCACCGAGAGCGCGAGCAGGTCGGCGCCCGGCGCGAGCAGCCGGTTGGCGCGGCCGAGCACCGCGTTCTGCTCGTGCAGCGCCGTCACCGGCCGCCGCGCGCCGCGCAGCGTGCGGGCCGCGAGGACCGGCGGGACGGAAGGGTAGCCGCCGAAGCCGACCACCGCCGCGGCGTCGAGCCGCCCGAGGATGCGCCGGGCCTCCAGCGTCCCGGCGGCCAGTGCCAGCGTGCCGCCGATCGCCGCCCCGAGGCCGCGCCCGGCGACGCCCGAGCCCTTCAGCACGAAGCGCTCCGCATTGCCGAAGGCCGGGCTCTCGAAGGCCGCCGAGCGCGCATCGGTCATCAGCGCGATCCGCTCGCCGCGCGCGACGAACTCGGCGGCCAGCGCCTCGGCGGGGAAGAGATGGCCGCCGGTGCCGCCGGCGGCGATGACGATGGGGCGGACGGCGGGCCCACGCATCATGCGTCACCTTCTGCGCGGGTCATGCGCCGCCGCGTCAGCGCCAGCAGGAACCCCATCCCCATCGCGATCGCGAGCACGGAGGAGCCGCCATAGCTCACGAAGGGCAGCGTCATCCCCTTGGTCGGGATCAGGTGCAGCGAGGACGCCATGTTCACGAAGGCCTGCAGGCCGAACTGCGTCAGCAGCCCGGCCGCCGCCAGCACGATGAAGAGATCGCCCTCGCCCAGCAGCCGGATCAGCCCGCGCACCACGACGAAGGCAAACAGGCCGAGGATGATCAGGCAGACCACGAGGCCGAATTCCTCGCCGGCGACGGCGAAGACGAAATCCGCATGCGCGTCCGGCAGCACGTTCTTCACGCGCCCCTCGCCCGGGCCCCGCCCGAGCAGCCCGCCATGGCCGAAGGCCTCGAGCGCGACCTCCACCTGGTAGTTGTCGCCCGCCTCCGGGTTGAGGAAGCGGTGCACGCGCGACTGGACGTGCGGGAAGAGCGTGTAGGCGAGCCCCGCCAGCACCACGCCCGCCGCGCCGACGAAGCCGACGACGAAGAGGTTGAGCCCGGCGACGAAGAACTGCGCGAAGAACACCGCGGCGACGACCAGCAGCATGCCGATGTCCGGCTGGCCCTTCAGCAGCACCGCGACCATCGCGAAGAGCACCAGCGCGAGCAGCGTCGCGCCGTGCCGGCGGTTGAGTTTGCCCTCGGCGATCAGCCAGGCCGAGACCACGGCGAAGCAGGGCTTGAGGAACTCCGAAGGCTGCACGGAACCGAGCCCCGGCACGCTGAGCCAGCGCCGCGCGCCCTTGATCTCGGCGCCGACCGCGAGCGTCGCCGCCACCGCCGCCATCGCGCCGACGAGCCCGACCCAGCCGAGCAGCCGGACCTGGCGGATCGAGAGCATCGAGACGCCCACCAGCACCGCCCCGGCGAGGCCGAGATAGAGCACCTGCCGCAGGAAGAACATGTGGCGGGAGGAGGCGCCGATCCGCTCGGCCACTGCCGGCGAGGCCGCCAGCACCATGATGTAGCCGAAGCCGATCAGCACCAGCAGCGCCGCCAGCGTCCAGCGGTCGATCGTCCACCACCAGCGCCCGAGGGTGGAGGTGTCGGCGCGCGAGAGGGACATCAGGCCGCCCTCCCGTATTCGTCGCCGGCCAGCGCCAGCACCAGCCGGCGGAAGGCGTCGCCGCGCGCATCGAAGCCGCTGAACTGGTCGAAGCTGGCGCAGGCCGGGGCGAGCAGCACGACCGGCGCCGCCCCACCACGCGCCGCCGCGGCGGCGGCGGGCACCGCGGCCTCCAGCGTGCCGGCGATCTCGTGCGGCACGCCGGCGGCGGCCAGCGTCGCGGCCAGCGCCGGCGCGTCGCGCCCGATCAGCAGCGCGCGCGCGATGCGCGGGAAGAAGGGGGCGAGGCTCTCGATGCCGCCTTCCTTCGCCAGCCCGCCGGCGATCCAGACGACGCGGTCGTAGCTCGCCAGTGCGCGCGCGGCGCTGTCGGCGTTGGTCGCCTTGCTGTCGTTGACGAAGAGCACGCCCCCCAGCGTCGCGATCCGCTCCTGCCGGTGCGGCAGGCCGGGGAAGGACATCAGCGCGCCGGCGAGCGCTTCGCGCGGCACGCCCGCCTCCAGCGCCACCGCCGCCGCGGCCGCCGCGTTCTGCGCGTTGTGCGCGCCCGGCAGCGCCGGGCAGGCGGCGAGATCGGCGATCGCGCCCGCCGCGTCGCGCAGCACGCGGCCTTCCGCCCACAGGCCGCCCTCGGCGCGCGCCTGGCCCGAGATCGGGCACAGTCGCGCGCGCACCACGCCGGCCAGCGCGCGCGTCGCGTCGTCGTCCTGGCCCAGCACGGCGAGGTCGCCGGGCGTCTGCCGCGCGAAGATTTCAGCCTTCGCAGCGGCGTAGCCCGGGAGGCTGCCATGCCGGTCGAGATGATCGGCCGAGAGATTCAGCATCACCGCTGTGTTGAAGCGGATCGTCGCGATTCGCTCCAACATGTAGGACGACATTTCGAGGGCGTAGAAACCATCCGGCCCCAGGATGTTGAGTCCGAGCGCCGGTGGCCCGAGATTGCCGCCGACCTCGCACGGGAACCCGGCCGCGGTCAGCAGGTGATGGACCAGCGCGGTGGTGGTGGACTTGCCGTTGGTGCCGGTGACGCCGAGGAAGCGCGCGGCGCTGCCGGCGGCGCGCACCGCGCGGAACAGGAATTCCACGTCGCAGAGGATGGGCCGCCCGGCTTCCCGCGCGCGCACCGCCGCCGGGTGCGGCTTCGGCAGCAGATGCGGGATGCCCGGCGAGAGCAGCAGCGCATCGAAGGCGAAGGGCAGGGCGGTGACGTCGCGGACGGACAGCCCCGCGCGCTCCGCCGCCGCGCGCTGCGCCGCGCCGTCGTCCCAGGCGGTGACCTCGGCGCCCAGGTCGCGCAGCCGCAGCGCAGCCGGCAGCCCGGCCCGCCCCAGCCCGACGACGGCGATGCGCTCTCCGCCGAACGGCAGGCCCGGCCGTTTCACGTTCCGCGCCTCGGGCGCTGCACGATCGGACGGGGGCGTCATCGGATCTTCAGCGTGGACAGGCCGACCAGCGCCAGGATCATCGCGATGATCCAGAAGCGGATGACGATGGTCGGCTCGGCCCAGCCCTTCTTCTCGAAATGGTGGTGCAGCGGCGCCATCAGGAACACGCGCCGCCCCGTCCGCTTGAACCAGAACACCTGGATGACGACCGAGAGCGTCTCCACCACGAACAGCCCGCCGACGATCGCGAGCACGATCTCGTGCTTGGTCGCCACCGCCACGGCGCCGAGCGCGCCACCGATCGAGAGGCTGCCGATGTCGCCCATGAAGACCTTGGCCGGCGGCGCATTGAACCAGAGGAAGCCGAGCCCCGCCCCGATCAGCGCCGAGAGGAACACCGCGAGCTCGCCCGTGCCGGGCACGAAATGCAACTGCAGGTAGTCCGCGAACACCCGGTTGCCGACGAGATAGGCGATGAGGGCGAAGACGCCGGCGGCGATCATCACCGGCACGATGGCGAGCCCGTCGAGCCCGTCCGTCAGGTTCACCGCGTTGGAGGCGCCGACCATGACGAAGGCGGCAAACAGCGGGAAGAAGTACCAGAGCGGGATCAGCACGTCCTTGAAGAAGGGCACCGCCACCTTGGTGCCGAGCGCCGAGGGCGCCAGCAGCATGATCCAGACCGCCGCGGCGACCCCGACGGCCCATTGCACCGCGAGCTTCTGCCGCCCCGAGACGCCCTTGGTGTTCCGCTTCGTCACCTTGAGCCAGTCATCGGCGAAGCCGAGCACGCCGAAGCCGAGGGTGACCAGCAGCACCGCCCAGACATAGCCGTTGCGCAGGTCCGCCCAGAGCAGCGTCGAGAACACGAGCGCGAGCAGGATCAGCAGGCCGCCCATCGTCGGCGTGCCCTTCTTGGTCAGCAGGTGGCTCTCCGGCCCGTCCTCGCGGATCGGCTGGCCGCCATTCTGCGTCGCGCGCAGCCAGCGGATCAGCGGCGGGCCCAGCATGAGCGAGAGCACGAGCGCGGTCATGCAGGCGGCACCCGCCCGGAAGGTCAGGTAGCGGACCAGGTTGAAGAGGATGAAGTCCTCGGAGAAGGGCGCGAGGAGGTTGAAGATCATGTCGTCATGCCCGCGGTGTCCCGCGCCCTGATCGCCGCGACCACCGCCGCCATGCGGCTGCCGAGCGAACCCTTCACCAGCACCGCATCCCCCGGCGCGAACGCCGCCGCGACGAGCGGCGCGAGCGCCGCGCTGTCCGGCGCATGCGCGCCGCGCTTCGCCGCCGGCAGCGCGTCGAACAGGTGGCGCATCTGCGGCCCGCAGCAGAAGACGAGATCGGCCGCGGCCGCCGCATCCGGGGCGAGCTCGGCATGCAGCGCCGGCCCCGCCTCGCCGAGTTCCAGCATGTCGCCGAGCACCGCGACGCGCCGCGTCGCCTGCTGCGCCGCGAGCACGGCAAGCCCGGCGCGCACGGAGACGGGCGCGGCATTGTAGCTGTCATCCAGCAGCAGGGCCGCCCCGCCCGGCAGCGCCAGCTTCACCCGCTGCCCGCGCCCCGCCCCGGCATCGAAGGCGGAAAGCGCCTCCGCCGCCGCGACCACGTCGCCTTCCAGCGCATGCACCGCCGCCAGCACCGCGCAGGCATTGAGCGCGAGATGATGCCCCGGGGCGGCGAGATGGACGGAGAGCGGGAGGCCGTCCATCAGCAGCCGCGCGGTGCCGCGATCCGCGCCGCCGACATAGTCGGTGAGCTGGACATCGGCGCGCGCCGTCTCGCCGAAGCTGATCACCCGCGCGCCCGCCGCAGCCGCCCGGTCCGCGAGACGCGGGAGGAAGGCGCTGTCGGCGGGCAGGACGGCGACGCCATTCCTCTCCAGCCCGAGCAGGATGTCCGCCTTCTCCTCGCAGATCGCGGCCTGGCTGCCGAGCCGGCCGATATGCGAGGTGCCGATCATCGTGATGACCGCGACATGCGGCCGGGCGAGCTTCGCCAGCGGCGCGATCTCGCCGCGGTTGTTCATGCCGATCTCGACCACCGCGAAGCGGGAGTCGCGCGGGCAACGCGCCAGCGTCAGCGGCACGCCCCAATGGTTGTTGTAGCTCGCGGCGGCGGCATGCGTCGGGCCGAGCGCGCCGAGCGCGGTGCGCAGCATCTCCTTCGTCGTGGTCTTGCCGACGCTGCCCGTCACCGCGACGAAGCGGGCCTGGCTGCGCGCCCGCCCCGCCGCGCCGAGCGCGGTCAGCGCCGCCAGCGTGTCCGCCACGCGAAGCAGCGGTGCATCCGGCGCGACGCCGGGCGCGTCGCGGTCCACCATCGCCGCCGCGGCGCCCTTCGCCAGCGCCTCCGCCACGAAATCATGCCCGTCGCGCGCGTCGCGCAGCGCCACGAAGAGATCGCCCGGCGCCAGGCTGCGCGTGTCGATCGAGACGCCCGTTGCCGCGGCCTCCCGCGGCATCTGCCCGCCGGTGGCGGCGACGAGCTCGGCACCGGTCCAGAGCGCGCTCATGCCGCGGCCCCCTGGCCGAGCCCGGCGACCAGCCCGCGCACCACGGCGACGTCGTCGAAGGGATGCGTCACGGCCCCGATGGTCTGGCCGCGCTCATGCCCCTTGCCGGCGACGGCGAGCACGTCGCCCGGCCCGAGGGCGGCGAGCGCGCGCGCGATCGCGCCGGCGCGGTCGCCGGCATCCACGGCCTGTCCGCGCGGCTCCGGCGCGACGCCCCCGGCGCAACCCGAAAGCACGGCGCGGCGGATCGCGGCCGGGTCCTCGCTGCGCGGGTTGTCGTCGGTGATCCAGACGCGGTCGGCGAGCCGCGCGGCGGCCGCGCCCATCAGCGGGCGCTTGCCCGGATCGCGGTCGCCGCCGGCGCCGAACAGCACATGCAGCTTCGCCCCCGGCGCCACATGCGGCCTGAGCGCCGCGAGCAGCCGCGCCAGCGCGTCGGGCGTGTGCGCATAGTCCACATAGGCCGCCGCGCCGTTCGGCAGCCGTGCGGCCAGCTCCATCCGGCCCCGCACGCCGGCCAGCCGCGGCAGCAGCGCCAGCACATCGGCCGGCTCCATCCCCGCCGCCACCGCCAGCGCCGCGGCCAGCAGCGCGTTGTCGGCCTGGAACCGCCCGGGCAGCGCCAGATGCAGCGTGGTACGCGCGCCGAAGGCCGCGATCTCGATCTCCTGCCCGTCCGGCCGCGGCACCTGGCGGAGCAGGCGGAGATCGGCGCCGGCCTCGCCGACCGTGAGCAGCTTCAGGTCGCGCAGCGCCGCCACGGCGCGCAGCGCGAGCAGCGTCTCGGATTCCATGTCCGCATTCGCCACCGCGACCGCGCCGGCCGGCAGCAGCGTGTCGAACAGGCGGAGCTTGGCGGCGCGATAGGCCGCCATGTCGCCATGGTAGTCGAGGTGGTCGCGCGTCAGGTTGCTGAACCCGGCGGCGGCGAGCTTCACGCCATCGAGCCGCCGCTGGTCGAGCCCGTGCGAGGACGCTTCCATCGCCGCATGCGTGACGCCGCCGCGCGCGAGGCCGGCGAGCGTCGCGTGAAGCGCCACCGGATCGGGCGTGGTCAGGCTCTCGCCCGCCGGCCAGTCGGGCGCGATCACGCCGAGCGTGCCGAGCGATGCGGCGCGCCGGCCGGCGAGCGTCCAGAGCTGGCGCAGGAAATCCACCGTGCTCGTCTTGCCGTTGGTCCCCGTCACCGCGACGAGCGTGGCCGGCGCCGCGCCATGGAAGGCGGCCGCGAGCAGCGCCAGCGCGCGCCGCGGATCGCGGGCCTCGAGCAGCGGCACCTGCGCGCTGCCGGCCGGCCAGGCGGTGCCGGGCGGGGCGAGCACGGCGACGGCGCCGCGCGCCACCGCATCGGCGATGAAGGCGCGGCCATCCGCCTTCGCACCCGGCAGCGCGGCGAACAGCCAGCCGGGCGCGACGGCGCGGCTGTCGGCGGTCAGGCCGAGAAGGGCAGGCGCCTCGGCCCCGGGCGGCCAGGCGGGCAGGCCGGGATCCGCCCGCAGCAGCCGGTCGAGGCGGGGCGCGGCGGTGTCATCGCGGCGCAAGGCTCGCCTCCCGCTGCGGGGCGGGCGGGGCCGGCGCGCGGGCCGGGATGGCCGGCCCAGGGGGCGTGCCGGGTGGCGACGCCGTCGGCGGTGTCGCGGCGGGCGGCGCGGCGGCGGGGCGGGGCTGCGGCGCCGCGCCAGGGCGCGGCGGCGTCGTCGCCGCGGGGCGCGCCGTCGCGGGGCGGGTCGGTTGCAGCGGGATCGCGATCGAGGCCTGGATCTCCGCCGCGCGTTCCGTCTCCGGCGCCATGCCGAGGATCGGCGCGACGGCGCGGACCACCGCGCCGGCGGCCGGCGCGGCGACCCAGCCGGCGGTGGCGTAGCCGTGGCTGCGCGCGTTCGGCTTCGGCTCGTCCACCATCACGTAGATGGCGTAGCGCGGTGCGTGCATCGGGAAGGCGCCGACGAAGGCGGCGATGCGCTTGTTCTCGAGATAGCCGCCGCGCGGTCCGGTCTTCTGCGCGGTGCCGGTCTTGCCGCCGACGAAGTAGCCCGGCACGTCGGCACCCTTGGCCGAGCCCTCCGTCACCGCGATCCGCATCAGGCGGCGCATCGTCTCGGAGGTGCGCTCGCTCACCACGCGCGTGCCCGGCACCGCCTCCCCCGGGGCGCGGGCCAGCAGAGTCGGCTGGCGCAGGATGCCGCCATTGGCCAGCGCGGCGACACCGGTGACGACATGCAGCGGGGTCACCGAGATGCCGTGGCCGAAGCCGATCGTCATCGTGTTGATGTCGCGCCAGTCCTGCGGCCGGGGGATCAGCGGCAGCGCCACTTCCGGCACTTCGAGCATGAGGCGCGAGCCCATGCCCATGCGCACCATGAACTCGCGGTGCCGCTGCGGCCCGATCGCGCTGGCCATGTGGGCGGAGGCGAGGTTGGAGGAGTAGGCGATGATCTCGGGCAGCGCGAGCCAGCGGTTCTTGCCGCGGAAGTCGTTGATGGTGAAGCGCCCGTAGCGGATCGGGCGGGAGGCGTCGAAGCCGCTCCACACATTGATCAGCCCGTGGTCGAGCGCCGCGGCCGCGGTCAGCAGCTTGAAGGTGGAGCCCGGCTCGTAGACGCCGGTGACGGCGCGGTTGAAGCGCGGATTGTAGCCCGCCTCCTCGCGCCGGACGTTGAGGTCGTCGCGGCGGACCGGGTCGGAGAGGTCGAAATCCGGCAGGCTCACCATGCCGAGCACCTCGCCGGTGGCCACATCCATCAGGATGCCGGCGCCGCCGATGCCGTTGAAGTCGGTGATCGCGTGCTGCACCGCGTCGCGCAGCGCGAGCTGGACGCGGACATCGAGCGACAGCCGCACCGGCTCGCCCCGGCCGGCGCGCAGCCGCTCGTCGAGGAAGCGCTCGACCCCGGCGATGCCGTTGCCGTCCACGTCCACGCCGCCGAGCAGATGCGCGGCCGAGCGCCCCTGCGGATAGGCGCGGCGCTCGGCCTGCTCGAAATAGAGGCCCGGGATGCCGAGCGCGTTCACCGCCTGCTGCTCGCGCGGGGTGAGGGCGCGGGCGAGATAGGCGAACTGGCGCTCCCCGGTCAGGCGCTCGGCGACGCGCGCCTCATCGAGCTGCGGCAGCACGCGCTTGAGGCGGCGGGCGACGCCGGCGGGGTCCTGGATCTCGCGCGGGTTCGCGTAGAGCGCGGTCATGGGAACTGAGACGGCGAGGATCTCGCCATTGCGGTCGGTGAGCGCGGCGCGGCCCGGCTGATGCTCGACCGGCCGCGCGGCGGCGGCCATGGCCTGGAGGCGCTTCGGCGCCGCCGGGTCGAGCACCATCGCATCCGCCAGCCTCAGCGCGACCGCGCCGAAGAGCAGCGCGAAGCCCCCGGCGGCGACGAGCAGCCGGGCGCGGCTGCGTTCCAGGATCGCGCGGCGCGCCAGTTCGGGGCGGGTGACCTTCACCACCGCATGGGCCTGGGTGCCGCCGATCTGGCGGCCGCCGGGCGGCATGTCGGGGGCGGGGGGGATCAGGGTCATCGGCCGGCGGGGCGCGGCCCGTCGAGCGTCGCGGCCGCGGCCGCGCCGACCGGCACTGGCGGGGCGAGCGCCGGCCTGCCGAGCGCCGAGGCGCTGCCGAGCACCGAGACGGCGGCGGCCGGGGCGGCCGTCGGGGCCTGGGTGAGCCTGGTGCGCGGCTCGATCACGGTGGGCGCCGGGGTGACGTGGACCGCCGGCTGGATCGGCCTTGGCGCGGCCGGCGGGGCCGCGGCGCGGGCTGCGGCCCGGCTGGCCGCCTCGGCCCGGCTGGCGGCTTCCGCCCGGCTGGCGGCCTCCGTCCGGCTGGCCGCCTCGGCCCGCTGCTGGGCGATGGCGGCGGCGAGGGCCTGCGGCGCCGGGGTCTCGGGCGCGCGCGGGGCCGGCTGCGGCGCGGCGGCGGGCGGCGTCGCGGCGGCGAGCATGGCCGGCGCGGTGGATGGCGCGGCGGCGGGCGGGGCGAAGAGATCGGGCGCGCCGGCGAAGGCGACCGCGCCGGGCAGGCGGCGGTCCAGCTCGTTGAGCCGGGCGAAATGCTGCGGCTGCATCGGCTCGAGCGCGACGATCCGCTGCGCCGCCTGGCGCAGCCGCCCCGGCTCGTTCAGCAGCGCCCATTCGGCGCGGAGGATGTCCGTCCGCTGGCGCATCGCCTCGGTCTCGCGGCGGATCTCCAGCAGCTCGCGGTCCTGCATCGCGACCTGGTGCTTCACCTGGTAGAGCCAGGCGCCGGCGCCGGCGAAGGCGGCGAAGCAGAGGATGGTGAAGGGCCGGATCATGCCGCCATCCCCGCCGTGTCGAGCCGTTCGAGGCCGCGCAGCCGCGCCGAGCGTGCGCGCGGATTGGCGGCGGTCTCCGCCGCGCCGGGGCGCAGCGCGCGCGGCGTGAGCAGCGCGAAATCGGGCGCCCGGCGCGCCAGCATGGAGGCCGGATCGTGCCGCGAGGCGCCGCCCGCGCGCCCGGCCGCCTCGGCCATGGCGCGCTTGACGATCCGGTCCTCGAGCGAATGGAAGGCGACGACGACGAGCCGCCCGCCCGGGCCGAGCAGCCGCATCGCGGCGGCGAGGCCGCGCTCGATCTCGCCGAGCTCGTCGTTCACCGCGATGCGCAGCGCCTGGAAGGCGCGCGTCGCGCCGTCGATGCCGGACGGATCGCGGGGGACGCTGCGGCGTACGATCTCCGCGAGCCGCCCGGTGGTGGCGATCGGCGCCTCGCTGCGCGCGGCGAGGATGGCGCGGGCGACGCGCCGCGCGTGCCGCTCCTCGCCGAACTCGACCAGGATGCGGATCAGCTCCGCCTCGGGCAGCGCGTTGACGAGATCGGCCGCGGTCGGCCCCTCGCGCTCCATCCGCATGTCGAGCGGCCCGTCGGCGCGGAAGGAGAAGCCGCGCGGCGCCTCGTCGAGCTGGAAGGAGGAGACGCCGAGATCCATCACCACGCCGTCGAGCCGCGTGACGCCGCGGGCGGCGAGCGCCTCGAGCATGTCGCCGAAGCGGGCCTGCACCAGGTGGAGCCGGCCGGGATGCCGCGCGGCCAGCGCCGCGCCGCGCGCGATCGCGTCCGGGTCGCGATCGAGCGCCCAGAGCGTGCAATGCGCCGCGCCGAGGATGGCGGCCGCATAGCCGCCGCCGCCGAAGGTGGCATCGAGGTAGGTGGCACCGGAGCGCGGCTGCAAGGTCGCGAGCACCTCGTCGAGCATGACAGGAACGTGTTGGCTCATGGCATGGCGCCCGGAGTCGGGGGGAGAGGCATCGGCGGCACCGTGAAGGCGAGTTCGCGCATGTCGCCGTCCGAGCCGTCGAGATGCGCCTCCGCCTTCGCCTCGTCCCAGATCTCGAAGCGGTCGCCCTTGCCGAGGAAGGCGAGCGGGCCGGCGATCCCGGCCTGCTTCAGCATGCGTTCCGGCAGCATCACGCGGCCGTCGGCATCCACGCGGAGCACGGTGGTGCGGGCGATGACGCTGCTTTCCATCACCTGCCGCTGGCGGGAGAATTGCGGCAGCGCGCGGATCGACTCCACCATCGCGTTGAAGGCGGTCTCGGTATGCGCCTCGATGCAGGAGGTGAGGTGTGAGACGCGGAAGGCGAGCTCGGTGGACCCGTTCCGCTCCATCACGCCACGGAAGCTGGCCGGGATCGCGATGCGCCCCTTGCTGTCCAGCTTGCCGTAGAGGGTGCCCGAGAACGGGGTCATCGCGCTGTGCCGTTGCCCCCACACGGCCCTGCGGGCCGCCATCCCCCGTTCAGCGGCCGGCGGGGCCCCCCGACCCCACCGGCTCGCCCGACCAACCCCGGAAGCGGCCCCAACTCCCCCGAGCCGAGCCTCCTCTGGGGTGCGCTTGGGATAGCATGGGCAGTAGTGGGCCTGCAACCGTTCTATGTGGGACAGGCGACGCCTTCCGTGGGGCGACGCCAGGCAATCCGCGCGCGCGAGGCCAAGCCGCTGGCGGTCAGCACCCGCGGGCCGCGAAGGCGGCCCCGCGCACAGACGGACTGTCGGCAGCAGCGCGCCAGCGCGGAGGCGCGCCAGGCACGCGCGCGGCGCGCGCCCGCCGCTTGAGGGCGCGTCGAGAGCTCGAAAAAATACGCCGGGTGGCCTGTAAGCCGGGTTCTGTCCGGGTCTTGCGACCCTGGACGACCATTCCTCTGGACCCCGTGTCGCCACGGGGTTCACGCGGCCAACCCGGGCGGCGGGGCGGGAATGCCCCTGCGGCCACGGTCGCCCGTGCCGCCGGCCGCCCCTATTCGGCCTTGCTCCCGGTGGGGTTTGCCATGCCACCCCCGTTGCCGGGGGCGCGGTGGGCTCTTACCCCACCCTTTCACCCTTGCCTCGGAGCCTCGCGGCGCCGGGGCGGTTTGCTTTCTGTGGCACTTTCCCTGGGGTCGCCCCCGCCGGCCGTTGGCCGGCACCGTCTTCCCGTGGAGCCCGGACTTTCCTCCAGCCCCGAAGGACCAGCGGTCGCCCAGCCACCCGGCGCGCCGGCTATCTCGGCCTTCGCGCCCGTGGGGTCAATGGCCTTCGCAGGCCGCCGCCACCGCGCCGAGCCGCGCGCAGGTCTCCGCATCGGCGATCCCGTCCACCCGCGCGGGCCGCCAATGGCGCTGGAAGGCGCGCAGCAGCACCGGCAGCGGCAGGTCCGTGCGGTAGCCGATGCGCCCGAACAGCGCGAGCGGGTCGCCCTCGGCCGCCGCCGCGCCCGGCCAGAGCCCGACGCCGTTCCGCGCCAGCCCCTCCCAGTCGAAGAGTTCGCCCGGGTCCTCCTTGCGGTCCGGCGCGACATCCGAATGGGCCAGCACCTGCCGCGCCGGGATCGGGTGGCGCGCGAGGATGGCGAGGGCGAGTTCGCAGACGGCGGCCATCTGGAGCGCGGGGAAGGGCCGGTAGCCGTGCTCATGGCCGGGATTGACGATCTCGATGCCGATGGACCGCCCGTTCAGCCCGGCATGGCCGCGCCAGTGGGAGACGCCGGCATGCCAGGCGCGGCGGTCCTCGCCCACCAGGCGGAAGACCGCGCCGTCCTCCTCGACCAGGTAATGCGCCGAGACCTTCGCCGCCGGATCGCGCAGCCGCGCGAGCGCCTCCGCGCCGGTCCGCATGCCGGTGTAGTGCAGGATCAGCATGTCCACCGGGACGCCGTCGGGCCGGGCGTCGTGGTTGGGGCTGGGTGCGTCGTGCATCAGGGGGATGCGGTCGAGGGGGGCGCTGCCCCCCTCGAACTCCCCCCGCCAAGGGCCAGTGGGCCCTTGGAACCCATGAGTCTTATGGCTGGGTTGGGGAGGGGGCCTGTGGTGTCCTTGATCGAGGGCGCGCGCTTGAGGCCCCCTCCCCATCCCAGCCATGAAAACTGATCGCGGGTCCAGGGGCCCGCCGGCCCCTGGCGGGTGGGGTCCGGGGACGGCGGAGCCCGCCCCGACGCGCCACCCCCGATCACAGCCCCCTCTGCCGCTTGATCCGGTCCCAGGCGGCGTTGATCTCGGCCACCTTCTGCGTCGCGCGCTGCACGAAATCCTGCGGCACGCCGCGCGAGGCCAGCGCGTCCGGGTGGTTCTCCCGCATCAGCCGCCGCCAGGCCTCGCGCACCTCCTGGTCGGAGGCGTTCGGCAGCAGGCCGAGCACCGCATAGGCGTCGTCCGTCTGCTTCTGCTGCTCGACGCGCGAGCCCTGCGCGCCGCCGCCCTTGGCGCGTTCCCAGGCCGCGGCATCGAGGCCGAAGCGCAGATGCACGCCCTGCAGCACCGGCAGCTCGCCCACCGTGATCGGGCCATCGGCGCGGGCGATGTGGAAGAAGGCGGTCAGCACGTCCTCGAGCATCGCCTTGTTGTCGGCGAAGGCCTCGCCGAGCTTCTCCGCGAAGGGCTCCCAGCCTTCGGCATCCTCGCGGGCGCGATCGAACATCTCGCCGACCTCGCGCAGGTTCTGCGGCGGGATGCGGAAGACCTGCTTGAAGGCGTCGATCTCGGCCCGCTTCACCGCCCCGTCCGCCTTGGCGAGCTTGGCCGAGATGACGATGACCGAGATCGCGAACAGCGTCTCCCGGTTGCCGAGGAAGGCGGCGAGATCGGCCGCACCCGGCCCGATCGGCGGGCGCATCGCGCCGCTGTCGGCCGCATGCCCCAGCGCCGCGCCCACCACCGCGCCGAGCGGCCCGCCGGTGAGGAACCCGCCGACGCCGCCCAGTATCTTGCCCCAGATGCTCAAGCCTCGTTCCCTGGCTGGCACCCTCTCCACCCGCAGGGGGGAGAGGGCAGGGTGAGGGGGGGCGGAGCAGGCAGCATGCTGCCCCTTGCTCCACGTCCCCCTCACCCAACCCTGTCCCCCATGATAGGGGGAGAGGGCGTATCGCGGTCGCTCCTACCACGCCCGGCCCGTTGACGGCACCCGCCCGCTGCCGACAGAACCCTCCGCGACACAGCGTGGAGCGCCGCGATGGCCTGGCAGTTCTGGATCGACCGCGGCGGCACCTTCACCGACATCGTCGCGCGCGATCCGGCCGGGCGGCTTTCCACCGCCAAGCTGCTGTCCGAGAACCCGGGCCGCTACCGCGATGCCGCGGTTGCCGGCATCCGGCAGGTCCTCGGCCTGGCGGCCGATGCGCCGATCCCGCCCGGCACGATCGAGGCGGTGAAGATGGGCACCACAGTCGCCACCAACGCCCTGCTGGAACGCAAGGGCGAGCGCGTGCTGCTGCTGGTGAACCGCGGCTTCGCGGACATGCTCCGCATCGGCAACCAGGCCCGGCCGCGCCTGTTCGACCTGAACGTGCGCCTGCCCGAACTGCTGCATGAGCGGGTCGCCGAGATCGGCGGCCGCGTCGCGGTGGACGGCGCCGGGATCGAGGCGCTCGACGAGGCCGCCGCCCGCGCCGCGCTGGCCGCCGCCTTCGAGGACGGCATCCGCGCTGTCGCCATCGTGCTGATGCATGCCTGGGCGCATCCGGCCCACGAACTGCGCCTCGGCGAGCTGGCGCGGGAGGCCGGCTTCACCCAGGTGAGCCTCTCCCACCAGGCGAGCCCCCTGCCGCGCATCGTCCCGCGCGGCGACACCACGGTGGTGGACGCCTATCTCTCCCCGATCCTGCGCCGCTACGTGGACCAGGTGGCGGCGGAGCTGCCGGGCGTCCGGCTCTATTTCATGCAGTCCAGCGGAGGCCTGGCGGAGGCCGCGAGCTTCCGGGGCAAGGACGCGATCCTCTCCGGGCCCGCCGGCGGCATCGTGGGGGCGGCGCGCACCGCCGGCCTCGGCGGGTTCGACCGCATCATCGGCTTCGACATGGGCGGCACCTCCACCGATGTCGCGCTCTATGCCGGCGAGTTCGAGCGCGCCTTCGAGACGCAGGTGGCGGGCGTTCGCATGCGCGCGCCGATGATGGCGATCAACACGGTGGCCGCCGGCGGCGGCTCGATCCTCGGCTTCGATGGGGCGCGCTTCCGCGTGGGCCCCGAATCCGCCGGCGCCGTGCCGGGCCCCGCCTGCTACCGGCGCGGCGGGCCGCTGACGGTGACGGACGCGAACGTCATGGTCGGCAAGATCCAGCCGCGGCATTTCCCGGCGATCTTCGGCCCCGGCGGCGACCAGCCGCTCGATGCCGACATCGTGCGCGCGAAATTCGCCGCGCTGGCGGCGGAGATCGCGGCCGCGACCGGCCAGCGCCGCACGCCGGAGGAGGTGGCCGAAGGCTTCCTCCGCGTCGCGGTGGCGAACATGGCGAATGCTATCAAGCAGGTCTCGATCCAGAAGGGCCACGACGCCACGCGCCATGCGCTGCAATGCTTCGGCGGCGCCGGCGGGCAGCATGCCTGCCTCGTTGCCGACGAGCTCGGCATGGAGACGGTGTTCCTCCACCCCTTCGCCGGCGTGCTCAGCGCCTATGGCATGGGGCTCGCGGACCAGACGGTGATCCGCGAACAGGCGGTCGAAGCCCCGCTTTCGGCCGATGGCATGGCCGATCTCGCCGCCCGGCTCGATGCGCTCGAAGCCGCCGGCCGGGCGGAGCTGCGCCGCCAGGGCACCACCGGAGCGCTGCACGCGGCAAGGCGGCTGCATCTGCGCTACCAGGGCACCGACAGCTTCCTCCCCGTCCCCTTCGCCGACCACGCGGCGGTGCTCGCGGCCTTCACCGAGGCGCATCGCCGCCGCTTCGGCTTCGCGACGCCCGAACGCCCGGTGATCGTCGAGGCCTGCGTGGTGGAGGTGACCGCGCCCGGCGAGAAGGTGGAGGAAGCCGCCCTGCCGCCGCGCCCGGCGGGCGAGGCGATCCCCCGCCTCGACACCGTCAGCCTGTTCAGCGGCGGCGCCGCGCATTCCGCGCCCGTGCATGACCGCGAGGCCTTGCGCGCCGGCGACCGCATCTCCGGTCCCGCCCTGATCCGCGAGGCGATCGCGACCACGGTGGTCGAGCCCGGCTGGACCGCCGAGGTGACCGCGCTGAACCACCTGGTCCTCCGCCGCACGGAAGCGCGCGCGGCGGCGCGTGTCGCCGATCTCTCGCGCCCCGATCCGGTGATGCTGGAGCTGTTCAACAACCTCTTCATGAACATCGCCGAGCAGACCGGCGCCGTGCTCCAGAACACCAGCCTCAGCGTGAACATCAAGGAGCGGCTGGATTTCTCCTGCGCGATCTTCGACGCGGCCGGGCGGCTGGTGGCGAACGCGCCGCATGTGCCCGTCCATCTCGGCGCGATGGGCGAGAGCGTGCGGACCGTGATCCGCTCGCGCGGCGCGAGCCTCAGGCCCGGCGACGTGGTCGCGCTGAACAACCCCTACAACGGCGGCACCCACCTGCCCGATGTGACCGTCATCACCCCGGTCTTCGACGCGGCGGGGCAGGAGATCCTGTTCTTCGTCGGCAGTCGCGGCCATCACGCCGATATCGGCGGCCTGACGCCGGGCTCCACCCCGCCCGGCTCGAAGACGCTGGAGGAGGAGGGCGTCGTCATCGACGACTTCCTGCTGGTGGATGCCGGCACCATCCGGGAGCGCGAGTTCCTCGCCCTGCTCGCCGCGGCGAAGCACCCCGCGCGCAGCCCGCAGGTGAACCTCGCCGACATCAAGGCGCAGGTCGCGGCGAACGAGAAGGGCGTGCAGGAACTCCGCTGCGCGGTCGCGGAATTCGGCCTCGACACGGTGCGCGCCTACATGAGGCACGTCATGGACAACGCCGAGGAAAGCGTCCGCCGCGTGCTGGATCGCCTGAAGGACGGCGCCTTCGAGACCACCATCGACGACGGCACGCCGCTGAAGGTGTCGGTGCGCGTGTCCCGCGAAGGCCGCCGCGCGGTGATCGACTTCACCGGGACGGGGCCGCAGCGGCCGGACAATTTCAACGCCCCCGCCGCGGTCTGCCGTGCCGTCGTGCTCTACTGCTTCCGCTGCCTGGTCGGCGAGGACATCCCGCTCAACGATGGCTGCCTCGTGCCGCTCGAGATCGTGGTGCCGGACGGCACCTTCCTCTCGCCCCGTCCCAGTGGTCCCGGAGGGGGCGCGGCGGTGGTCGCGGGCAACACGGAGGTCAGCCAGATGACCTGCAACGCGCTGCTCGGCGCGCTCGGCGCCTGCGCCTCCGCCCAGGCGACGATGAACAACCTGCTGTTCGGCGATGACCTCTACCAGTATTACGAGACGGTCTGCGGCGGCACCGGCGCGGGGCCCGGCTTCGCCGGCACCTCGGCGGTGCAGACGCATATGACGAACACCCGCATGACGGACCCCGAGGTGCTGGAACTGCGCTACCCCGTCCGCCTCGAGGAATTCGCCATCCGCCGCGGCTCGGGCGGCGCCGGTCGCTGGCCGGGCGGCGATGGCGCGCGCCGGCGCATCCGCTTCCTCCGCCCGATGGAGGCGGTGATCGTCGCCTCCCGCCGGACCGTGGCACCGCACGGCATGGAAGGCGGCGCGCCGGGCGCCCCTGGCCTGCAATGGGTCGAGCGGCTGGACGGCACGATCCACGCGATGAAGGGCCAGGACCGGGCGAGCCTCGCCGCCGGCGAGGTGCTCTGCCTCGAGACGCCCGGGGGCGGTGGCTGGGGCGCGCCGCTTCCGGCATGAGGAAGCCTGCCCTCGCCGTCGGGGGCCTCGTCCTCCTGCTGTTCGCCACGCTCTGGCTCGGCCCGCGCGCGGTCAACTGGGAGAATTGGCGCGGCCGGCTGGCCGAGATCGCGAGCGACCGGCTCGGCCGGCCGGTCGCGCTCGATGGGCCGATCGAGCTTGTCCTGCTGCCGCGCCCGGTGGTGCAGGCGCGCGGCGTCGCGATCGCCGAGCCCGAGCCGGCGGAGGGCGTCGCCGGCTTCCGCGTCACCGCGCGCTCGCTCCGGCTGCGGCTCGACCTGCCGGCGCTGATCGCCGGTCGGCTCGCGCCGCGCGAGCTCACCCTGGTCGGCGCGGAGCTGACCTTGCCCTGGCCACCCGGCCCGATCCTCGCCTTCCGCCCGCCGGCCTGGATCACCGAGCTCGACGCGCGCATCGAGGATGGCCGCATCCGGCTCGGCGAGGCCGTGCTCGAGCAGGTGGATGCGCGGCTCACCTCCGGCGGCGCGGCGCAGGCGCTCGAGATCGCCGGCACCTTCCAATGGGCGGGCCGCGCCGCGCGCTTCGCCGCCAGCATCGGCCGCCCGGGCTGGGACGGGATCGCGCCCACCGAGCTGTCCCTCGCGCTGCCGGAACTGGTCGCCCGCGCCCGCGGGGTGCTGGTGCCCGAGCGCGGCTTCGAAGGCGGGATCGAGGCCTCCGGCCCCGACCTCGCCACCCTGCTCCCGAGCCCGCCCGGCGCCTTCCGCGCGACCGGACGGCTGAGCGCGACCGCCGAGCTGATCGCCGCCGAGGACCTGGCGATGGACCTCGCCGGCGCGCCGGCGCGCGGCGCGCTCGCCTTCCGCCTCGCCCCCGCGCCGCGGCTCGACATCGCGCTCCAGGCGAGCCGGCTGGAACTCGATGCCTGGATCGGCGCGATCCGCACCGGGCAGCCGCGCCCCTGGCCGGTCTCGATGGACCTCGCCGCCGAGGTCGCGGGCTTCGCCGGCCTCACGCTCCGTCGCCTGCGCGGCGCCGCCTTCCTCGAGGAAGGACGGCTCACGCTCAGCGATGTCGCCGTGCTCCTGCCGGGCGAGACCGCGCTCGACTTCGCCGGCGCCACGGCGGGCGGGCGGCTCGAACTCGGCGCGCGCTTCGCCGGCCCCGATATCCGCGCGACGCTCGCCGCGCTCGGCCTGCCGGTCGCCGGGCTCGATCCCGCCCTGCTGCGCCAGGGCGAGGGCCGCTTCCGCCTGGTGCTGGAGGAGGCGCAGGCGGCGATGCCGGAATTCGCCGCCGTGTTCGAGACGCTGCGCATCTCGGGCGCCGGCACGCTGCGCTACGGCCCGCGGCCGGCGCTCGGCCTCGGCGTCACGCTCGACCGGCTGGATCTCGGCCGCTGGCTGCCGGATGGGCTCGATCTCGCGGCGACGACGCGCACGCTCTCGGGCCTCGACCTCAACCTCCGCCTCGCCGCCGAGCGCGCCACGCTCGGCGAGGCGGCGCTCGAGCGGGCGGCGCTGGACGCGGCGGTGGAGGGCGGGCGCGTCACGCTGCGCCGCCTGTCCGGCCGGCTCGCGGAGGCCGACATCGTCGTCTCCGGCACCGCCACCCTCGGGCCGCAGCTGCGCATCGCCGATGCGATCCTCGAGGCGACGGGCCCCTCCGCGCGCGGGCTCGCCGCCCTGCTCCCCGGCTCCTGGGCCGACCGCACCGCGCTCGCCGCGCTGCCGCTGGCGCTCAGGCTCTCGGGCAGCGGCACGCCGGAGGCGCTGGCGGTCCGCGCCCAGGCCGATCTCGGCGAATTGCGCGCCGAGGCGCAGGGCACGCTCGACCTGCCCGGCGGCCGCGCCAGCGGCGGGCTCACGCTCCGCCATCCCGGCGCGCCGCGGCTGCTCGGCGAGGCCTTCGGCCTGGATGTCGGCCCCTGGCTCGGCGAGGGCTCCTTCTCGCTCGTCGCGAGTCTTGCGGTCGGGCCGCAGGGCGTGGCGGCGGAGAATTTCGAGCTCGTCGCGGCGGGGCTTCGCGCCGGTGGCGCGCTGACGCTGGCCGATGGCGCGCGCCCGCGCCTCGGCGGACGGATCGTGGCGGAGCGCCTGCCGCTGCCGATGCCCGCGCTGCGCAGCCGCGAGCCGCTCGGCTTCGCCGCGCTGGCCGGCTTCGACGCCGAGGTCGCGCTCGAAGCCGCGCGGATCGACTTCGCCGGCCAGCCGCTCGAAGCGGCGTCGGCGGCGATCCGGCTCGCCGATGGGCGGCTGCGCGTGGAGGGGGTGAGGGGCCGGCTGGCCGGCGGCGCGCTGGAGGCGAGCCTCTCGCTCGACCTGTCGGAAGCCGCCGCGCCGGCGCTCGCGCTCGACCTGCGGCTGACCGAGGCGACGCTCGCCGGCCCGCTGCTCGGCCAGCCCTACGACATCACCGCCGGGCGGGGCGAGTTCACCGCGATGCTGACCGCCCGCGGCCATGCGCCGGCGGGGCTGCTCGGCACGCTCGGGGGAAGCTGGCGGACGACGCTCGGCGATGGCGTGCTCACCGGCTTCGATCTCGCCGCCGCCCTCGCCGCCGCCGCGCTGCCGGACCTGGCCGAGGCGGAGGCTGGCGTCCGCCGCGCGCTCTCGGGCGGCGCGACGGGGTTCGAGCGGCTCGACCTGGTCGGCCGGGTGGAGGCCGGGCGGCTCGGGATCGAGGCGGGCCGCATCACCACCGAGGCCGGCGCGAGCGCCGCGCTCTCGGGCAGCGCGGACCTGCCGCGCGGCGTGCTGGATCTCCGCGCCACCGCCCGCCCCGCCGAGGAGGCGCCGCCGCTCGGCCTCGCCGTCACCGGCCCGGCCGACACGCCCCGCGCCCTGCCGGAGACGGCGGACTGGGCGCGCTGGCGGGCGGAGCGGGGGTAGGTTTCATACCAACGGCCGCTTTCAGCGACTCGTTGGTATTCCTTTTGTTGCCCTCAGGCGCCGGGCGGCGGCTCCGCCGCCTTGGCTCGCCGCATCAGCGGCGGGCCGCATTCCGGGCCCCATCGGCGTTGCTGTGCAACGCCGATGGGAACCCGTCGCGGCCTCGGCCGGCTCCGCGGGCCGCAGGTCGATCAATCGGGCCATGGGTATCAAACGTCTTGCGCCGCCTCCTGCAAGGCGAACACGCGGAGCATGCTGGCCAGCGGCAGGGCGGGATCGGCGCGGCCGGCATCCACCTCCGCGACCAGCGCCGCGAGGCTGATCGCGCGCCGTCGCGCGGCGGCCTCCAGCACCGCCCAGAAGGCGGGCTCCAGCGCGACCGAGGTGCGATGCCCGGCGAGGCGGAAGCTCCGCTTGCGGAGATGCCGCGTCACCCCGCCGGCGTCCCGCCGGGCGCGACCATGGCCTCGGGCCGCACCAGCCGGTCGAACGTCTCCTCCGTGACGAAGCCGAGCCGCGCGGCCGCCTGCTTCAGCGTGAGATCCTCGGCCAGCGCGAGCTTCGCGACGGCCACCGCCCGGTCGTAGCCGATTACCGGATTGAGCGCGGTCACCAGCATCAGCGACTTCGCCAGGTTGTCGGCGATGCGGGGCAGGTTGGGCTCCAGCTTCTCCACCATGTTGTGCGCGAAGCTCCGCGCCGCGTCGGCCAGCAGGCGGGCGGATTGCAGCACGGCCTGGATGATCACCGGCTTGAACACGTTGAGCTCCAGATGTCCCTGCGCGCCGGCGATGGTGACGGTGGTGTGGTTCCCCATCACCTGCGCGGCCACCATGGTCAGCGCCTCCGACTGGGTCGGGTTGGTCTTGCCCGGCATGATCGAACTCGAGAGCCCGTCTGCCGGGATCACGAGCTCGGCCAGTCCCGCCCTCGGTCCGCTGCCGAGCAGCCGGATGTCGTTGCCGATCTTGTTCAGCGAGACGGCCAGCGTGTTGAAGGCGCCGTGCAGTTCGACGAAGGCGTCATGCGCGCCCATCCCCTCGAAGGGGTTGTCGTTCGCGACGAAGGGCAGGCCGGTCAGCGCAGCGGCGCGTTCGGCGAAGACCCGGGAAAAGTCGGGATGGCGGTTGAGCCCGGTGCCCGCCGCCGTGCCGCCCTGCGGCAGCGCCATCAGCCGCGGCAGCGCATCCCTGACGCGCGCGATGCCGAGCTCCACCTGCCGCGCCCAGGCTGCGGCCTCCTGGCCGAGCGTCACCGGCACCGCGTCCATCAGGTGGGTGCGGCCGATCTTCACGATGCCCTGCCACGCCGCGGCGCGGGCCGCGAGCGCGGCGTGCAGCGTCGCCAGCGCCGGGACCAGGTGGTGCGTCGCCGCCTCGGCGGCCGCGATGTGCATCGCGGTCGGGAAGCTGTCGTTGGAGGACTGGCCCCGGTTGACGTGATCGTTCGGATGCACCGGCGCGCGCGGATCGGCCGAGCGGAGCGCGCGGTTCGCGAGATGCGCGATAACCTCGTTCGCGTTCATGTTGGTCTGGGTGCCGGACCCGGTCTGCCAGACCGGCAGCGGGAACTCCGAATCGTGCCGGTTGGCCGCGATCGCGGCGGCGGCGGGGATGATCGCGTCCGCGAGGTCGGGGGCCAATTCGCCGAGCGCCCGGTTCGCCTCGGCCGCCGCCTGCTTCTGCAGGCCGACGGCGCGGATCAGGATGGGCGGGAAGGTCTCCGTCCCGATCGCGAAGAGCCGCCGGGCGCGCTCGGTCTGCGGGCCCCAGAGGCGATCGGCGGGGATCTCGATGGTGCCGAGGCTGTCGGTCTCGCTGCGGGTTTCCATCCGGTTCTCCGCGCCAAGGCTCTATGGGGCGAGCGCGTCCCCGTAGCTCGCGATTTCGATCAGGTTGCCATCCGGATCGCGGCAATAGACCGAGCGGATCGGGCCGAGCGCGCCCACCTTGGCGACCGGGCCCAGCTCCACCGCCACGCCGCAATAGGCGAGATGCGCCAGCACCTCCTCCGGCGGGACGGTGACGACGAAGCAGAGGTCCTGTGTGCCCGGCGCCGCGGCGACGCCGCTGAACCAGGCATGCTGCGTCGCCTCGGCCGGGCGGAGGTTGATCTTCTGCCCGCCGAACCTGAGCGCGTTGCGCCGCGCCGGGCCGAATTCCTCGCGCTCCATCCCGAGCACGCGCTGGTACCAGCCGGCGCTGATCTCCACGTCGCGGCAGGTGATGACGAGGTGATCGAGCCGGTCCACCGCGAAGCGCATCAGCCATCCCCCTCGCGCCGGCGGAGCCTGGCGGTGACCTCGATCTCGATCCGCATCTCCGGCACCTGGAGGCCGGCGACCATCATGGTCGCGGCCGGGCGGGCATTGCCGAGCCATTGCCGGACCACCGGCCAGCAGGGCGGCCAGTCGGCGCGGTCGGGCAGGATGAAGGTGGCGCGCACCACATCCTCCATCCGCGCCCCGGCCTCCCCGAGGGCCGTTGCGATGTTGCGGAAGGCCTGCTCGCATTGCGCGACCACGCCGTCCGGCAGCGTCATCCGCGCGTAGTCGTAGCCGGTGGTGCCCGAGACGAAGACCCAGCCGCCCTCGACGACGGCGCGGGCGTAGCCGATCTCGCGCTCGAAGACCGACCCGGAAAAGATGTGCTGCCGCGGCATGGGCCCTGCCATATCGCAGCGGCGGCCCCGCCGGAAGGGTGGGCGGGCGGGCGGCGGAGTGGCAGTCTGCCCCGGCCCGTCCGGAAGGAACCCCGCCCATGCGCCGTCTCGCATCCTTCGCCCTCGGGGCCTCGCTGCTGCTCGGCCTGCCGGCCGCGGCGCAGACCTTGCGCGTCGGCATCCAGGCCCCGCCGAGTACGCTCGACCCGCACTGGCTGCTGAACCTGGCGAATACCGGGGCGCTCAGGAACATCTACGACACGCTGGTGGCGCGCGATGCCGACATGTCGCTCCGCCCGGGCCTCGCGGAATCCTGGCGCGTGGTGGACGACAGCACCTGGGAGTTCCGCCTCCGCCCCGGGCTCCGCTTCCATGACGGCAGCCCGCTGACCTCGGCCGATGTCGCGGCGAGTTTCCAGCGGGTCCCGAACGTGCCGGGCAACCCCAACCCCTATACGATCTATCTCGCGGGCGTCGCGGGCGTGGACGTGGTGGACGACCGCGTCTTCCGCATCCGCACCAACGGCCCGGCGCCGATCCTGCCGACCAACCTTACGCAGATCTTCATCGTGCCGCGTGCCGTCGCCGGGCTCGGCAACCCTGAGTTCAATTCCGGCCGCGCGGCGGTCGGCTCCGGCCCCTTCCGGGTGGCAAGCTGGCAGACCAACGCGCCGCTCGTGCTCCGCCGCAACGAGCACTACTGGGGCGGGCAGGTCCCGTGGGAGACGGTGAGCTTCACGCCCATCCCGCAGGACGCGCCGCGCGTCGCGGCACTGCTGGCGGGCGATGTGGACTTCATCAACAACGTCCCCCTCCAGGATACGGGGCGGATCAGCGGCGACCGTCGCTTCGCGCTGTTCGCCGGCCCCTCGATCTACGCCGTGAACATCTACCCCGATGTGGAGCGCGACGACGCGCCGGGGATCGAGGCCGGCGGGCGCAACCCGATGAAGGATGTGCGGGTGCGCCGCGCGATGTCGCTGGCGCTGAACCGCCAGGGCATCGCGCAGCAGATCCTGGAAGGCTTCGCCGATCCCACCGACCAGGCGGTGCCGCCCTTCATCTTCGGCGGCATCCCCGACCGCCCGGTGCCGACGGCGGACCTCGATGCCGCGCGGCGCCTGCTGGCCGAGGCCGGCTGGGGCCAGGGCTTCGGGCTGAACCTGTTCTGCTCGCCCAACCGGACGCCGCGCATCTGCCAGGCGATCGCCGCGGCCTGGACGCGGATCGGCATCCGCACGACGGTCGAGGTGGTGCCCCAGGCCACCTTCCTGCCGCGCCGCAACCGGCGGGACTACGGCGCCTTCGTGACCGTGTTCGGCTCGCTGACGGGGGAAGCGAGCTACCAGATCGGCTCGCAGCTGCATCGCGTCGGCGTGGTTCCGGGCCTCGGCGCGCTGAACTTCACCGGCGCCGGCACGCCGGAGATGGACACGCTGATCCAGCGCGCGCGCTCGACGCTCGACGACGCCGCGCGCGCGGCGCAGCTGCGCGAGCTCACGCGCGTGATGGCCGACGACGCGATCATCATCGGCGTCGGCATCCTGCGCTCGGTCAATGCCGGGACGGCCGCGCTGCAGTTCCGCGCGCGGGCGGATGAGGAGGTGCTGGCCTTCGAGGTCAAGCCGCGGTGAGGGGTTGATCGCGGGGGGCTGGCCCTACTCCAGCCCCTCGTAGAAATCGTTCCCCTTGTCGTCCACCACGATGAAGGCGGGGAAATCCTCGACCTCGATGCGCCAGACCGCCTCCATGCCGAGCTCGGGGTATTCCAGAACCTCGACCTTGCGGATGCAGTCCTGCGCGAGCCGCGCCGCGGGCCCGCCCACGGAGCCGAGATAGAAGCCGCCATACGCCTTGCAGGCATTGATCACCGCCTTGGAGCGGTTGCCCTTGGCCAGCATCACGAGCGACCCGCCCGCCTTCTGGAAGGCCTCCACATAGCTGTCCATCCGCCCGGCCGTGGTCGGGCCGAAGCTGCCGGTGGCATAGCCCTGCGGCGTCTTGGCGGGGCCGGCGTAATAGACGGGGTGATCCTTGATGTAGTCGGGCAGGCCCTGGCCGGCATCCAGCCGCTCCTGCAGCTTCGCATGTGCGATGTCGCGCGCCACCACCAGCGTGCCGGTCAGCGAGACCCGCGTCTTGACCGGATGCTTCGAGAGCTCCGCGCGGATCTCGGCCATCGGGCGGTTCAGGTCGATCCGCACCACGTTTCCGCCGAGGATCTCGTCGGTCGCCTCGGGCAGGTATTTCGCCGGGTCGTGCTCCAGCTCCTCGAGGAAGACGCCATCGGGCGTGATCTTCGCCTTGATCTGGCGGTCGGCGCTGCACGAGACCCCGATCCCGATCGGCAGGCTCGCGCCATGCCGCGGCAGGCGGATCACCCGCACGTCATGGCAGAAATACTTGCCGCCGAACTGCGCGCCGATGCCGAGGTTCTGGGTGAGCCTGTGGACCTCCTTCTCGAACTCGACGTCGCGGAAGGCGTGGCCCGCCAGGCTGCCCGAGGTCGGCAGCGCATCGAGATACCGCGTCGAGGCGAGCTTCACGGTCTTGAGCGTGGTCTCCGCGCTCGTGCCCCCGATCACCACCGCCAGATGGTAGGGCGGGCAGGCCGAGGTGCCGAGCGACTTCACCTTGTCCTCGAGGAAGTTCAGCAGCTTCTCCCGGGACAGCACCGCGCGCGTCTGCTGGTAGAGGAAGGTCTTGTTGGCGCTGCCGCCGCCCTTGAGCACGAACATCAGGTGGAACTCGTCCGCGTGGTGCTCCCCGGGCGCGGCCATGATGGCGAAATCCACCGGCAGGTTGTTGCCGGTGTTCTTCTCCTCCCACATGGTCAGCGGCGCCATCTGGGAATAGCGGAGGTTGGTCTCGGTGTAGGTGCGGTGGACGCCGAAGCTCAGCGCCTCCTCCTCGTCGCCTTCCACCCAGACGCGCTGGCCCTTCTTGCCGAAGACCAGCGCGGTGCCGGTATCCTGGCACATCGGCAGCACGCCGCCGGCGGCGATGTTCGCGTTCTTCAGCAGGTCGAGCGCCACGAAGCGGTCATTCGCGCTCGCCTCGGGGTCCTTGAGGATGGCGGCGAGCTGCGCCAGGTGCCCCGGCCGCAGCAGGTGGGACACCTCGCGGCAGGCGGCGAAGGCGAGCTGCTCCAGCGCCCCGGGCGTCACCTTCAGGATGGTCCGGCCGTCGCACTGCACCGTCGAGACGCCGGCGATGTCGAGCTTGCGCCAGGGCGTGGTGTCCGCCCCGAGCGGGAACATCGGGCTGTAGGCGAAGCCGGCCGGGCGGGTGGGCGCGGGGGCGTGGTCGAGATCGAGCGGGGCGTTCACGGCAGGTCCTGCACAAGGGCCGGGGCGGAGCGGCCCGGCGGAGCGGCGGTCAATCCCGCGCCGGGCGGCGGCGGAAGGCGTCGAGGCTCACCACCTGGGCCGGGCCCTCGGGCTCGGCGGGCGGGGGCGGCGGCGGTGCCGCGGCGGGTTCCGGCGCCGGCTCGCCCTCGACCGGCGTGAACCGCAGGCCGAAGCGGACGGAGGGATCGGCGAAGCCGGTCAGCGCGCCGAAGGGCACGACGAGGGTCGCGGGCACGCCGCCGAAATAGAGCTGCACGCTGAACTGCTGCCTCACGCGGTCCACCGTCAGCGCCTCGAACTGGTGTTGCAGGACGATGGTCATCTCCTGCGGGTATTTCGCCTTGAGATGGCCGGGCAGCCTGGTTCCCGGATGGTCGGTGCGGAAGGTGAGGTAGTAGTGGTGCTCGCCCGGCAGCCCCTCGGCGCCGGCGAGTTCCAGGGCGCGCAACACCACCTCGCGCAGCGCTTCCTCGGTCCAGCGCTCGTAGGGGATGAGGCTCGGGGCCTGGCGTGCGTCGTCGCTCATCGATGATGTCCTGCCGGCGCGACCATAGGCGGGGCCGACTGGCCGGGGAAGGGGCGGGCACCGTGGCGTGATGAGTGGCCCCCCGATGCCCTCCCGCGGCTTTGCCGCGGGAGGCGGAGCCACCCCGCCAGGATCGGGCACAAAGCGGAGGCCCCACGACAACGCGAAGCGTTGTCGTGGGGAAAGAGTGTGGGGGGCTTCTGTTGCCCGGCGCCCCCCGAGCCGCGCTTACCTAGTGTTAGGCAGCGAGTGCGACAGCCTCGCGGCTGTTGTCGTTCGCACTTGGAGTTTAGCCCGATAACGGCGGTACAATGCCGGGCAAAAGCGACCCCTTTACCACGCGCGTCGAGCCTGTTTCGCCCCCGTTCCTGGCCCGCCGACAAGCGGGGCCGTGATGGTGGAGGCGCCGGGCACTGCCCCCGGGTCCGCAACGCTTATGCCGAGTCGTGTTTATCGCCATAGCCGGCAAGCCGGCACGGCGAGATATAGGCGCTTCGGCGCCCGGAATCGAGGGGTGCCCGCGAATCGCGAGGACGGCTAGGAAGGCTTCCGATCCAGGGGGACCGGGCATGGCGCTGACCGCCGACCAGCAGCAGGAGATCGAGGCCGCCCGCGCCGGCGCCGCGCCAACGCGCCGCCCCACCGTGCCGGCGCTGGAGGCGCTGCTGTTCCAGGCCGTGCCGGTGCTGGATCACGGCTTCGTCCGCGTCGTGGACTACATGGGCGACGACGCCGCGATCGTGCAGGCGGCCCGCGTCTCCTACGGGCGCGGCACGCGGGCGGCGAACGAGGACCGGGGGCTCATCCGCTACCTGATGCGCCACCGCCACTCCACGCCCTTCGAGATGTGCGAGATCAAGTTCCACGTGAAGCTGCCGATCTTCGTGGCGCGCC
>VFQP010000395.1_pt1 | contig 90927 bp, 139 predicted proteins | sample 3512351 | NCBI WGS metagenome assembly VFQP01 (sample SAMN10412372, study PRJNA504923) | tailings metagenome | isolation source: Relicate 1 Philex TSF1 revegetated site | place: Philippines: Tuba, Benguet | collected 2017-08-29
CCTAAACCCTAAACCCTAAACCCTAAACCCTAAACCCTAAACCCTAAACCCTAAAACCTAAACCCTAAACCCTAAAACCTAAAAACCTAAACCCTAAACCCTAAAACCTAAAACCTAAACCCTAAAACCTAAACCCTAAAAACTAAACCCTAAAAACTAAAAACTAAAAAACTAAAAACTATAAACTAAAAACTAAAAACTAAAACCTAAAAACTAAAAACTAAAAACTAAAAAACTTAAAACTATAAACTATAAACTAAAAAACCACCCATAGTGTGTTGGATAGTGCACTCCTATTGGGTGTTGTGCCCTTGTTTGTCTGCAGAGGGCCGTCCGAAACGCCCGACCCATGAGGGATTGGTTTGGGTCTTTGGGTCTGCCTGGTACATTTTACACAAAATACATGCCGAAATAAGTCTGTGTTTTCGGTGCATATACGTGTGTATACGGTCCATGCATTATGGAGATACAGTAGTGGACCTCAAACTGACACGTCCCAGACGCCATACGGTGTACTAGCACATTGTGCGCGGAACAACTACCCGCTCGTAGCAATCTAGAAAGCGTCCCAATCACATCCACTATGGCAGATTTTCACTATGCAGAGGTTTGAATGGGCTTGAATGGTTGAGAGCATCTGGTATCCATGCCATCCAATGCTGTTTGCAAGTACACAACAATTGCAGGCTGCAATGATACATTCACACAAAACTCTCACAGGACTATCCTCTGGCACCACTGGAAGATGACTGCCGTCTACTAGGAACCCTGCTCGACGACTGCTTGCGTATCGAAGTGGGCGAATCCCTGTATGAAAAGGTAGTGTAACACCCTGCCACCCAGGGTTTCCCCCGACAAAACCCACACCATTCCCCTTTTACTCACATCACAGTATGACAAGTGCCGCACAACGGCCCTGTGTGCCTTCCAGCTCGCCACTGCAGGTGACAATGAATCTGCACAATACCTCGCCCGACGCATGATTGAAGACCTGCATGCGCTGCCACTGGAAGAGGCACTCCCCCTCACTCGGGCATTTGGACATTTCCTTAATCTCACCATGATGGCGGAAATACATCATGGTGTACGTGCAAAGTCAGTGGATGGGGGCGCCCATGCAGAGGGCATTGATGAGGTGTTTGCACAGCTTATTGCATCAGGCATTACACCTGATGAGCTGTATGATGCTGTGTGCAAGCAGCATGTCGAGATTGTGCTCACTGCCCACCCAACCCAGGTGTGTTGTTTTTGGTGGTGTATAGCTGGCAATGACATTGTGTGCATGGCAACACAGAGCGACCCATGGCAACACACACACAGCGCATACCCTTATACGTTCCTCCCGCCACTCCTCTTCAACCCCCCACCCCCTTCCAGGTTAACCGCCGTACATTGCAGTACAAGCACACCCGCATTGCAGCACTGTTGCAACAAAACGATAGACCAGAACTCACCAGGGAGGAACGTGCATCTATATTGGAACAACTCGTACGTGAAATCACAGCCCTGTGGCAAACAGATGAGCTCCGCCGTCGCAAACCCACCCCTGTGGATGAGGCACGTGGTGGATTGCACATTGTCGAGCAATCCCTGTGGACCGCCATCCCCCAGTTTTTACGCAACGTCAGCAATGCACTCAAGCACCACACTGGTCGTGAGCTACCCATCAGTGCAGCCCCCATTGTGTTTGGGAGCTGGATGGGTGGGGACCGTGATGGCAACCCCAATGTCACAGCCAAGGTCACCCGGGATGTGGCTGCCATCTCCAGTTGGATGGCCATCGACCTCTACCTGCGTGAGATTGATCTCTTGCGCTTTGAGCTTTCCATGAATCATGCAAATGATGAAGTGTGGCGCATGGCACGTCGCATCAGCAAAGAAGCGGGTCAGGAACTGCATCCTCCCAATCCCGTCGTGGGGGGGGGGGCGCTGCCCACCCCTGCTGCCACGTTGAGACACATTCGCCTGCACCGTGAGGGGGGGAATGTCAATGTCATGATGGAAGCTGCTGTGTCAGGGTTGGAGGTATTGATTGGTGGGTGTTGTTGATTGGTGGGTGCTGTTGATTGGTGCTTGTGCCCAACGGTGTTGCGCACGGTGCCAAAAACCACACACATCACCCTAAAACACACACCCTCAAACCCACCCTCAGGCCACACCAGCAATGGCAGCCCCCACATTGACAGGCCCACTCGTAACCAATGCAGATGGCAGCACCTTTGAGGTAGGGAGCCCCGCCACTGAGATGCCATGGGGGGGGGGTGCTGAGTCACCCCAAGACACACCACTCATGAGTGTACAGCGCCATGACAGTTGGAACAGCTCTCGTGATAGTCTGCTGGGTGCAAGTCCCTCACCACAACAGGGGCCATTGGCACACTCCACCAGTGAGGTGTGTGGTTTATGGTACCCTGTGTTGCATGGTGTTTTGTGTTGTACCCTGTGTTCCTCCATGCATGACATGTACCACACACACCAACACACACTGATCACACACTGATCACACACCAACACACACCAACACAGGCAGTGTCTCTGACTGGGAGTGTGGGATACAACCTCTCCAGTCTGACTGCAGCCATTGCCAAGATGCCCCACCCCTCTGCCCCACCTACCACCCCACCCACTACTGCAGCCGACAGCCGGGGCATGCAACTGTTGCGTAGTAAAAGCAGGGTCAACAGGGAGGGGTTTGTGGAGCTGCCAGAGGAGGTGCGGGAACGTGGCATGCAAGCAGCAGCACATCACAAGACGTCGGTGGATAGGCTGCTGCACCCACGGAGGGATGGGGCCACACCCTACCGCATTGTGCTGGGTGAGGTATGTAATGATTTGTGGGTGGGTGTGATTTGTGGGTGTGTGTGTATTGTGGGTGGGTGTGTATTGTGCAATGCAAAAAGCGTATACAATAGCAGAAAAACGTGTATATAATTGCAACCCCTACGTTGCCCCCACATACAGGTTCGCCAACGCTTGCTCAACACAAAGCATCGACTGGAAGACATCCTCGCAGGGGTCCCCCCCCGCAACCAGGGCCCCTGCTATGACCATGAAGAACAGCTCGCAGAGCCCCTGCTTGCCTGCTATTGGTCGCTGTGGGAGTGTGGGGGTGGTATCATTGCAGAGGGGCGGCTGCTCGACCTGCTGCGCCGTGTGTTTTGCCTGGGGTTGTCGCTGCTCAAGCTGGACCTGCGTCAGGAGTCAACACGGCACACAGCCACCCTGGCAGAGGTGACTCGGTATCTGGAGATGGGGGATTATGCAAGCTGGGATGAGGCCACACGACTGGCGTTTTTGGTGAAGGAACTGGTATGGTTGGGTCAGGGGGTGAGGGGGTGGGCATGTTGAGCAGTAAACGCATCCTTTGTGACTATGTACACCTCTATGATAAGCGTACACCATGCATGCACATACCCATCATGTGTATACACACACACACACACACACACACACACACACACAGGAGGGTCGTCGTCCCCTCATCCCCAAACTCATCCCCCTTTCCCCCGAAGCAGCAGAAGTAGTAGAGACATGCCGCACTGCTGCAGAATTGGGACGACGTAGCCTGAGTGCTTATGTTATTAGTATGGCAACTGCTGCAAGTGATGTGCTGGCAGTGGAGCTGCTGCAGCGAGAGGCGCGCAACTTGGTATGGTGTAGTACAGAGTGGTGGTATTGAATGTGGAGGGGGTGTAGTGTTTTGAGTGTGTGTGTGTGTGTGTGTGTGTGTGTGTGTAGTGTGACTGTCCGCATGCTTTACATTATATCACTTACATGTATCACACATATGAGTGCATACACATGACCTCAACCCCATAATATCCCCCACATATTCCCCCCACATATCCCCACATATCCCCCACGCACATCCCCCACCCAACGTAACACACAGCGTGCAGCAGACACTGGTAGTGAGGTCGATGTTGAGGCACAGTCACTACGAGTGGTGCCCCTCTTTGAGACACTGGATGACTTGGCCAATGGTGGGAGTGTACTGAGGCAACTGCTGTCCATACCCTGGTACAGGGAGCACATCCGGTATGAGGGTGTGGTGGGGGGTGTGGTGCGGGGTGTGGGGGTGTGTATGTGGTGGTGTATATGTGTGGTGCATGGTGGTGTGTATGTGTGGTGCATGGTGGTGTGTGTGTGGTGGTGCATTGAGTGTGATTACTGTGGGTTTGATGTATATGGAAAAAACCAACTGCACACAACAATTTTGTTACAACTTGATTAAGAAAAATACAACAGCATACTTGGGATGAGATACACCCCAACCCATCTCCACCCCAATCCATTGCTCCCCCAACCCACACCAACACCACAGTAAATTCCACAATAACCACCAAGAAGTCATGTTGGGTTACAGTGACAGTGGCAAGGACGCAGGGCGCCTGGCAGCCAACTGGGCCCTGTACAAGTGTCAGGAATCACTCGTTGCTGTGTGCAAGGAATTTGGGGTGGAGCTCACCTTGTTTCATGGTCGTGGTGGTAGTATTGGTCGTGGTGGGGGGCCCCTGCTCAAGGCGATTCAGAGTCAACCACCTGGTACAGTGGAGGGGACATTGCGTATTACTGAACAGGGAGAAATGGTGCAGGTGTGTTGATGGGGGTGGGGGTGGGGGTGGGGGTATTGGTGTGTGTACTGGGATGGGTTGTATTGGTGTGTCATGGGTTGTATTGGTGTGTCATGGGTTGTATTGGTGTGTCATGGGTTGTATTGGTGTGTCATGGGTTGTATTGGGGTTGTGTGATTTTCGTGTATTTTTGTGTGCACCAAGGATCATGATGGTTGCATAATGTGTGCGTAAACACCTGTTGTCCTATGTGCTACTATGTGCTGTTATTGCATACACGCATCAACTACATATCTACCCCACCCCCCACCATTACCTAGACCAAGTTTGGTGTCCCCACTGTGGCAGAACAGCAACTGGAGGTCTTCCTCACATCTGTGTTGCTCGCCACCAAGGCCCCCCCACGTGCAGCCAAACATGCAGAGTGGCGTGAGCTCATGGAGCGCATGGCTGAGGTGTCCTGTGAGGCATATCGTGGTATTGTATTCAAACACCCACACTTCATTGAATACTTTCGCAATGCTACGCCAGAGGAGGAGTTGGGGAATTTGAACATTGGCAGCCGTCCTGCACGTCGACGCAAGGGGGGGGGGGTGGAGACGCTGCGTGCCATACCCTGGATATTTGCATGGTGTGTTGGTGGTGGTGTTGCTGTGGGGAGTTGTTTGTTGTGGGGTTGGTGAATTCATGTATGGTGCTTGTGATGATGATGGTCATGGTAATTGAATATACCACGTGTACACAGGACACAAAGCCGTCTTGCGCTGCCTGCATGGTTGGGTGTTGCTGATGCAATCACATGGGCAATCAACGAGGTGTGGTGATTATGATGGTGGCGGTGGTGGTGTTTTACAACTACAGTCACACACCAACAATCACAACACTGGTACACATAACACTGCATGCATATTTCCGCAACACCAAAAGCACTCTGCTGACAACAAAAGCATTCCCAACCCTCCTACTACCCATCTAACCCTCCCACCACCCCCTTAACCCTCCCCTCCCCCCCCAACCTACTAGGGTCGTCTGTCAGAGCTGCGCGCCATGTATCAAGACTGGCCATTCTTCACCTCCACTGTTGACCTCATAGCCATGATCCTAGCCAAGGCAGACATGCGCATTGCCTCATTATACGATGAGGTGCTGGTGGACCAACCAGAACAAAAGGCCCTGGGTACCCAGTTGCGTGCCAAGTACCACGAAACAGTGGATGCAGTGCTGCAAGTCACGGGCCATCACAGGTTGTGTGAAAACACACCAACACTGCGTAGGTTGATTGAGATGCGGGCACCGTATGTGGATCCTATCAATATGATGCAGGTGGAGATTTTGAATAGGTTGCGCAAGGACCCTGGGAATGAACGGCTGCGTGATGCGTTGCTGATTAGTATCAATGGCATTGCTGCTGGCATGCGCAACACAGGGTGATATACTGTGTTTGTCTCCATATTTCCTCAGAGATGGGAAAGGCAGCAAGACAGCACAAGGCGACTGCAAACATCATATCTTACCCCATTACCACCATGATGATGACTTCCATTGTGTTGTGACCAATAATGGTAATGCATCATACAAAAAACAACAACAACTAATCACCTCTCTCCAACCGCTGCAGCATCCCCAGCCACCTCCTCTGCTCGTTTTCCAGACAATAACTTTTTCAAATACATTTCCCCCGCCCTGTAGGATGAGCGCACCATGGGCCCACTCGCCACATACACAAACCCCATCTCCTCTGCCACACGCGCATACGAATCAAACGCCTCGGGTGTCACATACTCGGCCACTGCCATGTGTCTTTTCGTAGGCCGCATGTACTGCCCCAGCGTCACCACATCCACCCCAGCCTCCCTCAGCAGCCCCAATGCCTCGAGCACCTCTTGTCGTGTCTCTCCACATCCCAACATGAGGGAGGTTTTTGTGATGCCCACCCCGGCCTGCTTGGCGGTGCGCAACACAGACAAACTCTGCTCCCAGTTGGCACGCCTGTCACGCACCATACTCTGCAAGCGTGGCACTGTTTCTACATTGTGTGCAAAGACATCCAGTCCTGCGGTGGCCACTGTTTGCACACATGTAGTGTCCCCTTGGAAATCAGGTACCAGTGCTTCCACAAGCAGCCGCCCCTGACTTTCTTGTTTTAAATGTTTGATAGTGGACGCAATGTGTGCAGCACCACCATCTGGCAGGTCATCGCGATCCACGGATGTCAACACGACATAATCAATCCCCCATGCTGCCACTGCACGGGCAGTATTCAATGGCTCGTGAGGATCCAGTGGGGGTGGGGCACGGCTTGTTTTGACAGCGCAAAAGCGACAACCACGCGTGCAGGTGTCGCCCATGAGCATGATGGTGGCGGTGGCACCATTGCCCTGCTCATCACCACCCCAGCATTCACCAATGTTGGGGCACCGTGCCTCTTCACACACGGTGTGCAGGTTGAGCTCGCGCAACTTGTCCTTGATGGCTGTGTATGCCTCCCCACCAGGCATGGTGCGCTTGAGCCACTCTGGTTTGCGCTGCTTGGCCTGTGTGTTGATGATGTTGTAGATGGTGATGTGGATGATGATGCGCCCAAGTGTAGTGTTGTGTGCACACGCCCTAGTAGTAGTGTACCTTCCAGTGTGGTGCCTCCACAGCATAGTTGGGGAGGTCTTTGGAGGTGATAAAGTCTTGGAGGTCAGGACCTATGTTTTGTGGGAGGATGTTTGGTGTATGCTGGTGCTGTATTCTGTTGGCTGCTGTGTGATATATCATAGCCATCTCACGCACCATTCTGCAAACGTTCTCTCAGGGCCTGCAATGCAGCACTGGTGCTGCTTTCACGTCGAATTTGCACTGCATGTGTGGTGCCAACCGAGTCCAAAACCTGCAACACACGCTGCCAACTATGCACGGATCGCTTCATTGTTACACGATTGTGTATATAGTATAGCGGGGTATATTGGAAATAACACACGAAAAACAATCAGTTGTTGCCCAGGGACGCCCCCAATGCACCCAGCATCGAGGGTGAAGCAGGAGAGCCAATGCGAAACCCAGAATATGTTGGTGGACGCCCAACATTGGATGTGTTGGAAGCTGAGCGTACGTGCTGCACAGGACTGTGTGCTGGCACTTGTGAAACAACAGCACGCTTGACCACCTGGCTGCTGCAATGCACTGCCCCATACATGGACGTGATTGGAGAGTAATCAATCACCTGCACATCCCCCTTGAACTCTCCATCTCGCACAAGCTGTCGTGCTGTTGGCGCATGCACACTCAAGATGCGTCCATTGCCCAGGTTGAGAATGTTGCATGCGTATTTCTGTGTGTTTGTTTGGGGGGGGGGTGAGGGAGGTAACACACACTTTCACACCTGCAATCACCCTACCCCGCCTCCAACACACCAGTTGATCAGCTGCTTTGATTGGTATAATATGCCAACCCAACCCCTGCATGTACTTGCTAAACTCCACCCCCTGTCGCTCCAACTTGTAAGGTGTACCAGGTCCCAGTCGCACATACTCGTCCACCAGGCGCCGTGTAGGGCTCTCCTCCCCCATCATTTCATCCAACATGAGACACACATTGTCACTTAGGATGCTAAATACACAATCCAAGTGCATGCGATCCTGTGTGTGGGAAATGTTGAGCATGGGGGACAACACATGGATGGCTACTTTTGGTAGCTTATACCCAGCCACCACCAATACCATGCCACCCCTACTTTGCACCCACCCACCCCACCCCCACCCACCCACCCACACCTGGTGTTGCTCAAACTCATCCCTCACCACAGCAAACCTATTAGCCCCCAGCAAATCCCCATCCATCAACTGTTGGCATGCTTCCATGTTGCTACGTAGGCCTATACCCACCAAAGCAAGGTCATGTCCTGCAGGGAAGAAATCACCCCCTTCCAAATACCCTGGTGCTTGTATACGACCCAACACTGGGAGGCCTGTGACATGTGGGGTGTGTTCTGACATGTGTGGGTGAAGGGAAAAGGCACATGGGGCATATAACGGTGGGTACTACATGCATATTAAGGCCATGTTACTCGAAAAAACAAATGCAAGGAGGATACACATGATATTCCATGAATCCCCACACCACCCACCCACCACAACCAACACACAACATACCGAGTTTTTCAAAGCAAAATGCCATGAGATCCACCTCGAGCTGTCGTTGCAGGCTGCGCAGCCGACCCATGACAATCCCCCTACATGTGGTAATTTGCTGATCCCTTGTGTAGACCAGGTTGGAAAGTGGCTGAAAGCTATATGTTGCTGTGAGACCTGTATCACGACCGCTGGGCTGTAACAACACAGTGGGATTGATCATGATGGTGTCTATGAGCTGTGCAGTGGACATGTGCTCCAACACCTGGGTGGATGATGATGATTGGGGATGATGGTTGTGGATGCGTTGATTTATCAAGGTAGAAAACAAACTCCAACCACCTTGCGTTTGTAATCATCACTCAAGTATTGCTGGTCTTCTGCAGACAGGCTGGCACGTTCCACATCAGGGTGCAATTCATAGGTCAATGCTGCCATTGCAAGGGTTTCCAGTGCTACACGTGCACGGACATGGGTGTCGACACCAAACGCCAGTATCTCACGTACTGTCAGCACCTTGAGTCCTGCTGCACGCATGACACTGCGAAACTCTGCATGTGCCTTGTGGTTGAGAGTCAAACCATGAGTAGTCAAACATCTGGTCAAACCATGAGTGGTCAAACGTGTGTCACCCCGCATACCGTCTTGGCAGCATCCAGGTTGACTGGCTTTTCATACAAGCTGGCACGTGGATGCAGGCCACCCATCATCAGTGAGGTGCCCTCTGGCTCGCAGACGATGACAATTTCGGCCACCTGGTTCTCATGCTCCTGCTTGGCTACACATGCTTCCTGAAGCATAGTACCCGTTGGTGTGCGTCTCATACGCATAATGGGTACCCTTTCATTGACATGGCCCTCGTAAACCGTGTCCAAATCAGGCGCCACGTCACAAACATCGAGATAGGACTTGGTTCGCTCATAGTTTCGTGACATTGCGTATATATATGTTGATGTGTTTACTGTATGTCAATGTGCCTGTTGTGTGTCAACGTGAATTGAATATGCAATTGAATATGGGGCAGTGTATTTTGCCGCCAATGTGTGTTGCACGCCCCCACCTTGGTGTGAGCACCTTCCTCGAGTTTGCGACTCATCGTACACTTCTACACATCACATTTAACAGTGTGTGCTGTTTCACATAACGCTCAAGAACAAGCACATACCCTTCATCATCATCAACAACAACAGTGAACTACACACCAGACAATCAAGCCATGCGCCAAACGATACCGCCATAAACGAGCTGCCCTGCGCCATGACAAATTCATGGCACGTGGCTCTTCTCACATTGCTCTACAGCGGTGTGTTGAGTACCGTGTTGGCCGATTTGTCTCCCCCTCGACTTGATTTTGAGGAGAGTGCAAGCCATCCGCAAGCGCTGAACGCCACGTATCGAGGAACGTGGACAAAACGGCTTCCACATGGTCAGGACTCGAGTCTTGTTCGGTTGTTGGCCAAGGATGAGGGGGTGGTTGTCTATGTCTTGAAGATTGTCCGCACGACTGACGATGGGGTCAGCGATGTAGAGGTGCGTGTATTACCCCATCGTGTAGGGGGGGTTGTAGGGGGGTAGTGTGAATTTTTGAATACACTATGGATGGACACACATCTGCCGCACACAGGGTGAAGTGGTGCTGCGAGATGGTGCGTATGTCACTGCAGATGACTTGTTGTTTCGACTCGAGGGCGTGTATGTGCCCGCTACGGGACGCCTGCACGCTGTCTTGCACACAACACAACCACTTTACACCTCTGTGGACACCACCGACATCGAGCAGCGATCGTTACAATACCGGTATGTTACTGCATGGAGGTGCACCACCCACCCCACTCAAAAACACCCATCATCATCATCCCCCCTTAGGCAAGCATTGCGTACATTGGCTGGGGATTGGATGGCACTGCGAGGCTCGGGATTATCTCGACAGCAACTCAACGTTGCCCAGCGTGTCTTACATGGCGGCCAACTCCCTCTGCAGAAACAATGTGAATTCCGACTTGATGTGATCATCAATGAGGCCCATAGTACAGGAGGCATGCACCAGCACCAGCACCACCACGGTCAACGCACTTCAGACACAAATACCCCAAACCATCGCAGCGGTGGCATGTTGGGTGGTGCACGGCGCCTGCTCCTGGGTGGCCCCCCCGCCCGTGATCATCCCCCTGCTGAGCCGCTGTTGTTGGCCAATGGCAGTCTCTACTCCCCCAATTGTCACATTGTGTTGGATTTGAATAGCACGTCTGTGTCATTGGATGCTTATTATGCCAAGGCTGTCAACTATAGCTTGATGATGACTGCCATATCATTCGTGCAGGTATGATGGGGTGGGGTTATACAACATGTACAACATGCTGGTGTATACAACATGCAATTGTACCTGTCTCATAGCATCGACCCATGTATAAAACCCCTATGTGTTACCTCTGTAGGTACTGTTGTTGATTCGTCAAATGGAAAGCACCACAACACCCGCCACCCTGTCCAATGTGTCAATGTTGACTATTGGTCAACAAGCAATCATGGATGCATACCTGTGCCTCATGCACCTCACTGTTGGTATGTGTGAATGGTGTATATGTGTGGGTGGTGTCTGTATATGTATGTATATGTGTGGGTGGTGGTGTGCATATTTGGTTTGCATGGTACACCCACCGCTGCGCAACAGCAATTGTCCACCACCCTGCCCACCAACCACACCCCCACAGGCATCATGCTGCAAAACTTATTCAATGCCTATGCCACCGTTGCATTCTTTCAATTTGTGATTTTTGCAATTTTCGAAATGCGCTACCTGTTGTCGGTGTGGAGGGCCCGCCGCTCCAATGCAGACCCCTGGACAGCACAGCGTGAGCTCAGCATGCTGTATGCACGCTTTTATGGAGTGCTGCTGGGTGGCATGCTGCTCATGTTTCAACTCGTCAAGTATGATGATGCTGAGGGGGTTGAGGGGGAGGGTGGTGTAGTGTACAGGGTGTGGTATAATGTACCTGTGTATGTATGGTGTACAACCTAGTGTGCAACAGTATCCACCACACCTACGTACCACACCAACAGGTATATGCACATCCTCATCTTCCCCCTGTTTAGCTTTTGGGTACCACAAATCATACTGTGCATCAAAGACGACTGCCGACAGCCCCTGCGTGCATCCTACCTGCTGCCCATGACCATCACTCGGTTGGCACTGCCACTCTATGTATACGGGTGCCCCAACAACATCATGAAGGTGGCCCCTCAGCCCTGGCTATGTGTCGCATTGTGTGTGTATTCCGCAGCACAAGTGGGCGTGCTGTTGGCACAAAGACATTGGGGGGGGCGGTGTATGATACCCAAGGCGTTTTTGCCACCCAAGTATGACTATTATAGGGTGCTGAGTGGCAAGACGGGGGATGTGGAATTGGGTGAGGCGGGGAAAGAATGTGTGATTTGCATGAACGTGGTGGATGTGGCCACATCAAGTGCACGCATGGTCACTCCATGTGGGCACGTGTTTCATCCACATTGCTTGCAGCGGTGGATGGAGGTCAAGCTCGAATGTCCCACGTGTCGGCGGGCGCTGCCCCCACCATGATGTTTTGGGGGGTGTTTTGATACTACTTGATGGTGTTTTATAGTATATGGCTGATTAGTACTGTGATATGACTGTGGTGCTGCAACCAGCCCAGGTGCAGCATGCTGCTTGTACACTGCCGAGGTGTACGTGCTTTTTTGTCCCCCTTGTTGTATGACTGTGTATGTATGACTGTGTATGACGGCCATTTTCATGTTGGCTCTATTGTACTAAATAAAGACCTGACGGAATAAAGATGTAACACGTAATATACAACTGCTGTGGGAGGTCGCCATCGGGAGCCGATGATCGTAAGTTGCAAAGTTTTGACGTGCCGTTTTGTAGCTGCATGGGTTTTGTGAATGATCCGCATCGTTTATTTTGCCATCTTCACCCGTTTGAACTCCGTGATGTTGTTATATAACCAAAAAGCACAAGAGCTCACAATCAAAACTATGCCCACCACACGCAGCAGGGCTGCTAAAGATGCAGCACCATCGCCAAAGGCTACTACACCATCTACAAGTAGCACCAACGTATTGCTAGGGTGTTTTTCAAGTTTATTTGGTACGAGAGATGGTCAAGCACCATCATCTCGTGCACTGCCGTGAAGCACACATTTCTTGCTCAACATACAGTGTCCCAATTGGCAACACGGATCATCAGTTTTTGCATCAATCTCTTGGTCACAAGATACCTCACACTGGACGAATATGGGGTGCGTGTGTATCGTGTACTTGTGGCATACTCTCTGGCACTGCTGCTGGGATACTCCATCGATACATACACACCAAATACACACAGTTGCAAGCTGTTCAGTTTGAGCTGCTCAACACAGCAATACTGCAACTCAGCAGAGAGGGGTTTCGACGCACTGCACTACGATCGGGAAAGGTATGTATCAGTGTAATGATGACCAGTGTTGTACAACACACCCCTCCAGTTTGGAAGAAGAAGAAACAACTCTTGCTCATGTGTATTGTATCTCACAGGCAACAGCGTCATCGCTACTGCCGTTTGCTTCGCTTGTATTGGCCATTGGTGTAGTGGTGGATGTGTGTGTGTGGGGGTTGTGGTTGACATTGACAAGCACCAGTGATGCCACCTACAGACATGCCATTGTGTTGCAAGGTAATGGGGAGGCATGGTGGGTGGACACTTCACCATGCAGTAGGGAGGTGGCATGCACTCAATACACAATGCAACGTTACAGTGCACCTGTACACCCCTTCCAAAACACCCCCACCCCCACCAGGTGTAGCAGCATACATAGAGCTACTCTCAGAGCCCCTCTACCTCCTATCCCAAGCCCAACAACACTTTCACCTCCGCGCACGAGCAGAAACAGCTGCCACGTTGACCAAAACGTTGACCACGCTCATTTTGCTCCAAACACATGCCACTGCCCCCATCTTGGCGTTTTGCTGGGCACAAGTTGCCTTTGGTATTGCAACGGTGGTTGTGTTTGTGCGGGCATATGGGTATGCGTTGTTGACTGCATCCTTGTCTCATGCGGTGCAACAAGGGATGGCGTTGCTCACCCGCATGCAGCGGCCGCACCCTCCTCCTGGTGCTGGGTGGGGTGTGTGGTGGAGTTTTACTGTGCAGGCTGGTGAGAAGCTGCTGCTGGCCAAGGGGTCGAGTATTGTCATCACTGTTGCCATGACACCACATCAACAGGTGGGTTTGTTTTGTGGGTTGTCAACCATATGTGAGGGGTTGTTTGTGTACATGCACCGTACACATTGTGGTGAATGCGCATGTTTGCCAACACACATACACATGTTTGCCAACACACATACACACGTTGACCAACAGGGTGTATATGGGTTGGTCAACAATTTGGGTTCTCTGGTTGTACGTACCCTCTTGTTTCCCTTTGAGGAAGCAACATTTGCTGCATTCAGTAGCACTGGTGATGATGATGACAATAATGACAGTCTTGATGGTGTTGATACTAATGAAAACCAGAATGATGATGATGATGATGATAAAAACACCAGGAGCAGCAGGAGCAGTAGAGCGCAAAACGCAAAGAGTACAGTACACACCATTACACAACCTCAGCTGCAGCAACATGCTGCATTACTCGCCCCCCTATTGCGTGGTATAACATGTGTCGGGTTGCTCAGTGCTGTCTTTGGTTCCCCATATGCAGCCACTGTTATACAAGTGCTCTACCCACAATGGGCTACCAGTGAAGCACCTGATGCACTGGGACTGTATAGGTGTGTATATGAGTGTATATGACTATGTGTATGGATGTGTATGGATGTGTGTATATGAGTGTATATGAGTGAGTGTATTTGTCACACTACACATGCACCAACAACATTCCTTGTTCTCATACCATGTCATCCTCCCCCTTTGTCTCCTCAACCATCACCTCAACCATCACCTCAACCATCACCTCAACCATCACCTCAACCATCACAGTGCGTATGTATTACTGTTGGCTGTCAATGGTGTGTTAGAGGCATTTGTACATGCCACTGCCAATGCCTCAGCCCTGTTTATTTCCAATGTGGTGCTGGTGGTGTCGACTGTGGCACATGCAGGGGCCAGTGTGTGGATGGCACACGTGTATGGTGTTGCAGGTGTGCTGGGGGTTGTGGGTTGTGGGTATGTTGCTTGTTGGTGTGTTGGTTGTTGTGTGCCCATCGAAAAACATACGTTTCAAATAAATAATACGTGTCATCAACCAATACATGCAGTACATACACCAATACATCCAGTATATGTGCATAACCAACACACAAAAGCACTCCCCTTCTTCACCATAGGCCTGTTGTTTGCGGATGCACTCAACATGGTGCTACGCATTGCCTACTCCCTTGCCTATACATGTTGGCTGTTTCAGCCACTACGCAGCACCACAGCAACCATTACTTCGCTCACCCCAGCATGGCCCCTATTGGTCACATGTGCAGCAGCAGCAGTGGGTGGGTGGGTGTCGTCTATTGTCTTTCTAGGCAGCACACCATTGGGGGACACTGTGTCACACGTGGTGGGCAACAGTGGTCAGCATGCTGGTTTGTCATTGGCAGCACGTGTGAAACAGGCACCATGTGTTCCGTTGGTGTCCGGTGTGTCTGACAAGAGCACATGGTACACACAACACCAGCTGTGGGTGCATCTGGCGCTGCACGTGGCGGTGGGGGCGCAGCTGGTCTTGCTGGTGAGCGGGGTGGTGTGGATGACAGAGGGGAGAAGCATTGTTTCGGCCATGCGTAAAAGACGGGGTGGTGCGGGAGAGGAAAAGAAGAAAAAACATGCATGAGAGTATAGGCAATTAAGAGTGCACACGAAAAGAATCCAGTCTTGTTACAAAACACGAGTGAGAACGAGTGAGGAGGAAAAAATTCTGTGCTTGCGCTTGTAATGCATGCGCTCATATTTTCAAGGTGGCCTATGTGAACACGTGTGCCCTGGACACACAAGGTTTCACACACGCAATATCATGTGGTATCAAACATGATGCAATAGTCCCCACAAAAAGGGGGTAATAAAACATGTTTTTGATAGGGCACATGAGGAAACGCTGCGACGACGTATGTACAGATATGTGTGTCAGACGCAGTTGGTTGTTTGGCAACGCACACTGCCATTTTGTACATATAATCTCTCGATTGTGACATTGTCACTTTCCACATTAGTCCATTCAAGCAGCTCCACTTCATTCAAGCAGCTCCACTTATTCAAGCAGCAATTGCCTGGTCAACCACCTTGGGTGCACTTCCCTTTTTGCTCTTGACCTTTTTCACTCCCTCTGCCTCCGCCACTGCTGGAGCAACTGGTTCTTTCTCAGGTGAGGTGAATGGTGTCTTTTCATTTTCCACCACGGTGTATGTTCCGGGAGGCGCCATGCCCATGGCTGAATTGGCAGGTGCCATGGACTGGGCCTTGTTCATGACGTCGTTCCCAGCAGCAAATGCCTTTTCCATGCAGTCAAACACCACATTGCTGCGGGCGACCAGTTCACGCAGCTTTTGGTAGACTGTCTCCTCTTGTGCATCAAATTGCTGCTTGAATTCTGGGTGTGTTGATGGTTGATGGGTTGCATTTGCTGGTGAATACCACCAAGTATCTACCACCAAGTGTATACCACCAAAAACACCACCACCACCATGTGGATGGCACACCTTCCAGTTGCTGGGTGGCGACTGTGTGCCGTTCAACAAACGAGTTGCTATTGGCGCCCTTGTTGAGCGTCTGCTTCACCTTTTTCACTTCTGCCTTGGCGGTCTTGCGTCGCTGCGTGTCCAAGCTGAGGCGCACCTTTTCCAAATTTTTCAGTTCCACCTTGGCGGCACGTACGTCGGCAATGTAGTTGTTGGCAGGGGTGTGCACCTCTGCCTCCAAGCGCTCAGCAAGGTTGGCACGCAGCTGGGAAACCTGGGCACGCTTTTGCTCGCGCTCTGCCTCGCTGATCTGCACAGGGCCGTCGGTGGCAGCGCTCTTGGCACCAAGGGGGGTTTGCTCCACGATGGCATAGTCCTTGGGCAACTCCGTCGTGTATGCAGTCTCAATGAGGACGAGCATGCCATCAGTGGCATCTTGCAGCTTGCGAGCTTGTTTTTGCAGCCCAGCGATGAGCTTGGCGTGTCGTGTGAGTTCGCCATACATGGTGCTGCATCGAGAAGAGAGCGTGGGCTGGAATGCGCTGCCACACGCGAATTTTTGCCTCAACTGTGATATTCATGGGTGTACTAGATGTGCGGAGGTGCTACATGGTGTTTCCGAAATGGTTTCGTGACAGATCAAGTCATCGCATGCAACGCCCTTACATACCCCTTCCATAGGTAGTTTGATGTAATGCTCTGTTTACAGGGTCGACGTGATTGTGCTCGGTGTGGAGATTGTTACGGGTGTTTTTTTTCAACGCTGATTGAAAACAATCGAGTGAAAAAAAGGTGTTCGCGAGTCCAGGTGCTTCCCTGTTTCTCAACCCATCATGGTCACTGGTCAACCTGTTGAATGAATTGATCATAATACGGCGTGCCACGCGCAACCACAAACACCACTGGTATCCCCGGCACCACATAATCCTCCCTGCCCAACAACCCCTGCAGCGTCACGCCCTCTTGTATTCGCCGCCATCGTGCAGCCTTGTTGCCATATGCATTGGGACCCTCATCATGCACATCTGCAGGCCACCCACCATACAATGCCTCTGTCAGCTGATCTTCGTCCAGAGGGGTGGCCCCATGGGAGAGGTAGAAGAGATCGAGGTTGTTCCGGGTGTATGCCCGGGTGTCATCCCATTCCAATGGTGGGGCATCGGGGGCAAACATGGTGTCTAAATGAGCACTGTGTAGGGGTGTGGGGGTGGAGGGGGGAGATGAGAGACAATGGTGTACGGATGCATGGAATACATTGTACATTGTGTACACAGTATCTGTACAACCATGTACACAACCACAACCATGTACACGACCTGTACAAACACCATGAACAAACCTTAATGGATCATGTTCAGCCACGTCTTCTACAACATCATTTGTCATGCTTTGTGGATACATAAACAACATGGGCCAGTGAATACACCCATCACTCTCATCAAGTCGTGGCTTACGACCATCTGTGTATGGGGGGAAGTGGACGGAGTTGTGTGTGGGTTGCAACAACACTTGTTCTAACAAAGCATGGGTAATTGCATGTGCGAACACAGCAATGGGTGTTCAAACAAAACCACCACCCCACAACAACAAAAAAACTACACGCATACCAATGGAAAATTGTGGTCGCCCCACCCGCCACCCCCGCTGCATCATCGCCTGTGCAAGTGCTCGACTGGGAGCCCGTACAGCACGCGCATGCTGCTGTTCTGCATGCTGCCGTGCTGCAACGAGTTCCTTCCCCTCGAACGCAATCCGCTGTTGTTCGAGCAGTTCGGGGGCGTCTGGGTGGTGGAGCAAGCCATTGTGTATAATTTCAAGTGCCTTGTCATGTTTTTCTACTTTGTTGGCTGCACGTGCAGCTCTAAAATATGCCTGTATTTTTGGTGTGAGGGCTGTTGGTGGTGGTGGTTTTCATTACTCACACCTGTTGGTGACTACATGAAGTCACACGACCCCCCCTGTTTTTTCTCTCTCTCTTTCTCACACGCCCACACACGACACCTTGATATTATGCGGGTCAAATCGTATGGCTGTTGTAGCATCTCGGAGTGCATTGCCCCAGTTGCCTATCAGGCTCTCTGCCTGTGCCCTGTTGCTGTGCAAGACTGCTCTGAGGATGGGATCCTCAAAGGGCTCAGCAAGTGCAACGTTGTACTGCCGTATTGCTTCCTTGATGTAGAATCGCTTTTTGAGCTTTTGTCCCATTGCCAAGTGCGAATTACCCATGTCCTTGAGAGGTGAGGGGTGCAGGGTGTGGGCACGTCTGTTGACCCCACATGTCCATCAGTACCACACATCATACCTTGGCACTGAGTGCTAATTCTTCTGGTGTGGACTCTTCTCGCAATGCACGCAGTGCTTCTGCATCAGCTGATTCGTTGTTCTCGTCCAATCTGTCCCAAAACAGCGCCGGCAAATCTTGTTGATCGGAATTGACTGCTTGTTTGCTGCTTGGTATTAGGTTTTCATCACTCATGGTATGTGAATGCTTGTAACACGATGATTAGCAATGTGCCAATGAAAAAATCAAACGTAATGGTGAGAAAAACAATGGTGAAAAAGATGGTCAAACACAGGTTGGTTTTCTTGGTGGTCAAAACAACAACAAAACCGTACTTTTCTCAACAAAGCTCGTTTCTCATTGCACTGAGTAGCAAAAACACAGGCCTCCAACACGACAACAATACACAATAACCTTGCAATATATTGCCGCCCACATCAACCATCAGCGTTTGACCAGTGCTTTTCCTTTGTACCTCAACGCCTTGAAATCAGCACCTAGCAACAACAAACAACACGCACATGGACACCAAGGGACAAAAGAAAAAGAAAGAGCCTGCGGAATCGCATGGTCAAGCAGAGCTGCCGCAACGGCTGCAGGATCAGCGAGACTATGTCATATGTGGTGCTGAAAGCAACAGCGACGTATGTGCTGGTTTGGGCGCAACACTTTATGCTGCTTGTGGCCAGCAAACTTGGGTATCACATCACATCATTGACCGTCCCACCACCACCCCACAACCAACAGGTCAATATCCCTGCATCCGCCAATCATTACATGGCATATATGGTGGACAATGCATGGGACGTGGAAGCATTCAAGAAAAAGTATGGACAATATTGCCCATCACAGCACGACAATCACTGCCATCAACACACATCCCCCACTACCACAGCCTTCGCATCGACATAAAATCCATCAAGCCTCTTCGCATCGAACCCAAGCCAAAGGAAGCAGATGCACAGAGGCCATATTTTACAGTCATACCAGGCCGCATGCAGTTTGAATTGGTGGGTGTGGATCCCTCCATTGCCAATGCCCTGCGTCGCATCCTGCTCGCAGAGGTGCCCACCATGGCCATTGAACACGTGTTTATCAAGAACAACACATCCATCATGCCGGTAGGTTGGAGATGTATGTTGGGGCGATTCATTGTAGAGGATGGATGGGTAATCGACGCATACATTGAGGGAAGACACATGGTGGTGTGGCATACTACACACAACATCACACACACACCACACACCACACACACACCTCCCACACAGGATGAGATGCTGGCACACAGGCTGGGCATGGTCCCCATTCGTGCAGACCCTCGTTTGTTTGTCACCAAAACACCAGAGGAAACAGGCACTGAGAAAAACACCATTGTGTTTACCTTGAATGTGAAAAACCGACCCATGCATGCTGGTGAGCAAGAACCATTCACTCTCAATGGTACGTGGGGGAGTTGGGGGGGGGGGGGGGGGGTATGTTGGAGTGCGTGTGGTGTGCATGTTCAACACAATCCGCAACACATTCCACAACAAATCTGCATGTGTCATCCACACCCATTTGTCATCCACACCCATGCATCATCTCCACACCCCTCATCTTGATAATCCACACACCCCTCAAACACCACCCTCCCCCCCCCCACCCCTCCCACCCCCACCAACAACACAGTCTACTCTGAGTCACTCACATGGAACCCCACTGGCTCAGACATACCCACCGAAACCCGCACCCACTTTGCCACCGACCAGTCCGCCATCCTCCCCCACGGTGCTGCCCCTGTCCACAGCGACATCCTGCTCATGAAACTCCGCCCCGGGCAGTGCATCGACCTGGAGGCACACTGTACCAAGGGGGTGGGGATGGAGCATGCCAAGTGGTCACCCGTGTCGACTGCATGGTATGCACTCAAGCCAGAGCTGATACTCCTCAAGGAGGTGAGGGGGGGGGATGCGGAGGCGCTGGCTGATGCACTGCCGGGGCTCGTGACGGTGGAGGTGGGGGAGGATGGGGAGCGGGTGGCGGTGATGGGGGACGTGGAGGAGTATCCGCTGTTGATGGAAAAGGTAGTGAGTATTGCAAGGGGGTGTAAGGGGGTGCAGTGGGTGGTCACACACATGGTTGGGGTTGTGCAGAGTTGATACAGGTGAAAGCAGTAGTGTGAGTTGATTGCCATCACCTGATGTGCATATACACCACCATTCAATCATTCAATGGTCCTTACACACCGCGTGTATGTTTCCCCCACCATCACCCACTCATTCCTCACCATCACACACCCATTCCTCACCACACCACACAATCACAGTCACGCATGATGAGTGGTGAGGCGCAATGGAAGCACGTGTTGCAGTTGCGCAAACGTAAGGATCACTTTATCTTCACTATAGAGTCCACTGGGGTGATGCCACCTGAGGAATTGTTTGTGGAGGCATGCAGGGTGTTGCAGGCTAAGTGTGACCGCCTGCTCATGCGGCTGTGAGGGGTGGTGGGTGTGCATGGGTGTTGGGTGTGAGGGGGGGTTGGGTGTGCGTGGGTGTTGTATGTGTACGTGTTGCAGTGGGGCAGCTGTTGTTGGTGTTTCATTCGTTTTTATTTTTTTTCTGTTTTTCAGGAAACCCCTCCACGTGATTTGTGTTGATGTTGATGTTGATAGTGTTGGTGCTGTGCTGCTATGCATTGATAGTGTTGATGATCTTGTACCAGGTATTGATAGTGCTCAGTAAATGATGATAAGTACAATGATTTTGACAGTTTTGTGTTTTGCATACGTGTAGTGCGCAAGTTTCACTGACACCCTGTTTGTTTCTGCTTCCATTTCGATCACGCAAGTTCATCTAGTGTGCAACTGGTGTTCAAGCACAAGAGTGCGTTACTACGCTCATATATAGATATGAGGTATAGCCATGAAAAAACGTATAGCCATGAAAGAAAAAAAACACATACACGACGGGGAGTGACGAAATGGGTCACGTAACCCTGGCAAACAAAACACACAGCCAGTGTAGCTACACCTAACAGTGCCAAGCGATATCATGGGGAAATATCATAGGGAAATCACATGGACAATGAATGAAAAAACACAGGCAGCTCCCCTCTGCTTTCATTGCATGCCGGCAACAAGAGCAACAACACCACTTTGTGTTTTATAAAAGAACGGCACACATATGATGTTGGTTGGTGACAGCAGAAAACCATACAGAGAATGCAGGAAATGCTTATGCCTGTATGCCCATCTGTCTTGTGCGTGTGTGAGTGTGTTGCAGTACGTGTCTTAAACACCCATGTGTATGCATCATCATCATGCGCACCAGTTTTATGTGTGTGTGAATTGCTGTAGCATAAAAATACGCTCGGCAATATTCATAGTCAGTAAAAAAACGACATATGATGCAGACTGCACCCAACAAGTTGGTGTGTGTGTATGTGTTGAACGTCAAACACGGTGTGTGCTACCTATGCGGATGTATATATGTATGTGTGTGATGTATACATGTGGTGTATACAACGTATGCACATCACACAGCAGTTGTATTGTGTGTCCAGGTACTACTGGTGTGCACGGGGTTTTGATGCATGTCGCATAGAGCATGCACAATTGTATGTATCATGTGATCATCAGGCAACACATCTACTTGACAGTTTGTCAAACGCAATGTGTGTACTACCATAACAATGTGTGTACTACCAACACAAAATCAACATAGCCGGACACTAAGAGAGCTAGAGCAACTACACAAACAACATAAAACTACAAGCACCAATTCTGTAGGTACACCTATGATACCATACCATATACAAGCATGTGCGTGTGTGTAAAAGTACTACTACAAAAGTGCTACGTGTGTAGGTACTCCCATGAAAGCTACCCTAACAATGCTCAACATCAGAGCAATGCAACCATTCAAACACAGACACAAGGCATGCAGGTTTGATAGAAAATATGGTTGTGGTTTCAACATGAAAAAAATAGAGGGGAAACAGATACACACATAGAGCGAGGAGACAAGGCAATGGATTTCCCCCCATCATGTGTGTATTATATGACACACATCATCACATGATATCACATGACATCACATGACGTCAGATGACGCCCATCACACCCTATGGAAACGCGTTGTGTGTGCGGATATACTGCAGCAGTGCATACAATCCCACACGACTAAATGCGTCATAGGCTGCACGAAACCCCTCCCCATACACCACAGACAGGTCACTTCGTATTTCATGTGCAAAAAATGAAGCAAGTCGTGCCTCCTGAGAACCCTGTGTTGTTGGTGTGTGTTGTGTGTGTATTGCATTGTGTTGTATTGTATTGTATTGTGTGGTTGGTAATGAATTGTATTGCGTAATTAGTAATAATATTGGTATAGCACTTGGTATTTGTAACGCTTCACCTCACAAACACGCATGCATACACATACAAACGCACACACCCCTCTTCAATTGTTTTCACACATCCCACACACAATCCCCCCTCAAACACACCCACCCCACACACCTCCACGGGCGTCTGATGCTCCAACCACAGCAATGCCATCAGCTGACATGTCCCCTCCTCCACATCAGCAGGCAAATCACGATACCCTGCCAACCTGAAAAACGCATGCATCACCTCATGCGCAAGAATGCTGCCTGTCAACAGTCGTGGCAAGCCCGCCAACAGCAAGATGGCTGTGACACTCGTTTCGGGATTGCCAACGGGGGTGGTGGTGGGGGTGGCGCCACACAACGCACCGAGAAGACCGTTGGGGATGCTGGTGCGATAGATGGTGCGCTCTTCTGAGAGGCAAAGGCCACGGGTGTGGAAGACTGGTCCATCTGATGCATCAGCACTGTGTGTGGGGGGGGGGGGGGTTGTCAATTTGACTGTGTGTAATGATGGCTTTTAGGAAACACAATAGGGTGGAAAATCAGGGTGGAAAAACACACCATGATGGTGAGCTTTCCTTTTTCCTACATTATCCTCCTACAACATCCTGAATATGCGCAACACACAACACACAACACACACAACACACCTGCGGCCGTGTCGAGCACCCTGTTCGTTGAGCGCGGACCCATCCACCAGCATCAATGGTGGTATGGATGGCAAGGGCAACCCCGTGGTTGCATAAAACGACAACACATCCCTATACAATGGCTGTGCTTCCGCTGTATTTGCAACAATAGTGCCCAAACACACCAAACAAAGGGATCGGCCATCTGTCAGGTTGGGCCATGATTGCCCATCAGGTTGCAACCGCTGACAGCTGTTGCATCGTGGGCGGCGTTCGTTGTTGTGTTGGGGGCAGTACTTTTCCTTCCAAAAGGGGTGCTCATTCCACTTGATACGTCCCTCAGCCTGTGTAGAGAGGGAGGGAGATGTGGAAGAGATGTGGGGGGTGTAGGTGATGGAATGCAGCACTGTACACAGGCAGCATACGAAGGATACACACCAACATACATCAGCAGCAATGTGTTGATGGCAGATGGTGCACTTGGGTACGAATTTGGTGGTGTGACATGCACGATGGTATGGCTTGCCGTCATCGCCCACCACAAATGTGGCATGCCCACGAAATGCTGCGCCACAATGCCCACAAGCAAAACAATCTGCATGCCAGTTGCACCCCATGGCTGCCACACGGCGCAATCCATCCATAAACCCAAAATACTTGTGACACCCAGCACACATTTCACCACGGGAGACCGCCATGGCATCCAGGTTGGAGGATGATGCTGACACAACCGGTAGACCATTACCAACTGTGACTGCAGTTGCACCCAATACTGCATTGTTTCGCTTTTCCTGTGGCGAACCCCACCACCCAGTACTCGTTGGTGTGGCATGATCAACAACAACAGGATTCTGGCTGTTGCTGCGAGCATCCACCACTGCGGGGTTGGGCACTGCTGATACAGCACGCCCAGGTGGCGAGTTTCTGTTCCTCTGATGCTTTTCAGGGCTTTTGACACGCCTTGGCTGCAGGTAGGGGCCCTGGGGGTTGTTTGGATTAAACGGCATGGGGGGTGCCACGGGGGGTCCCATGGGGCCTGCAAAACGTGCACTCGATCCAGACAGCCCATGCGTAGCAGACAGGCCTTGCGCAGCTTCCCTGTCAAATTGCTCCTGCAGCAAACGTGCGTATTGTTCATCTGCTGCAGTGGCATCGCTGTGGTGCGGATTGGGGACGCTGCCGTTGGTGCTTGGATAGTTGGTTGGTGGGGCTGCCATGGTTGCTGCACCGAGGAGCAGTGGGGCGTGTGCATTGGGAAAGGTCATGGTGGGGTCACGTACACCTGTGGTGGGGGATGATGGTGATCACCGTCCCCTCCGTTGCAATGGTCATCTACGCAAAACCAACCTGCCAATGCTTGCTGAAAGTCGTGCAGCCTACTGCCAGGTTGTGGGGTATGGTGGGTGCTCGAAGTTGGTAGTTGAGCATCATGCAAGGAGAGCTGGATTGCGCGAGCAAGATCTGCATCTTCCTGTTCTATTACTGCTGAGACGGCTCTCATGCTTGTCTGCAATGATGCCTGCGGTTGAGGAGTTTGGAGCTGACACCAGGATGAATCATCGAACTACCGTGCACATACTGTGCGCAACTAGCACAACCCCAAACATGGTGCTATCAACAACCACCAATCCCAAACACGTAAGGACAAGCCCACAGCTAACAAACCATGTCTGTGCACGGCGGAAACTGAAACGCTGTTCCAATTGCTCTGCAATCAGCGCATAGCAGTGGGCACCGCGAGCTGCAACGCTTGCTGTTTTGTGTTGAGACGCACTGCAACAGCTTGTGTACGAGATTGCGACAAGGTTTCTTTGGATTTACAAGCGAAAAAAGCAAACAGCTGTTGAGAGGGGTTGATGCACCCCACCCCGGCACATCACTTGACATGGCCACCCACACAAACCCACAAACTCCTAGTAGCGGCGATCCCTTGATCGTGAACGGCTGCGGCGATACCGGTCCCTGGAACTGGAACGCCCACTGCGGTAGTCATCCCGTCCACGGTCATCCAGCCCACCACGGTCAGCACGCTTGCGGTCGTCCGTTGCCTCTGACCAGTAGGATGCAGATGCACCATACCCACTGGGGGGTGCGGGTGCACCATACCCACCACCAGGAGGCCCACCATACCCACCACTGTTGTTGTACCCACCACCAGGAGGCCCATTCAATCCACCACCATACCCTCGGCCATACCCACCACCAAACCCTCCGCCAAATCCTCCTCTGCCATACCCACCACCAAACCCGCGTCCGCCACCACCATATCGGGAGCGCCCCCCACCCCCACGAGGCGCCATCGTCATGAGGGCTTGCAGCTCGGGAGGCACCACCTGCCCAGCATCCCGCATCAGCTGAATCAGCTCACGTGCGTGCTTGGCATCATCATACGTCAAAAATGTATAGCTCTCCCCCGTTGCCCCGGCACGTCCAGTACGCCCAATGCGATGCACGTAATCCTCACAGTTGGTGGGAAAGTCAAAGTTGATGACCGCCACCACGTTGTTGACATCGAGCCCCCGTGCTGCGACATCAGTGGCAATCATCACGGGCACACTGCCATTCTTAAACCCACTCAGCACATAATCACGCTCTTGCTGCCGCTTGTCGCCGTGGATGGCTGCTGCTTGAAACTGGCGGTCGATGCTGCGGGCAAGCTGGTCACAGGTACGCTTGGTGGTGCAAAACACAATGACGCGACTACCGGGGCCCTTGCTGCGCAGCACCTCGTGGGTGTGACGCAGCTTTTCGTAGAAATCACCACTGCGCAAGACCGTTACATGCTGTGTGATGGATTTGTTGGCCACCAGCTTTTCCTGCACCTCTCCCACAAAGATGTGCACGGTGCGATTGGTGACAAACTGGGACGCAATGGCTTTGACCTCTTTGGGCCACGTGGCAGAGAAAAACAGGGTTTGGCGTTTTGGTGGCAATGCTCGCACAATCTGCTGGATCTGCGGCTCAAAGCCCATGTCGAGCATGCGATCAGCTTCATCCAGCACCAGGTAGGACACTTGCTCGAGGCGGATTTGGTTGGATTGGCGGAAATCGTTCAAGCGGCCGGGGGTTGCAATGACAATGTCCACACCAAAGGACAAGTCACGCAGCTGTGGGCCCTTGGATGCACCACCGTAGACACACCTGTTGGTGGGTGTGGGGTTGGTGCAGGGTGCTTTGTGTGCGTGTACAAGAACACATCCACAACATCAATTCATCCTCATACGTGTTGCGGATGCCGCCCAGGCGTCCAAACTTGTCTGCCTCATCCTTGATCTGCACTGCCAGCTCACGAGTGGGTGCCAACACCAAGGCAGTGGGGCCCGCACGTGGGTTGTTGCGCAATGCCTTGATGTGCATCATGGCAGGCAACAAAAAACCGCAAGTTTTGCCACTCCCCGTCTTGGCAATGGCAACCAAATCGCGCCCTGACATTGCAATGGGCCACGCCTGCGCCTGGATGGGCGTTGGTGCTGAAAAGCCTGCCTTGCGAATCTGTGATGGTGTGCATATGTGTGGGTCTTGCAACCAGGCACAAACACACACAAAAAACAACAACCAGGAGCATGCAGGTGATGGAGCCAGAAACACACATGTAGCAGCGACCTTTGTCCATCATGAAATGATGATCAAAACACATCGCGCCACGCAGCGTTCCTTGAGGGACCATCTCCGTGCTGCATACGGCCACCATCTCAATGTGACCGTCCTGGCTTGGATTATGAAACGAGCAATACCTCATCCATGATGTCGCTGCTGAACGGTGCCTGTTCAAACAGCTGAAAGGGCTCGGGGGCTGTGTCACCCTGCACCGACAGATGATGCTGGCGCCTATATTCATCTGCAGAAACTGGATCAGCCTTTGTCGCCGTGGTGTGCTGCTTGTAGGAACCGTTGCTGGGTTGCTGTGTTTTGGTATGTGGTGGTTGAGGTGCTTTTTGGTGATGTGCCTCTATGACTGGCGCATTGCTTGGGGTTGCGCACCAGCTCATTGTTTGACGGGCACGCAGTCATATCAATGCGTACCTGGGACGACGACGGCTGCTGTGCAGATGTAGGCATCGCGGGGCGTTCGTACTGAGTCTGGCCCGTTTCCTCATTCCAGTAGTACACAACATCTCCTTCTGCGAGCTTGGCCCAAGGCCTGGGGAGCGTGGGGTCGTCACGCCTCGTAGGTGCCATGATGTCTGTGATGTCCCTTGTGCAACAGCTGTGTGGTCTGTTTTGTTTATGAATGTAATGCAGCGCTCGATGCCTTAACCAATCAGGCAGTGCAGCTGCAAGAATTGTTGTGGTTGGAATACTGTGGATGGGAGTTATTTATTAAACAATGGCAGGGGGAGGCGCACATGTTGTGCTGGGGACACAGATGGAAGGCCAACCATATTATTTGCCAGCCATGCCACGCCCACCACTGTGAGCAGGCAATAGCAACAGCATCCATGGTATCACACCTGACATGCCTGACACGTGTGACTGACCAGCGCGCCATGTGTGTGCAGGCGTTGACTGACAAAATTCTTCTTTTCCCAATCACAATCTTCATCAAGCACATAGCATCAAGCACATAGCAATACATCAAACACACTCCACAACCAAGCCCCCCAACAGCCACTATCGTTTCCTCATCACCATGCAGAGAGACAACCCTCTTGCCAACCACTCTCGTTATGCATATGTCCGTACTCTGGGACGGGGTGCATTTGGAACAGTTGTGGAAGCGGTGGATCTGCAGGTATGTGCGTTTTGCGGCATCCGCCCTTCCCCATGCACCTGCATACGAGTGCCTTCGTCACAGGCTGGTATTTGTGTCGCCATAAAGCTCATGCTACGAGAGCACATGGTATGTGAGTGTGTTTATGGTATGTTGGGGAACTGATTTGGAAGACTGACCAATACAACACCATCACACGTGCCCTGCACAGCGAGACGACCTCACCAAGCGTGATATCAAACGGGAGGTGCTCTACCATCATAGCCTACACCATCCACACGTAATCCAACTGTATGATGCATTCTTGCTCCCACAATACTTTGCAAGTACGTTGGCGCTGATGCCCTTGCATGTATACATATCATCAACACCACCACCAACAACAACACAGTTTCTATGGAATGTGCTACTGGTGGCAACTTGTACGAGTATGTAACAACACGGCAGTATGAGGATGGTGTACGCAAAAGGCTCAAGGAGGATGAGGCGCGATGGTACTTTCAGCAGATCATCCTTGCAGTCGATTACTTGCACAATGTTGTGGTATGCCTTGTGATGGTGCACATGATTTGTTGCTGCTATGAATGTGGTGTATACTGTGGATGTGGTGTATACTGTGTACTCGGTAAACACATTGCCACGAGCATTGTCACACATTGTACCTCCTCATGCACCTGTACCAGGGGGTGGCCAATCGTGATTTGAAGCTCGAAAACTGGTATGTATGTCTTATGTATTGTGTATATATATGACTGTGATGTGGTACAATGGGGTATACGTATGCATGTGTGGGTTGGTGGATAACGCACTACAACACAACTCCATCTCGTGCCGTGCCCAGTTTGTTGATGGCAAGCACCAAGCGACCACACAAACGTGTACTCAAGCTGTGTGATTTTGGCTATAGCAAGGTGTGCTGCTGTTGTTCGTGTGTGGTTGATGTGCTTTCAGTATGTTGTTTGTACATGCAAAGTGTTGTAACAACTCCTGTACACCTCATGTAAACATATGTACCCATGTACACAGGGCAGCAAGGATTCTATGGCAAAAACAGTGGTGGGCACTATAGGTATGTTCCCACACACGCTCCTCACCAACACTCTCCCTACCATCACACACCAACACCCACATCCACACACAGGATACATGGCACCCGAGGTTCTTCAAGCAGCAGACCAGCCACAGCAGTATGATGGCTACATGGCAGACCTGTGGTCATGTGGTGTGCTGCTCTACACGCTGGTGGTGGGTCGCTACCCGTTTTCGCGACCAGATGATTACAAGCAGAATGCCAATCCACAGCTGGTCAACTTTCACACCATCCAACGTATACGAAAAGGAGAGTATATCATTCCAGAACACATTGTGTTGTCACCACCACTGCTTGATTTGATTGCACGTCTGCTGACGGTGAGTCCATCTGAACGTGCCACGTTGGCAGATGTCAAGCAGCATGCGTGGTTTGTGGAAAATCTGCCAGAGGGGGCGTTGGCGGTCAATCAGCAGTGCCCCAAGCCCAGTTGGGATGATGCTGCGGTCAAGCGTTTTGAGGCCATTGTTGACCAGATTTGAGTATTGTGTGCGGTGCTGAATACATAACACGCCGCTGTAATGTGGAAAAAACACTGCTTCTTCTTGTGCAATCTGATCATACTCCAAAACACTCAAAAAAATGAACAGTGTAGAATCATTTATTGCAAGTGCCCCCGTGGACGTGTCTAGCACAACAGCAGCGTTGAGCACCTGGCTTGATGCTGGTCAACCATCAGACCATGTCGTAGTGATAACGTCTGGGGGCACGACAGTGCCTCTTGAACGCCGTTGTGTACGGTATATAGACAACTTTAGCAGGGGCACACGGGGAGCCAAATCTGCAGAGTTTTTCCTGCAAGTATGTTGATTGTGGTGTTTCCACACGCAACCGTGGGTCATCACCAACCACCTTGAGTTGCACCGTTCCACCACAGGCTGGATACCGTGTGGTGTTTCTCACAAGATCAGGATCACAGCAACCCTATGACGACGTAGCAGGTGAGGAAAATGTGGCGTTTGCTATTGCCCGCATCTTTGATGCCGCGACTGGCACCTTGACGCTGCGGGAGGGTCCCACTCGTGATCGTGTAGCACGCACTGTGGCAGCTGTACAGGCAGTGCAGCAACGACAGGGGTTGCTCACAGTGCGCTTTACCACTGTGTTTGAATACGTTGCGGTATGTGTGGCGAGGGATGGGCGTTGTGATGGTGGCGTGATCACCAACCACACACATGTCTCAGTATCTCAAGGCAATTGCATGCATGCTTGCACCACTGGGGAGACAAATAATGTTCTACCTGGCAGCGGCTGTTTCAGATTTCTATATACCATGGAGTTTAATGGTAGGTGTGTTTTTGTGTGTGTGTCCATACATTGATTTTGGGGTTGATACATCATGTGAAACAAGATGCCCAAACATGTGCCCAAACACCCTCTGCAATGTACCCAATCATGTACATCCCAATGGGGTACAGGCTGAGCACAAGATTCAGTCACGGGACGGGCAGCTGACCCTCGACCTGCAGCAAGTACCCAAGGCACTGGGTGTGTTGACCAGCACCTGGGCGCCACAGGCTGTTGTTGTGAGCTTCAAGCTGGAAACTGACGAGGATATTCTTGTACTCAAGGTTCATGTATTGGTGGTAGTAGTGTGTGTGTGTGTTAAGGGACATGGTAGATCATGTTGACTTTCGCTTGACAATGATTGTTTTGCAAAATTGCACTGAGATTATACATAATATACACCACAATATACATGACCCTAGGCAAAAGCGTCCTTGCAGACATACAAGATGCAGGCTGTTGTTGCAAATTTGTTGCATACCCGCAAGGACCGGGTGCTGCTCATTGCCAAGCACCCACAGCAGCAGGATGATGTTGTTGTACAGGATATTGTGCGTGATGCTGATCAACCATACATTGAGAAGCAGCTTGTGCAGCATGTTGTTGCACTGCACACTGGCTTGTTGTGATAGTTTTGGTTGTGTTATTATATATATGGAGGTTTTCATTGACCTGAATGGTTGTATTGCTGGTCATGGTTGTATTCATTTTATGAGAGCAGTATTCCTAGTCAACACTCATCATCTATGTGACAGTCAATTGAGAGTAATTTTAATACTCTGGCATAAAGGCACTCGTCATGTGCACCAATTCCTGATGCAGCAGGGATAGGCGGTCTTCAAATGATGCACCCGGTGCAGCATCCATCACCTGCTGCAAGTCCACGGCACCCCATGTGGCACTGAAACTTGCATGCCCTTGCGGATGAGGGACGTCGTACCTCACACTACTACCAGCAGCACCGCCATGTTGTTGTTGCTGCTGCACCAACACAGATTGTGTGGCAAGGCTTGTTTCTAAAAGCCATGCAGCCACTGTGACGTCTGGAAAGGGCTGCACCTGCATGTCCAGTCGCAGAGTTGCGCTTGCAGTGGCAAAGCGTACCAGCCGGGCAAATAGGGTGGACGCAGCAACAGTTGGGTACGACTGTGGTGAGGGAGGGGGGTAGGTAGGTATGTGTGTGAAATGCTTCTACATGTACGCACTGGTATGTAGGCACATGACGCAATGTGTTGAAACTCCACACCTTGTTTTGGGTGCGCAGATGCACAAAGTATGCCTGCAGCAGCTGCTGTGCCACGGTGGAGAGCTGCACACCTGCATGACGCTGCGCGGCAGTAACATGCATGCACAAGCTGCTGTCTTGTTCTGCATGTGGTGTGGTGTCCCCCAGCAGCATGTCCCACCATGGTGTGTGTTCAGTATCTGTGCACTGCTGATCAACATTGAGAATAATGTCTGGCTGTGGAGATGTGAGGAGCATGGTATTCATCTGTGTGGGTGTGTAGAGTGTGCAGGGGGTGTAAAACAATATGTGGTAGGCTCCTATGTGTACACCGTCATACCTTGTTCTCCTCAGTCTGTGTGGGTGGGTGCATGACAACCCACATGGTGCCCTGGGTGCAGCTGGGCAGTGATGCATGCTCTGCCAGAAAGGAGGGGGGGTCGATGACCTGTTGCAGGGATGCTGCATGCGTCTTGGTGCCCATCCACAGCGTGGTATCCAGCAGCAGCACGCCTTATTATGTGAGTAAGATATAGTGAGATATACATTTGTCCGTGTATTGCAGCTGCATTCGTGGATGGTACAACACAAGGACACATGCATGTCCACCCTTTCAACACCATACCATCCCGAGCTGCTCCCATGTGGCCACCCTGCACGACCATGCATGGCCGCCCCTTGCTCGTTGCTGATTGGTCATGGCACACCACCGACGCAGGCAATGGGCACCCTGGTTGGGCAGTGTGTACACCAACACCCATGACCTTAGCAGCATGTGCAAGCAGCCGCTGGTGCATGCATGTCTCTTGTGTGACACACAGCAGCAACAAGGGGGAGGTATTGTAAGAAGTGGTGGTTGCTGCAGAGATCAGTAGCGCTGTGGTCAAGTGCCAGGGGACTGTCACGTGTGCACGATGCAAGAGTGCTGCCTGTGTGGCGAGCAAGGTGTGTTGTTGTAAATGCATCCTACACTTGCATGTTTCAACCATAGAAATACAGTTTTGAGTCATCACCTGTAGGCTGTCTACGAGTGATCCAAGCGACACAGGATGTGCTGTGTGGTGCAGTGTTGTTGTACGACAGTTGGGAGACGCCCTTTGTATGTTGGCCGCCATCATCTGAGAGGTGGTGCTTTTTCTTCAAAGAGCACATCTCGTGTACGCTGAAATGCACACACATGTTCCTAGTGTGCTTCACGTAATACAAGCACATTACAAGCACACCTGCCATGCAGCACCATGTGTTTTATGTGGAAGCATGCTCTCCAGCCATTTGGTGGTACTAGATACAGGCTGCAACTGCCCTGCAACCCAGTAGACACCACCCACACAACATTGTGGGCCCATGCACAAGTTGCCCAACAGGGTGACAAGCAGTGGCTGCTGCAAATATGGGGTGGTCTTGGTTGCTCCGGGTGCATGGCCCAGCCACAGATGCTGTATCTGTGATACATTCGATAGGTGTTGTTTGTTATGTGTTGCAGCATCATGTGTTGATAATTTGCATACAACACCAAACCACATCAGTACATGCACCAGTCACAAAACCAACACTTATGCACACCTGCATCATGCGGCGTTGGTTGATGGCTTCCTGCATTGCTGCTCCACAGTCAGTGCATGCGTGGGTGTGCACAGCGTGCCATGGTGAATGCACAGGCACCTCCACCTCTATAGCACACTCGGTGCACCTGTGGTTACACAGGGGGAATGGTGCGCAGTGGATGGATGAACAAGGTAGTGCTCTACAAGGTACCAACAACAATGTACCAACATACCGGAATGTTGAGCAGTACAAGCACTGTCCAACATCAGTGGCCGCTATGCAGGTGCCCAATACGCTCTGCAGCTGCCGTGGTTGGCATGCATTGGTGTGTTGCAGCAGCTCTGAGACAGACATGCATGGGCCCGGAACCTGTATTTTTTCAAGGTTTCAAATAGCGTGCATCATTCTTTTGCCACGGTGCCTTTGCACAGAACACCTCTGCTTCTGCACACACAAAAACACAGACGCCATACCGAGCAAGGGCGCAGTGCGACGCGGTGGTGCTTGCTGGTGGTGAGGCCAACTGCAACAAGGGCATCCGCAAGCCACAATTGAAACGCATCTGCAGGATGATGGTGCAGCGTATGGTTTTTTAAGTACCTAGTTGTACGTTCAGCTCATCATGCATACCAATACGGTCCACCAGCAGTTGGGCAAGTGTGGGGTTGTGATGGGCGAGGGCGATGAGATCGAGCTGTGGGTGACACCGTAAAAGTGACACCATTTCATCTCAACACACACATCATTGCACTCACCACGCACCACTGCATCTGTTTCTGGCTCTTCCTGTAGTGTGTCATCGTCCCCGACAAGTGCAGCCACCTGACCCAATGCATCCAATGCACCCGTCTCGAGCAGAAACATGAGCACATTGCTGTACTCTTCAGGCTGCAAGGCTGCTATTGTAGACGCTATACTCATGGTTGGGAGTCACTCGGGGTGTGAGAGTGCAGAGTGGGGTGTGTTGAGGTGGGGTGCATCTACATAGCACAAGATGGGGAGTGGCCTTTGTGGTTGTTATGCATACCTACGCTTGACACGTTGATTTTAGCTCTATGTCACCAATTCAGGTGGTTTCCAGGTTCACTGGTGTGAAAAATCGCGACGCATATTTTGTGCACACATACGAAGTTTTTGGCATTATTTGCACATACTTTCTCCCTTGCTGTTCACCACACATCTCTCACACGCCCCACCATCATCATCATGTTGCATGTTCAACATCACGGTTTTTCAGCGTTGCATACCCGATGCCCAACACATGGACGACCAAAACCACATCACACACGCACCATTCAGTGCAGGTATCGTGTGACATCCCACATTGACATCATATCCCACATTCACGTTGTGTAAACAAATGCACATCATCCATGGCATACAGATGCCAAAGTTCGGACGACAACGTTGACCCACCCCACCAGCACCGACGACGAGAAGCCCTCCTGATGTTGCCATGCCTTGCCACAGTCTGTGCAAGCAGCCAGGCATTTGCTGCGCTTGACAATGCCACAGCACCTGCAGCGGCGCTTGACGCAGTCACCATGCGGGTGTACATAGACGTAGGGTATGCTGCGTGGCAAAAGCACTGTGACCCTACACCACATGTCACCTGACCTATCCATGCAACACCTACCACCACACAGCTTGTGTCCAGAAGCAGCACGCCAGGATCGTACACTTGGTGACAAAAGTATACTGTGCACTGACCCACAACCACTAGGGCGCCTGGTGCTCGGTATGTTGCTGCTTGGGAAACAACATGCGCTGGTATACACTGATATAGGTATAACATGGCTGCTCACATGACTGATCACATGACTACACCCAGGTCTGTATGGCAATGCTGCCCCTGACACTGTGCGTAATTTTGTAATACTAGCACAGTCAGGTGCACTGGATGGTACCATATTCCACAAGGTGTTTCCTGGGGAGTTTATCAAAGCAGGGAGGCAGGGCAGCAAGCGAAACGGACAAGTAGAGGTGCCCGAGGTAATTGGGGTGGGTGTGGGTGCAGGAGTGGGTGTGGGTTTCTATTTGCACAATATATGTTGGGCAATGTTGAACACAATGGATGGGACGTGGTACAACACAACAAGCAGTATACACCACATTAATCGGTATGCAATGCACAATCCTCTCCAATGCTCAATCCTCTCAGGCAGTGGGCAGCAACAGTGATGTACTCAACCCCTCTGCCTTCAAGTTGAGACACACACGGCCTGGCACTGTGAGTCTTGCGCTGTCTGAAAATGATGATGGTGCATTTATCAAGGAGCGACGAGGTTATAAAAATGTGCAGTTTTTGATTACCACAGGTATATGTGAGTGTGCATTATGTGTGTGTATGTGTTGCATATCAAGCCAGATGTCACATCCACTCACAATACACATCCTATGCTCTACACACAGGGCCTGGTCCACAGCCGGCGCTGGATGGCGAAAACATTGTGTTTGCGAGGGTGGAACAGGGTATGGACGTGGTTGCAGCAGTGGCAGGCGTGCCGGCGTTCTCCCCCAGTGCACAGCTGCGACAGTACAACCAGTTCGCAAGCGCGTTGGGTGATGAGCGGGCTGCACGAGCCCGGGCCGCATGGGGCAAGCCATTGCAGGCAGTGTTGATCACTGGTAGTGGTGTGGTTGTGTGAGTGTGAAAATGAGATAGCTGGTGTATTATTTTGGGATTTTCGAGTGCATGGAGAGGCTAACAAGAGTAAAGACTGGGTCAAAGAAGAGTCTTCGCAAGCCCCAGCTGATATGACCCACCCTGGGGTTCTTTTACTTCTCTTCTTTGACTGGGGCTGCATCAGGTGGCAGGGATTGCCACCTCCAATCGCCTATGATGACAAGTGCAGGAAGAAACAATACATCGATGTTGTATGATATCAACCTGCCGATGGGTGCATCTTATACCATAGAATTGTGGTGCACGCGTGTTCCCGCCGATTAACTCCGTACTTCTCGCATAAATGCTTCCAAACACCCATAGCACACAGAAACGCCAAAAAAGCAGCAGCAGCTAGGTGCTATGGCCATCCGATGACCATGTCTCCAAAACTCACGAGCTCTATGTGCATCCTATGTTCCTCAACATGTACACAGAGAATGTACACATGACTACTATGTATTTGTACACGAGAAAACGGTAGAAAAAGTGCTACTATGTGCAACAGGAGCTTGCAAAGTTTGCCCATTCTTTACTGTTCTTTTTGACTGAAACTTGAAGCCTCCCCGCGAAGCCTCCCAAAAATTGTCATAATCATGACCTAGTTGGAACATGATATAGCAACCAAGTATGAAGGCTCTCCGTTGCTGCACCTGCAGCCACGATCCAAGCACAAATCAAGCAGTCAACGTTGCCATCAATGGCTTGCATATACCAGCGAGCATCAGCAGACGGCAGTATTTACTAGAAGGTGCTGCTACATTCGCAACCACTAGTGTTCTTTCAGTATCAGGTACCATACGGGTGTTTGCTGTCCACATCATCCCAGAACCGTCAACATACACCATCCACCCCTGCACAGCCCCGTCGGCACGTGCAGCCCCATCAACCCCCCCGCCCACCACCTGCCCGCCATCACGAACGATATCCCCAGCATTCACCACAGCCCTGGTGGATTCATGCACCGCAGTTGCAGCGTCCCCCACATACCGAAACGCCTTGGAAACAGTTTTTACTCGAGAGTACCGCTACTTTGTACTTGGCACTGGTGAAACCTCACGACTCACTGCACAGCGAACCCTGTCGGATGTGCTCATGAAAGGGGCACTTCCCCGGGAATGCGAGTTGCTAATGTACAGCTGCTATAAAGCACTTGCCGAGGCGGTGCCTGTAGAAGGCCGTACTGCTGCATGTCGACAAATTGGTCAACGCATGGTTGCAGCACTTGTACCAAAGGATGCTGTAGTCGGTGGTGCACGTGCTGCAGTGGACATGGTTTTGCAGGAGCTGTGTGCACAGGGGTTTGCGTGTCGGTATGTGCTGGCGTGGGGGAGCCTTCCTACATTGCTGCAGGTTGACAGCACGGTATGGGTTGCTGTGTTGCTGTGTGTGGGTCGCTGTGTGTGGGTTGCTGTGTGTGGGTTACCCAAGGGATGATAATCAAGTGACTGATTATTCTAATGTGTGTTGTACATGCTCTGTTTCTGTATGTACACAAGGTATTAATGTATATGCACAGGGTATTGATGCAGACCAAGAAGACAGCAGCAGCAGCAGCAGTAGTAGTAGTAGTAGTGATGATTCCATCGGAGAGGTTGGTGATGCAGATGAATTTGTATTTCAGGTCAAGTTGTATGACCCAGCAGACATCATTGGTGCAACTGCATTGCGGTATGCATCTATGTGCATGACAGACATTGTAGCACTGCAATTAGACATGGTCGCATGACAGACATTGTAGCACTGCAATTAGACATGGTCGCATGGTTTGCTAAAGGTGAAATCATCCCGCCCCACACACTACATACATATATGCCTTGCATACAGTACACACATATACACATACAGAACACACATATACACATACAGTACACACATATACACATACAGAACACACATATACACACTACATACATCAACCTGATCTTTGTAAACAGGGGAGAAACAGATGGCTGGTCTGGACAGCTTGTGGGCAACATGGTGTTGAGTGCCCTCCAGCGTGCAGGGCATGCCAATGCATACTGGGATGAATACTTTCTACAGGTACGTTTTGTTTGTTTTTTACACATTGCTTTTGTGTATTGATCACATGCCCCCACGTGTTGATCACACGTGTCTATCTAGCACACAGCCACAGTACCACAGTACTAACAGCACCACGCCACCACATGCCTGACACCACAGGATCAGTGGGTGCCGCCTCCTTCTGCTGTTGATCGTGTGCTGTTGTTTTTTGGCGACCCGCTGATGACTGTGCAGGTCCCATGGGAACCCACAACGCTGGTGCAGGACTGGACCATGCCAGTGTAGCATACCGTGTTTTTTTGTTTGTTGTTCTTTTCTGCTTTATAACTGTATTTTACACATGCCCTGGGTAAAACAGCCCTGGGTAAAACAGCCCTGGGTAAAAAAACGCCCCCCTGGGAAAATGACATTCTCCCCCTGGGAAAGACACACCCCCACATATCACACAGGCTCCCCCTGCATCTCCAACTCGACCACGTTGCTATCTATGTCGTGAATCTACAGAATGAAATTGTTGCTCATGGACACTGATATTCGTTGCACCCCCCTTGCAATACCACTAGTCACCACAGCACACTATGTCCTCAGCAATCCCTGTGAGTGCATGGTGCATTTGAGTACTCCTACACTGTGTATGCAACTTGTACAAACCCATACAAGGTACAACCCATTGTGGTGTGTCCCTGTGGTGCATACGTACAGGTAATTGCTTGCCATGAGCAACTCCAGTGCCAGTTCTGGTGGTACCTGAAACTCCGGAATGTCCTTGCTTGGTCTGTGGGCAGTAAGAGGTGTTTCAGCAGTGGGAGGGGTGCATGGGGTGCATGACAACACCCACAGGTGGGGGTGCAGCTAGTGGGGGTGCACATACGTGTTTTTGTGCTTGAGCTTGTAGTAAAAGTATTGGCAAACCTTCTCCAAAATGGGTGTGGAAATGTCTGGAAAGCGGATGAGGCCTTGCTCTGTCTCGGTAAAGTTGCCTGATGATATTGGGTGATGTGTGACGGGATAGTTTGGGGGGGTGACGTGTTGGCTTGGTCGTGTGATATGCAATGATGGCATGCCCTAAGAGGAAGTAAAGACACACCTTGAGAGCTCAGCATGTTTCGTATGGTATTTGATACGCAAGCAGCATCTCTGTCGATGATGAACTGGAAATGCTCCCTGGATTCCAGCGTCACCGTCTCAGAGCGACCATCCATGATAATAGTGTATGGATGGCTGGGGTTGTGCTGGGGTTGTGATGTTGTTTTAACAAGTTGTACAATGAGTTTGTTCGAGGTATATGTTTTTATGAGAGCTGTGCTTTCTCTCCTGACTTTGCCACCACCATACCATACCACCAGAAAGCAAAAGCACAACATCTGCAGAAAAGCAGGTCAACATGTCACACATGCAGTGCCATCTTATTCTAGTGCCTTTGCATCGTGAGCAGCTGTGAGCACCAGACACATTTTCATCATGTATCTCACATTATAATCGCACGCACAACCTGATGGCGGACACCGCTGCCAAATTGATCAAAGATGGTTTTGATCGTGCTGTGCGCCACGTTGATGCGGGTATGCGCGCCGTAGATACCAGGTAAATCAACGTGTACACACGAACAACACATATTGGGGCACGATTATTTCGCTGGGCACGAACATTAACACATTAACATCGACGTACCCATCCCCCCCCACCCACAGCACCATGTCGCAGGGCATTGGCCAGTTCCTCAGCCCAGTGGTACCATTTGCCACACAAGCCATCATATCAGCTGGTGCATTCACAGCAGGTCTTGGCATCACACAGCTCAGTGGCTTTGCGCTGCGCATCTCCTGCGCCACCCCCTATGCATCATCCGCGTTGGGTGCACTGGGTGTTGGCTTGGGCTCTGCATTGGCAGGCATTGCATCACAGAGCTGCCGCATGAGCTTTGAGGCACCACGACGCCGCACACCGCTCCGCATTGACCTGCACGATGTCATGCGTGACATGCTCATTGGCATTGTGTTGTTCAAGGTTGTCAAGCGTGGTTGTGTGCACAGTAAACTTGTGTACGCCATACCCCCCGTATTTCTGCTTCTTGCTACAAAATACATCCACATCCAACAACTCACCAGGTGAGTGGTGGGCGTTTTCGCAGCATCTTGCCGAGTGACTTGCGTTTTGTGGGTGCATGTGCCCGAGAGAGCATCCCCATCCCAGTACGCAGCAACCTGGAAGCCATGCGTAGCAACTATAGCTCATCAATACAGAAACAAGAACTCTTGCGCATGTTTAGGAGGTTGGTTGTTGTTGTTGTTGTGTTGGGGGTGGGGGGCATTTTTGTGCATTTGAGAGGGGTGTATGCGGGTGGTGTGCACACAGACACGCACACACACAAACAAACACACAAACACACAGGGATGGGTGCCATCACTGTGGCAAGCGCAGTGGGGCGGTCATAGGTGATCATCAGCCCCCCAATAAAACAACAGTCAAGGAATTGGGAACACAATTGCTCACTGCTGCTGAGGTGCTGGTGGAGAGCAATGTACTGACACGCGCAGCACGAGAGGTATGTGTGTTGGTGGGTGGGTGTGTTGGTGTGGTGCATGTGGTTTGTGTGGTGGATGTGTGTATTGTATTGGTATGTATGGGTATGGAAGTATCTGTCATTTGTGTATGTTTGGTGTTTGGTATCTGCTCAACACCCTTGTCTTTCCACACACACACACACACACCATCTCCTCACACCCACACACACGACCACTACACCCTTACCCCCGTTCTACCCGCCCCCCCTACTCAAGGTCCTCAAGGCAAGTGGCCTCACCACTGCAGCCTCACAAGCCCCTCGTGTCGTACAACGCTTTTACCCTCAATGCTCTTCATGCTCCGCACTCCAATCATCTGCAGTGCGTATGGACAAACAGGTGCTTGTGAGGAGCAGGTATATTGCAGACTGGACAGTGGTGGGGGCCCTGGTGGGGCTGCAGTATTGTTATGATGGGAGACAGTGGCAGTGGAGTGGCAAACGATGAGGGGAGTGGTGGTGGTGGTGGGTGTGCTTGCGTGTGCAACACCCAACACAGTGAGGAATGATGCGTACATGTATGTGTAACAATAGATCACATGTGTAACAATAGACTACCAATATGTCATGGCATGAATAGTTGCTGTTGCAGAAAAAGAAAACCGCGGAAAAACTGGGTTGTTTTTGAATAAAAGCGTTGTTGAGCAACCACATCACACAACCATCAACACACAAAACCATAGCACAAAACCATCAACGGACAAAACCACCTACACAAAAGACCAGCTACAACAACCCAGCATGTTGTTTGAGTGCAGTCAGTGCATCACTCCCAGCAGCAGCACGCCCCAGCACCTCTGGCACCACCAGCACCCCCTTGCGATTTCGCTTCCCTCCTTTCCCTCCCCCCACACCACCACCACCCGCACTACTCCCACCCTTGCTGGCTTGTTTCTTTGCAATCGCCTGCTGCAGGGCAAGTGCTCGATGTTGGGCAAGGGTGAGAAGTCCCTTGGGTTTTCCCTTGGGTTGATGATTTCCCACAGAGTGTTGACCAGATGCCTGCTGTGTTCTTGGGGTGTTCTTGAACGTGCCGCTTTTTGTGGTTGTACCACTACCACTACCACCACTACTACTACCAGCAGCAGCAGCGGTAGTGGCAGCATGTACTAGTGAAGCTGCTCGAGCAGCTGCCTCAGCTGCTTGCCGCTGTGCTGCATACTGTTCATCCTCATCCTTACGGTCTTCCTTATCATGTGCAGTAACAGTTGTATTAGGTGGTCCCAGGCCCCCCTGCCTTGACCCCCCCTGTTTGCCCTGCCTTGATGTCCCATTCCCTGTTTTGTATTGATGCTTGCTACCATGCTGTATGCTGTTGTTGTTGGTGGTATCCTTGTTGGTATTCCTCTTGTCGTCATTCCTCTTGTCGTCATTCCTCTTGTCGTCATTCCCCTTGAGAGGATTCAAGGCAGAAGCAGCACCCCCAGTGAAGAATTTTGTGCTAAACCCAGGTGCTAGGGGTTTGAGGAGGCGCTTGTGCAGCTGTTGCTGTGTTGTTCAGAGGGAGACGGGTGGGTGTGGGGGTTGTATTGTGGGTGCAGTTGTGTGTACAGATACGACAAGGTGTACACAGGGGAGGAGGTGTACACAGGAACACACAGGCACCATACACAGGTGAAACGAAAAAACAAAGGTGTGTGTAGGCATGCAACATACACCCAGGGGGGCTGTGTGTAGGCATGCAATGAAACATAATGAAACATAATGAAGCACACCTGTAGTGCACGTGCTTGAGCCTCATCACCAGGACCCCGTAACTCCTCCTTGTCCAGCAAATGCTTCCTCACTGCCCTGGTCTGCCCACCCTCTTCCTCATGGCGTTGAACATTGCGTTGACCGCCATCATTGTCAGAAGAGGAGAGCTCCATGTCGAGGGCGTGTGCTGCGTGCTGTCGCCATGCAGATGCATTGCGTTGCTTGTCAAGTAATCGTTGACATTCATCCAGGCGTACCTGGTGCGGGGTGGTAGTAGTTTGTGTGGAGGGGGATGGATGTGTAGGGGGATGGATGTGTATGCGGATTGCAGAGGGGGGTGCGTGTGGAAAGGCACAGTACATGTGTTACAGAGTAAGCATCAATGTTTGTACAACAAGATGGTTATACACATGACATTATATATATCCCACATCTCCCACAACATATGCAGGTTGCTTGCGATCCAACACCAGCATGTTGATTGGGATCCAACACAAACATATACACACATATATATGACCCAACACCACCACATACCGCCAGTCTCACACGTATATGTGCCTCGGGCAGCAGCCTCGTGTTGACTGGAAACACAGCAGGCATGGGTCTATCAAATGCCCTGAACAAGGAGGCAAATCTATTACTATCAGTGGGTGTGACGAGGGCAATAGCAATGCCATCTTGCTCAGCACGGGCTGTACGGCCACATCGGTGGACATACACGTCTGCAGAGGCTGGGATTTGGTAGTGGATGACGCAGCGTACATCCTGTGTGTATGAGGGTGGTGTGTGTGAGGGTGGGGTGGGTGGGATGTGGTAGGGGGTATGCATTTGTTGTGCATGTGTAGGCAGTGTGTCTATTGATGCAGGGTTGACACATGATGTACACAGCGTAATGTACACCCTCTCACCTTGATATCCAAGCCACGTGCTGCTACATCAGTCGCCACCAACACACCATTCTCATTCTCTCGAAACCTGCACACATATGGTTGTTGTTGTTTTTTGTTTGTTTTTTTTGTTTTGTGCGTGTGTGTGTTGTGTGTGCACAGGGTGTTTATTGACCACACACATATACAACACACCCTCCCCTACCCCCTCTACGCCCCTACCTACAGCCCCTCCCTACATCCCCACCTACACCCCCACCTACACCCTACCTATCCAAATACTTGAGTCGTTGCCGCTGCTGCATACTAGCATGCAATGGAAGCACAGGCACACCCAGCAACTTGAGCAGCGCAGCAACCCTACGCACAGAACTGATGGCATTGGTGAAGACGAGGGTGCGTCCATGATGCACAGTGAGGATGGTGTAGAGCAGGGCATCGCGTTCTTCTATGCTGCATTGTATGTACGACTCTGTAACCTGTTGTGTGGTTTCTTTAAGGGTGTGTTAGGGTGGATGTGCTCTTGTGGGGAGTAAAAGGGTGGGTTATCGTTCACAGCCCATGTGGGGCTGTTGCTTACAGTCCATTTGGGAGCGTTTCTTTTGTTTTGTACATGGCACTGCGGATACTACACTCGCACCCCATACATGCATTCCACCATATATGCACGCATACACACATGAACACATGCACACACATGCACGCATACACACATGAACACCCACCATCCCCACCCACCCACCCGCAAACAGCACACCCACCTTGTCCCCCAATTTCCTCTCAGCAGTCAGGTCCACTATGGTAGGCTTAGGTCGAAATGGTATGGTATCCATCAGTGTTTGCAAGCTACTGCTGCCACTCGCACCACCCTGCCCACCCTTGAGCCGTTTTCTCAACACAGCTGGGAGTGTGAGTGTGGCTGAAAACACAAACACCTGCACCAGTGGTGGTTTTCTGTTGGGTTGTTTGGTGGTGGTGGTGGGTTGTTTGGTGGAGTGCTGGGGGGCGTCTGAATGCGTCTCCTCATCACTGCACTCCTCATCATGTTCATCATCATGTTCATTGCCGACATCCTCGTCAACTGCATCCTCCTTTTTGTTTTCCATGTGTCGTGGATTTTTGGACGCTTTTCTATTTGTGTTTTTATTGTGTTTGGTGGTGGTGTTGGGTTGTTGTGTGGACCGTCGAAAGGGGATGAGGGCCAGGATGCTTGACAGTTCCTGTGTTGGTGTTGAGTATATACATACATACTACATATATGTATATATTATGTACACAACAGCACACGGGTACATCAATACACACAAGTACAATCAGTGTGCATGGTCATTCCTCCCCTTCAAAGCACACACACAACACACCTTGAAATGCCCAAGCTGCAACATGTGATCCGCTTCATCCAACACAAAATGTGACAACTGTGAAAAATCAACCAAGTGCTGATGCCCCTGCTGCATGAGATCCCACAATCTGCCTGGGGTGGCTACCACTATCTCTGGAAATTTCTTCAACAGTCGCTCCTGCTTTTGAGTGCTGATCCCACCCACCAGAGGCACCACCCAGATATCATTGGGCTGGGCAATCACACGCAGGTGGTCTGTGACCTGCAGGGCGAGCTCTCTTGTGGGGCAGAGGATGAGGGCCCGCAGGGGGGCATTGGCTTGGGTGCGGGGTGCTGGTGGGGTGGTGGTGCCACGCAGCTGCAGCAGGTGTTGGATGATGGGCAGGCCAAATGCGAGGGTCTTGCCACTGCCCTGCATGTTGGGTGTTGGGATGAGGATGAGGATGAGATGAGGATGTGGGGATGAACAACGGGGTTAGATGGAATGAGATGTGATGAGGAATGATATGAGAATGATACCAGCATGATTCATATGAAATGCACTGTACACACTGTGCACTACAGCATACCGTTTGTGCAGCACCAATGACATCACAGCGTCCCTGGATGGCAGGTACGAGGCTCGCCGATTGAATCTCAGTGGGTGCAGTAAACCCACACTGACGCAATGCTGCCATAATTCCAGGGTGCAAGTCGTATGCATCCCATGCAGACATGTCGAGGTGTGCATTGGCAGTGGTGGTGGTGGATGCAAGCCCGTTGTCTGCATCATCATCTTCCTCCTTCACCGCCTTGTTCTTCTTTTTGGCTGCCTTTTTCAGCTTTTTGTTCTCAGACTTGAGCTGCTTGAGTTGCTTTTGCAACGCAGCAACATCTTCTTCACGGGGACGCTTTTTAGTTGGCTGTGGTGTGGCTGCAACATCATCGTGTGTGGTATTGTCTGCACTGTTGAGCAACGCGGCAAGCCCTGGACCCTCAAGCACCTATGTATGAGAGCATGCTGGGGTGTGCACACAGGCCGTAGCACAACCAACAAGCACAAGCAACACACACCTCGAGCCCCATAAAGCCGCCATGTTCGGCGCCAACCAAGAGTTCATCCCCAACATCCACCGTCTTCCATACTCTGCCGTCCACTGCAAATGGATCGTCGTGTTTGTTGGCCGATTTGTTGCTCTTTTTCTTCGACTTTTTGGATGCTTCTGCAGTTGATGGTTTGACTTTGCCAGCCGTCTTGGCCGACACCATGGTGTTGCTTCGTATTGTTGCTTCGTATTTGGACAATATTACTTGCGTGACGAGTGGTATTAAGAATGCTTTCGTTGTAGAATGCAAGTCAAACACCATTCTCAGTCAAACACCATTCTCGTCCAAACTCTCGTCCCAATAAAAGTGAAAAGTAGGGGTCCAAATACAAGAGAATTCGCCAATACAGTCTCATATAGGGCCAATTTTGCGATCCAGGCAAGTCAAGCTGGTGGATTGGCAAAACAGGCTCCCATGAGGCGGAGTATTTCAGGGCCCTGCAGTGAGTCTCTGTGGTAAGCTAGCACAACATACACAGTGCGCCAAGCATCATGAAATAGCTCTCCAAAGGAAAGACCAGTGTGCGCAAACAGCTGTCTGATGGAAACAGCGGCGCGCAAGCTGCTGTGAAATAAACCATCCTGTTGGCGGTGGGAGTCTGCCTGATATGAGTGTGCTGCCGTGGGCCCTGTTGCTTGGCTGCTGCGTGTTCGTGGTCACTTTGGATGACATACATGTAGTGGGTTGTGCCCACTGAAACCATGTACATGAGTGCAACAAGTGGACATGGTGTGCTCACATCCGTGTGGCTGTTGTTTATGTGTTGCTTTTCTTGTGAAATAAATAAGCACATTACTGAATGTCATGTTATTGTAATGAATCACACAAAGACTCACATTATCAACAATCAGCAACAAACAGTGTTGGCATCATCATGTTCTATAGCATTGGTTGCAGTACCTAACTGACTTTGAACTGGCTTGTTCGTTTGCCAGCATTTTGCACCATTATCACACCACTGACAAATCCATCCAACGCTCACACAATGAGTCACAATTTTCCAATACCTGCCGAGGCATCGGTACTGTTGGACGAGGGTTGCGATCATCCCTACGCACTAGGCAGCAATGTATACACGATTGAAGATGGCGACGAATGGCAACAAGGTAGGAGCACGTCCGGTGTTTGGATCCGATGATCAAATACCCCATGCAACACACACTCTACAGAACTGCTAGAGCATCTTGGCCAAAGCGATCCGGATGTGTTGCTCGAAACGGATATATTTGCCAAGGCATACAGTCTGGCACGGTATGGCACACAAGGGTGCACCACATCGTGTTGTATACACACCACACACACACCACCACCACCAACAGTGCCTTACCAGATGCACCCCCTCGCATCCGCGCCCGCTTTGTGGAATGCTTTACTGACAACATCACGTGCGTCATTGGCAGCATCAGCGTTGCCACTGGGGAATCCACCGACTATCGCATGCACCTGTGCACAGTCCTCAAAGCCTACATGTTTATTGCATCCATGCTCCTGCACTGCAGCCTGTCACACATGGAACAGGACGTTGCAAGCACGAGTGCTGCGCCCAAGCGGGGGGGTGGGCGCAAGGGGGGGGCAGGGAAACACATGACCGGACCCAATGCAGCAGAGCATGCAAGGAGTTGGTTGGCAGCCAGCGAGCGTGTGTTGTGTGCTGTGGAACAGCTCGCCAATTGCAACCTGGTGGCCATGTACAGCCCAGCACATGTTGCCAAGGACCTGGTCAACTGCTGGTCGACCATGGTGTGTGGGTTTGTGTCGGTACTACTGCTGTATATTTACTATGTCCACTGTATCTAACGTTCAAGCCACCACAAATTATGCTCCGCAACATATTCCCTGCACAACATACTCACTTTACAACATGTTCACTGCTCAACATATTATAATATAATATTCACCCCAGGCATTCCAAGCAGCAGTGCATCCAGCAGTCGTACGCAACACCACAACCGCCTACTCCATATGTCGCATCCTGTGCAGCTGTGCTGTTCCCTTGAACCATGTTGACTCTATAGCAGCATTGTTGTTTGATGCATTGAAGAGCAATGAGCACATACCCCCACTGTTGACAATGATGGCTGAGGTGGAGGTGGAAGCATTTCACAGCAAAGCACTGGTGTGTGGGGGTATTTTGTGTGGGGTTGGGTGGTTTGGTGGTATGGATAGTAGGTGTTATTTCTGCATGGGGTTGTTGCATAGCTCTGATGTCCATATGATTTGTTGTATGTGTGTTGATGCAGCACCCAGCATGCATGCCCCCCCCACCACGCATCACAGACAGGTGCCCTGCTGCAAGCAATATGCACAGAAGACCCTGCTGTGTACGACACCCTCGCTGGCCTACGTGGTGATCAGGCAGGTATACGTTCTGTAGCTGCATACACCGAGTCCCTTGCTGATGCCATGCCCCATCTTGTGTTGCGCTATGCCAGTAGCTTGCGTGCGTTGTTGGGGTATAAGCACTACCCACTGAGGAGTGCTGTGGTGACTGCATTAGGACATGTGCTAGAAAGGGGTTTTGAGGGGCAAGAGCCTGCTGATGTGTCGAGTGATCAAGGTGTGATGTATGATGTGGGGGGGGATGCATGATATGGGGAGATGTGTGATGGGGGGGGTGTGCGTGGGTAGTAGTGACGTTGTAATGGTGACACTGTTGGTCAGTATGCCTGTGTTGCATATGCATGGTGTGTACATACATTGGGTGCACACAATCCCTTGCACAAAATGCATGCTGCACTTTATACACACACACCCTTGTGCAATGTACATTGGCACACTATACACAAAACATCATCATCATCACACCCCATCCACAGCGGTTGCACGTTTGAAGTCAAAGCAAAGCATGTGGGATGAGCTGCTGCAGCGTGTATGTGACGAAAATGCATATACAAGGGCGCGTGTGCTGCAGGTCATTGCACAGCTAGCAGAACGTGAACGCATACCATTGGGTATGATGACCAGCATTGTTGACATTGCAGCAGGTGTGTTTGTGTGTGTGTATGGGAGGTGGATGGGTGTGTGTATGGGAGTGGATGGGTGTAGATTCCAACAGCAACAACAAGAGCAACAACAACAAGATTGATTTGTTATGCATGAAACACATATACACGTACCCCTGTACACCCCTATGTACACTCGGTCGCACCACACACACAGATCGTATGCATGACAAGCAAGCCACCGTACGTCGAGCAGCCATGACCCTTGTGGGTAGGCTTCTGCAACACAACCCCTTTTGTGGTGACCTCTCCATTGCACCCCTCCAAGCAACCCTTGCAACACTCACTGCGCAACTAGAAGAGCATGCTGCACGTTGCGGCATGCACACCAACGGCGAGGTGGTGGGAGACCAAGGGGATGGGGGGGGTATGCGCGATGGGAATGGGCATGATGGTGCGGAATGGGAGGTGGAGGATCTGGCAGCCATGGTGCAGGGGACACCTGTTGCTGCAAGTCCTGCTGCTGCTGCGGTGATCAAACGTGAACGACATGTTGAGGATGTGCCCGGGGATGTTGAACAACAAGATGGTGTGTTTCACTGTGTTTCTGTGCGTGTGGGTGTGTTGTGAATGTGTTGCACAGTGGAAATAAGCGCATGCATGCAACCAAACACATGATACCTCACAACAACACTCCTCCTTTCTCTTCCCGCATCACACAGATCGCCTCATGTCCCCCCCTGGTGCCCCCCCCAACCCCCCCCAACCAACAGCCGCAGACGAACGCACCCTACAGCAACTACGCACCATGGTTGCCAACCTCACATGTGCCGTTGCATTTGCACAACGCGTGGCGTCTCTCCTCACACTGTTGACTCGGCTGTTGGGGTCGGCCACGGAAACAGATGTCAGGGAGGCTATCAAGCTGTTGCAGCTGTGTGCGTGTTTCAAAGTGGAGAGGGCACAGGGGGCGGTGCGGGATGTGTTGCCATTGGTATTTAAATCCGAACAAGGTACGTGTTTTTTGAGGTGGTGGTGGTGGGTAGGTGGTGGGGCTTGTGTGGAATGATGCATACAATATATGCAGACGCCACATGTATGCATGTTGTTAATTATATATGGACACCCACTTTTTTCTGAAACTGCTTCACCACACAACACCACCACACTACACCACCACATTACACCACCACACCAACCCAAGGTATTCGCAAGGCAGTACTTGATATGGCATATGAATTGTACCTCGATCCAGGAACTGGACAGCCCGGGGCAGGGGATGCTGGTGCCGCAGGTCGCCTGTTGACCGTGTGTGAGGGTTTGACCATGGGTCAGTTGGGTGCATTGGAGGTGGTACTGCAGCAGCTCGGGGAGCAGGGTGAGATAAGACAGGGTGTGGTGATGGCACTTGTGGGTGTGTTGAAGCAACATATGATCAATGGTGGGAGTAATGGTGGGAGTCGTGCAGAGGTGCGAGGGGTGGTTTGTGGTGTCTTGTTGTACACATGGTGGTATGTGTAATGTTGTACCCATGGTGATATGTGTAATGTTGTGCGCATGGTGATATGTGTAATGTTGTGCGCATGGTGGTATGTGTAATGTTGTGCGCATGGTGTTGTACCTCCACCACCACCATCACATCATCATCATCAAACAGGTGTGTCGGTGTGTTGCATTGCTCTCTATGCTTGCTCCCACTGCACCCACCATCATAGCACCTGCCCTTGGCCTGATCACTCGCACCGCCTTTTCCACACAACCACCTCACAACTATGCCGGTCCCAACAACAATGATGCCGGCAACAACAGTGCCAACAGCAGCAGCACCCACACAACAGCAGCAGCAACAGCATATGCATCTACACAGCAACATGCATGTGTATGTATACGTCACATTGCCACTGCAGCATCGAGGGGTGAAGTGGATCTCCCAGAGGGCACGCGCCAGCTGGCAGCCACGGCGCTCCTGGGTGTGTTGGCCACACGACCGGAACAACAACACACTACAACACCATTAACACATGCTACAACAGCATTATCACACACTGGGTGGTTTGCAGTGGCCAAGGAGGCAATGGGGGCCCTGTATGTGTTACTACCAGCACCCGACACAGCAGTGTCTGTGCTATTGGATGCAGCATACACAGCAGTACAGGATGCCATACAAAAAATGCAGCATGGTGCAGGGAACAATGAGGGGGGGAGGGGGGTGTATTCAACAGCTCTGGCGTATTTTTGCTTCCTGTTGGGGGAGGCTGCGATGAATCAATTGGTATGGGGGGGGGGTTGTTGGGACGTGGGGGGGCGCGTGTGGTTGTTGCAATGCGAGGTGTACTCTGCCTCTCGTATGTACAACACACATACACACACAGGTGCACATCGACCGTGTTGCTCGTACTGCACAGCATCGCCGTCACGCTGCCGAACAACAACACACAGCAACCACCACCACCAACAACAACAACAGTGTGGATTTGGGTATGGGTGCAGGTGCTGCAGATGCTGCCCTGGAAGATGCTCGAATAGCTGCCGAGCACAGCATAGCAAAGGGATCGGGGTGTGTTGCTCGCTACACACCAATCCTGGCGGCGCTGTGTAACAGTGCAGAGTTGGTATCGTGTGGGGTGATGGTGCAGAGTGCAGTGCTGTTGGCGATGACCAAGGTGATGGCTGTGGATGAGGGTTTTTGTGATGCACAGCTGCAGCTGTTGTGTAGCTTGATGCTCAGCAGGTAGAGGGGGGGGGTGATGGGAAAAGTTGATTGATTGATGGGAAAAGTTGATTGACATCATGGTCCACCCTCATGATGGAGGGGGTGCGTGTTGGTGTTTTTGTAAGTGCAAGGTTTGAAAAGGTGTATTGTTGTTGTTGTTGCTGTTCAGAAGCATGTCTATGTGTTTCAAGCCCACACACACACATGTCAACAAACGTCCCATTACACACCACCGTTGTTCACCCACGCACACCACAATTACACAGGGCAATACCAACATGTATACGCTGCAACTTGGTGATAGCTGTGGGTGATCTTGCTGTACGTTGGCCCAACCTCATCACACCTTGGGGGGCGTTTGTGTTTGCACCACTACGTGACAGTGATCCAGGTGAGTGTGTTGGTGTTGATGTGTGTGTGTGTGGTTGTGTGTGTGTGTGTGTTTATGTGTGTGTGTGTGTGTAAAAAACATGATGGTAATACGTATATATTGCACTATATGTATTGGATACTGCACATTGCTCTTCAAGGTGTCTTGTGATATTCAACAGTATGCATTACTCTCAATACACCCTATTGTACTCTCAATACACCCTATTATACTCATCCTAGCAGCCCCTTCCACACACTGCCCCTACCCACACACCCTACCAACACACACCCTACCCACACACACCCTACCCACACACACCCTACCCACACACCCTGCAACCCACAGGTGTGCGACGAACAGCAATGATGGTGCTCACCCACCTAGTGCTGAATGACATGATCAAGGTCAGAGGCCACATCAGTGCCATTGCTGTGTGTATGGAAGATGCAGATGAATATGTGGCACACATGGCGGTGTTGTTCTTTCATGAACTTAGTCAACGGGGGGTCAAGGTGTGTTTGGGTGGGGTAGGGTGGTGGGGGGTGGTGGAGGGGGAGTGGAGGGTGTGTGGTACTTGCATGCAATGTGTGTCTAGTGTGTTTGGGTGTTTGGGTTGTTCTTGCATGTGTCAAAATGCACTCTCTAACGTTTTCTTACACACACACACTCTCTCTCTCACACACACACACACTCTTTTTTCACATACCCACCCAAACCATCGATCCACCCCCTCAACAACACAGGGTGCCAACCCAGTGTACAACCACCTCCCAGACATACTCTCCAACCTGTGTGGTGAACCCTCACTCTCAGATGCAGCATTTCAGCGCATCATGCAGCGTATCCTGTCACTCATCAGTCGAGAAAAGCACATGGACGGCATGGTGGAGAAACTGTGCCTGCGGTTCCAAGGCGTGATGGGTGTGGAGGCCAGTAGGGGTGGTGTGACGATGAGTGGTGGTGTGATGGGTGGGGCTGTGACCACTGACACCGCAGCAATGGTGGATGATGCAGCAACAACAGCCAACCCAGGGGCAACAGTTGACCATGCCATGGTGGTGGTCAAACAAGAGGAGAACATTGACCAATGTGATGTTGACCAACGCATGGATGATGCTACACAACCCACTGGTGATGATGATGATGGAGTAGCAACACATGGCCACGTGAACGGCAAAACGCAGCATCATCATGGTTATGATGGTTATGATGAACAATACAGACCACAGGAGATTCAGCAGCAACATGTGGTATTGTGGCGCAGGCTGGCATTTTGCCTCACCCAGCTATCCCTCAGTGACAAGGGGTTGAGGACACTTGTTGATATGTACAAGTATTATGAAGAGGCTTTGTGGGATGCACATGTGTTGGCGTTTTTCCAGGATGTGGCACACAAGGCATACACAGCTGCAAAAGCCAAATCCAAAAAAGCAACCCGAGCAACCGCTGCTGATGATGACACCACATCCATAAACACCACCACCACAAGCACTGCTGCTAATCCTGTGCTTGCTGAATTAGCAGAGCAACTACAAGTAATGCTGCAACGCTTTACACCTACCAATGCTGCTGCCGCAAGCACACTGGAAGAACAAGATGATACCCAACAGGGTACTAATGCCCAACAGGACACTTTGATTCAGCAACAACAACACACATCCCAAGCCAGCACACACAAGCACACAGAAGCAGCTTCAGCAGCAGGTGCATCCACACCACCTCCCCCCCAGGGGGCCAGGCGCACACGACGCACCGCCGCCACCAAGCATATTGCGCATGATGCAATCACGGATGACGCATCCTCATCAGCAGTGGATGCCCTGGGAGAAAGTCTTGCTGAGGTGCAGCTGTCTGCCAGCAAATACCCTTCTGCACACAAGCTCCAAGATGTTGATGAAAGCGATGAGGAAGATGACGATGCACAGCAACAAGGGACACGCAGGGGCAGCACACACCAGGCACGCAGCACGCACAAAGAGGACCCAGAGGAAGAGGGGCTACCCAGGAGCACCACACAAGGAGGGCGCAGGCGAAAAAGCAGCTTGGCACCACTGACAGAGGAAGAGGCACCCAGGCAGAAACGACGGCTGCTCAAGAAACACAACCCCCTAGTGCCTGCTGGTCCCACCAAACGCCTGCAGGACATGGAGGACGGGGAAGAACGTCCGAAACAATGGGGGACCCCGGAGAGTGGGGGGGGGACTCCTACGGAATCATTGCGACGAAGAAGAAGTGCACGGTCACGTAAAGTTGCAGTGGGGGATAGCGACAGTGATGGGGAAAATAACGACGCCAATGGTGGTGGGTTTTCAGTGCCTGCAGTGCGACGCAGCAGCCGCCACGTTGGGTGAGGGGTGCTGGTGTGGAATGTTGTTGTCTTTTCCCTTTTTTTCTGTCTTCCTGTATTACTTTAGCATGTAGTAATGTAATTGCATCGGGTGTGATCTACACGGGGAAATGCCCACATGCAAAAAACATACAAGGTCTTGGCCAGCGGCAGAAAAGAAAAACACACACACACTACCTAGGGTGTTTTCACACAATGGGGATCTCACGCCACTCCGGCTGCTCCACTACACGCTTGGGAATGGTCACCTGCACCACCCCAGCTGTGACAGTTGCAGTCACGCCACCCTGCAGGTCGGCATCCTCAGGAAACGTCAGCTGACGTCGAAACATACCAAAGGGACGCTCCTGACGACGTGCACGCAGCGGTGGTGGGGTGCTGGCAGTGGTGGTGGTGTCTTGTGCAGCCTCTTGGTCGTTGACAAACTCGTCCACCACATCCAACACACCCTTGTCTGATGGTGGTCCCGTGGTTGATCCAGGGCGGGTGCGCTTGGCAGTAATGGTGATGGTTTGGTCCTTGGTTGTGATGCGCAAATCCTTCTTCTCCACGCCTGGGAGATCAGCAAAGAGGTAGTAGGCCGTGTCGTCCTCGGCGGTGTCTACAAAGAATGGTATAGCGCGTTGGGTTGATGATGATGATGAGGGATCCTCCCACTGGCGGCCAATCTGTGTGTGGAGGGGTGGGTTGATGGTACAGGTGGTACAAGGTTACCACCACCATAATCCATCAGGAATCCAACATATTCCACCAACCTCGTTCATGAGCTCCTTCATGATAGACCTAGCGAAACGCCCCTGGCCCAATCCATACGATCCTGCTTCGTTCATAAAGGGCTGCTGGAAGCAGGACACGGCACGATGATTGTTCCATCGCTTCATCGGAGTGTAGCAGCGCTGGGGGCCGTGCAGGTAGGCCACCGTGGGCTGCTGAGCTGCGCGTCGTGCCGTGGAGACTGTGCGTGCATGCATGGCCGATGGGGCCTGCACAAGACGAGCAGTGGTGAGCATCTTGCTGGAGTGTTCGATGATGGTATCGGCAAGGGGAGTCGTGCGCAACACAAGCCTTTGCAGCAGCATACGACGATGGTATAGTTTCGAAAATGTTTTCTGTTGAAACATGATTATTCTTGCACAAACTCGCCAAAAAGCTGCTCCAGGGTGCTCGCAACTGTTGTCGAGCGCTCCTCTTGTGGTGGTGGTGCTGCTGCTGCTTGCACGTCCACAGGGCTCCCAAACGCAGCAGGGGACGAGCTTGCACTCTTTCTGCTTCGCTTGGACCCCACGGCAGGCTGCTGCGTGCTTGGAGGCGTTTCCTATGTTGCGGTGGTGCTGAGAGTGGTTGACCATCGTAGTTGACCATGCAGACCACCACCCACGCACCATTTGCTGTGCATGTTGCAGTGCCACACGTAGATCATCCTTTTCCCTTGTCAGTGCGGCTGCATGCTTTTGTGTGCGTGCCAGTTTACCCAGCAGCTCTGATTCTGACGCCCGCGCCTGGTGCAACACCTGTCGCACACATGCCAGTTCTTGCTGCAGTGCTACCACCTCTGGTGCTGGTTTTTGTTGCTGTCATAGTCGGGTGGTGGTGGATGAGTAATTGGTATACACACCATACACCCGACACCCGCTCATATGTATACACCATATACCCTACACATGCTCATGTACACCCGCACATCTACCCACACACACACCTGTTGTTGTTGTTCCTGTGCTACGCGAGCCTCAGCCAGCTGCTCCAGGGTGTCTTCCAGCTGCAGCTGCACCTCCACATGCCGCTGCTGCAGTGCCTCTGCTTGGGCTGTGAGACTCACCACATGGGTGCGTAGGGTTTGCAGCTCGTTGACCATGCTGTTGACTGTTTGTTCATATATTGATTGTATTTCGTTGGTGATGGTGTCATAGGTGATTTGTTGGGCATGTGCATGGGCAAGTGCACGCTCGAGGGTGGTGGTGATGTCGGGGGTGGTGGGTGGGGTCGGGTGGGTGGCGGGGGGTGGGGGGTGCGGAGTGGGGGTGGATGTGTCGTCATGGGTGGTCGTTGCCGTTGTGGGTGATGTTTGTTGTTGGTGGTTGTGATGATGGGGGCAGGGTGCGGGGTGGTCAAGTTGTTCATGTGTTGGTGATGATGTTGTACAGTCATGGGTGTGTTGACACGCATGTTCATGTGCCGTGTTTACATGCTGTGGTGAGGGTTGGTCAACATGCATTGTGATGACACACAGGCGCAGGCGCTGGTTTTCTGCATGCAACCTAGTTTTGTGGGTGTGCGATGTACGTGTACTGTTGATGATGTACATGCATAGTATATAAAACACAGTGTATGTGTACGCATACGTACACAACCATCATATTGTGTGCATGCATCCACCCCCACATACTGTTGAATCATGGTTGATTGTTCGTTGCATGTGAGTTGTAATTGCTGCATGTGGGTGACCAGTGGTGAGGATAGCAACTCTGTGTGGGGGGGGTTGTGGGGGGGTGCCCATGATACATGTGTGTTGCACATCAGTCATGGTGATACACAGACAGTATGCATATCAGTGATGGCTATGTTCAATCATCACCAGCAGCATGCATACCTTGCAAGTGATGGGTGTGTTGGCGGCACATGAGTTGCCCTGTGCACATGGTATTGTAATGAGATGAAGGTATGCGGTGAAGGGTGGGTGGGTGGAAACAATCATTCTATACGCCAACACATACACTTGAACACCAACACATACAGCAACACATACAGCGCACCTTGGAGGCGCCGTTTGCGGATGCGTGCTGCACTATACTTGGTGGGTCGGCGTACTGTGCTGGTTATTGTTGCGGTGCGGCGTCTGGTGCGCTTGACTGGTGCGGTGGGTTGTGGTGCTGGTGCTGGTTGTGCTAGTTGTGTTGCATGTTGTTCAGGCTGTGGTGCTGGTTGTGCTGCAGGGGCTGTTGTTTGGGTAGGTGGTGGTGCGCTTGCATTGGTTGGGGTGAGTGGTGTATTGGTGGTTGTCTGACCAGGTGCGGTTGGTTTGGGTGTGGTGTTGGGGGTGTCATGTGCAGCTTGGGTGGGCTTTTTACTTGCCTGCTTATTCTTGCTAATTTTAGCAGTGCCTTTTGTTGTTGCTTTTGCTGTAGCTGCTGTTTTTGTTATTGCTGTTGTGGCAAGGTTTTCCTTGTCATCCTCCTCCCCCTCCTCCTCACCATCATCATTTGCACCCTCCTCCTCCTCTATGGTTGGCATATACTCACCATACCCAACCTGTTGCTGCTGGTGCTGCACCTCACCTGACCTCACCTCCATCTCCTGTACATCTATGTGATCACCCTGTTTTTCATCGCTGCTGCTGGCAGGTGGTGCAGGAAGGCGCAGTGTGCGTCGACGAGAGCGTGTGGGACGTTGTGCTGCCTGTGGGTAGGATTGATTGGGGGGGGGGGGGGGGATGACATGGTGGGGTGAAAATACATGACATAGATATACATAGGTGTGCTGCTGGTGGGTGTATTGCCACACCCTTGTAATACAACAACAACAAATATACCACAGGACAACACCCATTCCGTACACATGTACTATGACACCACCCATACAACACACCTGCACACCACCCCCTTGTACAGCACCAAGGGTTTTTTTCAGGAGCACCACGGACGCAAGGTCTGGCAGCACTATGTGAGAATCTAAGCACTGCACCTCACTGGCACTCATGCGAGTATACCCACAGCGTCGTTGCCAGAGCACCAGTGTTTGTGGTACTGAGGGAACGAGGATGTGCTGGACACCAATGGTGTGCAGGGTTGATTCCAGTGTCTGTTGTGTGTATTTGGTGGGGGAAAGTGAGGTGCGTGTTGTTGGCGTGCATTGATGATGTGTGATATCATCTACATGTACAACCTCCGTGCTTGCTCAAAGATGATGCACAACAACATTGAAGACACCCACACAAACACCCCCACCTACCTGCATGAGTCGTCGAAAGTGACCAGCACGTCGTACACCCTGCTGTGTTGATACATAGGGCATCTCTGCAAAATGGGTGCCAAACACCCTGTGTATATGGGAGTATAGGTTATGGGTGGTACGAATGCTTGTGTATGTTCACCACATACACAAGGTACTTTCCCCACACGCACCGCACAGTGGCCACAGCCACAATGGATGCCCCCTGACGCAAGACCGCCAAACGAAAGCCACTGTAATCATAGCCATCATGCTCTTCATCATCATCGGGGGAGGTGGCGGCAGTGCAAATGCATCGCAGCTGATCAGCACCATCATCCATATGTATAGCTCCTTTGTGAGGCAATTGGGTGGTTGTGCCGTGCTGTGCTGTGCGGACATGTATCCATATGTGCACAACCACCACCAATGCGCACCAAATGCATCGTGGAGGATGCGTGTGGCCTGCTGGACGGTGGCGACATTGCTGCGGTGGTTGGGGTCGTGCTTGAGCAACTCAAAAGTGTAGCCTGGATCTGATGGCAATGGGGTGCGCTTGTTTTGCAAGGCACACAGCTTGTGGTAGACCTGATGTGTGATGGTGATGGTGATGGTGCCCCCCATGAAGTCCTACTAACCAACGCACCTGCTCGCATTCCTGTTTTGGGGAATAGTGCAAGGCATTGAGGCAGTGGTTGAGGTGGAACGACACAAATAAATACAACGTGATCAGCGTTACCTCGCTGCAAAACCAGTCTTCCTCGCCTGATGCTGCTTTCTCGACGGTCATAGCGTATACATCATACTGCTCGGAACATTCAATGTGTGTACACGCCACTGCACAAGACGTGCAGTAGATTAGTGTTCGTTTGGATGGTGGTCCTGGCTGCCAATCATCGCTCCCACACCATTGGCAGTGCTCTGCGGATTCCAACCATTCCTTGTAGGATGATGATGGTGTAGGCGTAGGTGGTGGTGGTGCTGCACGTCTGGGCATGATGTGGATTGATGGGATTGCGATTGTGCAACTGGTGGCTGGTTCTGTGTCGTTGTGTGCCCTGTTACACGCTCGGTGAAATGTTTCACCACTTACAACATGTTTTTAGGAGGAAACAAAAGGAAAAAACAACCAACCGCGCGAAATGCATGCTGTGCTGTTCACAACGTCAACATGTTTTCGCCAAAACCATCCACACCACGTGTGAGCCACGCCTGCTTGGCCTCCAGCATGGTCTGCAGGCTGCGCGCAAGGATGTATTGTCGCTGCACATCCTCGTCCACCTGCTTCATGTGGGCCAGTTGTTCCTGCAGGCGACGCACGTCTGCATCACAGCCCCCCATGCGTGCAGTCAGGCTGTGTGTGGTACACGGGCGTGTGTGATATACAGGCGTACACATGTGGTGATGTATTATATGCTCAACATGATGTACCTGGTTTGTAGTGCTGTGAATTCTTCTTCCTGCTGCACACGCTGTGCCTGCTCTGCTGCAAGTGCGAGCTGGGTGTTGAGTTCATCACGGGTGTGGGCAAGGGCGGTTGCTTGTGTGGAGAGTGCATCCACTTGGGTGGTGAGGCCACGTGTGCGGCTCTCCCAGAGGAGGGTGGTGGCAGCATGTTTTTTCTTAGCTGCATCATGCTGGGATTCCAGTTCCTATTTTTTTTGGTGCACACGTTGTGTGTAAATGACAGTATGTGTACATGTGTACATGACAATATGTGTACAGGGCCCAACAACACCACTATTCTATCATCACCCGACACACCTGCACACGCATGCGCAGGGCTTTACTTTGCTTGAGTAATGCATTCACTGCTTGTGCATTCACCGGTGCTGTGCTGATACTGGGTGTTGTGTCGATCCTATTGGCCGGTTGTTTAGTGTGTAATGATGCTTCCAGGCGCGCAACCTCCTGCTGCAACTCTGCTGCCTCTTGCTGTGCTGCTGTGCGACTGTGTGAGGGGTATTGTGGGGATAGGTTGTTGTATCTTGATTCTTGTACACTCTGCCCCTCCCCCACACACCACTTGTAATACACATGCACCCCCGCACTACACTACATACCTACCCATTGACCCCTCATACCCACCGCCTCATACCCACCCCCTCACACCCAACCCCTCATACCCACCCCCTCTCGTACCGTGTGTCACATGCAGTAGTGAGGTGCTGCAGCTGAGTCAGTACTGTTCGTAGGGCAGCAGGGGCAGCTTGGAGGGCAGCTTCCAATGACTGAATCACAGTTGCCTGGGTGGTGGGCAATACATGCATGGTGTACAATTGTATGCGTCCTACAAGTGTACGCGTCCTACAAGTGTATGTGTACTACACAAGATGTTCAACCAAGCTCCGTGTTATCATGTGCATACACCAAGATGAGTGTAAATATGTTGAAAACACCCATACACACATACAACATCACATATATCAACATCACCCACCATGCGTGTGTGGAGGCGTTGTACACGCAGCGTAGCTTCTTCACGCGCACGTGCAGCTGCCACCACCCCTGCTTGGGCAAGCGCATCCTGCTGTGTATCATCACCACCCCCTTGTTGCGCACCTCTCTCCTGCCCACCACCACCGCGCAACCCATCCACGTCTTTCTGCAATTCCATCAGCTCAGCACGGCCCTTGGCAGCGTCCACATTCAGCTGCTCGGTGCTTTTGCCCAACAGTTCTTGTATGACCACCAGCCGCTGCTCCAATGCCAGCCGCTGCGCTGGTATAGTGCGTTCCAGCATGTCCTCCAGCGCACCTCGCTGTACCTCTGCCGCACTGGTCAACGCATGAACGACGTCGCCGTTGCCCAGTGCGGCTGCTTCTTGGACGCCCTTGGCAAGGTCACGTTGCTGGTCACGGGCGAGCGTGAGGGTCTTTTGGTGTTCTGCAAGTTGAGAGGCGAGGTGGGCTGCTCGCACGCGCTGTGTGGCGATGGTGTGGCAGATGGTGTGGAGGTCTTGTGTGGCGTCTGGGAGCTCTGCAACTTTGGCACGTATGGCTGTGAGTTTGTCTTCCAGGCGTTCTTTTTGGGTTGTGGCGGATTCTTGTTCTGCACATGTGTGTTGGGGAGGGGGTTGTTGGGTTGTGTAGTTGGGTGGGCTTGTAGTGGGCACGCATGTGCATGCAATGTACGCGCAATCATTGAGGTTTCAAAGATCAAAGTACATATGGATCATTGAGAGAACCACATGTGCTTGGCTTGTGGTGGGCACACACATGCAGTACATACCACGCACATGCGGTACACATCATACACAACCCAGTACACACCCCAACAACTGCAAAAACCCGTATACCCTGTATCAATGCAGCATCTGCCGTGCCATCCTCCTCGAGCTCCACAACACGTTTGTGCAGGGACACAAACTGCTGTTGTGTTTCCTGCAGTTCCGTCAATGCTGCTGCGACATCTGCATACCCCATAAAGCCCTCTGGTATTTCCGGTACCGACAGTTGTTCAGAGATAAACGCACGGGTGGACAGGAGTGTGGGGTTGGTGTCATGTTGGAGAAAGAGCCAGCGGAGGGCAGTGAGGAGGGTGTCGCGGGATGATGGGGGTGGGTGGGGGTACTTGAGGGCGGCGAGGGCGGTGGGGAGGGTGGTGGTATTGGATGTGGAAAGGGAGGGGGCGAGACGCTCTATGACGCGGAGCATGAGGGCGGTAAGTTGCTCGGGGGTGTAGGCACTGTGCGGTGAGATGGTGATGGGTGGAGATGCGCAGGAGCAGAAGATCAAGGTGTACTTGCCCACCTGAGTTTGACAATGTCTAATTTCAGATTGAATGGTGATGATGTGAGTTTGGATATGATGTATTGGGCATCATTTGTTGTTGTAGGGGTGGCCATATTGTGTGATGATCAACGATCAGTGTGATCGTGATGATTCTTGATCGGCGCAAACAAGAGTGAGAATCGTGGATACAATGATGATTTATGCAATGTCGTGTTTGATTTCAACGCAAATGATGACAAAACGAACAACCACTGTTTTCACCTGACGCCCTGCTGATCAACAACACCCTCGGACGGTGCTGTTGTTTCATAATTGCAACGCCGCCTTCCTTCACTCTGCATCCATCCACCATCCAAGCAACGATACACCAACCAACAACAATGGCTATCACCACCAAGACCACCTTGTTTCTCATCGTTGGCGCCATGCTCCTCGCATCCCCTTGCATGGGCACCGCTGTGGACGTCCCTACCTGGTATGTGGTGGTGGTGCATTGGTGTCGTTGGGGAAGCCAACATTCCCCATCCACGGGCTCCCCCTCTCACCGCGCCCCAACCCTACATCCCCATCAGGGAAGGGAACGACCTGGTACTTGGATTGCTGAGAGGTGCACAGAGCGCCTCGGGTGCAACAGCGCAAAGCCAGGCAACAGTGTCTGGGGCACCCCCATCAGTAGTGTCTGGTATCACACAGCGCCCCTCCATCGTGTCTGGGATATCCAACATCATCTCTGCCATACCCAAAGCACCCAAGCCAAGCATTAAAAAGGTCATCCACTCGGCAATCGCACTTAAGGTTGCCAAGGAGAGCACAGAAAAGCTGTTGGGCCTCTTGCAACGACTAGCTGATGCTGGCAACGAAAAGGCGGAGCACGTCGTGGAGGTGGCAGAGAGCGTGGAGGAGCTCAAGGACAATGTGCTTCGCGCCTTGGTGGGGGACAAGATCGTCAACAAGATCAGTGGGGTGCATGCAGCAGCTGACAGCTTTGTTGATAGCAAGCTTTCTCTTGGGCGCAAGGCCATTTCTGGTGTCATCGACCACTTGGGCTGAAAACCCCACATGTAACCCTCTTCTTCGGGAAAAACACTCCCCTCTCTTTTCTTCTCTTTTCTCGGCTGTTTTTGTGCATCAGCTGCTGCGGAGCCAACAGAATTCTGTTAAAACACAGATCACACGAGTTAATGACCACAGCGTCCCCCACAACGTCATTTCCCCTTTTTCTTCACCACAGCCTCCTTGGCCGCCTGCCGCTGCCGCTTGCCGGGCCGCTTCTTCTCCACCTGTTTTTTGCGTTTCCGCCTGTCCCTTCGCAACTGTGCTGCTGTCTTCGTCTGTGTTTCCGCCTGCTGTTCCTTGTTGTCCTTGCTGCCCTTCTTGTTGCCCTCCTGCCGGTCATCCTCCTTCCCCTCGTCCTCGCCTCGACCTCTTTTCGCACGTGCAGCCAGCGCTGCGATGCGCGCCAGCCGCTCTTCGTGCGTTTCATACTCCTCCTCCTCCCCCTCTTCGTAGTCAGACAGGGCAAACGCTGCTGCCTGTGCCTCGACATCGCCCTCTGCCACTGTTCCCCCCGCCAAGCGCGCCAACCCCTTGCGGTGACGTTTGCTCGTCACATGGTTGCGCAGGCTTGCAGCGCTGAGCAACACCTTGCCTGGACACACTCTACAGCGCAGCGCATGCCCATCCTGGTTTGTCCCGGTGGAGCGCAGCCATTGTGCCGCTATGGCAGGCGCGCTCGTTGTGGTGTTGTTGTCTTCCCCGCTGCTGCTGTCATCGTCATTGTCATCGTCGTCATCGTCAGATGCTTCGCTGCTCTCTGAGGGCACTTGCATGGGGTTGACATCGTCGCTGCTCTGTTGCTCTGCTGTGACGAGGGTGGCCGTCAACATCATCAACTGATGTGTATCTCACAAAAAGCACGCCCTCAAACGTACCTGAATCACTCTGTACTTGTTCACTCGTTTCGTCTTCGTCACTGCTGCTACTCCCAGCCTCGTCGTTCCTATGCAAAAACCGCCAGTCTCGGCGTTTGAACATCGTTGACCACCTGATACTTCACTGCCAATTATGCATTATGGGTGGGCTTGCAATATCTGAGACGCCCTAGCATCAGTGCGAGAACCATGCATAATAAGACAACACTGGTTCCACCTAAATATATAGTGTGCAAAAATAGTGTGTATATATTCACAGTACAAACAACCCGTCATCACAACCCATCATGCTACGTATAGTACGAAGATTGCGGGGCACACCCAAACCCAACCAACAAGCAGAACAAGACGAAGAAGATAACATTCCAAGAGTTGACAATTGGACAAACAGCACAAGCAGGCTTCAAGTCACATCTGAGCCCAAAAGTGGCACATGCACAGTGTCCCTACGTGCCAAGGCACGTGATCATTATGTTGTTGTAGTAATAGCAAAACAACAACCATCATATTCATCCCCTCACACGCATCCCTCAAAACACTCATCCCCTCAAAAGGTGGACCTCCCCCCCGACCTCCTCTACAACATCCTCACCAGCCCCCAAAACAGCGTCATTTTCCACGGCATCAAACGCACCGTCGACCGCAAGGTCATCTACCAGGGCCCCAGTCGCCAAACTGTTGACGTGGTGCAAGAGGGCCAATGGCGGTTTTTGATGTTTCGGGGGGTGTTTACAACCCGCCTGCGTGTGGAGGAGGATAAACACACGCGCACCGTGGTCTTTCGGCAGACACATCCGGGGTTTATGAAGGCATTTGAGGGACGCTGGCAATTAGCACCATTCACACAAGAGACACTCGATGAGCTGTATGACGTGGAGCACAAGCACAAGTGGCTTGGCTTGCGCAAGGCTGTCGCTGCATTGGAACACTGTATGAGGGTGTGGGTGTGGGTGTTGGCCTTGTGGTTGCTGGCATTTTTGTGGTTGTTGGCATGTGAACACCATGATGTTCACACATGCTCGGTACCTGTCTACGTGTGTAAACCCCTCCCCCTCACCTCCTCACCTACACCTCCCCACCCACAACACCCACAGCGGTTGGTTTGCATCGCCCCACAGCATCCCTAGCTACCCTGGAGCAGTCGATCACACCCTCAGTGGTCCCCCCGGGCCCCCTGCGGGCCCTGGTGGGGCGCATCACCTCCACAGTGGTGCTCAACATGCTGCATGACTTGCAAGTGGCGGCTACACGCATTGCCTCGGGGGAGCTGCAGTGGCCACCAATGCCTGAGGGGGGCGACATACCCAAGAAGCACATCATCCCAAAGAAGGACATCCCCAACAATAAGGACATCCCTAGCAAGCATATCGTTCCCAATAAGGACATGTCTAGCAAGGTGGATGGACATAGTGTGTTGGGGAGCACACGAAGGAGCTTGGCATCTTGTAGCATAGCATCCGCACGTCGGTGAGTTGCTTGTTGTTGTTGTGTACCCTCATTGTTGTTGTTGTGTACCCTCATTGTTGTTGTTGTGTACCCTCTTTGTTGTTGTTGTGTACCCTCTTTATTGTTGTTGCGTACCCTCCTTGTCATCGTGGCCATTTTTGCACGTACATTTTGCCACATACATTTTTGCACATTGTTTTTTTGACGAGTGCACCAACCCTCGTTTTGCTGTTCCATGTGCACCAGCCCCTTTTACTAGGTGCTTTTGTTGGTTTTTCACATTGGTTACCTCTGTGTTGTAAAACGGCACCCTACAAGCAACGACAAACACAGTGGAGGATGGACGAATACGCACATACCCCAGAAAAAAACACAGGGGCTCCACGAAAGCTATAGCCCTTTCCTTTCCTTTTTCTTTCCTCTCACACAAATACCATCATACTCGCACCACCATCATACTGGCACCCTCCTCTATGCCCCCCCCCCCAGCCCATCAAGCACACGTTGCGCCTCGTCCAACTGCCGCTGCAACAGGGCCCGCACATCCTCCACCCTCTGTTCTGCCTGCATCCCCCCTCCACGAGGTGCCTCATTGACTGCACCCCCTTGCAGGTCCTCCCCACCAGACAGTCCCTGTGCCTGTTTGATTGCAAACTCCAGTAGGGAGATTGCCCTGGTGTACTCATCACTGGGAGACCCTTGTACACCTCCGTGCACACCACCCTGCCGCCCATCTGCTCCTGTATCACGTGTATTTTGCTGCGCTTCCATACAATGCTCCTCTTCCATACAAAGTCCTTTTTTCTGTTGCTGCAGTTTTTGTTCAGCACGAACCTCAGCCTTGTCCACGAGGGGGGCACTGCCACTACGTCGTAGTGCAGCACGTGCCTTGTCAATGAGTGATGGTGGCAGTCGTGCCAATAACCCTCCCGCAGCGTTGCGTGGTGTTTTACTGCCGCCCTCGTTACCACCACCAGACCGTGGTGTTTTTGCTTTCTTGTCAGGAGTAGCCCCACGTGGCGTTTTTGTGCTTGGTGGTGTTTTTGTGCTTGGTGGTGTTTTCGTGGTTGCTCCACCTTTGTCTGGTGGAGTGCTTTGTGTGGCACCACTGCCACCCCCCCCACCACCACGTGGGCTGAGGAGCTTCCCCAAAGCTGATTGGGTAGGGGCCGGGCGTGGGCTGACAGTGGAATGGGGTGGGTGGTCGGCCCCACCACCACGTGCTGGCTTGCGTGCCGATGTATGCTGTGGTGAAGGTGTGGTACAGGTGTAGGCATATGGTACGTATATGCAGCGTGCATGCCATAGTGATATGCATATACGGTGATACAGTGTTGTGCTCCATAGTTACCCGGCACATGTATACCCCCATGTATACAGGCATGTGCATCCAGCACCACACACCTGTTTCCCCATTTCTACAAGTGCCAAATTGAGAGGTGGCATCACAGGACCCTTTTTCACACTCGATGTGGGGCCCTTTTTCGTGCTTGCTGTGTTTTTACTGGTATTGTCAGTAGAAGACACCAAGTGGGTGCGTCCACCACCAGATGCACAAGGGGTGGTGGCAGTGAGGCGTGAGGTGGTGCGTGACCCTGGTTGCAGTGCGCCACCAGCCACTGTGGCAGCAGCAGCACGTGCACTGCTGGTACTTCGGGAGAGTGACTGTGGGTGTGGCGAGGATGATGTTGTGTTTTATGTATGTAAACTGTGTTTTTATGTACATCGGATAGGAGGGTGCATGTATACACACAGTCACACCACCACAAAACCACACGACCAACGATGCCAACACCCACCTGTTGCTCACCCCCCTGCACTTTAACCACCAGCTGTGGCGTCACCTTCTCCCCATCGTTGACCACCACACAGTCAAACCCTCGTTGGTCAAACCCAGACCCAGTTTGACTCTGCCTTCCCACACTACTGTGTGCAACACTCGCACCACCACTCATAATACCACCACCACTACCCATGGGTCTGTGCTGAGCAATGCCCTGGCCATCCCTCTGCCACTGCCCACCACCACCACCTGGAGCCACCCCCACAGTGGACCCACATGAGGGCAGACTGTCCAGGAGATCATCCAGTGACATGGAGGGGAGCGATGCACTGGTACCACTGAGTCGGTGTTGATGGTGTGCCCCTTGTGGAGTTGAGAGGGTTTGACCAACATTGCTTGTGGTTGAGAGTGGCATGGCGGCACCATGGACGTCATCACGGGGTGCGTGTGTCGTCATGTGTGGTTCTGTGGCATTTGTGCCACCACTACCACCACTAGCACTCCCCACTGGTTGCATCACACGAGCAGCACATGAGCGGTGACGCTCCAGTGATTTGTGTGTGCTGCGTGGGGAGACTATGCGTTGTTGTAGGGTGCTCCACTCCCCACCCAGGACCTCAAGGCTGGCATGCAGTTCCTCCAAATTACCCAGAGAGGGGCGTCGACTGGAACGAGCACTCGATCCTGGGGTGGATGCCTGTGTGCAGTGGGAAGAGGGGGAGGAAGAGTGTGGTGGATGTACAGTATGCCAAGGGTAGGGTTTTGGGTGCGCACAGAATGTTTGTGTGGTGTGTATACTACCATCACCTACACACGCACATACCCGTGGGCTTGTTTCACCTAGCAATCGTCTGAATTGTGCTGGCTCTGCTGATCGTTGTGGCCTATGATGCACACCACCACCACCAGATGCTGTGCCTGCCCCATGCACACCACCCCCACCACTCAACCCACCACCACCCATGCTGAGGCTCCTGCCATGCAACGCACCACTCCCTCCACTGCTTGTACTGCGCACAATGGTCGTGTGCTGTGCCCCCCCGCTCCCCAGAGCTCCCTCACGGAAGAGGTCCCGGGGTTGCAGGGGGCCCCCTGCGCTGGAGGATGCCGGGGGTTGCTGCTGTGTGTTGCTGTCTGGGTGTATGATGGCACCATGTGCTGCTGGGGTTGTGAGGCACACTGATGATGATGATGATAGTGGTTGTTGTTGCTGCTCATGGGATACCTGCAGCTGCTGTTGCTGCTGTGGTGCGGTGGTATGTGTCGGTGCTGCATGTTGTGCAGCATTTCCCGCCATCTCATCACCATGCTGGGTTTCCTGCACTGCCACACCCACCACTTGACCACACACACCCTCTTCTTCCTGTTCATTCCCTTCCTGTTTATTCTCTTCAAGTAGCACCACATCCTCCTCCTCAACACCCATCATCACCATATCCTCGCTGCTTTGCACCACATCCCCAATTCCCTTCATCGCACCATCAGCCTCCTGCTGTGAAGCTCGTTGTTTCACTGCATCCTCCCCCACATCAGTGCTTCTGCTATTACGTGCAGGGCCACTGCTGCCTACACCCCCACTCCCCTGCTTCATAAGTTCAGTGTCAACAGAGGCACCCTTACTACCCTGCTTCATAAGTGCAGTGTCAAGGGACGCACGTAGAGCAAACAGGTCACGAGTGTTGGTGTCACGCTGCAACCAGCGGCTTGTGGATGGTATGTTACTGTGGGTGTGGGAGTATGATGTGGTATTGTTTTTTATTTTGCACACAAAGAATCGAAACCACCACCATCATACCGTGCACCATCCCCACCCATGCGTGCACTTGCACTTTGCAATCGCTGCAACCCAGCCCCACCACCACCACTGCTTGCTGCACGATGGCTCCCCACACCCATGCGTGCACTTGCAGCAACAGCAGCACCATCGTCTGCATGACGGTTGACATTGATGGGGCGCACACCACCAGGTGCCCTGTGGGATGATGTGTGTTTGTGTGTATGGGTGGTTTTCAACATTACTTTGTGTGTGTGAGAGAGTATGTGTGTGAGAATGTGTGAGTGTCAATACCCAACCCATACCCTCGTGCCCAGTCAGGTAATCGTGCTTTTAATGTGTGCAACACATCTGTGGGGGCTGGTGTCACACCGTCCTTTGCTTCTGTACCACCACCACCACTGCTCCCACCACCACCACCACTGCTACGGGCTTTGTTAAATGAGCGCCGCAACACACTACCACTACCACCACTACCACTTATATTGTGTGACTGTATATTCTTATCACTATATACATTGCTCTCCTTGCTGTTGTTTTCCTGCTGCTGCTGCTTATGTTGGTATGTGGGGTGATGGTCCCTAGGTGAACGTGTGCCAGGTGCGTGTGTGCGCATGGCAGCAGTGCTCTTGAGCACCATGTGTCTGTTGGGGGCAATGCTCTCTTGTGTTATTGTTGATTGTTGCTGTGGTGGTGATGAGGATGAGGGGGGGGGATAAGCAGCAGGAGAATAACAAAAGATGATTGATGTACCATGTGTATGATGGTACATGATAGGTGGACACCAGCCCACACCAAAAACAACCTCCAACACCACACAAATTAACCTACCTCTTCACCTACCTCTTCATCATCGGCAGCACACACCACTGCAACCACAGACGCAGGCAGCCCCCACACCACCACACACCCATCCACCCCGGTCCCCACCACACTACGCCCATCCAACGCCATCGCCAGCTGTGCCACACGCCCCACTGCACACGTCCCTGTTGCCAACACATGCCCAGTCGACACATCAATCACGTGCAACACATTCGCCACATCCGCCACCACCACCACTCGTCCTGCTGGGTCACTACACATTGCGACCACCTGCCCTGCCCCTTTTAGCACGTGTTCCAGGTGTGGTGTTTTGACCAACACACCATGCTGCATGTCCCACACCCGAAGCCGGCGGTCGGCCCCCAACGTCACTGCTGTGTAGCCATGCACACCCACTGTCACCGCCACTTGAGGTTGCTTGGAGGGGAGTTGGTAATTGTGCTCCACGAAATACTGTGGGCTGCCCGTGTTTTTCCAAAACGTAACTGCTGTATTGTGCAGACACACCACCATGCGTTGACCATCTGCACTGAGCTGCATGGCAGTGATGGGATGTTGACCAACACTAATGCGCTGCAGTGGTACATAGGTGTTGTTATGCATGCCCAGCAGTTGTACTCGACTGTCCACCCCTGCAGTTGCGAGTAAGACACACCCCGTGGTGTCGGGGTGTTGTGCATAGCTGATGCAGGTGACGTCTCCTTGGTGGAGTTGTTTTTGAAACAACAGGGGGCCCAGGGTGGCCATGTCGTAAATGCGCACCACACCCAACACATCCCCTGGGAGAGTGGGGGTTTTGGAGGGGTGGTGAAGTGATGAGGTGGGCATGGGTGGCAGTACACACGTGATTGCTTACAACATTGCTTACAACTTATCATACACCCAACATAACACCCACACTCCCCACACACTCCCCACACACATACCTGCAGCAACATGTACCCCATCAGGGGCTACTGTGAGACTTGAAAACACCACCCGCTGCCCAGTGCTCACCACCCGCTGCAGCGCCGTGCTGCCAGCCAGCAGCCCCAATCGTGTGCTTGCCAGACGCCCTGTGGTGGGGGCCTCTGCAACAGGACACACCAGCGACACGAGGCTATTGTGTGCCGGTTGGGGTGGGGATTGGGGTGGGGCGGTGTGTTTGGTGGATTTGGTGGGTTTGATGTGTTTGGTTTTGCCAGAGGATGGTGGTGATGTGGCATTGGAGGGTGGGGGAGCGCTGGTGGGTGGGGCTAGGAGGTTCCAAAAGCGTATGCTCCCATCAACAGATGCTGTTGCTGCCATACCCTAGGTGGGTGATTGAGAGGGGATGGTTGAGGGGGGAGGGGTGGGAAAATTGTGGTGTGTGTGTGTGTGTGTTAGTAATGGGGTATATAGAACAGCAAACACTGCTGTGGTATACAGAACATCATGCACGATGATAGTACACACCGACTATACAACAACAGCACCAACCTACCGCTCCGTGTTGTGTGATGGGCACCAGTGACAGGCCTGTGACAGCAGCAGCATGATTGAGGAGCGATGCCACCCGTGACACCCTGTGTGAATAATGGTGATGTATGATGTATACTGGTGATGTATGATTGTGATGTATGATGTATACTGGTGATGTATGATGTAGGGTGATACCAATGATGATTACAAAGCAGCATGACACGTAGCACATGTCACATACTTGGTCATGTCGCGCACGTCCCACACATGCAAGCTGCGATCATCATACACCACACACAGCAAAGCACCATGACCACTGAAGCAACAGCCTGGAGGTGTGGGTGCATGTGCAACAATAGGGTATGCATGTGCAGTTGTGTACGGGGGGGCACACTACAGTCCAAGAACGTACATGCAACAACAAAGAAAAACACACACACACAAGACACCACCGTCAACACACACACATACCGAGTGCATCAGGGTAGGTGTGCCCCATGCCAGTCAAAGACAGGGTGGCCTTTTGTAATGACTTGACGACTGGCTTGGGGAGTGTGCCCTGCGTGTGTATGTAGGAGAGGGTATGTATATATGAGAGGGTGTATGTGTGTACAGAAGAGGGTGTGTGTATGTGGGCATAGGAGAGGGTGCATCTATGCATTATGAGAGTGGATGTGTACATACGCAGATACATACGCATGTGTGCGTGCTGTACAACAAGACAATCGCACACACAACAAACCCACACAACAAGCCCCACCAATACCTTGAGCACAAGTGCGGGCGTAAACACCCGCACCAACCCCTGCGCACCACCCACTGCGACTGCAGTGTCACACGACGCCATGCATCGTGCCTGGTCCACCTGCGTGAGTATGGTCTTGTGCAGTACCTGCACACCACGCACACACAAGGCAGACAGCTTTCCACTGGTGCCCAATGCAAACCAGCAGTTGCCTGCACTATCAGCTGTGTTGGTGGGACATGCAGAGAGTGCAATGTATGTGTCGTCTCGCACCACCCCCACTGGTTTCTGTACAAGGCGTAATGCACTGCCTGTACCATTGACTGACCACATCTGTGGTGGGTGTGGTGGGTGTGCAGTACACATATAACAACCCCACAGACTACACACATGCATTCATGACACACTCCCACATGGGTATGTACACACCCATGTATACACCCAACCCCCTTGGGTACCACCCACCCACCCTACCGTGCATTGACCACGTCCTGCAGTCATGAATGCATTTCCTAGTGCTGAAAATGTGGCACCCTGCTGTTCTGCCTGACATGATTGCCGCACAAGCAGCTGCCCAGAAGCTACCTGCCACAGAAAGACGGCCCCTTCATACGTGTCACCACTCGTGACGAGGAGGGATCCTGTGAGTGTGTGGCATGTGGCATGGAATTTGGCATGTATGGCATTTGTGCACATCACGTGGATAATGTGACAAACAGCAAAACCCATACAAAGCAATCAACATACCATCTGATGAAAACCGGACCGAGGTGATGGTATACTTGTGCCGTTTCAACACACGCACTGGGTGCTGCTCCCCTGCAATTGCTTGTGCTGCTTCCAAGTCAAACATCAACACGCCTGGGGAGCGGCCTTCTTCGCCTGCAGCAAGCCAGCGCCCCGTGGGGCAAAAGGCAAGGCAGCGTATGGGTTTTGGCTGCTCGCCCGGGGGCACCTGGTTTTGCATGATGCGTGCTGGACGACTGTCATCGCACACATCACGGAGTAGGATCAAGCTGCCAGCGGTGTATGCGAGCGTGGTGAGTTGGGTGGGGTGATATGCGATGGCCGATGCGGTGGGGTGCGACACACCCACGATCCGCTGCAGCTGCAGCTTCTGAGTGGTATGGATGAGGGTATTGTGTGGGAGAGTGGATGTGTGAATAGGTGAGAACACCACTTGACGCTGGAGAGAGAAACAACATTGCATGCACCCCAACCTGGCTTGGTGCTGCGTGTGGCAAACTGGATGCCTGACGACGCATGGTGCTGTATACCCGTCCTTCGACTCACGAAGAACGTGAGCCCCAGGTCGATCTCCTAGTTGGCACTCAATCACGATGTATAGAAAGAAGAGCTACGTACATATACGTGGTTATTGCAGACTGTATATACAGCACATATACAAAAATGATGATATATGGAATAAACACAAATACAAACGTGGACGCCCCCCGCCACACACAGCTACATTGATGTCCCCACCACCACCTGGGTGCGCAAACGCTTGTGTCATTACCCTGTATATGATGTGTCACAAATAAATAGCTGCCAATATCACTTAATAAACATCACAAACTCTCCCCCTCTCATCTCTCTCAGCTGCAATTGTCCCGGTCGTCACAACGTGCATTCAAAAACATCTGGAGCTTGTTCAGGTGTTGAAACTCGGCAGCAAGCTCCACAGAAAAACTACTGTGAAAATTCCCATAAAACCGCGTGGCATGCGTGGCTGTCCAAAACTCCACCGCTGCTGCCACCTCACGCGTCACACACCCCGTGGGTGCAAGCACAGCAAGCGCAGTGCTGATCCACTGTGGTACCGAGCCCAGGCGTGCATGTTGCAACTGTTCCCAGTGGGGACCCGTCTTGAAGCAGTTGTACCGTGTACACAGTGTGCTCATGTTGGCCAGGGGGGCTCCACTTGCCACCAGCAGCAGGCTGCCACGCGCCACCCCATGGGCCTCGAGCAAATCAGCAATTTCCTGGTGGGGTGGTCGAATCAGCATTTCCCGTTGTAATTAATGATGCGTGTATTCCACCGCTCACCACGCACCGCTTCACGCAGCAAGCAGCGCAGGCCTGTCATGGGTGCTTGATTCTTGCAGTGGGCCTCCCAGTCGGGCTCTATACGCACATGCACAGCTGTAAAGGCACACGGTGCTGGTCCGGTGTGTGCCGCTATACCATCCTGATTCGTGGCCCCACCACACTGCTGCCCCAGCATGTGCAGCATGTATGCCACAATGTGGGAAACGGCCCTCGATGGGCGCAGGGCACTCCGCAACCCACCATATGCATCATGGTTGTGGTAGTACAGTTTACTGAAGTCTTTCCCACTGCCACCTTGGAGTCCAAACACCTTGGGCACAGTGTAATACGACTGCACCTATGTGTTCATGATTATGTTGCTGATACAGCGTGACTGTTGAGATACAAGGGGTAACGCATACCCAATCAATGCAAATGGCATGGTCGGGGTTGGTGCTGGTGGCTGTTAAATTGGCCACCCACTCTGGGTCATGGTTTTCCCAGCCCTCGTGTGTCGTGTTGGCACAGCACATGTCCTGGTGGGTGATGTGTATGTGCTTGGTTAAAGGTCCCCCAAAGGATTTGCCAACACATGCGTACTTGCAGTGCAGGTGTGATGTCAGCCGCAACAGGAACTGCTTCCGCTGCCCCCCATTCGTAGAGCGCGTCCAGGCTGTATACATGCCCAAATGGAACGCTTCCCACCGCCCCCTGGCATTCATTAAACTGTTCCATGGCCAGCTGGCCTGCTACAAAGGTCCAATCGAACTTTTTGCAAGAGGCCAGCTGGGAGAGCAGCGCCCCTGATGGTGTTGGGGGTGGGGAGTGGGTAGAGCGTTTTCCAACACTAAACCATCCAACATACATCGCTGATTGTTCAGTCCATTGTTAACGCCTGCTAAAAGAAGTGGACGACCCTGCCGTGCACAAAATGTGGACGATGTTGATGTTGATGTTTGGCCTGCTTTATTGAATGCGTATGGGAGCGCCGCGCTTTGTGTCAATAAGAGCGCATTTGCAATGAATATGGTGCTGTATACGTGCAGTGGATGCCTCATTGTACCTGAGATGTATGAGATGTGATCCAATGTGATGTTGGACAGCCATAAATCGTCACGGCACTGGGCGAGGCTCCTGGGCACCATTGTGCTTACTCTTCGCAACAGCAATGATAATTTTCGCAAATGTACAGTCAATTACTGATGATGATGGTGTTGTGTTGTGTTGACCTCCTTGTCCACTCTGTTTTCGCCCTCCGCGCTTTCCTGCACCTCTGACGTATCAGGAGTACCTTGCACCATGTCCTTGCCTGTGTCAATCCCTGCATCCGTGTCACCTGCAGCCGTATCGTTGCCAACAACATCTTTGGTGGCATCAGGTGTTGCTGTAAGCTCCTGCTCTTGCTCCCATTCATCAGGAAACTCGGGCAAGGTGCAATCCACAGTGCATTCTCCCTCCACATACTCCCAATAGGACTGACCACGGGGTGAGACCTGATCTGGGTAGCCTCGCTTCTGCTTTTCATCATATTCCTGTGACACACGAGGTGTTGGCAGGTGGTGGTGTGTCTTGAAGCCCACGTGTAACCCACCACACACAACCACACCTCTTTTGACTTGATGTGATAATGCAGCAACACAATGAGTGTCTGACTGGAGGATTTCATGACAGGTTCAGTCACAGGTCGCTTGAGTTCATCCACAAAGGGACCAAACGTAACTGGCGGCAATTTTGAGTTTTGACGTGCCCGGTGTGTTGGGCCCTGTTGATGTGATGACATGGGTGTGCCTATGGTATTGGACACACACACACATAATACCTGCCTACCGTGCTGGTTGCAATGTGGGCGTTGCCTAGGCTAAAAGCAGCCCCGTTGCGCCCTTGTGCCACGTGCACAAACACTTTGATTTGTGTTGTCAAGCCAGGCTGTGATTGGGGGGAGGTCGTGCGCAAGCATAGTGTACGCACAAGGTACGCATGATGTACGAATATGTGCAACCAGTGCGTATGCATTGCCGCTAAAAACCCACCCCGCTTTACCTCCTCTTTGACTTGCATGCATTTTGAATAACTGTGCATGAGGGTTCCATTGGGTCGGGTCAAGTGCCCACTGGAGCCGTACACACGCCAATTGACCCCCAGCCCCCCAAACTCTGAAAACTCTGCGACAAGCAAGTGCTGCAAGCGGGGGTAGCGGGGATTGGTCAGGTAAACAAACTCGTCCGCGTCAATAAACCCCATCCACTCGTGATGGGTGCCAAACTGCTCTATGCAATGATGATAGGCAATTAGTTGCAGGTTTTGATCCTTGTTTTTGTACGTGACTTGCATGTAGGTGACAATGTTTGACTGAATAAACGATTCCAGCACAGGACGCAGTGGCGGGTCGCTAAAGTGATCATATCTGTGAGTGTGTTGGGGAGGGTGTGGGCAGACAGAGTGCGCTTCTTCAGGTCGTGATGGTGCACAGTAAACGCACATGTAAAAGTGCCCCACGCCCACTGCAATATGGTGCACAAGCCACTCGACGATGTCTTGATGATGTTGGTCCTGTACATGATGTTGAAAATCTGACCAATTTCATAAAATAAAACTGCAGTTACACACGCTTACTTTGATGATGGCGCATACAGCAAAAAATGCGGGATGGGGGGAAAGCAATCGATGTTGCTTTTGCATCTCTATAAACTTGCTGCTGTATGATTCCTGCAACCTCCGCTGTGTGCTGTTGTTTGGGAATTGAATACTATGCCACCATGGCTGCATCCCATCACCAGGCACACTAGTCGCCTGACGACACATCATCAACAGCAACAGCAAACCGTTGCACGCAGCTCCCAAAGGCGATACCCTCATGTTGTTATCCTACATCATGTGCCCTCATCTTGTGGAGTGTGTCCACAATTATTTTCCAGTTTCTGTGACAAATATACATATATACACAGGCGGGTCCAACCGCGTGCCTCAAAAACACAAGGGAGTAAACAACACTATTGTAATTTGTGGGACGACGTGTATACACCGCATGCGCACATGCTGTCATCACCACACAGCATACACTCAAGTACAAGCCATTCATCCCTGCTGTGCCGCCAGTTGCTGACGTCCAACTGGCATGCAGGTCATGGTGCATGCAGGTCATGGTGCATGCAGGTCATGGTGCATGCGGCTGGCTCATGCAATGATAATGGTGGTCCATCCACCTGTGGCACAGGACCTGGGAAGTCCCCATCCAGTTGTCTATGCAATATTCTGGAAATGTCACCAGAAACCATATTGGGATAGACCATGAACTTTGCACATCAAACTTGGGTGTGGGCAGACAGAGAGTGCTTCATCAGGTCGTGATGGTGCACAGTGAACGCACATGTAAAAGTGCTCCACGCCCACTGCAATATGGTGCACAAGCCACTCAGACGATGTCTTGGTGATCTGTACATGTAAGTGTGAATGTCCAACGAGAATATCAAGTTCGGCTCCAGGCTACACACTCTTACCGCACCCTTACCTTTATGATGGCGCATAAAGCAAAAAAGTGCGGGATGCAACCGATGTTGCTTTGGCAACTCTAAAAATGACGTAGTTCCCGCAACATTTGCGCTTACCTGTTTCCTGCAATACGCGTTTTGCTAGGAATCTGCAGCGTATACCACCATGGTCGCTCGGCAGTTGACGCTTGGTTAAGAATACCGAGCACAAGCACAACCTTGTATGCCCTCATTCTGCTGTATATCAGGGTGTATTTCACGTATTCGAGTATATAACGACACACGTTAATGTAGGGCAATAATCAAATTACCACATGTGAATTTTCTGCGATCCAGTTTGTTAACCAACGTCGGGCAACACAGGAAACCACGTGTCAACCCTGTCAACCCAGAAATATGTATGAACATTGACATATGTTGCTAGATCTGAAAGCAAACATCATCCTCTTACGCACGTATCTTGTGTGTGAGCGCGCTTTTGTTTGCTATGTGGTTTCTGATGCACACAAAGTGCACACAAAATTGAGACGGGACTGCGTACACAGAGCACACAAAGGGTACCTGCCAGTGCCTCAATGATCCACTCTTTCTGGTTGTACAGGAATGCCCTATGTTTGTGGAGATGGGTTGGCACAGGAGGAACTTGATTGCAGGGCCCTCTTACCCCAGGTTTCTTGCCCACACATTCGGGGCCCACACACCTGTGTGGCTTCCATACAACGGTGTGTACCAAAGTCGTATGGGAGCTTGGAAGTAGGGAGAGTAGAATGCCAGTGAGCGAGGAGTGCGCTGATTTCAAACACAGTGCCGTTGTACACCGTTGGTGTGCGTTGGTGCACTGCAATCTCATATGAACTTTCCACTCACCAGCTGCTGTTATCTGGCACCACATCTTGTTGCTATGTGTACACATCCTTTCAAAAATTCAAACTATGAACGATGACTCACCATTGCTCACAGCATTGCTCAACTGTTGGCAATTCTTACATTTTCCATACCACTTTTCAGGCATCGTCTGTGCTTGACTACACTTTTGAAGACTCGTACAACACCCACAGCACCCGCACAACCAACCAGCAGCACAGCACAACTGCCAACGATGCCACAGGATCCCAAACAGCGTAGGGGCCGTAAAAAAGCACCTCCCATCAAGCTCGAGGGTGTCACTTGCCCCGAAGAGCTCGCTCGTTTGTCCAGGTAACGCAAAACACTCGTGCACGTTGTGCAACGTGCAACCCCAGCTGCATCCAAAAATACCGCCCACACATTCCCGTGCACAGGTTGGCCAGGAATCGAAAAGCTGCTGAAGACTGTCGCGAAAGACGGCGTGTGCGGGTATGCTGAACGTTTCGTGGTCACAGTGGTACCAACACAATGATGCACGATACACAACAATACACAACAGGAAAACGAGCTGACAGGTCGTGTTGAAGAACTTGAGCAGGAAAATAAAGCTTTGCGCGAGGAATTGCTGCAAACCAAAGCAGCCATGACTGCGATGCGATCCACGCTCGAGCTCACCACCACACAACTCTTGCAGGCCACCCAGCAAACTGGTTTCAACCCGGCAGCAGCACCATCGGCTGGCAGCAGCGACATGACCAACAGCTTGGTCGCGACCATGACGGCACAAACGTCCCCTGTGGTGGCGCCCACCACGATGGTTGCCCCAACGGTGCCACCGTGCGCAATGGTGGATGCAGAGCAATCGACCGCCTTGCTGGCCGCACTCGCGAGCACGTTGGGGGGAATGGGGGCTGGTCTGGCACCTGGTACTATGGTCCCTGGTATGGTACCGGGGGTGGTGCAGCCCATAGTGCAACAACCTCAAAAGGTTGACGACTTGCAGCAGCAGCTGCAGGCGGCATTGGCAGCAGCCATGTTGTACAACTGCTCATGAGAAGGGCGGTATCAATATGTTGTTTTTCTTGCTTGAAAACATGACCTCTATTTTTCATATGTTTTTGGTGTGCTGTTTGACTGGGGTTGCACCTGGGATTGCGGTTTTTTTGTGCGCAACAAATATCTTTATTATGCATGTGTTTTCTGTATCTGTGTATCCCCATTGGGGACGTTTTGATGTGTGCGTTGTCCTCACCCACACTGGAGGCAGTGCTGCCTGTCTCTCTTACAAAAACCATGTTGTGTAAACAGGGCACCATGATTCTTACATCACCGTGTATACACTTTACAATCATCAGCAAGTGATAAATTTGACATCAATCATGGTACTTATGTGGCGATACGGGTTGGACAGCATATCAACGTCATCCTGCAGTGCTGCCTTGGACACAAGCTGTCGCAGCGCACCCATATACCTGTAATGGTTTTGTGTGTGGGAGTTGAAGCGGGTGCTATCAGCTTGGCATGCAGTTTTCACATGGAATGCGCACAGCATGTGATACTTGTGTATATGAGTAGAGCTGGACACCACACACAAAACTACTCCATCCACAACATGCATCCACTACACACACATCCACACACATCCCCACCCACCAACCCACCCACACCCAGTACACGCACCGCTCACGGGAGTCTGGTTGACTCATCAGCCTATGCAGCACCAGGCAGCTTGCATAATGACGCACCCTGGGGTCTGCATCAGCAAATAATTGAGTGAAAAAGTTGTTTCCACTGATAAGCTTGTCGGGGTCTGCAGTGACACGACCAATGATGAGGAGCAACATTGCTACACGCAGGTCACTCACCACATCAGGCTCCTGGTGGGTGTGGTGTGGTGGTGGGATGTTGTGTGGATTTGGGAGGACAGGGTGGGGTGGAGGGTTTGGGGGGGTGGGGGGTGTGGTGAACAACAGACAAATACAACTGACATGTATGTATGATAGCCGGCCCCCCACACCTGCAGTGTACACACAGCACTCAAATGTGTATCAAGATGGCCACACCGGGGGCCTGTCTGTCCTGTTGCTGCTGTTGCTGCCGTTGCTGGTGTGCCGCTGCTGCTGGGTGCGCCTGCTGATGCTTGTATGTCAACACCCTTGAACAACTTGAGCAGGAGGAGGAGTGGTACCTTTGTTGTGGGGTGGAGTGGGTATGGGGTGGAGTGGGTATGGGGTGGAGTGGGTATGGGGTGGAGTGGGCATGGAGTGAGGTGAGGATATAGAAGTGGGGTGTTCACTCACAAACACACACATACACACATCGTAATACAAAATAACAATAAAAACATGTGCATATAGACACATGTATACACCAATGCATCACACATCCATTCACACACACATATACACATCAACCCCACACACCCTCACATCACCCTCACATCAATCCCACACACCCTCACATCACCCCCACATCACCCCTCACCTTGCGCAAAAGTGTGTCAGGCACAGCCAATGCACCATCAAGCAATGCTGCCACTGCACTCCCCATGAGCAATGGTGATGCCTGCCACCTTTGATCTATACCTGTGTGTGGGTGTGGGTGTGGGTGTTGATGCTGTATGCGGTGGTGGGTGTATGCGGTGGTTGAACACACAGGATATGCAGCACATATATGCACCCCATTATCTCACACAGCAGCCCCCATCATCCCATTACACACATCACAGCATACCGTCACTCTTGTTCCCACCACCCCCAGAGCCACCAGAGCGCATCGACCCCCAGCTATCCCTGCTTGTCCGTGTCCTCCTCGGTGCACCAGCTGCAGCCCCCACCCCTTGCCCACGTTGGCCCCCACCCCCACTGCCCACCCCCGGACGCATGGTCAACATGGTCAACAGTAGGTATCCCAATTCCATGTATGCCCCCTGCCGGTGCCCTGGGCATGAGTCAACCCACTCCACAGCAGTCAACATGGTGGTGAACACCAGTGTTGCAACGTCTGGTTGCCCTGGTGGTGTTTTAGGACGTGGTGGGCGAGCCCCCCCTGCTTCCAGGGGGCTCCCCCGTGATGCTGGGCGAGTGGGTTGCGTGTTGGTGGTGTCTGCAGTGGGTGTTGATGGCTTGGTGCTTGCACTGGTGGATGGTTGTTGTTGTTGTGATTGTTGTTGGTTGGCGGTCCATATCAGCCATATCAACCACCTGCCGAGGACACTCACAAAGTCGTTTGCAACATTGGTATGTGGTGGTGCGTCAGTGAGGAGCAGCTGTGGGAGGTGTGAGGTGAGTAGGGGTATGCAAGTGATGTACATGAGTGTCGCTAGGCATATACACACATACACACACGTACAATCGCAAATATGTCTACGTGTGTGTATGTATGGCCCATTAACATGTTCACAACACACAAACACATTCACAAGACACAAAACACACATTAACAACACGCACCATCCCCCTACCTGAAACATCCCACGAATGCGCCCAAACATGGTGTCATACAGCTGACCATACCGGCCCCCCTCCTCTGTAGCAGGGCCTGGCAAGAGGGTCCCTGTTTCTTTCCACTGCCCCTCATCCAATCCCTGTAGACTTGCTGCTGCTGCATGTACCAACACATCCTGGGGGGGGGGGGGCACATAGGGTGTGTGTGCTATATTGGTAGTGTGTGTTTTGTATTTCAGCAATACCCAAGGGTATAAAGTATAGAGCGCAGCTACGTCGCGCATGTGTATACAAACATGTATACACAATATGGTGTGTGTATACATACACCCCCCCACCCCATACCACCACCACCACCACCCCACACCCACACACCAGCATCCACCCACGTGCGAGTTGCTTTGCCCACACGCTATCCCCATGCAACAGGTCCCGCAGGGCCCCCCATGGTTGCTCCAGGTGCGCATCAGTCAACAGGGCGCTCCCCTGCCATTCCCCATCCAGTGTGTATTGTATGCTCGCTATCATGGCAGCCTGCAGTGGTGGGTGGGGGTCCAGAGGGTCCACTGACCATGAGGCCCCTTCCAGAGCATCCAGAGCAAGCATGACATCGTGGGCATGGGTGGGGGCGTCTGGTCTATTACCATCCTGAGGGTGTGGTGGGTGTGGGGGGAGGGGTGAGGGGGCTGGGAGTGTTTGTGGTGTGGTATGAGGGGGGGAATCTTGAGATGGTTGTGCTCAGAGACAGACAACAGGTTGCAAGACAAAGACATCAAGACTGCCAACATGGGGCATCAATGCCACAAGGTAGTATACACACACACACACCAGATATACACACACCACATATACACACCCCACATACACACCTGATGTACCCACTGTTGCTGCACAGCACGCATCACCACTTTACGAAAACACAACCCCCCATGACAAAATGCCACATGCACTGCATCCAATACATCAGGGTCAGTCAGCAGTTGCACAAGACCATGTATTGCTGCTGGGTCCAGTTGGGGGGTGGGGTGGGTGGGGGGCTGTGGGTGGGTGGGAGTGGGGAGCGCGCTGTGGTTGTGCTGGTGGCACTCATATGTTGGTGTATGGCTGCATGCAACACATAGTACACTATGCACCCCCACACACCTGTGCATCACCACCATCCCCAGTCACCCCCCCAGCCTGCCCATTACCACCAGACAGGGTGGCATCCAACAACACACACAACCATGCACGTCGTGTGGACGCCACCATGGCCCTTTTAAACTGCACCACTGCAAATGACACACCACCCATGGCCTCCAGTGCATGTTGGTCAAACACCGGTCCATCACCACTGTGGCCAACAACAACACCCATTACACCAACACCAGTGGTCAATGCATCTGCTGCTGAGATACGACGACTCATGGGGCCATCCACAGACACCCGGTCGTGTCGACTGCGGTCAACATTTTGGTCAACATTTTGGTCAACGTTTTGGTCAACGTTTTGGTCAACATTCCCGGGGTCGATGTGTCCACTGTCGGTATGACTGATGGGTTCGAGTGGGTCTGCTGTGGTCATGGGTGGGGTGGGGTATACACCACCAATGGTGTGCAGCAGGTCGATGGTGGGTATGGTGGTGTCTGATGCAGTCGGCGTGGGGGTATAGAGCTTTGCAATTGCCATGGTGGTGATGAGTGTACATGCAGAAATGGGCCTTTTTTGTGGGGAAGTGGGGGGGGAGGGTGAATAGCTGGTGTATACTGACTGCTGCTTTTGCTTTTCAAACACATACACACTCACTCACACACAAACACACACCATGTATAGGTCACTGCTGCCGTTGCCATAGCCGCCACTGCCTTTGGGTGCAGGTGTGTGAGGTCATGTGGGTTGAGTGCCCCCTGTGAGTCACATAATAATGCAGCACAACACCCGAGTGCTGATGTCCACACCATTTCATCTACTTGCTCTTGCTGTGAGGGTGAGTGGGGTGGGGTGGGGGGTGTTTGGTGGGCAGGGTTTGCGGCACACACCTCGGCAAGTATCAATAGACACACAAAGAAAAAAAAACGAAAAAAAACAAAAACAAAAGAAAAACACACCTCTGCGAGTATCAACAAGCATTGATACAACAACAACTGCAACCACTGTCGAAAGCTTGCCAGGCGCTGTTGCTGTACAAACCTCCCATCCTGTTCATCCTGTGTTGCTTCTGCATGCTGAGCATGCTGAGCAGCACCAGGAGCACCAGGAAGAGCACCATCCACAGCAGCAGGGGCTGTTGCAGGGCGCTCTTCAGCTTCGCTGGGAGGTGCAGAAGTGATGGCGGGGGGGTTGGGGGGGGTATTGGGGCGACTGGTTGTAGGTGCTGCTGGTGGTTGTGGTTGTGGGGCATCATGAGGGCTGGGGCATGCACCTGGGGTGGTAGGGAAAAAAACATTACTATGTGATGAGTGTGCATGTTGATTGTATATGACGAGTGTGCATGTTGATTGTGCAATTGTGGAATGCATAGATGACGCAGTACACATGCACACAAAGCAGCATCCATGCACACAAATACAACGCCAATGCTCCCCCATACCATGATGTTCCACAGCCCCCACACCAGCCCCCCCCACCCTTGGAAACAACAACTCCCCATGCACAGACAGATTAAACAACAAGTCAAACGCGCGACACTGCATGTGGGGGGAACGATTGGTCAACCCCCCAGCGAGCATGGTGAACACCAGAGCGAGACAGTGTTCGGCAGGTACATGGAGCCACATGTCCAGGATGAGCTTGATGAGTATGGTGTGACATGTTTCTCCTATGCTCCTGGGTGTGAGACCACCTGCTATCCAGGGAGGAGGGCGCCACAGTGCTGCAGGATCCTGTGTGTGGGGTGGTGTGTGGTGTGGGGTGGTGTGTGGGGTGTGGTGGTGTGTGGTGGTGCTATTTATACTACTCCTGCTACTACTGATTAATGTATGTGTGGGTGGGTGCATGTGGTTTGTACACACACATGTACACACACACACAAGTATACACGCACACACGTGCAACCACCACCACCATCATAAAACAACAACAACACACCTGCCATACCCCACCCCCTCCATCCCCCCCAAACACAGCCTCCACCACTGCAGCCACATCCCCACCCCTCAACTCCAGCCTCGGCTGTTGACTATACGGCGCATGGTCAAACAACAGTGGGGCACGGGTGATTCGCTGTCGTGCAGCATTTGCATGGGTGGTATTGGTGAGTGCTGCTTTACGTAGGAGGGTTCTTATGTCTGGGAGGTAGGGTGCAATAGAGGGGCCTGCCCCGGTGGTGTATCGAGTGGGTTGGGCTTCATCTGTTGCGTACGGGGGGTAGAGACATTGGGTGGGCATGTAATGCACATGGGCATCCACAACAACAACGACCAATCGACACAATAAACATCATTCAACGCTCCTCCCAACCGTCATGAACATACCCAGGAGCATGGTTGCAACACCCCCCAACCATTATACCCCCAACATACCCAGGAGCATGGTAGCAACACCTGATGTGCCCATGAGTGCAGGTCCAGGTAGGGCAACCAGCGATGAGGAGTCATCATGGTGGAGCGCACGTTGTAGGTCACTTGACTGCTGATGCCACCGTTGCTGCAACACCTGCCATAGGACGTGCTCCTGGGTGTGTTGGGGTGTGTCACGGTGAGTTGGGGTGTGTTGGGGTGTGTTGGGGTGTGTTGGGTGTGTGTGTTGTTTTTTGCACACTGTATATGTATCATTGTATACACTGTGTATGTATTGTATACACCATCTTCACATGTACCCACACACAACACCAACAAATGCAACCACAATACACCCACCCCACCCCTCATACCGCACTACTACGGCCCCACACCACCACACTCCCCGCCCTGCTCCTCCGCACCCCCCCCCCCACCACCCCACCACCCTCCGACACCCCCTCTTCCTCTTCCTCCTCCTCTTCCTCCTCCTCCTCTTCCAGTGGGTCTGCAAAAAGGTGTACTGTGGCTCGACTGCCCGGGGTGGACTGGGCCCTTCGGGCCACCCGCAGGGGGTTGTGGTCTGGGTGGGAAGAGGGGTGGAGTATGGCTGTGTCTGACGCAATTCGTGCATGGGTAGGTGCGACACGACGACGCAACCTGGGGGGGAGGGGGGTAGTGTGTGGGGTAGTGTGTGGGGTGGTTGGGATGTGGTTTGGGAGGTGGGTGGGGTATGGAGGTTGAACATAGTATGGTTAAAGGAAACTGTAGCACATACAGCAATGCTGACACACAGCACCATGTATTTCATACATGTAAAACACACATTCTCACACACACACACAATACACTCTCTCACACACACTATACACACACAAACAAATCAACAAAAACATACCGAAACTCCATAGAGGTGGCTGATGATGATCTCCCAGTCGCACTCGCAGCACTGCTACTCACACGTTCAGGTGCATCCACTGCTGCTTGTGCCACTAGGGACTGCAGGTAGTGTACTGACTGACGCACACCTGTGTAGTGGGGAGGGGGGGTGTACGGGTATGTGTAGGTGGGGGGGGGTGTACGGGTATGTGTACTACAGAGGGATACATACACACTACAGAAGGATGCACACAAAACACCACCACCACACACAGACACACAAACAAACACACACACACAGACAAACACCTTGTGACACGCCTGGTGCAGCATGTATGGTGGCACAAAACACATCCAGTCGAGTAATCACATCCACAGAGGGGGCATGACACCTGTTGTTGTGTGGTTACAACAAGGGTGGTTTTCTGATGGTCATGGTGGATGATGGATGCACGACAACCCGACACGCAGCTGGCACCCCTTTGTACACTGTACACCAAGGACATACCCCGAGAGGAAGCGGCGCAGGAGAGATATGCATGCTTTGAGGACTTCGCCGCTGTTGGGGTGGGTGTGGTGGTGGTGTATGCTATGTGTGGATGTACATCATTCCCCCAACACCCACCTAATCAGTTCTGATTGTGCACGTTCTAGCAATGACAGGTACACCAGATCTGTGTATGCTTCGTCTGCAAGGTATTCCTGGGGTGTGAAAATGGCACCATCAATCAGGTTTGCATCGAGTTGCACTCGTCGCGCTCTTCCACCCAACTAACCTCCACTTTACGAAGTAGTTCTGCATTGTGATGTCTGTGAGGCTGCGTGCACTCTGCCAGCAGCCTGGAAAGTCTGGGACATTGGCTAGACATTCTGATGGTTAGTTACAGGCATAGCTATTGTTTTGATGCCAATATCTCTCAGCAGTGTTTGCTGCACGGTCTGAAAATCATCATATGAAACATCAGGAAACATCACACAAAATAATCATCACATAAACACCCCGGCCCGCGATGTGCCCTTGCCTCCAGTATCACGCCCTTTTTTCTTCCGCAACGATGCCAATGCCTTGGCCTGATTGGCAGCAGCCTTTGTTTTGTTGCCAGTTGGCTCATCGTCTGCATATGGGTTGTCAATAATCGCTTCCTCCTCATCATCATCATCCTCGTCCCCCGATCCCTCCCCGTCTGCTTGCGCGGGTTTTTCACCCTCCTCCTCCTCCTCCTCTTCTGTGTCTGACGCCTCACCTGGCACCACGCTGTTGTAATGCTCACCCAACCCATATGCATGGCGCTGATAACACAACCGCAACGGGGTGCCTTTGCGGGTGTGGGTGGCAAAAATGTGTGTTGGCATCTATTGGTGGTGCAAGTAGAGCAACGCACCACACAAAGCACCATCAAACAACCCCACCATTATGCACATCCCCTGGTATCTTCCTTTCAACACACACACCTTCTCACACACCCTCACACACACACACACACACACACACACACACACACACACACACACACACACACACCTTGGTACCCTTCTCCTAGCACCACCTGCGGCATCCCCACTGCATACACTACCAATTGCCTCTGCAGTCCCTCTGAGAGTGCTTTCAGCTCTACATTACCACCCCAGGCAGCAGTGGTTTCAACCTGCTCACAGTACTCCTCAAATCTATGCACTGCTTCCTCACCCTCACCCAAACCCTGGGGTGGGTGGGTGGACAGTGGTGGGTGGGTGGGTGGGTGGATAGTGGTGGGTGGGTGGGTGGGTGGATAGTGGGGGGGGGGGGGGGTATGCATTGGTATCGTGCACGGTGTGTAATCGGCACATGTGGGTACTCTCACACACACGCACCCCCCACATACCACACACATACTCCCCACACTCCCCACACGTACTCCCCCCACACACTCTTCCCACACACACATATACTCCCCACACCCCACACACTCCACACACACCTCTTCTACAAAGGGCATATACTCCTCTGGGTGTGCCCTCATGTACTTGGCTGTCAATGCACGTAATGCACCAACACCAAGTGTGCTACCTGCACCAATGTCTGGTGTGCTGTCAGCAGCATCAGTCAGGCGTAGCTGGTGTGCAACTGCACTGTACAAGCAGTTGCCATCAGGCTGGTGGTGTATGTGGGTTGGGGAGTGGGGGGGTTACAGGATATGATGCGCAGATAGGGGAGATGATGAGCACACATACCCATGAAACACACACTAGTGTAGTTTTTCTTTTCATTCATTCATTCACAACCATTCATTCATTCATTCACACTGCAAAAATACATACCCAAACACCACACCTTTATATCATGCGCAACCATTCCCAAACGCCACACAACACACCTTGATATCATGCACAACCATTCCCAATGGTTTCAGCAGCTGCTTCAATCCTCTCTCCTCTGCACGCCGCTCACTCTCAGGCATTGCTGCTATCTCTGCTGCTATACGAGCCTCACGTTCAGCTTCTTTTTGGGCGCGCTTTTCCCTTTGTCGTTGCGCTTTTGTGAGTTTCTGTGGAAAAAGGGGAGAGCGATGTAAGTTGTTGTTTTCTGGGTGTTGTTTTGTGTATGGTGTTGTGTATGGTGTTGTGTATGGTGTTGTGTATGGTGTTGTGTATGATGTTGTGTATGGTGTTGTGTATGGTGTTGTGTATGGTGTTGTTTTGTGATATGTGCATGGGTGAAACATCCACCACATCTAACCCCTACCTTGTGTGTTGTATGCTGCTCCCCACCATCCTCCCCACCCACATGCAACCCATACAACCCATCCTGCACATGCTGCACACCATCCACATGTGATGAAACACCACCAGTGCTATTGCCACCACCAGTACTATTGCCACCACCAGCAGCAGCAAGGCGTTGTTCTAATGCAGCAAGCTCAGCTGCATGTCGTGTCTCTAGTGCTGTTTCTTCTTTTGCAGCTTCATCTTTATGCTTTTTGCCCAACTTTTTGTACTTTTCCTTGAGTGACTTGAGCTCCTGTGGGGGATGATGTGTTGAAAGGGTGTGTTGAAAGGCTGTGGATTGGAATGGTGTGTTGGAACGATGTATAATGCATTATAATGGACTGAGCCTTTTTTGTGTGCAGTGCATGTGTGTGCACACATGCCAATCTCTCAACCACTTACCCGCTTGTGTCGCTGCACCATTTGTCCCCGTGTCTCACTACTGTGTACTCCTCCCTCATCACTGTCACTGCCTTGTGGGTGTGGGGCTGCTGCTGCTGCTGCTGCTGCTGGTGGTGGTGGTGCAGGGGCATCGATGAGAAACGCATCGGCCTTATTGGGCTTGGGTGCTGCAGGCTTTTGTGGCTGATTACCATTTTTGACGGAAGGCTTGTTGTCCTGTGCATCATCATCATCTGAATCATGACGCACGCCTTTGAGAAAGGCTTTCCTGCCGCCACCTTTGGGCATGATGGTCGTATATGTTGTGGCTCTCTATGTACGCCTGCCTGGGTTTGTAATATTGTATTGGCTGATGTTGGATATATAGTTGTAGATGACGACGATGATGATGGGGTGTGTACGCCAGGACAAACAGCAAAAAAATAACAACAAAATTGGACAAACCGCCCAGCACAAAAGCCAGCCCTAAATACACTACAAATGACCTCGTGACTGTTGTCGATATACAAAACACCGCGACGCCCACTGACTACACGTATACAAGCAATTCAGAGAGCATCGATCTGCCAACCGAAACCCATGCACCCTGTCGTTGTACCTTTCGTGCTGTTGTTTGCCACCACGCATGCACAGCTTTTCAATGTCGATCCATGTTGCACCAGCGCCACCAATCAAAGCTGCTGTGTGGTATCACAAGTCACACCAAGTATGGGCAACCCTCGTTTTGGACTCGTTTGACCGTCTTGTTGACCATGTTGCATGACATGACTGATACCCTGCATGCATGACACGTGGCAGCACACATCACACATTGCCACACACACCATGCAGGCATTCGACTGGCGACACGGTTGGAGCTTATTAACACATTGTGCTCCCCATTCTGTTCCCGGTACCAGTCATGTTTGAGTTCACTGGGCAATGGGTCTATTGTATTGGCAAGCAACAACAGTGCCTTGAATGCATCGGGTGTCAATTATTACACGGTATGTGTGGTGTGAGTGTGGGTGTGGTGTGAGCGTGGTTGTGTGGTGCCGCTGGTTGTCTCTATCATACCTTTGTTGTGTGTGTGCATACCACGCAGCATATACAATCGTACCTTGACAACCCCCAAATATGTACAAACCCTCTATAGTATGTTTATAACCATAAAACCCCATTACACACATCCCCCAACATACATTCTCCAACATACCTACAGACACCACACATTTCCCCCAATTCTTTCCCACCACGTACACACAGACAGTCAATTTTGTCCTAGGCAATCAATTCTGTGCCCTCCAGTGCCTTGCAGACAGCGGTGTCTTCGCCAATGCAACTTTCCAGAGTGAGTGTGTGAATGCAGCCACAGTGAACGGAACCTGCAGTGATGCATGCAGACAGGCATTGAGAAATGTTGACCCACAGTGTCGTGCTGCGATGCAAAACAACAGCCAAGCTGGGTTTCAAACGTATGTGTGGTGTGTATGGTGTTGTTGTTTTTTAGGAGGGGGGGGTGGTCTGGGTGGATGTGATGTGTTGTTTTTTGTGCATGGCTGGATGTGGGTGGATGTGGGAGGGTGAGTGCGAGAGGAGGGGAGGGGTGGGGGGTTAACACACAGAGCACATGTTGACATGCACATATGGCACACTCCCATGTACACACCACATATGGCACACTCCCATGTATACACCTATCACAGGAAATTGTTATTCAATGTGTGTGGGGTGACACAACCAGCACCAGGTGCTGCAGGGCCCCTCATGGTGTGTACATTGGTGATGGTCTAGTGTCTGGTGATGCTTTTGTAGTGGTTTTGCAGTGATGTTTGGTTTTGCAGTGGTTTTGCAGTGGTTTTGCAGTGGTTTTGCAGTGGTTTT